>Ga0335079_10000198_pt1 | contig 70337 bp, 70 predicted proteins | sample Lox_Sample_33_FD_206719 | JGI IMG/M metagenome (GOLD analysis project Ga0335079, IMG submission 206719) | Soil microbial communities from Loxahatchee National Wildlife Refuge, Florida, United States - Lox_Sample_3.3 | ecosystem: Environmental > Terrestrial > Soil > Wetlands | place: USA...
CGGCGGCGAGCTCCGCGCTGTTCCAGGCGGCTGTCGCAACCCACGCGGACTCGGCCGCGTCATTGCCCTGATAGGAGGAACACATGAGGAAGTTGCTTCTTGGTCTTGCGGTGTTGCCGTTCCTTGCTGGCGTGTCGCTGGCAGGGCAGCCGCAGGCGCTCACCGACCAACAGATGGATAAAGTCGCCGCCGGTTTCGATTTCATGGAGACGGACGTCAACAACGTCGGCGCGACCAATGTCCAGATCGACGAAACACTCAACGTGCCCACCGGTTGCGCGTCGAGTTGTTTCGTCAACATACACGGCACGACCTATCCGAGCGGCGTACAGTCGTTCCAGCTGTACGCGGCGTTTGGGCCGGGCTTCACAGGACCGTAACGGACTGTGGCAGGCGCTTGGATGATCGGGTGACACTTCTCCGAAAGGTTGGGGCGTCACCCGTCATTCGGTATCTGAGTAGTGTCGAGAGGCGTCGGCGACGCCCTCAAATTTCGGGTAATTGTCGCGCATCATGGGCTTAACGCCCACGATGCGCGAGAGCGGGGCGTATCCGCTAAAGGCGATGGTGCGACCGTTCCGGGCGTGAGCTGCTTGCGCACCCGGCATGCCCGTGCCTTGTTTAAACTTCCTCCAGCGCGCGGGAAGTCCGACGGCGCAATCCTCCGTCAGGTGTCGAGCCCGGCCCTAGGTTAAGGCAATCCGCCTGGGGCCGGCTCGATCACCCCGTAAATCTCCTGGAAAGCTTTGCAACCCGCGTAGAGTTCGAATTTGCGGGAAATCGGCTCTGCCGACGGGACCGCGCGCCTCCACAGCGCTTGATGCGGGTGAGCCCCGCTGATGCCTCGCAGGCGGGGCTCTTCGTGTACGCGATAGAAATAACCTGCTTGTGAATGCAATGAACTTCCGAAGCGAGGGGCGCCAGAACGGAGTTTTTCGCGGACGCAAAGACGAGACCGATTTCCTGACGAGTGGTCACTCATCGCTCCTCTTGACGCTGCTACACCAAGCCTAGACCCTGGGCAGGGTCAGGGCAGCCTCAACGCATCGACCTTCGAGAAAATACCCATGAAATATCCAAGCTCCGGACGCCCGCCGTCCACAACGCCGCATCCGGTCGAGCGACGGCGGCCTCTCCCATGGCATCGCCCGAAGCCGCGCGAAGATGATTCAGGGGCGCCCGAGGCGCTTAGACGAATTCTCGCTTCTCCAAGTTACAGGGAGGCCGACGAGGATACGGATTTTCTTCAATGCGATGAGACTCGCGCGATACGCTTGCAGCTCGATTATTTCAAGACGGAGAGCCTGCTACAGCGGCATGACATCGCTCACACCATAGTCGTCTTCGGCAGCACGCGGATCTGCGAGCCCCAGGCCGCCCACCGCGAAATGAAGGGATGCGCTGCGGCGCTGAGCGCAAATCCGAGCGACGACGCACTCCGACACGATCTGGAGATCGCTGAGCGCGTTCACAAGAAAAGCAGCTACTACGAGATCGCGCGAGCGTTTGGCCGAATTGTGGGGACCGCCGGGACAAAGGCGCTCGATGGTCGGATCGTGATCATGACCGGCGGCGGTCCAGGCATCATGGAAGCCGCCAATCGCGGGGCGCATGACGTCGGTGCGATGTCGATCGGTCTCAACATCACGCTGCCGAAGGAACAATACCCCAACCCCTATGTCACGCCGGAGCTGTGCTTTCGCTTCCGCTACTTCGCGATCCGAAAGTTGCACTTCCTGCTGAGAGCGCGCGCCTTGGTCGCGTTTCCGGGCGGCTACGGCACGATGGACGAGCTTTTCGAGGTCCTGTCGCTCGCCCAAACCCGGAAGATGACGCCGGTCCCCATTATTCTCGTCGGGGAGGAATACTGGCGTCGGGTCTTCGACGTCGATTTTCTGGTCGACGAAGGCGTCATAGATCCGGAAGATCGGGAACTATTTTGGTATGCCGAAACCGCAGAAGAGGTCTGGCGGGGCATTCTGCGTTGGTACGAGGCAATCGGAAAACCGCTTTTTCCGCCGGATATCAAGTAGCACCGTGCACCAGGGTGGGCCAATGAGGTTATCCTTCCACGGCGCCGACCGAGGCGTCACCGGCTCTTGCCATTTGATCGAATGCCTGGGACGGCGGACCCTCATCGATTGTGGTCTGCTCCAGGGCAGCCGAGAGCTAACAGAGGAGAACGAGGCGCAATTCGGTTTCGACCCGAAGGCGATCGACTTCGTCCTGCTTACGCACGCGCACCTCGACCACTGCGGAAGATTGCCGCTGCTCTTCAAGCGAGGATTTCGCGGTGAGATCATCACGACAGCAGCCTCTCGCGAGCTGGCGCGGATCGTGTTGGTCGATTCGGCGCATCTGCAAGAGGAGGACACGGCCACGCGCATGCGACACCACGCCAGAAACGGCAAGGAGAACGCGGCAACGCCTCTCTATACGGTCGCTGACACGTTGAGCAGTCTCGATCGCTTTGGGCGCACGGCAGACTATGGAGCCCCGATCCAGCTTGTTCCGGGGCTGCGCGCGACCTTCCACGACGCCGGACACATTCTCGGCTCCGCCAGTATCCTCATCGAGGCGGACGAGGGCGGCAGAACCCGTTCCGTTCTGTTCTCCGGGGATCTAGGAAATGCGGAGCGTCCGTTGTTGCGTCCGCCATCGCCGCCGGCGAATGCCGAATTTATCGTCATGGAGTCCACCTACGGCGACCGGGTACATCGCTCGCTTTCGGACTCGATCGGAGAACTCTATGTCGCCATTGCCGAAGCTTTCCGCGGCGGCGGCAACGTTATCATTCCCACTTTTGCCCTCGAGCGCGCCCAGGAAATTCTCTACTGCCTTCATCAGGGGATCGAGAACAAAAGGCTGGAGCCGGCTTTGCAGGTCTTTCTCGATTCACCTGAGGCGATCTCCGCGACCGAGGTCTTCGAGCGTCACCCGGAGTGCCTGGACCCGAGCGTGGCTCAGCTCTTTCGCGAGGGCCGGGACCCTCTCCATGTGCCGGGTCTGCATCTGACCCGCCAGTCGGCGGAATCGATCGCGATCAACAATATCCGCAGCGGCGCCATTATCATGGCGGGTTCCGGCATGTGCACGGGCGGACGGGTCCTGCATCACCTGCGGCACAATCTGTGGCGTCCGGAGTCCGCTGTCGTCTTCGTCGGGTTCGCTGCACAGGGCACCCTCGCACGCCAGATCATCGATGGCGCGTCCCAGGTGACGCTCTTCGGAGAAAGGATGCCCGTTCGTGCTCATATCCATACGATCAACGGCTTCTCGGCGCACGCCGATCAGCTTGAACTGATTGCTTGGCATAATCGAATTCAAGGAACCGAGGCTACATTTCTCGTTCACGGCGAGGAGCCCGTGATGCGGGAGCTGGCCGGCAAGCTGACTGGTCATCGAGTAGAGATGCCGCTTCTTCACCAGCAGTTCGATCTCTGACGTCGCTGGCTCGATCCGTGACAGTACCTCATGCCCGCGTTCGACTTTCCCTTCGACGCTCACGAACGAATACCGATGGCGGTTCGCAATTTTCCGAGCAAGGACGCTACCGCGGCTCGGAGCCGATACCGCAAATGCCCCGATCGCTGACGGGCACGGAAAGCACCTAGCGGCGCCGGTCTGAGTGTTCCCAGTCAGCACGCTTTCGGACACCCCGAAGGCATGGTTTTATTCGCGTGAGATCGGGCCGATACGGAGCGTTGGGTCGTGCCCGCGAAAGTTGGGTCGCCCATGACCAAGCGACGCATCCTTTGGTGGCTCTTCGGATCGCTCGGAACCGTGCTTTTGGCGGGCTTCGGCGCGCTGGTGTGGTGGGCGTGGGGCTTTTCCGAGGTCCACACCCAGGCACGGCTTCCGGACAACCTCACGCTCGCGCCGCCTGCCGCGGACGTTCCGCCGGAGATCGCCGCGTTCGCGGGCGTCTGGGGTGGCGACCGCTGGGACGGCGTTTTGCCGCACACGCTGGCAGTGGAGCGTGTGCAGCCCGACGGCACAGCCAATATCATCTACGCGCTCGGCATGGACAGGACTGCTCAATTGCCACAATCGGCAAAGCGCCTCACGGGTAAAATCGCCGACGGCCATCTGCGGCTCGTCCTGCCGAACAAGGATGTTCTGGACTATCGACTGAGCGCCGACGGCCGGCTGCTGGGCAGCAGCACCACGCCGCCGGGCTGGCGCAGCTTCGTCCTGCTCCAACACATCGAAGCGCCCGACACCCCGTCCTTGATCAAGGCAGCCGAGGCCCGCGCGGACCGGCTGTGGGAGGAGATCGACATACCCGAGCGCTCGGCGGTCGGCGCCGCCTCCGGGCAACAGTTTACTCTGAGAGGCACGCTCTATCGGAGCGCGCTTGCGGGGCCGAGGCCGCTGATCATCCTCAATCATGGTTCGGCGGCCGACAGCAGTATCGGGCGCATGCTGCGCTATGAGACGCAGTCGCGCTTCTTCTTGGCACTCGGCTACTCGGTCTTGATTCCCATGCGCAAGGGGCGCGGCGATTCGGGGGGGCCGTTGATCGAAACCGAGGACCTTTCAGGCGCGCCCAGCGTCGAGATCGACTCCGGCGTCGAGGACATCGATGCCGTCGTCGAATTCATGCGCGCCCAACCCTTCGTCGATCCCAACCGGATCGTGGTCGCGGGAGAGCAGCGTGGCGGACTGCTGTCGGTCATCTATGCCGAGCGGCATCCCGAGAAGGTCGCGGGCGTCATCAACTTCTCCGGCGGCTGGTGGCCACCGCCCACCCGAATCGCGGAGACGACCGCTCAATTGCTGGCGCACGGAGGTCAAATCGGCGGCTCACCGATGCTGTGGATTTATGCCGACGGCGATCCCTATTACCCGCTGCCGCAGGTCGAGCACGACTACGCGGCATTTCGCGCGCAGGGCGGCAACGCTCGCCTCGTATTGGTCGCCGGCGGCTCCTATGCGAACCACGTCTTCTCATGGGCCGGCAAGTGGCAGCAGGCGGCGGAAGATTTTCTACTGAATCAGGATCGTCCGCGCGCCGGCGCCGGCATCAGCCTGGTCAATCTGCGCAAGCCCGTCGGCGACGGCGCGATGCAGGCGGCGATCTACTATCCGGCCGAGGCGGGAGACGATAAGACCGTTGCCGGCGCGTGGGTCGTCGACGCGCTCCGCGATGCACCGCCCATCCCCGGCAAATTTCCGATCTTGCTGCTCTCCCATGATGGCGGCGGCAATCGCCTCGCGCACCATGACCTGGCGACCGCGCTTGCGCGCGATGGCTTCATTACCGTCGCCGTCACTCATCCCGGCGACACGTCCGGCACCGGCGACAACTGGCAGACCGAGCCGGTACTGATCGGGCGCGAATACGACCTGCGCGCGGCGCTGGACCAGGTGCTGGCGATGCCTGTCATCGGCGAGCATGCGGACGCCGGCCGGGTGGGCGCCATCGGCTTTGGCTTCGGCGCCTTTACCGTACTTCTGCTTGCAGGCGCCACACCAGACCTTGCGCAGATATTGCCGCCGGACAAGCGGCCCCATCATCTTGAGCTGTTCCACGACAATCGGATCAAAGCCGTGCTGCTTTTGGGACCTGGGCCCGCAGATCTCTTCGACGCCAAGGCGCTCAGGAACGTAACCGTGCCGATCCAGATCGACGCGGCGCGCGACGACGAGGTATTTCCGCCGGAAGGAAACAGCGAGCGCCTGCGCGCGCTGCTACCGGCACCTCCGTCCTATACCGAGGTCGCGAACGCCGATCACTACGCATTCGTCGCTCCCTGCTCCGAAAGTCAACGCAGCGAGGCGCCGGAAGTCTGCAGCGATCGGCGAGGCTTCGATCGTGCCCAATTCCACGCAAAACTTGCGGCGGAGATGGCGGATTTCTTTCGCGAGAAGCTGAGCGAACACTGATCAGTCGGCGGCCGCACAGACCACGATCTCGACGAGATCGGGACCTTCGAGGGTGGCGCCGATGCAGGCGCGCTGCGGCGTATGATCGGGATCGACCCAGGCAAGCCAGGCATCGTTCATTTCCGCCTTGCGGCTCATGTCGGCGATGTAAACGGTGGCGCTGAGGATGCGTCGTTTGTCGGTGGCGGCGGCGGCGAGATTGCGGTCGAGCGCTTCAAGCGCCGACGCGGTCTGGGCGCGCATCGAGGGCGATTTCTCGCTCGCGGTGGCGACCGTCCAGACCAGGCCGCCATAGGCGACGGCGCGGCTGCGGCCCGGCGCGGTACCGGCGAGGCGCGTGATCGTCGGATTCATCTTAGCCCCAAGCCTTGCGCAAGATCGCCTGCGCGTTGCCGACGGATTCGGGCGGCAGCGTGTGGCGCGCGGGGAAGTCGGCACCGGGTCGCGTCGCGTCGATGATCATCTTGGCGGTCATCCCCGCATGATTCGAGGGATCGAGGATCGCGCCCATGGCATTGCGGATGATGTCGACGTCTTCGTCCGCCTGCATGCGCGTTGCCATCGCCCACAGCACCTCGCTGTCGTTCCGAACGTCGACATCGTCATCGACAACGATCACCAGCTTGAGGCTCAGATCGTCGCCGAATGCGACCGCCGCGGCATTCTTCGCGAGCCCCGGCGCGGGATTGCGCAACGCAATGTAGGCATGCAGCCGGCAGGTGCCGGACTTCGGGTAGGAGACCGCCGTGGTGTTGGGGAAATGCTGGCGCAAGGTGCGCAGCAGCCGCGCCTCCGAGGGAACCGCGAGCAAGCTTGTGTGCTCATCCGAAATGCCGGGGATGATGTCCTGATAGATCGCATCGCGGCGGTGGCAGATCGCGGATACCTCAAGCACATGCTCGGTCGATCGCTCTGATGCATAGCCCGTGAACTCCGCGAACGGCCCCTCGGGCCCGCGCTGCTTGGCGAGAATGCGACCCTCGAGCACGATCTCGGCCTCGCACGGCACCTCGATCGGCACGGTGCGGCTCGCGGTAATCTCCAGCGGCGCGCCCATCAATCCGCCGGTCACCGCATATTCGTCGCTGGTGATCGGCCCCTTCCAGAGACCGCCGAAAATGAACAGCGGATGCGCGCCGATCACCACCGCGACCGGCAGGTCCTCGCCGCGCTCCTCGGCACGCTGCATGTAATTCCAGAGATGGCGGCGGCTATGCAAGCTGGTGCCGATCAGGTTCTTCCCCTTCACCTGCATGCGATGGAAGCTTGCGTTGCGCACCCCGGTATCGGGGTCCTTGGCGACGATGATCGCATTGGTGATGTAGGGGCCGGCGTCGTTGGCGAAGTGCCGCATGATCGGCAGCGTTCCAAGCAAATCCACCGCCGAGCCCGTGATGACCACGTCGTGGATGGGTCCGGTCGTGCGCAGCACCGGCTCCACAAGCCGGTCGTTGCGTGCCGCCCATTCCTCGATCAGCCGTTCGGTCGGAACGCCGAGCGCAAGCGCATAGCGCCGGCGCGCACCGAAAATGTTAGCCACCACGGGAAAGCGTGAATTGCCGACGCGCTCGAACCAGACGACTGGCGAGCGGCCGGTTTTTTCCATCTCCATCACCACGGCGGTCGGATCGTAGTCGAGGTTGACCGGCTCGCGGACGCGAAGGATGCCCTGGGGGTCGTCTTCCTCGACGCTTGCAAGAAAGCTTCTGAGCGTGAGGGGAGCCTGGAACGCCATGAGAACCTCTGGTTGCAGCACAGGTCCACAATGGTCGCTTGGGTTCGGCGCCGGCGCAAGTGGCCGCGTCGGCCTGCAACAGTGTAAGGACGCCGCCCTTACGACTTGCCGCCGCCCAACCCCGGCTCGGGCCGCACCGAGACGACGCGGAACACGTGCTCGGTGCCGTTGTGGTCGCGGGTCGAGAGGTATTCGCCCGCGACGAAGCGATGGCGAGCGAAGTGGTGGATCGGTTCCTCGGCCGGCCCACCGGGATCGTAGACGATCATCCAGTTGCCACCGCGCTCGCGTTTGAGGCGGCCCAGTGCGTCGCCTTCGCCCTCCCAAAAGCGATGCACGCTGCAAAGCTCCGGCGTGCGATCGAGCGTCGCTTGGTCGAGGATCCCGTCCGGCTTGAGCGGCAACACGATCTCGTACCCGTGCCGATTGCTGCCGTCGGGATACTCGCGGCTGCGGGCCAATGTGAGACGGATGCGCTTCCAGTTCATCGTCACCTCTCAATGAGCGATCAAGATCGGCAGCAGACTCGACCCCAATACTTGGTGGGTGGCGCCGCCAAACAACATTTCGCTCCAGGGTGCTCGGCCATATCCCCCCATCACCAGTAGGTCGGCGCCTTCCGCACGCGCCGCGGTCAGCAATTGCCTGCCGATCGAAATGCCGTGCGCCGACGGCAGAGGCCGCACTTCGGTCGCGATGCCGCGCCAAAGAAGCGCTTGCGACAATTCCTCGCCTTCGCCGGCCTCCACGTGACCGGCGGTAAGGATCACGACGCGTTTCGCCTCGCGCAGGAACGGCAGCGCGCCCGTGACCGCTCGTGCGGCTTCCGCCGAGCCGTTCCATGCGACGGCAACGCACTGCCCGAGTGCCTCGGGAGCCTTTGCCGGCGCGATCAGGATCGCCTGAGAGCAATGGAGCAGCGTCTGCTCGAGCACCTCCGTGTGCGGCCGGTCAACCACGCGCTCCGAGCGGCCGAGGATCACGAGATCGAACAATCGTGCGCGCCGCGCGATCAGCTCCGGCGCAAATCCGGTTTCGTCTCCCCAACCGATAGTCGCCCCGGCTTTGCCCCCGCCTGCCGGCTCGAAGGCCGGCGGCAGATCCGCGATCTTGAGCTGGAATTGCCGCGCCGCCGCTTCGAATTGCCGCTTTGCGCGGTCCGCCGCCGCCGTTATTTCCTCGGTCGCGCGCTCGATCAAGTCGGCCGCCATCGGCGCCGCAAAACCGTCGCCAAGCGCCATCGCCGCTTCCTTGGGGTCGGCATGCGCGTGGAAAACCTCAAGATGCGCTTCGAACCGGCGCGCCAATCGGGCTGCCAGCGTGATCGCGCCCTCGCTCGCGGATCCGCCGCTCGCGGCGACGAAAATAGTATCGATGCTCATCATAGCGGCTCCGATCTCGTTTACTTATTGCCGCGAATCGGCAATCCCGGCCTTGCGGTAGATCAATCAGCGCGTCAGTGGGACATGAGTACCGGGACGGTCATCTCGCGGAGAATCGACCGCGTGGTGCCACCCAGCACGAGCTCGCGCAAGCGCGAATGCCCGTAGCAACCCATCACCAACATGTCCGCATCGAGATCGGAGGCTCGCGACAGCAGGATATTCGCGATATCGACGTCCTTTGCCACGGTGTAGGCCGCCTCGGCCCTGACCCCGTGTCGTGCCAAATGCTGCGTAATATCGAGCGCCGGCACTTCCTGCTCATCTTCCGTATCCTCCGGATTGACGATCAGGACCGTGACCTTCTCCGCTCGTTTCAGGATCGGCAACGCGTCGTTGGCCGCGCGCGCCGATTGGCGCGCGTGCGTCCATCCCAACAACACGTGGCGACCAACGGTCGAGAACTCGCCGGCATAGGGCAAGACCAGGACCGGCCGGCCGCTCGAGATCGCCGTCTGCTCGGGCAACCGTTCCGCCGACTCGCTGGGTCGGTGGTCGGGGTCGATCTGGCCGAGAATCGTCAGGTCGGCGCACTGGGCATTGATGGTCGTCAGTGCCACCGGATCGCCCACCACGACGTGCCACTCGCTGCCGATCGCCGCGCGCCTGCAGAGCTCGCGGAACTTTGTCTCCGCCGCCGATGCGACCACCATCTCGGCCTCGCGGTGCTTTTGATCGATCGCCTCCAGGGCGGCCACATCGACGTAGCTCGCCGCCGGCGGCGTGAAATAGGCACCGGCGTGCAGCGGCTCGATCACGAACAAACCGGAAAGGTGCGCCTCGTGTTGCCGTGCAAGCTCGATCGCATACTGCAGCCGGCGCTCCCCGGTCGTACCGGATTCCACGTGGACCAGAATGTCTTTGAGACCCATGGTGTCCTCCTCTGTCGCCCGGCGTTGGCAGTGGAGCACCGCCGGGCATGCCAAGCAAGATTGTTCGCTTTGGGCACTTGAGGGCTTGATCCAGCGCAAAGCAGCGACCGGCCGCCCGGTGCGAAGTCATGCGCGGCTTATTTCAGCAATGAGTAGAGGCCGACCGCCAGCTCGGCCACGATCAGTATGACCACGTACCACTCGACGCGCAGCGTGCTGCGCTGCTGCACCAGGTCGAGCACGGTCTCGACCGTACGTGAGATGACGTCGAGCTTGCGATCGAGCGCCCGGGCGCGCTCGCGCAACTCGTATTCCTCGGAAAGGCGGGCATAGAGCCGCTCCAATTCCGGATGGTCCCACAGCAAGTCGGGTTTCTCGCCGGCCTCGACGCGTCCGACCGTCTTGTGCTGCACCAGCAACACGCTGCCGATATGCCGCAGGAGGAAACGCCCACGGCTACCGATGCTCCCCTTGCCGCTCAACCGCTGCGCCAGCGGTTCGACGCGGTCGAGCGCGGACGCGACCGCGGTTTCATAGTGCGACAGAACCAGGCTCTTGGCGAGAATGTCGGCGATCAGCTGAATCCTCTCGAGCGTCAGTTCCTTGATCAAGATCGTGCCCGAGAGATCGGCTTGCTCTTCACCCTCGGCGCGCACGACGACGCGCACCTCGTCGCTCTCGCGTTCGGCGTAGGGATCTTGCACGCGAGGCAAAAGCCGCAGCGCAAACGCTTCTTGCGCCTCGGCGGCAACGTTGAGCAGAACGACGACCCCGTAGCGGAAGACGACCGCGAGACCGCCCTCATAAACCCGCACCACCAGAGGTACGCGGCTCAGCGCCTCGCGATCTTCGAGCCCGCGCGTATCGATGCGCTCGCCCAACAGCAGCGCGCGTACCGTCACCGGCGCCTCGATGCCCAGATCGGTCGGCGCCCGAGCGGCGCCGAGATCAGACACGCAAGACGTCGGCAAAATGCGCCGGTAGCTCGGCGATCGGCGTCTTGGTCAAATCCTTGGTGATTTCGGCGACGAGCTTGGCGCGGGCCGCGGGCGCAAGTTCCCGCCGCAACACACCCATGGCGCGCGGCGGCGCCGCGATCACCAGGCGATTGAAGCTCGTACCGGCCGCGTCGGCAGCGATACTGCCGGCAAGCCGGCGGAGAAACGCGTACTCAGCCTCCTGGTGGGGATCGTGCTTGGGCTCGATCGAGTGATGCGCGGCGTTGGCGCTTTCCTGGCTACGCCCAGGTCCGCTCGAAACCAAGTTTCGCGCGGGCTGGCGTGCCTGCGGATCATCGAGCTCGCGGACAGCCGCGAGTCCCTGCTCGCCGCTGCGATGACTAAAGATGCGCGCCCGGCTGCCGTCGGCAATGACGATCCATGTGGTCTGCTGCTTGCGCATGGCCTGCTCCTCTTATCCGCCGCAGGTTGGGTGTGCCGCGGCTTCGCGCTTTGAGGTGCGTCAAAACTTCGTTCCGCACCGCCTATATCGTAGATCATCCCTCTTGGAGGCTCACCCATGCCTTATCAAAGCAACGAAGACCTGCCCCCATCCGTGCGCGACCATCTTCCTCCGGAAGCTCAGGACATGTTCCGCAAAGTCTTCAACAACGCCTGGCACGAGTATGCCGACCGCCGTCCAGACGAAGTCGAAGCACTCGCCTTTCGCGTCGCCTGGGCGGCGGTCAAGCGCCACTACCGAAAGGTCGGCCGCAATTGGGTCCCGATCTGAGCGGCCCACGATCTCGGTGCAGCATCACGCTCAGTGCAGCATCAGGATCGGCAGATCGCTGTGCCGGATCATGTGCCGCGTAAAGCCGCCCAGCACCATCTCTCGTAGCCGACCGTGCCCGTAGCCGCCCATGACGATCAGATCGGCACCCGCCGCCCAGGCCGACCGCAGCAACGCGTCGGGGCCGCCCGTCTCCTTTGGTGTCACCAGCTTTCCCGTCGCCTTGATCCCGTGCCAAGCGAGTGCCGAGGTCACGCGCTCGAGAGAAGAGCCGGGATGCGGCGCGCGGGCTTGGGTCTTTTCCTCGACCGCGATCAACGTCACCGCCGAGGCCTTGGCGAGGAACGGCATGGCGGCGCCAAGCGCGCGCGCGGCCTCGGCGCTGTCCTTCCATGCAATGGCGACATGCTGCCCCAGGCTCTTGAGTACGGCCGGCGGCGCGACCAGTAATGGCCGCCCACCTCCCATCAGCACGCTTTCCAGGGTAATCGCACCAACCTCGGCAATGTCAGCGGGGCGCGCCATCACGACCAGATCATGAAAACGCGCCTGACGCGTCGTTACCTCCACCTCGTCACCCTTCTCCTCGAGCCAGTTCGCGCTCGGAGTTTGGCCACCCGCCTCGGGTTTCTCACGCAAGCTCAAGCCGGCTGCGGTGACGAAAGCGGAAAATTGCTGACGCGCGCGATCGAGTGCGGCCTGTGCCTCCTCCTCGAAGCGCTTCAGCATGTCCTCGAGCATCGCGGCGCTGCCGTAGTCGCCGAAACCGGCGGTGCGTACCAATTCGGCAGAGTCCGGACGCACGTAGAGTGCATTCACGTGGGCCTTGAAGATTTGCGCCACCGTGCGAGCGACGTCGAGCGTATGCCGATCGTCATCACTGCCTGAGAGCGGAGCAAGGATGGTCTTGATCATGATGAGACCTCGAAGTGATCGCGCTGCGGATCAATGGCAAGATAGAGCTTAGCATGATCACGGCCGCCGGAGGGAATGGGCGCGGACATGCGTTCACGCCTTCCCCACGCGCAAGCCCGGCTTCGTGAATATCGTCACTTCCGGCGCATAACCGGCATCTGCCAACAGCTTCCTGAGCGCCGCGTGTGCACCACGCACGCCGACCCGGGTGGCTCCGCAATGGAGCCTCGCGGCTGTACTCTCGATCGCCGCCATCATCGAGCGAATTGCAGGTTCCGCATCTATCAGGTCGAGCACGGCGATCGGGTCGACGACCAGGATACGTTCGTGGTGGAAATCGCCTTCGAGGCGGTAAGCGAACAACCCACAGAGATAACCATCCTCGGTTCGCATGCCGACGATCGCGGGACCTTCGGGGCGGCTTACCCCAACCAGCGGGCGGGCGAAGGCGCGCCACGCCTCCAGGCCGATGCCGGGGTAAAGCGCACGCACCATCGCGTAGGCGGGTCCGACCTCCTCGGCCATCAGCGGGGTGATTCCGTATGAGCGCATCATAGTACGTATTAATTCAGCCGGTTGAAGCGCTCGACCTTGATTTGCATCAATTGCGGCCGCGTACCGATTGAGCCAAATCAAGTCCGCGCGTAACCTCTGCTGCTAGAGATCGCACATGATCAAAGCAACCCCGGTTCGTCTCCGCGGCAGCGCCAATCGGCGGTTGTTGCAAACGGGCCGGCACCCATGAGCACGCGTAATCTCGACAAGCTGTTTCGCCCGGCATCGGTGGCGCTCTTCGGCGCCTCGCCGCAGACGGGCTCGCTGGGCCAGGTCGCGATGCGCAATCTGCGCCGAGCGGGCTTCGCGGGCCCACTCATGCTGGTCAATCCGCATCACCGGATCATCGAGGACATGCCGGTTTTTCAGGACGTCGAAAGCATGCCCGGGGTTCCCGACCTCGCCGTGCTGGCAACGCCGCCCGAGACCATACCCGGGCTCGTCGCTCAACTGGGCGCGCGCGGGACGCGCGCCACCGTCATCATCACCGCGGGCTTCGCCGAGCTAGGCGCGCGCGGCAAGGCGCTGCAGGCGGCGACGCTCGAAGCCGCGCGACCGCACTTGCTGCGCATCATCGGGCCCAATTGCGTGGGCGTGTTGGTGCCGCCGGTCGGGCTCAACGCCAGCTTTGCGCATTTGACCCCGCGCGCCGGCGACCTCGCCTTCGTAAGCCAATCCGGCGCCATGATCACGGCGGTCCTCGATTGGGCCGAATCCCGGCGCATCGGATTCTCGCATGTCGTCTCGCTCGGCGACATGGCCGATGTAGATTTCGGAGACATGCTGGACTACCTCGAGGCCGATTCCGACACGCGCGCGATCCTGCTCTATGTCGAGGGCATAACGCACGCCCGCAAATTCATGTCGGCGGCACGCTTGGCCGCGCGGGGCAAGCCGGTGGTGGTGGTCAAGGTCGGTCGCCACGCCGAGAGCGCCCGCGCGGCGCTGTCCCACACCGGTGCATTGGCAGGATCCGACGCGGTCTACGATGCCGTCTTCCGCCGCGCCGGGATGCTGAGAGTGCAGGACATGGAAGCGCTGTTCGATGCGGCCGAGACCCTCGCGCTCACCACGCCGCAGCGAGGCGACCGGCTCGCAATCATGACCAACGGCGGCGGTCCCGGCGTGCTCGCGACCGACAGCGTCATCGATCTCGGCGGACGCCTGGCGAACCTCACGCCCGCGACGATCACCGCCCTCGACAAGGCGTTGCCGCGGACCTGGAGCCACGGCAATCCCGTCGACATCGTGGGCGATGCGCCGCCTGCCCGCTACCGTGACGCGCTTTCGATTCTTCTGGAAGACCCCGGAGCCGACGCCGTTCTGGTGTTGAGCTGTCCGACCGCGATCGGCGATCCGGTCGCCGCCGCCCAAGCCGTGAGCGAGACCGTGGCTCAGCACCGGGCCGGCGCATCGAAGAAACGCAACATCTATACGAGTTGGCTCGGCGAGTATTCCGCCGTTCCCGCGCGGCGCTTGCTCGCCGAAGCCGGGATCGCGACCTACGAAACGCCGGACCGCGCGGTGCGCGGTTTCATGGACCGCGTGCAATTTCAGCACGCCCAAGAACTCCTGGTCGAAGCTCCTCCGGCGCGACTTGACGATTTCATGCCGGAGCGCGACCGCGCGTGCGCCGCGATCGCGGCGGCACGGGCCGCCGGGCGCGAATGGCTCGACCCCAGCGAAACCGCAAGCCTCATGGGCGCCTATGGTATTCCATTGGTCGCAACTCGCCTCGTCGAAGACGTGGATAAAGCGGTGGCCGCGGCGAATTCGATCGGCTATCCCGTGGCTCTCAAAATCCACTCGCCCGACATCACGCACAAGACGGATGTGGGTGCGGTCGCGCTCAATCTCGGCAGCGCGGATCGTGTCCGGAGCGAGGCCGCTCTGATGCTCGCGCGGGTCCGCCGAGCGAGGCCCGACGCTGGGATCGCGGGCTTTCAAGTGCAGCAAATGATCCACCGACCCGGCGCCCTGGAGCTGATCGTCGGCGTGGTCGACGACGCGACGTTCGGCCCGGTTTTGTTGTTCGGTCAAGGCGGGATTGCGGTCGAGACCTTGGGCGATACTTCGCTCGAACTGCCGCCGCTCAACGACGCGCTCGCGCGCGCGCTCATGGCGCGAACGCGCGTCTGGAAGCTGATGCAGGGCGTGCGCGGGCTGCCGCCGGCCGACATCGGCGCGACCGCGAGAACCCTGGTGCGAGTCTCGCAAATGGTCGTGGAGCACGCGGAAATCCGCGAGCTCGACATCAATCCGCTGCTCGCGGACGCGAACGGGATTTTGGCGCTCGATGCGCGCATCCGCATCGGCGAGGGTACTGCGGTCGCGCGCCCCGCCATTCTGCCCTATCCGCGCGAACTCGACGGATCGGCCCAGTTGCCGACCGGCGAGCGGCTTCGACTGCGGCCCATCCGGCCGGAGGACGCGGCTCGGCTTTCGAGCTTTATCATGCGCATGCATTCCGACGATCGGCAATTCCGCTTCGGACGCCCGCTCGATAGCGTGCCACAAACGCTGCTGGCGCGGCTCACGCAGATCGACTACGACCGGGAAATCGCGCTCGTTGCGCTACCGATCGGCGGCGATGAGATCGTCGGCGTCGCCCGGTATTGCAGCGACCCCGATCATCACGATGCCGAATTCGCGATCTCGGTGCGCGCGGATTGGAAGCGGCGCGGCCTCGAAGCCCTCTTGCTCGATCGGCTCGTCGTGACGGCCGAACAGCGCCGCATCGCGCGACTGCATGGCGACATCGCCGCGCTCGATCAGAACCTGCTCGGCGCCGCCCGAAACTTGGGCTTCACCGTCGAGCTTCACGCCGAATCGGGAAGCCCGATCCGCGTGATGAAACAACTACGTCCGGATTGACGGCGAAGGAGGATGGTTTTAGCCGGAAACGCTCATTGCCGCTTCAATGGCCTCGACAATCGCGGAAGACGACAGCGGCTTTCTCAGCACCGCACGGATTTGCGCGTGGCGCACGCGCGCCAAATCGTATTCGTTCACGCCGACGGCGATCACCGGTACCCGCTTCAGTCCGGAATTGGCACGGAGCCACCGCAGGACTTCGAGGCCCCCGACATCGCGAAGCTGCAGCGCCACAAGGATGACCTCGGGCGGCCTCTGGCGCGCGGTCGAAACCGCGTCGACGCCGTTGTCGACGGCGTCGACGATGAAGCCCAGACCCGTGAGAATCTCCTGCACAAGCTGGCGGGTATCGGGATCGGATTCGACGACCAGCGCACGGCGGCCGGCTCTGTTCCGGTCCGCGCCGGGAACAGCGCTGGTGGAACTCGCAGGCGGACGACCGCTTTCCATCGCTGCGAACTTGAACACGGACCGCGCCTACCGACGTTCCAAATTGCGGTCGCCCGCCGCGAGATGCTGCAAGCGGTCGCGATCGCGCAACTTGATCGAGGAAGCGCAGGGAATTGCGATCACGCCGTCGCTTTTGAGCTTGCTGAGCGTGCGGCTCACCGTCTCGATGGTGAGGCCCAGATAATCCGCTATGTCGGCGCGGCTCATCGGCAGCAACACCTCATCGGGATCTTCGCCGCCGCCGCGCCGCTGTCCCATCAGTTGCAGGAAGCTCGCAAGCTTTTCCTCCGCGGCCTTGCGGCCCAGCAGGACCATCTGGTCCTGTGCCGCGCGCAATTCATCGGAGGTGGCGGCGAGCAGGCGCCGCGCGAACCCCGGGACCTCCTCCACCAGACGGTCGAAGCGCTGACGCGGATAGCGGCACACCAACACCGGCGTGATCGCCTCGGCGGTGTAGAGATAGAGATTTTCGTGAGCGAGCCCGACGAGATTCCCGGCGGAGAGAAATCCCGTCACTTGACGTCGGCCGTCGGGCAGCAGCTTGTAGAGCTTCAACATGCCGCGCACGACCTCATAGACGGCATCGGCATCGTCTCCTTCGGCGAACATTACCTCGCCCGGCTGCAACTTCCTGAGTGAACTGATTTCAGCGACCCGCGAGGTGACCTTCTGGCCGAGCCCACGGCAAACCGCGAGCGTCGCGAAATTCACGCCGGTCGAACCTGTCGAGACCGCCTGTACATATCCCATGGCCCTGCTCCCTCGCCTGCAACCAGGATCCCTTCGTGTACGCAAGATGTATCCGCCCGATGTCACACGCGAATGCCAATTTCAGTGGTTTTTGGTATCGTTCTGCGCCGAATTGTGACATTGCGTGACACACGTCTCCGAGATGTCCGAACCGCTACATATCCTCGTGGTCGATGACGAGGACCGTATCCGCACCATGCTGCGGCGCTACCTCGCCGAGGAAGGGATCAAGGTCAGCGAGGCCGCGGATGGAAAGGCCATGCGCGCCGTGCTCGACCGCGAAAAGATCGATCTGGTTCTGCTCGATCTGGTGATGCCCGGCGAGGACGGGCTCACGCTTGCGCGCGCCATTCGCCAACGCTCTCCAGTCCCTATCATCATTTTGACGGGCAAGGGCGACTTGATCGATCGCGTGGCGGGGCTGGAGGCCGGGGCAGACGACTATATCGCCAAGCCCTTCCACCTGCGCGAGGTGCTGGCGCGAATCAGAACGGTACTGCGGCGAACGCAACCCTTGCCGGTCTCGCCCGATACGGCCGCCACCGACAACGCCGGCACGACCCTGCGCTTCCAGGGTTGGAGCCTTGACTTGGTGAGGCGGGAGTTGCGCCGGCCGGGCGGCGATGTGGTTCCGCTGACTTCAGGCGAGTTCGAGCTGCTGCGCGTCCTCGCGCGCAATCCGAACCGGGTGCTGAACCGCGACCAATTGATGGACCAGGTGAAGGGCCGGGAATGGGAAGCTTTCGACCGTACGATCGACACGCAGGTCGTGCGGCTGCGCCGCAAGATCGAGCGCGACCCGCAACACCCCGAGCTGATCAAGACCGTGCGCGGCGCAGGCTATGTCTTCGCCGCGGCGGTTTCGAGGGGGTGAAAGGTCATTCCGGCAGGCCGGCCTTGCGAAGCCCGTCGATGTAGCGCTCTAAGACGGTTGGGTTCAGGATACTACTACGCGCCGCCAGCACCGCCGAAACGGTGAGACCCACCTCAAGACTGCGAAGGCGCTCGGTCTCACCATCCCGGCAGCGGTCCTGGGCGTGCCGACGAGGTGATCGAGTGATACGACGAACGTTTTTGGCCGGCGTGCTGGCTTCTGGGGCGATCTCAGCAGCTGCTGCACAACAGAGCGATCGAAGCCAGCGGCTCGCTATCTTCAGCCCCTCGGAACCGATCGTGCTGATGAATGAGAAGAGCCAGAGCCCTATTTATCGCGCACTGTTTGAGGAGCTGCGCCGGCTTGGCCACGTCGAAGGTCAGAATCTGAGCGTCGAGCGATACGGCCGGGAGCAGGACACTGCTGGTCCCCCCGCATTAGCCGCCGAGGTGATCCGCAGCAACCCAGACGTCATTTATGTCGTGGGTCCGGGTGTACTGTTGTTCAAGGCGCCCGCCAACTCGATCCCGATCGTCGCATTGACCGCTGATCCGCTCGGTCAGGGTCTCGCCCAGAGCCTGGCGCATCCCGGCGGCAACGTGACGGGCGTAAGCGTAGACGCTGGGCCGTCGATCTACGGCAAACGGATCGAATTGTTGCGCCAGATCATCCCGTCGTTATCGAGGCTCGCATTCCTTGCCTTACGGGTACAATGGGAAAGCGCCCAAGGCGCGGCGATGCGCTCTGCCGCCGGCGCCGCGGGACTTACCTCAATCCATTCGCTGGTCGAGCTGCCTTCGAGCGAGACGATCTATCGTGCAGCAATCGACGATATTCGACGTCAAGGCGCCCAAGCGATCTTAGTCGCGGACAACCCCGACTCGGCGCAGTACCGCGTCCCAATCGTCGATGCGATCGCCGCGACACGGCTTCCGGCAATGTTCGCCATTCGCGACTTTGTCAGCGCGGGCGGCCTCATCGCCTATGCTTTCGATCTCGTGGAGCTGAACCGGCGTGTGGCGCGCGACATCGATGCCATTCTGCGTGGCGCTAAGCCGGGAGACATCCCGTTCTATCAGGCTTCGAGGTTCACGCTCTCGATCAATCTGAAGACTGCGAACGCGCTCGGCTTATCCGTACCCAAATTCCTCCTTGCGGAAGCCGACGAGGTAATCGAGTGATCGGGCGACGCGATTTTGTCCTAATGGTCGGCGGCGTGGCGGTCGCGGGACCGGGAACGGTTCGCGCGGCGGTCACCATTCCGCACGTAGCCTTTCTCGCGGTCGGCTTCGGCGCCGACACGACCGCCTTCGATGCCATCCGCGATGGGCTTCGCGGTCTCGGCAATATCGAGGGACAAACGTTTGTCGCCGAGCCTTATGCGTCTAACGATGCCGCGCGCATTCCGGATCTCGCCGAACGCGTGGTCGCCGCGCAACCCGCCGTCATCGTCACAATTAATGCGGCTGCGGTGCCGGACCTCGTCAAAAGGACGCAATCGATTCCGATTGTGGTGGCGTTCTGCGCCGATCCCGTGGCCCTCGGCTTTTCCAAATCGGTGGCGCGACCGACCGGTAATGTCACGGGCATTCTGACCCTGGATGATGCGCTGCTGCCCAAGAAGGTCGAACTGCTCGACCAGCTCGCCGGGCCGATGAAGCGCGTCGGTCTCGTCTACGACATCGGAAATCCTAACCATGTCCCGATGCTGGCGAAGGCCAAGGCTATGGCCGCCGCGGGCGGGCCGCAGATCGTGCTGCTCGGCGTTGCGTCGCCATCCGACGTCGCGACCGTGCTCGATCGCGACGAGGCGCGGGACCTCAGTGGGCTGATCGTCTGGGCCAGCCCGGTGATCGTGACCGGCCGGGCGAACCTGATTGCCGCTGCGATCGCGCGGCGGATCCCGGCCATTCACACTTTCGTCTTCGAGGTAGAGGACGGCGCACTCGCGTCCTACGGGCTGGAGCCGACGGAGAACTTTCAACGGGCCGCTGAATATGCCGACCGGCTACTGCATGGCGCCAAAGTCGCCGATCTGCCCTTCGAGGCGCCGCGAACCTTCCACCTGGCGCTCAACCTCAAGACCGCCAAGGCTATTGGCGTGACCATCCCACCGACGCTCCTCGCGCGCGCTGACGAAGTGATCGAATGAGCGGTCAGCTCGTGCGCGACCCCGGCGTGCCCGCATCTGCATAGTCTGGGCGCACTCCCGGATGTCCCACGCGGCCGGTACCCAATTAGGTCTCGCTCTCCGCGCGAATTGGCCACGAGTGATTACGACTGATGCGCCTTTGCGGGGTACTAGGATTTATAGTTCTAGTTGGGTGTTTATCAGCCGACCCGCTTGCCGCTGCACTGTCAGATGGAGGATGGCGTGCGGATATTTGCTCCACTGCTGGGCCTTCCTGTGTTGGGCGTTGTGCCCTTGGTGAGCGGCATCGCTATGGCAGCCCCGCCGCTTACCGACAGCCAAATGGACAGAGTGACTGCCGGGTTCGAGGCGTATACCAGCCCCTGCGACTGCGCGGCAATCGTCGCCTCGGTAACGGCGAAGTTGGGGAGCCCTGCGCCGTTGGTCAGCAGAGATAACTTTCCTCCGAGTACGTTCGCGCAGCCAAATGCGCAGAACCCTTTCCAGCTCTACGTGGGAGTACCGTCGTCCCAATATTTCGGGTTCACCGTGTACAACCCCCCTTGCAATTGCGGCATACCGTGAACTGCTCGGCGATGCGGATCAACGGAAAGTCGCTGAGGATGTGTCGGGCATGATTGGTTTTGGCGCAAGAGGAGCGAGAGGCGGCGTTCATGCGTCCAGCAATTCGCGCATCTTGGCCGCGAGGTCACGGCTGTTGTAGGGCTTGGCGAGCCAACCCGTCTTGACGGTCGGCATGCCGCTTTCGATGATCGCTTGTTCCGCATAGCCCGACGTGAACACCACCTTGAGCGCGGGCCGGAATTCGCGCGCCTTGCGGGCAAGGTCGATCCCGCTCATGCCGCCCGGCATGACGACGTCCGTGAACAGCAGGTCGATATTGCCTTCCCGCCGCAGCACTTCGAGCGCCGCCGGTCCGTTATCGACCTCGATCACCCGATACCCCAAGTCCCGCAGGCGACGCACGGAGACGCGGCGCACTCGCGGATCGTCCTCGACCACCAGGATGGTTTCGCCGTTGACCTTGCCTGCGGCGATCGGCTCCGACCGCTTGCCCTTCCGCAACGCGTCGCTCGCTTGCGCCGGCAGCAGGATGCGCACCGTGGTGCCTCGGCCGGATTCGCTGTAGAGCTGCACGTGGCCGCCCGATTGTTTGACGAAACCATAAATCATGCTGAGGCCGAGCCCGCTCCCTTGGCCTGGCCCCTTCGTCGTGTAGAACGGCTCGAAGGCGCGCTCGCGCACCTCGCTCGACATGCCGACGCCGGTGTCGGTCACCGCCAGCATCGCATAGGAGCCCGGCGTAACGTCAGCGTGCGCCACCGCATAGGCGGGATCGAGATCGATATCGGCGGTCTCGATCACCAACAGGCCGCCCGACGGCATGGCGTCACGCGCGTTGAGCGCCAAGTTGAGCAGCGCGTTCTCGACTTGGCCTGGATCCGCCATGACCATTCGCAAGTCTGCGGCAAGGCGGGTCTCGATACGGATGGTCTCGCCGAGCGTGCGCCGCAAAAGATCGAGCATGCTCGCGGCCAAATCGCTCAAGTTGATCGGCTTGGGAACAAGCTGCTGGCGTCGCCCGAAGGCAAGCAATCGATTCGATAACTTGGCGCCGAGTTCCGCCGCCTCCTGCGCTTCCCGGAGAATCTCGACGTCTTCGGCCCTGTCGAGCCGACGCTCCAGCATTTCCATGTTGCCGGAAATGACGGTGAGCAGATTGTTGAAATCGTGCGCCAGACCGCCGGTCAACTGGCCGATAGCCTCCATCTTCTGCGCCTGGCGCAGGTCCTGCTCCATCTTCGTGCGCTCGGTGAGGTCGCGGATGAAGCCCGTGAACACGCGGGCCTCTCCGAGATGCACCTCGCCGACCGCGAGTTCGATCGGGAAGACGGTCCCGTCCTTGCGCCGGGCTTCCACCTGGCGGCCGATGCCGATGATGCGCTTCTCGCCCGTGTGCATGTAGCGCTCAAGATAAGCGTCATGCCGCTCACGATGCGGCGACGGCATCAGCATCTTGACGTTGCGCCCGATGACCTCGCCGGCGGCGTAGCCGAACAGACCTTCCGCGGCGGTACTGAAGGATTGAATGACGCCCCGCTCGTCGATCGTGATGATCGCGTCAGGTGCGGTCGAAATTACCGAGCTGAGGCGCGCCTCGCGTTCGCGCAGCGCCTCTTCCGCGCGCTGTCGCTCGGTGATGTCCTGCGCCACCGCGATCACACCCAGCGGCGCGCCCGTCGCGTCGGCAAGGCGGCTGGCATTCCAGAGCAGGACGCGCTCGGAGCCGTCGGGACGCCGCACGCGGCCTTCGACGCCGTGGATCGAGCGGCCCCCCAGCGCGTGCTCGAAATCAACGCGCGTCAGCCCGCCCTGCCCTTTGGCGCCGAAAGCGCGAAAATAGCCGCGTCCCAAAACCTTCCCCCGCGGCCTGCCGTAGACGCGCTCGGCCTCGGAATTGAACTCAAGGACGGTCAAGTCGGGCGACAACAGCAGGATCGGCGCGGCCGCCGTCTCAATCACCGAACGAAAGCGCTCCTCGCTCAAGTGCAGCAGATTGCGCAGCGACGCGGCTCCGCGCTTGGCCGGAGCTTTTTTGGTCGTACTCGTTTTCACAGGCCTGGACGAGCGCCGCGGGCGCCGCTTCACGCCGCCGGATCGATTGGGCATGACGCAGTGTGACGGGGCCGAGGGTCCAATTCAACCGGCGCGGGGCCGCAGCCCGATGTCGGTTATTCCGCCGCGGCGCGGCCGACCCCCAGTTGCCTTTGCACCAAATTCGCGTAGAGGCCGCCGCGTGCCAGCAGCGCGTCATGGGTGCCGGTCTCGACCAAGTGCCCTTGTTCGAGCACGGCGATCAAATCTGCGCCGCGGATGGTGGAAAGGCGATGCGCGATCACGATGGTGGTGCGGTCGCGCATGAGATCGCCGAGCGCCTGGCGCACCTGCGCCTCGCTGATCGCGTCGAGATGCGATGTCGCCTCGTCGAGGATCAACACCGGCGCGTTCTTGAGAAAGGCGCGAGCGATGGCGACGCGCTGGCGCTGACCGCCCGAGAGCTGCACGCCGCGCTCGCCCACTACCGTATCGAGCCCGTCGGGAAGGCTCGCGACGAAGTCCGAGAGCGCCGCGCGCGCAATCGCGCGCTCGACCTCGGCGTCGTCGGCGCCAGGCCGCGCCAAACGCACATTGGCGCGCAGCGTGTCGTTGAACAGGTAAGTATCCTGCGCCACCAGCGCGATGCGCCGACGCAATTGATCGAGACCGAAGCTGCGGAGATCGTGACCGTCGAGACGGATGCTGCCGGCGCTCGGATCCCAGAATCGCAGCAGCAAATTGGCGGCCGTGGTCTTGCCCGCCCCCGAAGGGCCGACCAGCGCCACCGTCGCGCCCGGGCGAATTTCCAGGCTCACCTCCGAAAGCGCCGCGGCCCGCCCACCCGGATAGGCAAAGCCCACGCGATCGAAGCGGATGGCGGAGCCGCCCTGCGCCGGCTCCGCGGGAGAATCGGGGCCGTCCACCACCGGCACCGGCTCGTTGTGAACCGCCTGCAGGCGGTGCGTCGAAGCGAAGGTGTCGGCGAGTTGCCGGCCCACATTGGCGATCTCGGAGACCGGGAGAAATGCCGCGACGGCGAGCAGCGTCAAAACCGGCAGCACCGTGGGTGCAAGGGCGCCTCGCGCCGCGAGGATGGCACCGATGCCGGCGACCGCCAGGCCGCCAAGCCCCGTCGCCACTTCAAGCGCCGCCGCCTGCCAGGAGAGATCACGGAAGAACGCGAGCCGAATAGCGTGATAGGCCCGCACGCGCTCGAGAAAATCCACACGCCGGCGATCGGTCGCCTGGAACGCCGCCAATTCAGCGAGGCCTTGAATCGAGTCGGCGACGTGGGCGACGAGGCCACCCAGCGCCTCGCGCGAATGTGCGCCCAGCCGATCGACGCGGCGGCGCAGCAGCGCCGGCGCCAAGCTCGCATACAGCAGAAACGGCAACAACGCGAGCGCCACGGGCCACGCAACCGCAGCGAGCGTCGCGAGAACCACGGCAGGAACGAGCACCGCCACCACCGCCGGCGCCAGGGTGTGCGCATAGAAATACTCGACGGTCTCCACGTCCTGGGTCGCGAGCCCAACCAGGTCACCCGAGCGGCGGCGCAGCAGGTAGGCGGGCGCCAGCGCATCCAGCTTCGCGAAGAGCGCGATCCGCATTTCCGCAAGCAGCTTGTAGGCCATGTCGTGGGCAAGCCAGGATTCGAGCCAGTGCAGCGCGCCCGCGAGCGGCGCGATCAGCGCCAGCACGACCAGCAGACCCGCGGTCGGTGCACCCACCTTCACCGCCGCGACCGCCAGCGCGCTGACGATACCAACGCCGATGAAAGCCGCGACGCGCCCGACACCCGACAGCACCGTAACCGCCAACTGCCCGCGCCAAGGCGCGATGATCCGCATGAGTGCGCCCAAAGTGGCGCCCCAATCAAGGCGTTCGGCACGCAGTATCGAATCCGCCGACTCCGCCTCGACCGCGCCGCCCACCAGCAGATCGACCGGCCGAGTGCTGGGTTCGCGCTCCGCAATAGCGCCGCCGATTTCGCCCTGGCGCTCGTCGGCTTGGGCGCCCATCAGGCGGCGATAAGGGCCGTCGCGGCGGATCAGATCGGCATGTCGCCCGCTTTCGACAACACGGCCTTGATCGAGGACCAGGATGCGGTCGGAGTCGATCACGCTCGACAGGCGATGGGCGAGAATGAGCGTGGTTCGGCCGACCATAAGCCGGTCGAGCGCCTGCTGAATGACCGCTTCATTCTCGGCATCGACGGACGAGAGCGCCTCGTCGAGGATCAGGATCGGCGCATTGCGCAACAACGCGCGCGCGATCGCCACGCGCTGGCGCTGTCCACCGGAAAGCTTGGTGCCGCGCTCGCCGATCACCGTCGCATAGCCCATCGGCAGCGCCGCAATGAACTCGTGCGCGTTCGCGGCCCGCGCCGCCGCTTCGAGTTCCGCCTGGGTCGCATCGGGCTTGCCCAGGCGCAAATTCTCTTCGACAGTGCCGTGGAACAGGTAGGTGTCCTGCTGCACCACCGCGATCCCGCTGCGGAGCTGCTCCGGATCGAGCGTGCGCAGATCATGCCCACCAATCCGCACCGTCCCCACCTGGGGGTCATAGAGACGCAGCAGCAGCCGCGCGATCGAGGACTTACCGGAGCCGCTCGGCCCCACAATGCCGACACGCTCGCCGGCCGCGACCGAAAAAGAAAGCCCGTCATGCGCCGCGCGGCGCCGCCCTGGATAGCTGAACGCCACGCCATCGAATGCGATGCTGGGCGTAATCGAAGCGACCCGAGTTCCTGTTCCCGCCGGCAACGGCGGCTCCGCTTCCAGCAGCGCGGTGATGCCGACCGCCGCCGCCTGTCCCACCATCCCCTGATGCAGCACGCTGCGCAGATCTCGCAGCGGACGGAAGATCTCGGTCCCCGCCATCAACACGATGAGCAGCGCCTGCATCGTCATCAGTCCATGCGAGACCCGATAAACGCCGAGACCGAGCGCCGCGGCGGCGCCCAGCGCGATGCCGACATCCGTGACGCCTCGAGTCATTATGCCGGTCGAGAGCACCCACATGGTGCTGGCGGAAAGCGCGCGCGCCTTGTCGGCGAGCATCCGTCCGTAGGCGGCGCTCTGGCCGAAGGCTTTGAGTGTCGCAAGCCCCTGGATCGCGTCGAGAAACTCGGCGCCGAATTCCTTGAAGGTTTTCTGGCGCGCCATGCTGGAGCGCCGGTCGAGGCGATGAAAGGCGGCCGGAAGCGCAAGACACAACAGCGCGAAGCCCAGCATGACCGCCGCCACCGGCACGTCCCACCAGGCGATGAACGCGAAAATCGCGAGCGGAGTCAGCGCGGCGACGCAGAGCTGCGGCAGGTATTGCCCGAAAAAGGTTTGTAGCTGCTCGACGCCGTCGATGACCGACAGCATCACGCCGCCGGTGCGCTCGCCCGCAAACCACGCCGGGCCAAGCGCCACCACCTTGTCGTAGAGCAGGCCCCGCAGAGTCTCCTGGATGCGCGCCGCGGTCCCGTGCGCGATCATGGTGCGAATATGTTCGAGCGCCCCGCGGATCAGCACCGCCGCCGCGACCGCGAGCACGGGAATCACAAGAGAGCTCGTCGGCGCCCCTTCGAACACCAGAGCGAGCAGCCAGCCGAGGAGAGCGAACCGTGCAATGCCGAAGGCGGCGGCGAGCAGCCCCACGACCACCGCCGCCGCGATTCGCCCGCGCGCGCCGCGCGTCAGCCGCCAGAGCCGTCGATCGAAGTACATGTCATCTCCCCCGGGAAGCCACCCACAGCGGCTCCCCGGGACATCGAAGCCCTACAGAATTTTCAGAATGGCCTCGGCGCTTGAAACCTCGAACGCACCGGGGTTTTCCACATTGAGCGCTTTTACCACGCCATTCTCGACGACCATCGCGTAGCGCCGCGAACGCATGCCGAGACCGTTGGCGCGGGCATCGAGCTCCAGGCCCACGGCGCGGGTGAAATCGCCATTGCCGTCGGCGAGCATCAGCACCTTTCCGTCGGCCTTTTGATCCTTGCCCCAGGCGCCCATGACGAAGGCGTCGTTAACGGAGAGGCACGCAATGGCATCGACGCCCTTTTGCTTTAACGCGGCGTAGCTCTGCACGAACCCCGGCACGTGCTTTGCCGAACAGGTCGGCGTGAACGCGCCGGGAAGCGCGAACAGCACAACTTTCTTGCCGGAAAATACTTCATCCGTCGTGATGTCCTTGACGCCCTCCTCGGCTTTGTATTTGAGCTTCACCGAGGGAACCTTGTCCCCCACTTTGATAGTCATGGCTTCTCCCTTCTCAAGTGTTCATGGCAGGATTCCAGACCGAGCGCGTGGTTGCAATCCCCACGCACGCATGACCCCATTACTTGGCCACATCGCGGAGGTGCCTCGATGTCTGCAGACCCGCGCAACCCCAAAGTGACGACTCCATGAGCGGGACCTCTATCCCCAGGCATAAGCTTGCGGTCCGCGCGCTGACCGCGAGCGCGTTCGCGCCCTTCGGCCAGATCGTCGAGCCGCGCCGCGCCATGGGACAGGGTCAAGGGCCCGCCTATGATCCCGCGCGCAATCCGGCCGAGGCGCAACTGGTACTGCACCATGGGCAACCCCGGATATGGCTGATGCACCTTCCGCATGTCGGGCTCGCCTTTACTCGGATTGCGCGCCACCGGCGCGTCACCCAATGCCTCGGCGCACTCAACGGAGCCGAATGGCTGATCGCGGTGGCACCGCCCGGCGATCCCGCCGACACGGCCCGGCCGCGGCTCGACGAGATCGCGGCGTTCCGCATCAACGGCGATCGCGTCATCAAGCTCCACGTCGCGACCTGGCACGCCGGACCGCACTTCGTGCAGAGCGAATGCACATTTCTCAATCTCGAGAACATGGATACCAACGAGCGCGACTTTCATTCGGTCGATCTTGGCGTAAATTGAGAATATCAGCTTTAGGAGGCCGCGAAATGCCGACCATTCGGGGCGAGCGATTGTTGGCGGACCTGCGCCGACTCGCGCAATTCGGCCGCTACGAGACCGGCGTTCATCGTCCAACCTATTCGCCCGACGACATGGCGGCGCGGCGTTGGGTGACGGAGCGTATGCGCGAAGCGGGACTTGAGCCCACGATCGACGGGATCGGCACGGTGCTGGGAACGAGCCGCGCGCGGGGGCGCACGCTTCTGATGGGCTCGCACCTGGAGACACAGCCCTATTCCGGATGGCTCGACGGCGCGATGGGCGTCATCTACGGGCTCGAAGTGGCGCGTGCTTTCGCCGAGGATCCACGGACCGCCGATCTTGGCATTGACGTCGGTGCCTGGGCGGACGAGGAGGGGCACTATGGCGCGCTGCTCGGGAGCCGGTCCTTCTGCGGCGAGATCGGCGAGGATATGATCGACGCGGCCCACGGTCGGATCGGCGACAAACGTCTGCGCGAGGCGCTCGCCGAAGCGGGGCTCGCGGGCCGCCCGCGTCTCACCCTCGATCCCCGCCGCTACGTCGGCTACCTCGAGGCCCATGTGGAGCAGGGCGATACCCTCGACAGCGGCGGGCTGCGTCTTGGGATCGTCACGGGGATCGTCGGCATTCACCTTTATCGCATCGTATTTCACGGGCAGCAGAATCACGCGGGGACCACGCGAATGCCGGTGCGCCGCGACGCCGGGGTTGCGCTGGTGCGCCTCGCGGCCGAGATCGACCGGCGCTTCCCGTCGGTCGCCGGCCCGCGGTCGGTCTGGACCACCGGCAAGATCACGCTCGACCCTGGTGCTCCCAGCATCATCCCCGGCAAGGCCGAGATGCTGTTCCAGTTCCGCGACGTCGATCCGGAGCGGCTTCTCCTGCTCGAGCGCACGCTCGAGGAGATCGTTCGGGAATCGAACGAGCGCGGACCCTGCCGAGCCGTGCTCGAACCGGTATCCCGGGTAACGCCGAGCGCGATGGACGCGAAGTTCCAGGATGCACTCGAGTGGGCCGCGGAGCGGCAAGCCCCCAAGCTGCATCTGCGCATGCCCAGCGCCGCCGGCCATGACGCGCAGATTTTCGCACGTCACCTTCGCGCCGGCATGCTGTTCGTGCCCAGCATCGGCGGGGTCAGCCACCACTTCAGCGAGGACACCAAGGAAGACGACATCGTACTGGGCTGTCAGGTCTTCACCGCGGCGGCGGAGCGCATCCTGCGCGAGGCTGCATGACCACGGACGAGAAAGGTTCCAACCCCGCGCTCAGCCGGCGCGCCGTGATCGCGACCGCCTGCGCCGCGACGGCAGTCGCCGCCGCCCCCGCCATCGCGCAACAGGACACACCGCAGCCGACCGTCACGCCGCCGGCCCGCCCCAAGGGGCCGCGCGTTTTCCTCGACTATGATCAAGCGGAGCTGGATGCCGCCTACGATCAAAGCGCTTACGCCCCCAATCGCGAGCAAATGCTCGCGCGCTTCGCCAGCAACAGCGACTTGGTCCGCACGCGGATCGGGGCACCCGAGCGCCTCGCTTATGGGCCCATGGAGATCGAGCAACTCGATCTATACCGAACGAAACGGCCGCACGCGCCAGCACAGATTTTCGTGCATGGCAGCGCCTGGCGTCTGGGGTCCGCCAAGGACAATGGTTTCCTCGCCGAGCTTTTCGCGGGCGCGGGTGCCCACTTTATCGCGCTCGATTTTGCACCGGTCGCCAGCACCGGCGGCAGCCTAGTGCCAATGGCCAATCAGGTGCGCCACGCGATCGTCTGGGTCTGGCGCAACGCGGCGCGCCTCGGCATCGACCCGACGCAACTCTATCTGAGCGGCTTTTCCTGGGGCGGCCATCTCGCCGCCGTGGCGCTCACCAGCCAATGGAACGAATTCGGCGCGTCCGGCAACGTGCTCAAGGGTGGGCTCTGCTGCAGTGGGATTTATGACCTGAAGCCGGTCCGGCTCTCGGCGCTCAGCCGCTACGTGCGCATCGACGAGACGATCGAGAACACGCTGAGCCCGATCCGCCATCTAGATCGATTGAGCGTGCCGCTCGTCGTCGCCTATGGCAGTCTCGAGACGCCGGAGTTTCAGCGCCAGAACCGCGACTTCGCCCAGGCGGTCAAGGATGCGGGAAAGCCCGTCGACCTGCTGGTCGGCGCCAACTACAACCACTTCGAGCTGTTCGAGACCCTGGCCAATCCCTATGGCCTCTTGGGCCGCGCGGCTCTCGCGCAGATGAAGCTCACGCCCCTCTGCCCGCGCTGAAAGGCGGTCACGACCTCAGGCGAATAGCCGCTCGCTCTTGAGGTTGTCGTAGAGATGCGCGACGAAATCGCCGTAGCCGTTCCAGATCAAGGTTGGGCGGCGCTGGTCGGTGCCGAGCACACGCTCATTCGCTTGGCTCCAGCGCGGATGCGGCACGTCCGGGTTGATGTTCGCCCAGAAGCCGTACTCGCTGCCCTGCAACTGTTCCCAGAAGGAAACCGGGCGCTTGTCGGTGAAGGTGAACTTGACGATCGACTTCGCGGACTTGAAGCCGTACTTCCACGGCAGCTCCATGCGCAGCGGCGCGCCGTCCTGCTTTGGCAGCGGGTGGCCATAGAGGCCGGTCACCAGGAACGCGACCTCGTTCGTCGCCTCCGCCATGGTGACGCCCTCGGTATAGGGCCAGGGGTAAAAGAACGCGTTTTGCCCGGGCGCAACCTTCGGATTCTCGAAGCTCTTCGTCTCGATGTATTGCGCCGAGCTCAGCGGTTTCGCGAGATCGACCAGCGCCTTCATCGGAAAGCCGCTGAACGGCGCCGTGAACGACCACGCTTCGACGCAGCGATGCCGGTAGAGCCGCTCCTCGAGCGGCATCTTCTTCAGCAGATCGTCGATATCGATGGTGAAGGGCTTTTCCACCATCCCCTCGATGCTGATGGTCCAGGGCCGGATCGGCAGCGCTTGCGCCTCGCTGGCCAGATCCTTGTCGGTGCTGAATTCGTAGAAGTTATTGTAGTGCTCGACGATCTTCTCCGCGGTGAGCGGGCGATCGAGAGTGAAAAGCTCGTTGCGCTTTACGGGGTAGAGCCCGGCCGATGGATCGGCGCTCGCCTCGGCAGCGTGGACGTAGGGCGCCGAGGGGAGCGAGCCGAGCGCGACCCCGATCGCGCCCAACCCCATCGCCTGCACCAGGCGACGCCGGTCGTGATAGATCGTTTCCGAAGTCGCTTCCCGCTCGGGAATTTCCCAGCCGCGCCGCCGCTTGATCAGCATACTCGTCTCCTAACAACCATTGCCCGCCCTCTCCCATATCGGATCGCGCAGCGCAGATCGCAAATCAATCCCGCGCGAGGCCTGCGTGAATGGCAGGCACCCCGAATTGTGGCGAAATCCAGCCGCGGAATGCGCCGCTACTCAGCCGCTTGTTCCGCCCGGTTCGCCATCACCTTCTCGGCAAGCTTGCCCGTCAGCTCCTGCAGGTGGGCGAAGCGGTCGGTGTAGGTCCCAACTCCGAGTGTGATCGAGCGCAGCTCGACGATCAGGTCGTGCAGCTCCGAGTGCGGCATGTTGGTGCTCACGGTGTCCCAGCCGGACCAGCCCTCCTTGGCGTCATAGCCCAGGATATGCCCGCGCCGCCCCGACACCAACCGCTGTACCTTAGAGGTGAAGGCGTTCGGAATTGAAATCTCCACATGGTGAATCGGCTCGAGCAACACCGGATCGCACTTAGGAAGGGCCTCGCTCATGGCCATGCGCCCGCAGGTCTTGAAGGCCTGATCGGAGCTGTCGACCGTATGGAACTGGCCGGTGATCAAGTTGACGGATACGTCAACCACTGGGAATCCCAGCGGACCTTGGCGGAGATATTCGTTCACCCCGTCCTCCACCGCCGGGATGTAATTCCTGGGGATGGCGCCTCCGACGACGGAATCGATGAAGACATGGCCCGAGCCGCGCGGCAGCGGCTTCACCTCGATTTGGATGTCCGCGAACTGGCCGTGACCGCCGCTCTGGCGCTTGAAGCGCGCATGCTGTGCCGTCCCCCTGCGAATCGTTTCCTTGTAGGGAACCTGCGGCCTGCGCGTCACCGCGGGGAGATTGTACTTGGTTCTCATCCGGTCGAGCGCGATCTGCAGGTGAATTTCGCCTTGGCCCCAGAGCTGCAGCTCTTGTGTGTCCTGATCATGCGCGAGGACCAGGGTCGGGTCCTCCTCGATCACTCTTTGGATTGCGCCCGAGAGCTTCACGTCGTCATTGCGCCGCTCGGCGGTGATGGCCAAACCGTAGACCGGCTTCGGCATCGCCGGGTGCGGCAAGACCGGCGCGGCGCCGCCGCCCGTGAGCACAGTGCCGGTGGCAATCCCTTCGAGACGCGCCAGCGCCACCACCTCGCCCGGCCCCGCCGAACCGAGCTTTTCCTGTTTCGCGCCGTTCGTCCTGAGCACACCCGCGACACGAACGCCATTGAGGTTCATGCCCTCAGTGACGGTGCCGCGCCAGATGCGGACCAGCGAGAGCTTCCCCGTGCTTGGGGGATAATAGGTCTTGATCACCTGTGCCACGGCATCGCCGTTACCGGGCTTGAGGCCGAGCCGCTCCGCGGTAACCGTGGGTTCCGGCGTCTCGTGCCGCAACGCCTTCAGCAGCCGGCGCACGCCATGCTCATGCTGCCCGGAGCCGAGCAGCACGGGAACGATCAGGTCACGGCTCAAATCCGCGGCCAAGTGACGGTATATCTCCTCCTTGGACGGCTCGACGTCCTCGAGTAGCTGCTCCAGCAGCTTGTCGTCGTGGTCGGCCAGTTTCTCGACCAGGCTGGTGCGCGTTTGGCGCTCGTGGTCCCAGAAATCATCGGGCAGCTTTATCAGGTCCGACGCCTGCCCCGGCTTGTATTGATAGGCGCGCTCGCTGACCAGATCGACATAGCCGGTGATCGCGCCTTCCTTGCTGCGCAACGGTACTTGGCGCAACACCAGTGGACGCTCGGAAACCGACTGGATCGCCGCCATTACGTCGCGCACGCGGGCGGAAGAAGTGTCGAGCTTGTTGATGAAGACGATGTGGGGAATCGAGTGTGCATCCAGAAACTTGAACAGCGAGCTCAAGGTGAGCGCACGCTCCACCTCGGGTTCGCACACCACCACCGCCACGTCCGAGGCGAGCAGCGCCACTTGCGCCTCGTAGAGCAGCTCAACCGAGCCGGGACAGTCGAGGAAGGTCCAGGGGTCGCCAAGGAAGTTGGTATGCGCGACATTGACTTCGGTGGTCATCTGTCGCGCTCGCGCTTCGGGGGAGGCGTCGCCGACGGTGTTGCCGTCCTTGACGGTACCGCGCCGGTTGACCGCGCCGGTGGCGAAGAGCAGCGCCTCCAGCAGAGTCGTCTTGCCCGAAAGGTAAGGCCCCACCAACGCCGCCGTGCGCGGTGCCGCTGCTCTGCCGTTCATACGCGCCTCCTCCTGCGCTGAATTCAGGGAGGCGGCGTCGGGACCCCTCGCAGAGACGAGCCCCTGGGCGACGCCTCTTGGTTCTTTGCAACAAAATCGTCGCGCGGCTGAGCTTGAGGCGCAACGGGAAATCAGTGGGTTCACGTACGCGATTTACCGACGCCATTTGCGTATTCTGGAACAAACCAGCAACATCGCCCGCGTTGCGGGTTATCCGCCGATTTATTGCGCCGCGGCGAGCGACGGAACGGCCTCGGGGGCAAAAGCGAAATCAGGCCCCCATTGGGCCTTGTCGTATTCGACACTGCGGCTCGCGGTGCCGGATCGCAATCGCGCCTCACGCCCGAGTTCGATGGTCGCGCCGAGGATCAGGTCGGTTCCCACCCCCGAGCACGAGACTGGAAAGAACAGCGCCTCTGTCTCGATCCAACTGCGGTTGTCGAGCCAAACCAAGGCTCCGCGTTTGGCGATCGGGCGTTCCAGATCGATGACCGCGAAGTACGGTGCGAGGGCGATCGCTTGTTTATCGGGCTCGACGAAGTCGTCAAAATAACGGCCGGTATTGTCGCGGCCGACCAGGCGGACGACGCTGGTGCCGACCAAGCGAACCCGAAACCGCGGCGGCACGCCGATCGCGTCCAGCATGAAGAGGTTCGGCAGGATATCGACAAGCTCGGCCGGGTCCACGCCCTGCTTCGGCATCCAGCGGCTGGGGCCGCGTTTGCGGTCCCAATATTGGTGGAGCCGCCAGAGCATCTTTGATTGCAGGAGGATCACTCGAGCCACCTCGTCTTGGCAGGCCGAGGCTCCGCGAATATCGTTAAGCTACAATGACAATTCTCCCGTATTCACGGAATATTGCTCAGCAACACCACCGGCGGCTCGCTGCCGATCCGGCGAAGCGGAGTCTCCGACAGCGACGGCACATCCTTTTCACGCGCCAGCACGTAGGTTGGCCGGCCGCTTCGCAGCCGTTCGAGCAGGTCGGCCCGGGAAATCATGAGGTCGGGCCGCGGCGCGAGCGATGCACCGTATGCCAACTCCTCGCCCGCCTCGACCATGATGACGGGACGCGCGAGATAGAAAGCGGGGTCCAGCAGGTAGGAGCGATAGACCACCACGTCGGCGGTGCCTATCTCCGCGGCGTGCGCGAGCAGGAGATCGCGGATCGATCTCGGCTGCAGGATGTCGCTCACGTGCATGCCCGCGAACCAAACCAGGAGCGCGCCGCCCACGAGCATCGGGACAATCGCCGCCCGCCAGCGCCGGACCAGCAGGATCGCCGAGCCAAGGGCGGCAAGCGCGGCCGCCGCCGGGAGGAAGTACCAGGCGGGGCCGACGGCGCCAACGAGCGAGGCAAGCGCAGGAACGCGTCCGGCAACCGGCCCCGAGATCACCGCGATGGCCGCGGCCACCAATAGCCACGGCACGATCGCGATGGCGGTTTCCTTGCTCCACTCGGCGTCCGCGAGCGCGCGACCCACCAGCACGCAGAGGGGACAAATCATCGGCAGCAGATAGCCCGGAAGCTGGGAATCCGAGGACCAGAAAAACAGGAAGACGGTCACCGCCCAGAGCATGAGGAACAGATCAACAGGCGCGCTCACCGCTCGCCGCCGCCAACCCGACCACGCCCGTCGCAATGCCGGCCAAAGAAATCCGGTCCAGGGAATCATGCCGAGCAGCAGCACCGTCGGCAGAAACCACACGCCCTGGCGGCGATGGGTAACGGTGGTGGCGAAGCGCTGAAAATGCTCGTGAATGAAATAGAAGCTCAGGAAGCCCGGCTGCTTAAGCTCGACCAGGACGTGCCAGGGCACGGCGATCAGCAGGAACACCAGCACGCCCGGCAGCCAAAGGCAGCCGCGCAGCACGTCGAAGCGCCGCATCAGAAAAATCCACGGCAGGATCGCGAGCCCCGGCAGCACCACTCCGATCAAGCCCTTGGCCAGCACGGCAAAAGCGCAGAGGACGTGCAGCGGAAGATAAGCACGCCCGGGTGTCCCGGGACCGCGCATGGCGGCATCGAGGAATGCCGCTTGCGCGGCGGCGATCAATGTCGCAACCAAGAGATCGAGCGCTACGAGCTGCGCATAGAGCACGATCAGAAACGAGCTGGCAGCGACCAGCCCCGCCGCGAGGGCGGCGCCGCTTCCATACCAGCGCCGCGCGATCGTCGCGGCCAGCATCACCGTCACCACCGCGCACAAGAGCGGCCACAGCCTGAGCGCCCATTCGTGCGGGCCGAACACCGCGAGCGACAGCGCCTCGAGCCAGTAGCCAAGCGCGGGCTTCTCGAAGAACGGAACGCCGTTGAGATAGGGCACGATGAAATCGCCACGCGCGATCATCTCGCGGGGGATTTCGGCGTAGCGCGTCTCGTCGGGATTTTGCAGACCGCGCCCGGCAAGCCAAGGCGCGACCGCAAGCACCAGCACCGCCGCCGAGGCGAGCGCCGGACGGCGCGCGCAGAACCCCATCAAAGGCGCCGCCGAACCGCGCGATTCGACGCTCCGCTCAACCCCGGCCGACGAAAGGCATCTTGGGTGCCATGATGGTCATGGTGTGCACGTTGGCGTCGAGCGGCAAGCCCGCCATATAGACGATCGCGCTCGCGACGTGCGCCACGTCCATCCGCGGCTCGACCTCGACCGAGCCGTTTGGCTGCGGTACGCCCTTGGTCATGCGCTCGGTCATGGGTGTGGCGGCATTGCCGATATCGATCTGGCTGCAGACGATGTCGTACTTGCGGCCGTCCAGAGCGATCGACTTGGTCAGGCCGGTGATCGCGTGCTTGGTCGCGGTGTAGGGCGCCGAGAACGGCCGCGGCACGTGCGCGGAGATCGAACCGTTGTTGATGATGCGCCCGCCGCGCGGCGTCTGGTTCTTCATGATCTTGATTGCTTCCTGCGCGCAGAGGAACGAGCCCGTGAGGTTGGCGTCGACCACCGTCTTCCACTGCTCGTAGGTCAGCTCCTCCATGGGGATCGCGGGCGCGCCGGTGCCGGCGTTGTTGAAGAGCACGTCCAGCCGCCCGAAGGTCTCCTTCGTTTTGGCGAAAAGCGCGCGCACCGAGGCCGGGTCACCCACATCGGTCGGAACCGCCAGAACCTTGACGCCGGAGTTGGTGCCCAGCGCCGCCGTTTCATCGAGCGCCTCCTTGCGCCGACCGGCGAGCACCACCGAATAACCTGCCTGCATCAACGCCACCGCCGAGGCACGGCCGACGCCGCTGCCGGCGCCGGTGACGAGGGCAACCTTGCCTTTCGCTGTCATGGATCGCGCTCCTCCCGAAAAGACCGAATTCGGCGGGACTTTAGCGCAGCGGCCCGGAGCCGCCTATCCCCCGATTTCCCGCGCGCAAGGACGGTCGCGCAGCGGTGTCCCGTTTGTGATTCCAGCTCCGACGGGACATCGATAAGCTCCACTGGAGAGCCGCGACGGAGAGCCCAATGTCGAAAGGCGCCATGCGCTGGTTGTTCTGTCTGACGGTCTTGCTCGTGCTCGCGAGCGCGAGCCGCGCCGCCGAACCGGTTTCCTTCGCGGCCAGCGATGGCGTGCGCGTCTTCGCGGACTACTATCCCGCTTCGAGCAAGGCGCAGCCCTTGATCCTGCTCTGTCATCAGGCGGGCTCGAACCGTGGAGAATATGCGCCGATCGCGCCGGTTCTGGTGAACCTTGGTTATAATGCGCTCGCGCTCGATCAGCGCTCGGGCGGCTCGATGTGGGGGCAGACGAACGAAACCGTTCAGCATTTAGGGCACAGCACAGGTTATGACGGCGTGCTCACGGACATGGATGGCGCGCTGCAATGGGCGAGGGCGAACGGCCTGACCGGGCCCATCATCGTCTGGGGAAGTAGCTACAGCGCGGCATTGGCCTTCGTGTTCGCGGCAAAACATCCGCAAGACGTGAAGGCAATCCTCGCCTTTTCACCCGGCGAGTACTTGAACGGCACCAGCGTGCGCGACGCAGCGGCCCATCTCACCATGCCGATCTTTGTCACTTCGGCGAAGGCACCCGACGAGATCGTGAACGCCAAGGCGATCCTCGACGCCGCTCCAGCCGCCATCAAGGTTCAGTTCGTGCCGCGCATTGCCGGTGTGCACGGATCGTCCACCCTGCGCATCGATCGCAATCCCACGGGCGCCGATGAGAATTGGATGGCGGTCAAGGAATTCTTGGGGGGATTGCACCTCTAGTGTGGCGGATTTGAAGTTCCTCCGATCACCGCCGACCGCTCGGAGAGGAACTTCAAATCCGAAGGCCACACTAGCAATCAATGCGTTGCTAGTGTCCCCATGATTCCGACGTTCGCATCTGAGCTTGGCCGTTTGGTCATGCGAACTTCGGAATCGGGACACTAGCAGGCAATGCTCTCACGCGGTATCGAGGTGCTTCTCCAAGAAGACTCGGCGAAAACCATCCTGCTCCTGCCGCCCCACTTCGCGAAAGCCGAGGCGCGCATAGAAGCGGAGATTCTCGGTCATGGTCTCGTGGGTATAGAGGCTAATCTTGCCATGGCCGAGACGGCGCGCCTCGCCCTCGGCAAATGCCATCAGGGCATAACCGTGGCCGCGCTGCCGACGTCCGGGGTCGATGGCGACGTTTTCGACGAACAGTGCGTCCCGATCCCGCCGCAATACGATCAGCCCCACGCGCTCGCCACCCTCGACGAGCACGTGTACCTCTTGGGCGGCGATCAGCGCCGCGTAATCCGCCTGCATCGGCGACGGTTCCCGGCCCATGCGCGGCACATAGTGTTGATAGGCGGCGCGCACCAACCCGCGCGCCCAGGCTGCCTCGTCGGTGTGTGCGGGGCGGATCATGGTTTAATGACGCGCATCAAGATTCGCGCCCCCCAATCTCTCGCGGACGTCACGGCCGGGGCGGCCGAACTCCCGGGATCAAGCGCAGGGGGCGAGTCCCCGCCATAAGCGGCTTACCGCAGCGCCGCGCACGCCCGGATGATGCGGTTGCAGGCGTCGCGCAGCACCTCGGTCGAGGTCGCGTAAGAAATGCGGAAATGCGGCGAGAGCCCGAACGCCGCTCCCTGCACCACCGCCACACCCTCGGCTTCGAGCAGGTACTGCACGAAGTCGGTATCGGTCTCGATGGTCCGGCCTTTTGGCGTGCGCTTGCCGATCGCACCGGCGCAAGAGGGATAGACGTAGAATGCGCCCTCGGGTGTGGGGCAATGAATCCCCGCCGCCTTGTTGAGCAGGTCAACCACGAGGTCGCGGCGCTCCTTGAAGACGGCATTGTTGCGGGGAATGAAGTCCTGCGGCCCCGATAACGCCTCGACCGCCGCCGCCTGGCTTACCGAAGAGGGGTTCGAGGTCGACTGCGACTGCAAGGTCGACATGGCCTGGATCAGCTCAGTCGGTCCGCCCGCATAGCCGATGCGCCAGCCGGTCATGCAATAGGCCTTGGAAACGCCGTTCATCGTGAGCGTGCGCTGATAGAGTTTGGGTTCCACCTGGGCGATGGTCGCGAATTTGAAACCGTCGTAGAGCAAGTGTTCGTACATGTCGTCGGTCAAGACCCAGACGTCCTTGTGGCGCAGCAGCACCTCGGCGATCTGGCCCAGGTCCTCCGCGCTGTAGGCAGCGCCCGTGGGATTGGAGGGCGAATTTAGGATCAGCCATTTGGTCCTGGGCGTGATCGCGGCTTCCAGGTCCTCGGCGCGGAGGCGAAAGCCGTTGTTCTGCGAGCAGGTGACCGGCACCGGCGTCGCCTCGGCAAGTGCCACGATGTCGGGATACGAGACCCAATAGGGCGCGGGGATCACCACCTCGTCCCCTTCATCGAGGGTTGCCATCAACGCGTTGAACAGCACCTGCTTGCCGCCGGTGCCGACGATGATCTGATTGGGCGCGTATGTGAGATCGTTCTCGCGCTTGAACTTGCCCGCGATCGCCTTCTTGAGTGCGGGCGTACCCTCGACGGCGGTGTACTTGGTGTCGCCCGCGTCGATCGCGCGCTTGGCCGCATCCTTGATGTTCTGCGGCGTATCGAAATCGGGCTCGCCGGCGCTGAGGCCGATCACGTCGCGGCCCTCGGCCTTCAGCGCCTTCGCCTTGTCGCTCATGGCGATGGTGGGCGAGGGCTTGATCCGATGCATGCGCTCAGCGATCAGGGACATGGCAGTGCGGTCCGATTCTGCGTTGGGGAAAATGGACGCGGTCAACCTAGAGCGCGGGCGGGCGCCATGCAATGGCGGTTGTGCTCATGGCAGCTCCGCGCGGTCGCGAGACTGTCGCTTCGGCTCGCGAGGCAAAGCGAGCGCCAGGAATCGGAATTCACCCTATCTGCCCGCGCTGTCGCACTGTTGAAGCAGCGAGCGAGGTCAAGCCCAGTCCGAGGGCTACCCCGCCGTGAGAACATTACGGGAATCGCGCGACCGCGCCCGACACCGCTGGGGAGCGACGGTTAACCGCAGCACCAAAACGTGCAGCACCCACGGGACCTCCGCCGTCCCCTCCCGCCCTCCAATGGAGAGCAGGAGGATGAGCCGGCGCCTCAGGAACGCAGCGTTGTCGTGATCAGTGTTTCAGCAGCTTGCCGTACACGTATCCGACCCGGTTCTGGTAGCTGACCTGTACCCACTCTGCGTTCGCCGGACCGACGAGAACCATCGACGTTCCCGCGGGCAGCGTTGCAATGATTCGAGCTTTCAGGCTCGGCCCCTCGCGGAAGTTGGATCTCTTGGCTAGCGTCACCATCGGCACGGATGGCGGCGCCGTCGCGGCGGCTGGCGGCTTGGGGGCCGCCGGGGGCGGAGCCGGCTGAGACTGCTGGCAGGCGGCGACCAAACCGAGCACCGCGATGCAACTGATGAGACCTATGGAACGACGGGCAAAGAGCGATGACATTGGCTTCCCCTTGAGATTTGTGAGCGTTTGGTTCCCCTACGTTACTTTCCTAGCACAACTTAAAGCGGCAAACCATTGGGTTTCGCGTGCGTCGGGCGCCACAACCCCATGCGTGATCCGCACGGTCGGAGCGGCTGGAATGAATGGCGCTCGCCCCCTATCCTCTGGGCATGACGCTGCAGACGCAACCGATCCTGACCGCGGCCCGTCCGCTCGCCGATATCGGCCGGCGCTTCCTCATTCACTCGGAGTTCCAGCCTGCGGGCGACCAGCCGGAGGCGATCGCCGAGTTGATCGAGGGCATCGAGCGCGGGGAACGCGACCAGGTACTGCTGGGCGTCACCGGCTCGGGCAAGACCTTCACCATGGCGCATGTCATCGCCGGGCTGCAGCGCCCGGCGCTCATCCTTGCGCCGAACAAGACCTTGGCGGCGCAGCTCTACGGCGAGATGAAGAGCTTCTTTCCGGAGAACGCGGTCGAGTATTTCGTCTCCTACTACGACTACTATCAGCCCGAAGCCTATGTGGCGCGTACCGACACCTACATCGAGAAGGAATCCTCGGTGAACGAACAGATCGACCGCATGCGCCACGCGGCGACGCGCGCGATCTTGGAGCGGCGGGACACCGTGATCGTGGCGTCGGTCTCCTGCATCTACGGTATCGGCTCGGTCGAGACCTATTCCGAAATGACCTTCGAGCTGACCGCGGGCAAGCGCGTCAACCGCGGCGAGCTTTTGGCGAAGCTGGTGGCGCTGCAATATCGCCGCAACGACACCAACTTCGTGCGCGGTGCCTTCCGCGTGCGCGGCGACACCATTGAGCTGTTCCCGGTGCACTGCGAGGACCGCGCCTGGCGCATCTCGCTGTTCGGGGACGAGATCGAGGCGATCCACGAATTCGATCCCTTGACAGGCGAGAAGACGACGCAGCTCGAGAGCGTCAAGGTCTATCCCAACAGCCACTACGTCACCCCAAAGCCGACGCTGCAGCAGGCGATCGAAGAGATGAAGCGCGATCTGAAGCTGCGCGTGGCCGAATTCACGGCGCAGGGGAAGCTCCTGGAGGCGCAGCGGCTGGACCAGCGCACCACCTTCGACATCGAGATGATGGCGGCGACCGGGAGCTGCGCCGGGATCGAGAACTACTCCCGCTATCTCACGGGCCGCAAGCCCGGCGAGCCGCCGCCGACCCTGTTCGAATACTTGCCCTCGGACACGCTGATCTTCGTCGACGAGTGCCACGTGACGGTGCCGCAGTTGGGCGGCATGTTCCGCGGCGACTACGCGCGCAAGTCGGTGCTGGCGGAGTATGGCTTCCGCCTCCCCGCTTGCGTCGACAACCGGCCGCTCAAATTCGAGGAATGGAACCAGATGCGTGGCCAGACCGTCTACGTCTCGGCCACACCCGCGGCTTGGGAGCTTGAGCAGACCGGCGGCGTCTTCGTCGAGCAAGTGGTGCGGCCGACCGGCCTTGTCGATCCCGTCTGCATCATCCGCCCGGTGGAGAACCAGGTCGACGACCTGATGGCGGAGTGCCGAGATTGCGCGCGACAGGGATTTCGCGTGCTGGTGACGACGCTCACCAAGAAGATGGCGGAGGCCTTGACCGAGTACCTGCACGAGAACGGCATCCGCGTGCGCTATATGCACTCGGACGTGGATACGCTCGAACGGATCGAGATCATCCGCGACCTGCGCTTGGGCGTCTTCGACGTGCTTGTTGGAATCAACCTGCTGCGCGAGGGACTCGACATCCCGGAATGCGCGATGGTGGGAATCCTGGACGCGGACAAAGAGGGGTATCTCCGCTCGCGCACCGCGCTCATCCAGACCATCGGCCGCGCCGCGCGCAACGTCGAGGGCCGCGCCATCCTCTACGCCGACCGCGTGACCGACAGCATGAAGGCGGCGATCGATGAGACCAACCGCCGGCGCGAGAAACAGCAGGCTTACAACGCCGAGCACGGCATCACGCCCGAAAGTATCCGCCGCGGTATCTCCGATATTCTCGAGAGCGTCTACGAACGAGATCACCTGACCGTCGGTCTCGGCGAGGGCGAGGCCGCGCACTACCAGGGCGCCGACCTCAAGACCGTGATCGCCGACCTGGAAAAGCGCATGCGCGCCGCCGCCGCCGATCTCGAATTCGAGGAAGCGGCGCGGCTGCGTGATGAGATCAAGCGCCTGGAACAGATCGATCTCGGCCTTCCGTCCGAGGAGAATTCGCGCGCGGTAGCGTTGGGACAGCGGCCGAGCGGCCGCTCGACAGGCGGCCGCGCCGGCACCTCGGCGAAGCAGATGGCGCGCGAGAAAGCGCGCGCCCGGCATCGCCGCGGCCGGTGATTTTGATGCGCATCGTTAATTTCCTTGGCTGGAATCGCTTTCGGCTGCAAAACACAGACGGACACAGATGACACAGACGCTCGAACACGCAACCCATGGCGGCGAGGCCGACAGGAATTTGGCGCCCGGCATGCGGCGGATACTGATCCGCGACCTGGTGCTGCCCTGCGAGATCGGCGTGCTCCGGCGCGAGCGCGGCACGCGGCAGCGCGTGCGCATCAACCTCGACCTCTGGGTCCGCGATGAGCCCCGCCCGATCGAGGACGACCTGAGCAACGTCGTCTGCTATGACGAGATCGTCCGGGGCGTGCGCGCGATCGTCGCCGCCGGTCACGTCAATCTGGTTGAGACCCTGGCCGAGCGAATTGCGGCCACCTGCCTCGGCGACCAGCGCGTCGCTGGGGCGCGAGTCAGGGTCGAAAAGCTCGAGGTTTATCCAGATGCAGGTTCGGTTGGGGTCGAGATTTTCCGCGCCAATTCGCTGCCCGGGGAGGCGGAAGAAGCAGGAAACGCCCAAGCGATGCCGGTTTTGCGCTGACGTCGGCCGGAAAACCGCAGAAAACCGCGGCTTCGCGCTCGGAGTTGTTCACACCGACCGTCCGGCCCGACGCTCGCGCCGGGCGCAAACGTTAATTTCACAAATGTTGCTGGACGTTTACGCTTGACATTGAAATTAGCCTTCAATATCAACTCATTAGAAAATTGATCAATTTTTGAGCAGACATGACAAAAATAAGAATTGGTGCGGTCAGAAGCGCCGCGGCTATGGTTTTTCAACATGTTTATCCACAGGAATCGTGGATAGACCACGGGAAGGCGCGGATTTCTGCGGCCTTCGGCCGGCGGTGTCTTGATCCAAAGGCCCGGTTGGCGCATCAGTGAGCCTGCTCATGACCGAGGTAACAGACAGCCCCGAGGTGTCGCCTCCGCCGGCGGATTCGCTGAGCCACGGCCTCGAGGTGATCCGCGAAGCGCTCAAGACCTTGCCGAGCAGCGCCGGGGTTTATCGCATGCTCGACCGCCGCGGCGACGCGCTTTACGTGGGCAAGGCGCGTAACCTCCGCGCGCGCGTCGTCCACTATACCAATTTTGCGAATCTCTCGACCCGCCTCAAACGGATGGTCTCGGAAACCCGCAGCCTCGAAGTGGTGGTGACGCACACCGAAGTCGAGGCCCTGCTGCTCGAGAACAATCTCATCAAGCGCCTGATGCCGCGCTACAACGTGCTGCTGCGCGACGACAAGTCGTTCCCCTACATTCATCTCACCAGCGCGCATGAATTCCCGAAGCTTGCGAAGTATCGGGGTGCCCGCAACGAGCCCGGCGAATATTTCGGGCCCTTTGCCTCGGCGGGCGCGGTCGGGCGCACGCTCGTCGCGCTGCAGCGGGCGTTCCTGTTGCGCTCGTGCAGCGACAGCGTGTTCGATGCGCGCACGCGCCCCTGTCTGCTCTATCAAATCAAGCGTTGCAGCGCGCCCTGCGTCGGCCGCATCGACCGCGCGGCCTATTCGAAGCTGGTGGAGGACGCCCGCAACTTCCTCAAGGGACGCAGCAGCGAGGTACAGCAGCGCTTGGCCGAGCAGATGCAGCAGCTCTCGCAGAATCTCGACTTCGAGGCGGCGGCGCTGATCCGCGACCGCATCCGCGGCTTGACCCACGTGCAGGGCCACCAGGACGTGGCGCTCGACGGCATCAGCGATGCCGACGTGGTCGCCGTGCACCAGGCGGGAGGCCATACCTGCGTTCAGGTGTTCTTCTTCCGCGCCGGACAGAACTGGGGCAACCGCGCCTATTTCCCGAGCCACGATCGGCAGCTTGGCTCGGGCGAGGTGCTGGCGGGCTTCCTCGGCCAATTCTACGAGACGCACCCGCCGCCGCGCCTCATTCTCCTGAGCGAGGCGCCTGCGGAAGGGGAGCTGCTCGCCGAGGCGCTCTCGGTGCGCGCCGGCGCCAAGGTCGCGCTGTCGGTTCCGCAACGCGGCGACAAGGCGAACCTGGTCGCGCACGCGCTTGTGAACGCGCGGGAAGCGCTGGCGCGGCGGCTTGCGGAGAGCGCGACGCAGCAGCGTCTTCTCGAAGGGGTCGCCGAGCTGTTCGGCCTGGAGGCGCCGCCCGAGCGCATCGAGGTCTACGACAACAGCCATATCCAGGGAGCCCACTCCGTGGGCGCCATGATCGTCGCGGGTCCGGAAGGCTTCCGCAAGAACGCCTACCGCAAGTTCAATATCCGGGGCGACCAAGGCGGAACCGCGGCGGACGGCGAGGCAGTTGCGATGGCGCCGGGCGACGACTACGCGATGATGCGCGAGGTGCTGAGCCGCCGCTTCGCGCGCGCGCTTAGGGAGGATCCGGCGCGCGAGAGCGAGAGCTGGCCCGATCTCCTGCTGATCGACGGCGGCGAGGGCCAGCTCGCGAGCGCGCAGCAGGTGCTGGCCGATCTCGGCATCGCCGACATCCCGGTGGTCGCGATCGCCAAGGGTCCCGACCGGGACGCCGGCCGCGAACGCTTTTTCATGCCGGGGAAACCGCCGCGCGGTCTCGATCCCAAGAGCCCGGTGCTCTACTATCTGCAACGCCTGCGCGACGAAGCGCACCGCTTTGCGATCGGCAGCCACCGCGCGCGCCGCGCCAAGGCGATCGGCGCCTCGCCGCTGGACGAGGTGCCGGGGATCGGCGCCAAGCGCAAGAAGGCGCTGCTGCATCATTTCGGCTCGGCGCGCACGGTGGCGCGGGCCGGCCTCGCCGATCTGGAGGCGGTTGCCGGGATCAGTAAGGCGGTGGCAAAAAAGGTTTATGATCATTTCCATGCCGGCGGCTAAAATCGCCGCAGGCTTCTCAGCCGAGTCCGTACCATGCTGACGACGCTTCCGAACCTGCTCACGATCTCGCGTATCGCCGCGGTCCCCCTGCTGGTGGGGACGTTCTATCTTCCCGGCCGCGAGGCGCCCTGGATCGCCTGCGCGATCTTCACGATCGCCGGCATCACCGATTGGCTCGACGGGCACATGGCGCGGCGATGGCAGCAGCAATCGGAACTGGGCCGCTTCCTCGACCCGATCGCCGACAAGTTGCTGGTGGGTGCGGCGCTCTTCATGCTCGTGGGAAAGGAACGGATCTCGGAATGGACGGTCCTTCCCGCGCTGGTGATCCTAATGCGGGAAATCTTGGTCTCGGGCCTGCGCGAGCATTTGGCGACGATTCGGGTAGGCTTGCCGGTCTCGCGGCTCGCCAAGTGGAAGACCGGAATCCAGATGGTGGCGATCGGCATTTTGCTCGTGGGCGATGCAGGTCCGAGCGCGATCCCCGTGCGGATTATCGGCGAGATCATGCTCTGGATCGCGGCGGTGCTGACCCTGATCACCGGCTACGACTATCTGCACGCCGGGCTCAATCACATGGACGTCCCGGCCGACCGCCCCGCTTCGCCGGCGGCGGAGCCGCGCCACATCGCGTGACCGGGATCGCGATGCGGGTGTTCGGACTCGCGGGCTGGAGCGGCGCCGGCAAGACGACGCTGGTGCTGCGGCTGCTGCCGGAGTTGGCCCGGCGCGGCGTCGCGGTCTCAACCGTCAAGCACGCGCATCATGAATTCGACGTGGATCAGCCCGGCAAGGACAGCTACCGCCACCGCGAAGCGGGCGCAGTCGAGGTCATGGTGGCATCGGCGCGACGCTGGGCGCTCATGCGCGAGCATCGCGGCGCCGCGGAACCGAGCCTCGAAGCGCTGCTCGGCGCGATGTCGCCGGTCGACCTGGTGCTGGTCGAGGGGTTCAAGCGCCATCCGCACCCGAAGCTCGAAGTGCACCGCCCGTCGCTGGGCAAGCCGCTGCTCTGCCGCGAGGACAGAACGGTGATCGCGGTCGCTTCCGATGCGGCGATCGCGGATCTTCCGGTACCGCGCCTCGACATCGACGACGTCGCGGGAATCGCGACGTTGGTGCTCGCCCGCGCCGCCCCGTTCGAGCGCTGAAATGGCTCAGCTCAGCGACGACTGCTTTGCGTTCGGCGGTGAGCTGATGACCGGCGCCGAGGCGCTGCGCTTGATCGCCGAACGCACGGTGGTGCTGCCGGAAAGCGAAATGGTGCCGCTCGACGCGGCGCGAGGCCGCATTCTCGCCGCACCCGTGATCGCCCCCATGAGCGTCCCACCGCATGACAATTCCGCGGTCGATGGCTACGCCGTCTGCTTCGACGATCTGGCATCGGGGGCGTCCACGACGCTGCCGGTCGCGGGACGCGCGGCAGCGGGTCATCCGCTCGGCCGCGCGGCGCGCCGCGGCGAGGCGATCCGCATCTTCACGGGTGCGCCGATGCCCGAAGGCCTCGACACCGTCTTCATGCAGGAGGATTGTATCGCCGAAGGCGATGGGGTCCGCCTGCCGCCGGGCTTGAAACGCGGCGCCAACCGCCGCCGCGCCGGCGAGGACGTGCGCTCGGGCGCAACCGTGCTTACAGCGGGCACCCGGCTCCGCCCGCAAGAGGTCGGTCTCGCGGCGTCGTTGGGCTTGACCAAGCTTCCGGTCTATCGGCGCCTGCGCGCGGCGCTGCTCTCGAGCGGCGACGAGGTGCGCGAGCCCGGCTCGGCGTTGCCACCCGGCGCAATTTATGACGCGAACCGCTATGCGCTGCGAGCGATGCTGGCCGGTCTCGGCCTTGAAGTGAGCGATCTCGGCATCGTGCCCGACCGGCGCGACGCGGTCGGCGACGCGCTTGCGCGCGCGGCGTCGACCCACGACCTCATCGTCGCGTCGGGCGGCATGTCGACCGGCGAGGAGGATCACATGAAGGCCGCGGTCGAAGCCCTGGGGCGCCTGCACTTCTGGCGCCTGGCCATCAAGCCGGGGCGGCCGGTGGCGCTGGGTCAAGTGGGGCGCGTGCCGTTCCTCGGCTTGCCCGGCAATCCCGTCGCGGTAATGGTCACGTTCCTGGTGCTGGCGCGGCCCTTGATCCTGCGCCTTGCGGGCGCAAACGCGGGCGAGCCCTTGAGCTTCCCGGTCGCCTCCGGTTTCACCTATCGCAAGAAGCGGGGCCGGCGTGAATACCTCCGCGCCCGCCTCGATCCCGCGCCGCGAGGGGGTTGGGTTGCGCAAAAGTTCCCGCGTGATGGCGCCGGGATTCTGAGTTCGATGGTGGAGTCCGCAGGTTTCGTCGTGCTCGACGAGCATGTGGAGAACCTGAACCCCGGGGATGCCGTTCCCTTCCTTCCCTTCGCGGAGGTGCTGGATTGACCGAGATGCTTTCCCTTGAGGACCCGATTGCCGCGTTCCGGCTCGATGGCGAGGTCGCTGCAATCACTGGCGCCGGCAGCGGTATCGGCCGCGCCATCGCTATGGGGCTGGCCCGCGTCGGTGCCCGCGTGGCACTGCTCGATATCGCACTCGACCGCGCCTTCGCCGTGGGCGCGGAGATCAATGACGCAATGACCTTCGGACGTCCGCGCGGCGAGGATCGCGCCGTAACGACCATGGCGGCGGCGGTCGACGTGACTGACGCCGCCGGGGTGGATCGTGTCTTCGCCGAGATTGCGGCACAGTGGGGCCGCATCGACGTGCTGGTGAACAGCGCCGGCGTGGCCGTGCGCAAGCCCGCGGTCGAGCTGCCGCTCGGCGACTGGGAGCGGGTGATGGCGGTCAACGTCACCGGCAGCTTTCTCTGCGCGCGGGCCGCCGCGCGGCTGATGCTGCCTCGGCGCAAGGGCAGCATCATCAACCTCGCCTCCATCATGGGCTTCTCGGGGGGACTCTATCCGAACGCCTCCTACCAGACATCGAAGGGCGCGGTGGTCAACATGACCCGTGCGCTCGCGATCGAATGGGCGCCGGGCGGCGTGCGCGTCAACGCGATCGCACCCACTTTTGTCCGCACGGGTTTGGCGCTCCCGGTGCTGCAGCGTCCGGATTATCTGGCCGAGATCGAGCGCAACACGCCCATGGGTCGGCTCGCCGAGCCCGAGGAAATCGTGGGTGCCGCGATCTTTCTGGCGAGCGCCGCCAGCTCCATGGTGACGGGCCACACGCTGCCGGTCGATGGCGGATTCCTCGCGCGATAGAAAATTTTTACCGGCATCCGACACAGATGAACGCCGATCAACACGGAAGGACACAGATGATGGCGGAATTATCGGTGTGCATCCGTGTTCATCCGTGTCCATTTGCGTAGTTCCCAGAGTCGAACTTGATCGAAGGGCGCGATGTCGTGCTGGTCTATCGCGACCGAATCGCGCCGCGCTCGGAAGCGGCGTTTCTGCGCCGGCAATATCTGAGCTTCGAACGCCTGAAGCCGGTATGGGTGGGCTGTCGAACCGATGAGGGTCTTGGCGAGCTTGGAGTCGAGCCGCTGATTCTCGGCCGCGAGGGCTTGCTGGGCGGTCTCGATCGCGCGCTGTTCAAGCAGCTCGGAACCATACCGCCGCAGCCGGAACTGAGGGAGCTGCGGCCTCGCCTCGTGCATGCGCAGTTCGGACGCGGCGGGGCGCTGGCGCTGCCGATTGCACGCGCGCTCCGGATTCCGCTGGTGGTGACGTTTCACGGCGGCGACGCCACCAAGCAGACGCACTACCGCCGCCGGCTTTTTCCGACGATCTACCAGCGCCGCCTCGGTGCCTTGCAGCGGGAAGCGAGTGCCTTCGTCTGCGTTTCCGACTTCGTGCGAGACCGGCTGCTGGAGCGGGGATTCCCCCCGGGAAAGCTGCGGGTGATTCGATTGGGCGCCGAAATCGACGCCGCGACTCCGCCGCCAAGTGGCCGGCCCTGCCTTTTGTTCGTCGGACGCTTCGTCGAGAAAAAGGGCGCGGCCCATCTGATCGAGGCGGCGCGGCTGCTCAAAAACGAAGGCAGAGCCTTGCAACTCGTGCTGGTCGGCGACGGACCGCTGCTCGCGGCGCTACGGCAAGAGGCGCAAGGCGCGGGTGCGGTCGAGTTCCCGGGTTGGCTCCCCAATGCCGAGGTGCGCCGGCGCATGGCAGGCGCTCTCGCGGTCGTGGTGCCGAGCGTTACGGCGCGCTCCGGCGATAGCGAGGGGCTGCCGACCGTCGCGGTCGAAGCGATGGCGGAAGGCACGCCGGTGATCGGTACCCGCGAGGGCGGCATCGCCGAAGCGGTCGAAGACGGACGCACCGGGCTCCTGGTGCGGCCCGCCGATCCGCGTGCGCTTGCCGATGCGGTCGGGCGGCTGCTCGACGATCCCGCCACGCGGCAGGCGATGGGAATTGCGGCGCGCGAGCGCGCCCAGCGAAGCTTCGACGCTCGCGCTCAATCGCGACTGCTTGAAGACCTGCTGCTGTCGGTGAGTGAGGCGGGCTCGGATTGACACGACCCTCCCCACTGCTTACGTGAAGGCCATGAAATTGCTTTATTTCGCATGGCTTCGGCAGCGGATCGGCATCGCCGAGGAGCGGATCGATCCCCCGGCGGAAGTCAAAACCGTCTCCGCGCTGATCCACTGGCTGCGGGGGCGCGGGCCCAATTTCGCCGAGGCGCTCAAGGACGGCGCGGTGATCCGAGTTGCCGTCAATCAAGAATACGTGCCCGCCTCGCATCCCCTGCGGCCCGGCGACGAAGTGGCGCTGTTTCCGCCGGTAACCGGGGGCTGATCCCGATGATCCGCGTGCAGGCAGAAGATTTCGACGTCGGCGCGGAGATCGAGCGCCTCACGCAAGACCGGCGCGGAATCGGCGGCATCGTCACCTTCGTGGGCGTGGTGCGGGGCGGCGGAAAGAGCGAGCCCATCACCGCCATGACCCTGGAGCACTATCCCGGCATGACCGAGAAGCAGCTCGGGGCGATCGAGGCCGAAGCACGCGAGCGCTGGCCGCTCGAAGACGTGCTGATCGTGCATCGCTATGGCCGTCTCCTCCCTGGTGAGCGCATCGTGTTGGTCGTGACGGCATCGTCGCATCGCCAAGCCGCTTTCGAAGCCTGCGAATTCCTGGTCGATTGGCTCAAGACCAAGGCCCCGTTCTGGAAGCTCGAAGAGACCAAGCAGGGACCGCGCTGGGTCGAAGCGCGCGCCAGCGACGACAACGCAGCGGAGCGCTGGTCCACCGTTCAATCGCCGACCCGCAAGATCAGTCCGTAGCCGGGCTCTGCGAGCCCATCCCGCTGCCGTCGCGTCCCGACGCCGCGCCCGGCCTGCCAAATCCGATTGTTGGGGGTTTTCCCGGTTCCTGCGCCTATAATAAGCCGTCATGGTCGACCTGAAATCCCCCTCGGCCAATCTGCTCTTCCTGCGCGAGGAGGAGCTGCGCCAGGGCATCGAGCTGCTGTTCTACGCCTATCGCGATTTCACCGCCGAGCCCGATGCGATGCTCGCGCGCTATGGCTTCGGCCGTGCGCATCATCGCGTCATCTACTTCGTCGGCCGCTATCCGCACATGACCGTGACCGAGCTCCTGGGCATCTTGCGCATCACCAAGCAGAGCTTGAGCCGCGTCCTCGGGCAGCTCGTGGAGCAAGGCTTCATCGTGCAGCAGCCGGGGCCGCGCGACCGCCGCCAACGGCTGCTGGAGCTTACGGCCAAGGGAGTGGACCTCGAGCGCGAGCTTTCGGAGAATCAGCGCCAGCGTGTCGCCAAGGCCTATCGCGAGGCGGGCGCGCATGCCGTCGAGGGATTCCGCCGCGTCATGCTGGGCCTGATGACGGGCGAGGCCGACCGCGCCAAGGTGCTGCGCACCGCGAGCGGGCGGCGTTGACGAAGGAAATGGGATGAGCGACGAAGCACCGCATCTCTTGGTGGTCGATGACGACGAACGGCTGCGCGGACTCTTGAACCGCTATCTCGTCGAGAACGGCTTCCGCGTCACCGGCGCGGGCGATGCCGCGGAGGCCCGGCTCAAGCTTCGGAGCTTCGATTTCGACCTGCTGGTTGTTGACGTGATGATGCCCGGTGAGAACGGCTTCGTCTTGACCCAAAGCATCAAGACCGAGCGGCGCGTGCCGATCCTGCTGTTGACCGCGCTCGCCGACCCCGAGCAGCGTATTCGCGGACTCGAAGAGGGCGCCGACGATTTTCTCGCCAAGCCGTTCGAGCCGCGCGAGCTGGTGCTGCGCATCCGCAACATTTTGCAGCGTGCGCAGGCGAGTGCCGCCGATCCCGGCGAGATCCGCCTCGGCGCTTTCCGCTTCGACATGAAGCGCGGCGAGCTGAGCCGCGGGGAAGAATTGGTGCACTTGACCGCGGCGGAGGCGTCGCTGCTGACGGCGCTGGCGCGGCGGGTGGGATTCCCGATCAGCCGCGACGCGCTCGCCGAGCAGGCCAGCTTCAGCGGCAACGTGCGTACCGTCGACGTGCAGATGACGCGGCTCCGCCGCAAGATCGAGCGTGATCCCAAGTACCCCCGCTATTTGCAGACGGTCCGGGGCACCGGCTATGTCCTCAAGCCCGATTGAAGCCACCCGCCCGCTCGGGGTGACGCCGTCGGCACGCGAGGCGCAGCAGGCGATACGCGATCGCCGCTGGTACAAGCGCATCCTGCCACGCACCCTCTTCGGCCGTTCGCTGCTGATCATCGTGGTGCCGCTGGTGCTGGTGCAGGTGGTCGCGACGTGGAATTTCTACGACCGCGTCTGGGACACGGTGTCGCGCCGCCTCTCCAGCGGCGTCGCCGGCGACATCGCCGAGACCATCGATGCCATGCACTTGCTTCCGGCGGGACCGCAGCGCGATCAGTTGTTCGAGCGGGTGAGCCGCCTGACCGATCTCGAATACATCTTCTGGCCCGACGAGAAGCTTCCCCCGAGGATGACCGACACGCACATCAATTCGCTCGAAGGTCCGCTCGAGGGCCCGCTCGCCGAGGCGCTTCGCGATCGCGTGCATCGACCGTTTCAAATCGACGCGGAATTCGACCCGCGCGACACGCTGGTGACCATCGCGCTGGCGGACGGGGTGCTGCAGGTGGCCGTGCCGCGCAAGCGTCTGCTGACGCCCACCACCTACATCTTCGTGCTGTGGATGGTGGGGTCCTCGCTGGTGCTGTTCGCGGTGGCGACGGTGTTCATGCGCAACCAGGTGCGCTCGCTGCGGCGCCTCGCGGTCGCGGCCGAGAGCTTCGGCAAGGGCCGCGACGTGCGCTTTTTCAAGATCGAAGGCGCGATGGAGGTTCGCCAAACCGCCGCCGCCTTCCTGCTGATGCGCGAGCGCATTCGCCGCCAGGTGACACAGCGCACCGAGATGCTGGCCGGTGTTTCGCACGATCTGCGAACGCCGCTGACGCGCATGCGCCTGGCGCTCGAGTTCCTGGAGGAGAGTGCGACGGTCGCCGAGCTTAAATCCGACGTGCAGCAGATGGAGCGAATGATCGAGGGCTACCTCGAATTCGCGCGCGGCGAGGGCGGAGAGACCCCGCGCGAGATCGATCTTCCAATGCTGCTCGAGGAAGTGGCCGCCGGCGCCCGTCGCGATGGAGCTTTGGTCACCGTGGCGACGCCCGAAGCCTACGCCATTTCGCTTCGCCCGGAAGCCATGCGGCGCTGCGTTTCGAATCTGATCGCCAACGCGCGACGCTATGGGACTCATATTTGGCTTACCGCGGTCGCGGTTAAGGATGGGATCGACATCCTGGTGGACGACGATGGCCCGGGCATCCCGAGCGATCGGCGCGAGGAGGTATTTCGGCCGTTCTTCCGCCTCGATCCCGCGCGCAACCCCGCCACTGGCGGCGTTGGCCTGGGTCTCACCATCGCGCGCGATGTGGCGCTGAGCCATGGCGGCGACATCACGCTCGAAGACTCGCCCCAGGGCGGACTGCGCGTGCGCGTGCATCTGCCGAACTGATAAAAACCGGACTGAAGCGACTCCCCGTCAAGGTTCTTTGATCAGGGTTCAGTAGGGAATCACGGAATGACCGAAAACTTGATAGAGCGGTGGGAGCGCCTGCCGGAGCTGGTCAATGCCGATGCACGACTGGTGCACAGAGGACGGCTCGTAACGCTCGAAGCGCTGGTCGGAATCGGCGAGCACGCCTATCATGTTGGAATCGAGCGCGGCCGGATCGCGGCCCTCCTGCGCGGACCGTTCCTGGTGCGCTCCTGGCGATTTGCGGTACGTGGGCCGGCCGAGAGCTGGCGCCGGCATTGGGAGACGGTTCCCGAGCCGCATTTTCACGATCTCTTCGCGCTCGCCAAAGCGGGCCATCTCACCATCGAAGGCGACGTGCAGCCGTTGATGGCCAATCTCTTCTACTTCAAGGACGTGCTCGCGGCGCCTCGGCGGCTTGCGGGAGGGCATTGAGATGGCGGCGCAGATCGATCCCATCCTCGGCCGCTACGTGCATTTGCGCCTCGGCGGCAAGCCGCACCGCGTCTATTTCGAAGAAGCGGGCCGCGGAATTCCACTTCTCTGCCTCCACACCGCCGGCGCAGACGGACGTCAGTTCCGACACATCATGACCGACCCGGCGATCACCGATCATTTCCGCGTCATCGCCTTCGACCTGCCGTGGCATGGCAAGTCGAGCCCGCCCGAGGGCTGGCAGAAGGAGGAATACCGCCTCACCACCCTTGGCTATGCCGAGGCGATCCGCGTTTTCGCGCAAACATTGGACCTCGAAAAGCCGGTGGTGCTGGGCTGCTCGATCGGCGGGCGCATGGTCCTGCACCTCGCAATCGCTCATGCGCGCGAGTTCCGGGCGCTGATCGGTCTCGAAGCCGCGGCGTTCCAGGAGCCCTGGTACGACCTCGATTGGCTCCATCGCCCCGACGTCGACAGCAGCGAGATCTCGGCGGCGCTCGTCTCCGGTTTGATCGCGCCGCAAGCGCCGGAGTGGGCGCGCTGGGAGACGCTCTGGTTCTACCTCTCAAGCGCGCCCGGTGTGTTCAAGGGCGACCTCTACTTCTACCGGGTCGACGGCGACCTGCGCGCCAAGGTTCGCGGCATCGACACGAGCCAGTGTCCGCTCTACCTGCTGACGGGCGAATACGATTTCTCCTGCGCGCCCGAGGATACGCGGGGCACCGCGGCCGAAATCGGCGGCGCCGAGGTCACGATCATGAAATCCCTCGGCCACTTCCCGATGAGCGAAAATCCAGACCAGTTCCGTCGCTATCTCGTGCCGGTGCTGGACCGCATCCGCGGAGGTGGTTGAGGCCCCGGCGCTACATCCGCCGCGTCACGGTCCTGGCATCGGGGTTGACGACGACCGTCTCGGTTTTTCCGCCACGCAGCACGGTCGCCTCGAAGTTCTTGCCGTCGGCGCGGAAGTTGACGAAATCGGAATAGCCGTTGGCACCCAGGAGATTGAGCGCGGCAGTCTCGCGGTTCTCATTGTTGAGGAGCGCACGCACTTCGTGACGGACGGCAATCGGCGACGAGTGAGTTGCGATCGGAGGCGATTGCGGGGCGGGCGCGGCTGCCGCCGCGAATGCGGCGCCGCCCGCGCCGATCAGCAAAATTGCCGACAGGTTCACGATCCGAACGAGTTTCATCTTAGGACCTCCTCGTCTACCGAGCGAGGCGACGGCGCCGCCGGAATGGCGGCGCTTCCACGCACCTCTCTGCGAGAGAGATGGCGTCCGTGCATGGCGGCGGCATTACGCGGAGATTAAATTGCTTTCACCGGCACCGGCCGGACGATCGGCGGCTCAGAACAGCTTGCCGCCGTTCGGTACTTTCTTGTCGGGCGCGATCAGCACCACGCCGCCGACCTCGTCGGGAAAGCCGAGCACCAGCACCTCTGACATAAACTTGCCGATCTGCTTCGGCGGGAAATTCACCACCGCGGCCACCTGCTTGCCCACGAGTTCCTCGAGGCGGTAGTGCACCGTGCATTGCGCCGAGGAGCGCTTGACGCCGATCTCCGAGCCGAAATCGACCGCGAGCTTGTAGGTCGGTCGGCGCGCCTCGGGATAAGGCTCGGCGCCGACGATCGTCCCGACGCGAATATCGACCTTGCTGAAATCGTCGTAGCTGATGGGCATGCGCGTATCGGCCCCGATAGAAGCGCGCGACGCTATCACTCAACCGCGGACAAAAAAAGGCCGTCCCGAAGGACGGCCTCAAATCCCAGCGCCGGTGGGGGAATTACTGGCGCTGGGTCTTTTTCTTGGCGAGAGTGCCCCACTCCTCGACGCTCTCGGCGAAACGCTTGTTCAGCACGTCGAACGCCTCGGTCTGGGTCTTGCCGGCGAGCTCCACCACTTCGCGGGTGCCGCTGACGCCGCGCTCGAAAGCCTGCTTCGCGAAAGCCGCCTGCTTCTGGAGGCGCTCCTCGGCGGTGCCGGTCTCGCTCCACTCACGCATCAAGGTCGAAGCCTCGTCGATGGCGCTGCGCGCCAACTCGACCTGCCGCTTCGCGATCTCCTGGAAGCCCTGAACCGCCAACTGGTTCGCCTGCGTCAAAGCCTCAAGATTCTTGCGCTGCGAGGCCATTACCGCCTCGACATCGAGGGTCGCAAAGGGGAAGCCAGCGAAGAGCTTGCTGACTTCGGTCTCGAAGAATTTTCCGTTGATCATCGCCGCCATCCCGCTGCTAGGGGTTAAACAAATTTGCTGCAATGCAGCATTGCCGGAATATGGCGCGCGAAAGGTCAGGCGTCAAGCCCAAGCGGAAATTTTTTGCAATGCAGCATAGACCGTCTTAAGAACTTGCAAACGCTTGTTTAAGAAAGGTTTACAAAATTCGCGTCGGATGCTGCGCCGCGCTCTGCGGTCAACTGACGCAGATCGAGCCCGATCGTTGTGCCAAACGCCCAGTCTATCGCGCTGCGGTAGCGCCGGCCTCGGAAGAGGGTTTGCGCGGTCCCATGCGGCCGATCGCGCCAAGGCAACGTTCGGCCTGCCGCAGGTGGCGATCGAGCGCCGCCATCGTCTTGGCGAGGTCGGGTGTTTCGTCCGCAAGGAAGGTGCGGAGCACGCAAAGATAAATTGCCGTGAGCCCTCTGACGCGCAACCGCCCGGCCGGCCCAACGGTCGAGATTCCAGAGGCTTCCAGCATCCACGCCATCGAGCGCAGCAGTGGCAGGCCCGTAAGCGCGGCCCCGAGTGGATCGCAGGTGAGGCCGCGGGCGATCCGCTGCAGAGCCGCCCGCTGCGGCTTCATCGCGTCGAACCGCCGCATGAGCGTCTCAAACAACCGCTCGCGGGGGGTCTCTTCCGGATCTGGCCTCCCGGCGCCCGCCAACACGGCTCTATCCGTGCGCGCCATCAGCCCCGCCAGGATCGCCGGACGCGAACGAAATTCTCCATAAACTTGGGCAAGTTGCAGCTTCGCCTCATCGGCGATCGCGGCCAGCGATGCCTTGGACCAGCCCTCGCGCTCCGCGAGCGCCAGCGCCGCGTCGAGAATGCGATCGCGGGGGTCGCGGGCCGGCGGCGGCGGTTTCGATCTCGTGCTTCGCTTCGCCATGGGGTTCCTCCATGCCACCAAGTAACGCAGCTAGCAACAGAATCTAGCAAGCCCGGCGGCAGCGGCAACCTCCCGCCTCTGTGATCGACCTTCGGTCACACAGATGAGCGCCGATGGACATCCGTCGGCGTGCCCGCGCCCCGTAGGGCCAAACCGCTCACTTCACTGCAATGACCCGGCCTCGGGTCAGCCGCTCCAGTTCCGCGGGGGTCAGCGGGAAGACCGCGTGCGGATGGCCGGCCGCGGCCCAAATTGTCGCGTAACGGCGCAGATCCTCGTCGATGAAAATCGCGGGCGCGGTTGCATGGCCGATCGGCGCCACGCCGCCGATCGCATAGCCCGTGCGATCGCGCACAAAGGCCGCATCAGCCTTGCCGATCGGCTCACCCAAGGCGGCTGCGATCTTGCGCTCATCGACGCGGTTGACGCCGCTCGCGATCACCAGCACTGGCTTGCCGCTCGCCGCTTTAAACACCAGGGACTTCGCGATCTCGGCGACCGCGCAGCCAATCGCCGCCGCGGCTTCGGCGGAGGTGCGGGCGGTCGCCGCGAATTGACGCACTCGCGCCTCCGACCCCGCCGCCCGCAACAACTCCTGCACCCGCTGGGCGGCGGGACTCAGTTCTTCGGTCATGTTCAGTCCGCCAGTTCGCGGGAGCGCTTGGCCGCCGCGGCGACCGCACGGGTCAGCAGCGGCTCGAGTCCGTCGGGCGCCATCAAGACATCGAGTGCCGCGCGCGTGGTGCCGCCGGGGCTCGTCACGGCTTCCCGCAAACGCGACGCGGGCTCACCGGAACTCCGCGCCAGCTCGCCCGATCCCGCGACGGTTGCAAGCGAGAGCCTCCCCGCGAGATCGGCCGGTAGTCCTGCCGCAATGCCGGCCTTGGCGAGGCATTCGATCAGCAGGAACACATAGGCGGGGCCGCTGCCGGAAACAGCGGTGACCGCGTCGAGCAACGCCTCCTGCTCGACCCAGCCCACCTCGCCCACCGCCGCCAGCAGCTCGTCCGCGAGCCGCCGCTGGGTCGGCGTCACGCGCGGATTGGCGCAAGCGACGGTGATGCCGCGGCCGACGGCGGCCGGCGTATTCGGCATCGAGCGCACCACGGCGGCATCGTCATCGAGTTGGCGCGTGAAATAGGCGAGCGTCTTGCCGGCCGCGATCGAGAGAAAGAGCGAGCGGCCGACGAAGCGCTTGTAGGGTTTGATCGCGGCGTCCATGGTCTGGGGCTTCACCGCGAGGATCACCACGTCTGGCATGAAGCTCCCGGGCACATCCTCGCCGCGGCGATGCCGCTCCACCAAGCGGGCGCCGAGGAAGGCATCGGCACCAGGGCCCGGCTCCACCACCACCACATGCCTCGCGGCGCCCCGCTCGAGCCAGCCTTTGAGAAGCGCGCCACCCATTTTGCCGCACCCGACGAGCAGCAATGTCGTCGCGGGCGGCTTGCCGCCCGCGCCCATTACGCCTCTCCCACCGGATCGATCATCGCGGCGGCGATCGCATCCTCGGCGCCGCGGCCGCCCCAGACCACCAGTTGAAACGCCGGATAGAAGCGCTCGCATTCCGTAAGCGCGATGTCGACGAGGTCTTCGATCTGCTCCACGCTAGCACCGACGGCGCCGCGCAGCAGCACGCCATGGCGGAAGCACGGCGACAAGTCCTCGAGACCGAGATCGAAATGGCCGATCCAAAGCTTTTCGTTGACCGCCGCGAGGAGCTCGTAGACCGCCGCGCGCCGGCCCTTCGGCACCTTCATGTCGAAGCCGCAGGAGAAGTGCAGCGCGCTGGTTTCCTGCTGCCAGAGGAACAGCATCCGGTAGTCGCACCAGCGGCCGGAAAGCTCGACCACCATCTCCTCGTCGCTGGCACGGTCATGCGCCCATTCATTGGCCTGGACAATTTCTTCAACGAGGTCGATGGGATTGTTGGCTTGAGTCGTCTGCTGCTCGACCGAGATCGCGGTCATGGCATCTCCTCGCATGAGTCCCCCTCCCCAGCGGGGAAGTCAGCTGGGCGGGAGAAGACAGCTCCGTATCTGGTGGCTCCCCCCGTCAGACCCACTATATCGAGTAGCGTGCCAAAGCACTCTCATGCAAGCAAGCCAAGATTTTGTGGCGATTCCTCCGGGCGCCACAATTAGTAGATTCTCCAGGGACTTATGGCTTCGAGTCCGCGTGCGGGTCCTCGCTGCCGTCGCCCGCGCGCTCAGCCGCTTCTTGGCGCGGCTCGGCGAGACGCGCCTCGAGCGCTGCCACGCGTTCTGCCAAGCGCTCCTGCTCGGCACGGGCTTTCATCGCCATGGCACGCACGGCTTCGAATTCCTCGCGCCGCACCACCTCCATGCGATCAAGCACCCGCTCGACCTGATCGCGAATGCGCGCCTCCAGCTCCTGCCGAACGCCGCCTAAGGTGCTGAGCGCGCCCGAGGCCATGCGCGCGAGATCGTCCAGTATCCGGTTTTCGCTCTGCATCGGCGGCACTCCTGCTTTGGTTTCGTACCGTGAGAGATAGACACTGTCGGGGCAAGATGCACGCGCGAGTGCCGAGCGGCTAGCCCCACCCGCCGTCGCCCGTTATAACCACCCCCGATGATCGTGGTCACCGGCGGCGCCGGATTTATCGGCTCCAATCTCGTGGCAGCGCTGGAGGCGCGCGGGGAGCGCGACCTTGCTGTCGCGGATCGGCTCGGCAGCGGCGAAAAGTGGCGCAATCTCGCGAAGCGCGAATTGGCGGCACTGGTCTCTCCGGAACGCATCGAAGATTTCCTCGACGCACACGCGGTCGAGATCAATGCCATCTTCCATCTGGGCGCGATCACATCCACCACCGAATCCGACGTCGATGCGATCGTGGCCGCGAACGTGACCTTGTCGCTTGCGCTCTGGAACTGGTGCGTCCGCCACGGCGTGCGTTTCATTTACGCCTCCTCGGCCGCCACCTACGGGGCGGGCGAGTCGGGCTTTGCCGACGAGCAATCGCCTGAAGCGCTCGCCCGGCTGCGACCGCTCAATGCCTATGGCTGGTCGAAGCACCTCTTTGACCGCCGTGCGGCGCGGCTGGCCGAACGCAAGCAACACCCGCCGCAATGGATCGGCCTCAAATTCTTCAACGTCTATGGCCCTAACGAGTACCACAAGGGCGCCATGCAAAGCTCCGCGGCGCAGATTTATCCGCAGGCCCGCGAGGGCCGCGCGGCCCGCCTCTTCCGCGCGGACGCCGGCGGTGCGCCGCGCCGCGATTTCGTTTGCGTCGAGGATTGCATCGCCGTGATGCTCTGGCTCTACGACCACCCCGAGGTAAGCGGCATCTTCAACGTCGGCAGCGGCAGGGCACGGAGCTACGAGGACTTGGCCGCCGCTCTCTACGGCGCCCTCGGCAAGGTGCCGCAGATCGAGCACATCGACATGCCGGCCGAAATCCGGCGGCGGTATCAGCACTTCACCGAAGCGCCGCTCGCCAAGCTGCGCGATGCCGGCTACAACGCGGAGACCACGGCACTCGAAACGGGCATCGCCCGCTACGTGCTGGACTTCCTAACCCAGAAAGACCCCTACCGTTGATACCGACGATGATTTATCCGCACATCGATCCCGTCCTAGTCGAGATCGGCCCGCTTTCAATCCGCTGGTACGCGCTTGCCTACATCGCGGGGCTGCTGCTGGGATGGCGCTACTGCGCATCGATGGCGCGCCGGCCACCCAAGGTGCTGGACCCCCTCGCGCTCGACGACTTCCTGGTCTGGGCGACGCTCGGCGTCGTGTTGGGCGGGCGGATCGGTTACGTCCTGTTCTACAACCTGCCGGTCTACATCGAGCATCCGCTGCAGGCGCTCGAGATCTGGAAGGGCGGCATGTCGTTCCACGGCGGCGCGATCGGCGTCATCGGGGCACTCTATTTATTCTGCCGCAAGCGCGGCATCAATTTCCTGGGCCTCGGTGACATCCTGGTCTGCGCCGTGCCGATCGGCCTGTTTTTCGGGCGCCTCGCCAACTACAACAACGGCGAGCTCTGGGGCCGTCATGCCGACGTTCCCTGGGCGATGGTCTTTCCCAACAGCGGCGATGACCTGCCGCGCCATCCGAGCCAGCTCTACGAGGCTTTTCTCGAGGGCGTGGTGCTGTTCCTCCTGTTGTTCTGGCTACAGCGGTTCACCCGAGCGCGCGAGCGTCCTGGTCTCTTGGCAGGCGTGTTCCTGATCGGCTATGGCATCGCGCGCATCACGGTCGAATTTTTCCGCGAGCCGGACGCTCAATTGCAAAGCTTCTCGCATGCCGTCGGTTTCACCATGGGGCAGCTGCTCTCGGTACCGCTGGTGTTGGTGGGCGCGTGGCTCATTCGCCGGGCGCTCTTGAGGCCGGCATTGGCTTGAGGCCGATCGTGTCAATGGCGACACTGTCCGACCTGATCGCGCAGCGCATCCGCGCGCTCGGGCCCATGAGCATCGCCGAATTCATGCACGAAGCGCTGCAGCACCCGCGCTTCGGCTATTACGCGACCCGCGATCCCGTGGGTCCCGAGGGCGACTTCATCACCGCGCCCGAAGCTTCCCAAGCCTTCGGCGAATTGATCGGACTCTGGTGTGCCGACATCTGGGAGCGCATAGGACGGCCCGATCCGCTGCTGCTGGTGGAGCTTGGCCCGGGACGCGGCACCCTGCTCCGCGACGCCCTCGGCGCAACCGCGCGGATAAAGGACTTTCGCCGGGCCTTGCGGATTCATCTGGTGGAGACCGGCGCGCGGTTGCGTCAGGTGCAGCAGGAGCGCCTCGGTGAATACGACCCGACTTGGCATCGCGATCTCGGCGATGTGCCGGCGGGCCCCCTCATCCTGATCGCCAACGAATTTTTGGACGCGCTGCCGATCGTTCAGCTCGAACGCGGCGAAACCCATTGGCACGAGCGCGCGGTGGACTTGGCGTCCGATGACGAGCACCTGATCTTCGCACGCGCGGCAGCACCGAGTGCGCTCGCAGCGCTCGTGCCATCGGGATTGGCCGAGGCGGCACCGGGCAGCATCTTCGAGGCCTGTCCGGCGGCGCTTACCATTGCCGCGCATCTGGGCCGGCGGCTCAACACGGCACCCGGCGTTGCGGTCTTCATCGACTACGGCCACACGGAGAGCGCCTGCGGCGACACCCTGCAGGCCGTGCGCAGGCACCGATATTGCGGGATACTCGATCAACCCGGCAATGCCGACCTCACGGCCCATGTGGACTTCGCGCGCTTTGCCGAAGCGGCACGCGCGGCAGGCGCCGCTACATACGGCCCGGTGACGCAGCGCGATTTCCTGATGCGCCTCGGCATCGAGGCTCGCGCCCAGCAACTCCTCCGCGCCGCGTCGGCGCAACGCGATGCGGTCGCCGCAGGGATCGGGCGCCTGCTCGACCCCCAGGAAATGGGCACGCTGTTTAAGGTTTTGGCGATCGCCAGCCCGGGACTGCCGGCGCCCGACGGCTTTGCGGAGCATCGTTCATGATTACCGCCGAGTGCCTGACCGCCGACGGTATCCGGCACGGCTTCTTCACCCGCGAAGGCGGCGTGAGCGAGGGACTCTACGCTTCGCTCAATTGCGGCTTCGGCTCGGGCGATGCGCCGGAGAAGGTCGCCGAAAACCGCGCGCGGGCGGCGGCAGCGCTGGGCCTTCGCGGTGAATCGCTGGTCACCTGTTATCAGATTCACAGTGCGAGCGTGGTCGTGGTCGAGGCACCATGGACACGCGAGGCGGCGCCGCGCGCCGACGGCATGGTGACGATGCGCCCGGGGATCGCGCTGGGCGTTCTCGCCGCCGACTGCGCCCCGGTGCTCCTCGCCGACCCCGACGCGCGCGTGATCGGCGCCTGTCACGCCGGCTGGCGTGGTGCGCTTTCTGGAGTGATAGACGCCACTTTGGCCGAGATGCTGCGCCAAGGTGCCCGGACCGCGCGCGTCTCCGCGGCGGTCGGACCCGCGATCGGCGCCGCCTCCTATGAGGTCGGGCCGGAATTCCCGGCGCCGTTTCTCGCCGAGGATCCCGGTAGCGCCGATCTTTTCCGCCCGGCGGCGCGAGCGGGACACTATCTCTTCGACCTACCCGCTTACGTGTTGCGGCGATTGGCTCGGCTCGGCATCCGCGCCCATCATATCGGCGGCGACACGGCGGCCGATGAAACGCGATATTTTTCTTACCGCCGCACTTGCCTCCGGGGCGAACGCGACTATGGTCGGCTCATCTCCGCCATCGCCTTGCGGGGATGAGAATGGGGGCAGCAGATGCGATTCAGCTTTAAGAGTACGCCGGAAGCAGCGGCAGCGGAGCGCTTCTCGAGCGATTATGCGGCAGCGCGCAGGCGGTTTCTGGAACTTGCGGAAAGGGGGCGTCTGCCACTGCGGAGCTACCGCAATCCGCACCCCGGTCCCGCCAGCGAAGCCCTGGCGACCGACGTGGCGCTGCACGGTCCGGCGGACGCGCCGAAGCTGCTGATCACGATATCCGCGACGCACGGCGTCGAAGGGTTCTGTGGGTCGGGCTGCCAGACCGACTGGCTCGCCGAGACCGCGGACGTGGCGCCGCCAGCGGGAATCGCGATCCTGCACGTGCATGCGATCAATCCTCACGGCTTCGCGTGGCTGCGCCGCGTCACCGAGGAGAACGTCGACCTCAACCGCAACTTCCTCGATTTTTCGCGCAACGAGCTGCCGGAAAATCCCGCGTATGACGCGCTCGCCGACGCCTTCGTGCCGGCGTCGCTCGATCCCGAGGTGGTCGCTGCCGGCGAAGCGCGTATCCGCTCATTCCGCGAGAAGCATGGCGAGCGCGCGTTGCAAAGCGCCCGCAGCGGCGGCCAGTACAAGCACCCCAAAGGCATATTCTATGGCGGCACCGAGCCCACTTGGGCGCGCAAGACCCTCGAGCAGATCGTTGCCGACTATGACCTGGGCGGACGCCAGCAGATCGCCGTCATCGACTATCACACGGGCCTCGGCCCCTACGGCTACGGCGAATTGATTTGCGACCACGATCCGGGCACGCCGAACCTGGAGACCGCGCTTGCCTGGTACGGCGAATCCGTGACCGTGCCGCTGCTCGGGACCTCGGCCTCGGTGCCGAAGCACGGCACGGCCGGCATCTTTTGGGAGCGCCACTGCGGCACTCGCGCGATCTACAACGCGCTCGAATACGGGACCTTCAGCCCCGAGAGAGGGCGCGGCCCGATGCGCGAGGATCACGTGCTGCACGCTGCCGGCAACGTCGCTTGGAGCGCACCCGAGACGCAGCGCATCAAGCGCAATCTGCGCCGTCACTTTTTCCCTGACACGCAGCCTTGGCGCGAGCTGGTCCTGTTCCGTAGCCGCCAGGTGCTTTGCCAAGCCATGGCCGGCCTCGCAGGCGGACGCGCATCCTGAAGCGACACCGGAGAAGCCCATGGCGCTCCATTTTCCAGCGGACGAATTTCTCGATCGGCGGCGCCGCACGATCGCGGCCATGGTCGCGGCGAAGCTCGACGGGCTGCTCATCTTCCGCCAGGAGAGCATGTACTACCTCACGGGCTACGACACCTTTGGCTACGTCTATTTCCAGTGCCTCTATCTGAGTGCCGACGGCAAGCTCACCCTGCTGACGCGTGCGCCCGACCGGCTGCAGGCGCAACACACCTCGGACATCGCCGACATTCGCATCTGGGTCGATGGCCCCGATGCGAAGCCGGCGGAAGAATTGCGCGCCATCCTTGTCGAGCACGGTGCCCGGGGAAAGCGGCTCGGCGTTGAGTGGGAATCCTATGGGCTGACCGCGCGCAACGGCCAGCGTCTCTCGGCCGCGCTCGATGGATTTTGTGCCCTTGCCGACGCGTCGGAGCTGGTGAGCCGGCTGCGGCTGATCAAGAGCCAGGCCGAGCTTGCCTATGCGCGCAGAGCCGCCGAACTTTGCGATGCGGCGCTCGACGAGGCGCGGCGCCTCGCGAAACCCGGCGCCTATGAGGGTGATATACTCGCGGCAATGCAGGGCGCGGTGTTCCGTGGCGGCGGCGATGACCCCGCCAACGAGTACATCATCGGCTCCGGCCCCGACTCGCTGCTCTGCCGCTACAAAAGCGGGCGGCGACATCTCGGCGCCGACGATCAACTTACCCTCGAATTCGCGGGGGTCTATCGCCATTACCATGCCTGCCTGATGCGGACCCTGGTGCTGGGCCGAGTTGATTCGCGGCTCAAAGCGATGCACGAGGCCTGCGTCGCGGCGCTGGAGGCGAGCGAGGCGGCGCTCAAGCCGGGCCGGCCGATCGGCGAGGCCTTCGATGCGCATGCGCGCGTGCTCGACAGCCGCGGTCACCGCGCGCACCGCCTCAATGCCTGCGGTTACAGTCTTGGGGCCACCTTTGCACCCAATTGGATGGATTGGCCGATGCTTTATCATGGCAATACCATGGAGGCGGCGCCGGGAATGGTGTTTTTCCTGCACATGATCGTGTTTGATGCCGAGCGCGGCCTGGCGATGACACTGGGGCGCACCTCCGAGATCACGCAGTCGGGCGCCAAGCCGTTGTCGCGCGCCGGTTTCGATTTCGCACTGGGTTGAGGCGACATGCCGCATCTCATCCTGTTCGTTCTGTTCTGCTGCTTCGGCCTCATCGTGAGCTGCATCATCCTATGAATCGCATTCTGGTTTGCGTCGCGTTCGTCATGCTGCTGGTCGGTTGCGACGACATGTCGAGCCCGCTCGACAATTTCTCCACGCCGTTCGTCATCGGAGACCGGGCGAAACCGATCAGGGACATCTTCACGCTCCAGGACAGCGCGAGTGTCGCCGTCGCACCGATCGCCGGCGTCGCGCCCGGCACGCGCGACAAATTGGCCGGCGCCGTTGCCGATGCCCTGCAGAAGCTCGACATCCTCGCGACCGCCGGGGATGTCGCCGGTGACCGCCTCAGCCTGCTCGGCACCGCGCGCGCCACCGGCACCAGTGTCGCGATCGATTGGCGCCTGATCGACAGCACCGGCAAAGCCGTCGGGCACGCCACCAGCGACGCGCCGGTTTCACTCGACGCGTTGAACCGGGGCGATCAAGGGGCGATCAAGACCTTGGCCCGGGCTTCGGCAACGTCGGTCGCGGGGCTGCTGCAGGACGACATCCCCGTCGAAGCGGCGGCCCAGGACACTCGCCGCGTCGTCGTGCAGCCGGTGACGGGTGCTCCTGGCGACGGCACTGAATCACTGCGCCTTGCGATGTCGTCGGCTTTGACCCTGGCGCAGCTCAACGTCGTGCCCGCAAGCGGCGACACCGCGAGCGCGCTCGCGGTCGTCGGCTCGGTGAAGCTCGATCCTCCGAAAGATGGAAAACAGCACATAGCGATCAACTGGGCCTTGCTCGATGCGCACGGCCGCCAGCTCGGCGTGGTGAGCCAGGAGAACAACGTGCGCCCCGGCAGCCTCGATGGCCGATGGGGCGAGGTCGCAAACCTGGTGGCGAGCGCCGCCGCCCCCGGCATCGTCGCGCTCATCAGCAAGGCCGAGCAAACAAAGCCCGCTTCCTGAGGCGGCTCCGCGCATCAGCGCCCTCATCCTCAATGCCCCCATGATCTTCTGAATGCGTTTTCTCGCCGAACGATCTGCTGAGGTGACGCCCGGCAGGAAGGCGTTTATGTCGCGGTTTACACGCGATGACCACTTTGTTACAGTCCCGCGCGCTCGGCCCGGGGGTATCCCGGACGGCGCCCGCAACCGGCGAGACCTGATGAAAATCCTTACCTGCAACAGCAATCGGCCGCTCGCCGAGGCGATCTCCGCTTATTTGAACCTGCCGCTCACCAAGGCGAGCGTGCGGCGGTTTTCCGACATGGAGATTTTCGTCGAAATCCATGAGAACGTCCGCGGCGAGGACGTGTTCGTGGTGCAAGCGACGTCGTTTCCCGCCAACGACAATCTGATGGAATTGCTGGTGACGCTTGACGCGCTGAAGCGCGGCTCGGCACGCCGAACCACCGCGGTTGTTCCGTATTACGGCTACGCGCGCCAGGACCGGAAGTCGGGGCCGCGGACGCCGATCTCGGCGAAGCTGGTCGCCAACATGATCACCGCCGCCGGCGCCGACCGCGTGCTGACGCTCGATCTCCATGCCGGCCAGATTCAGGGCTTCTTCGACATTCCGACCGACAACCTGATCGCGGCGCCGGTCTTCCTCAAAGACATCCGCGACCGTTACAACGGCGGCGATCTGGTCATCGTCTCGCCCGACGTGGGCGGGGTGCTGCGCGCGCGCCATATCGCACGCCGCCTCGACGCCGATCTCGCCATTATCGACAAGCGGCGCGAACGCGCTGGCGTATCGGAGGTCATGAACATCATCGGCGACGTCTCGGGCCGCCGCTGCATCCTGGTGGACGACATCGTGGACAGCGCCGGCACGCTCTGCAACGCCGCCGAGGCGCTGAGCGAAAGCGGCGCGAAGTCGGTCTCGGCCTATGTGACGCATGGCGTGCTGTCGGGCGGCGCGGTAGGGCGGGTCACAGCCTCCTCCATGAGCGAGCTGGTGATGACCGACAGCATCCTCGCCACCGAAGCGGTTCGGGTCGCGCACAACATCCGCCAGATTTCGATCGCGCCGCTGATGGCGGAAGCGATGCGGCGCATCAGCGAGGAGCGCTCGGTTTCGAGCCTGTTCGACTGACGCAAGCTGATATATGAAATTGATCGGGCGCGCGGCACCCCTGGAGGCCGGCGCCCGGCGGCAAAAGCCCGCGCATGGGGCGCGGGTTGCCGCAGATGAGCGAGAGGAGTTGTTGTCATGGCTGAACTTGCGACCATCCGCGCCGAGGCGCGGGACCGGGCTGGGAAAGGGGCCGCCCGGGCAACGCGCCGCGATGGGCGCGTTCCCGGCGTCCTCTACGGCGACAAGAAACCCGTACAGTTGATCAGCGTCGATCCACAGGAGCTGGCGCGCGCCGTCAACCGGCCGGGCTTCTTCGCACGGCTGCTCCATGTGGAGGTCGGCGACCAGAAAGAACGCGTGCTGCCCCGCGACGTGCAGTTCCATCCGGTGACCGACCGTCCGCTGCATGTCGACTTCATGCGGGTGGGCCAGGGCGCGCGCATCGTTGTGGCGGTTCCGATCCAGGTGGTCGACACCGAGAAGTCGCCGGGTTTGAAGCGCGGCGGCCTCGTCAACGTGGTGCGCCACGAGATCGAGCTTTACTGCAATGCCGATGCCATCCCGGAGAAGCTGATTGTGAGCCTCGACGGCTGCGACATCGGCGACAGCGTGCATATCTCCCACGTGACATTGCCCGAGGGCACCAAGCCCGTGATCACCGGACGCGACTTCACGGTGGTGACGGTGGCGGCGCCGACGGTGGTGCGCGAAGAGCTGGCGGCGGCGCAAGCGGCGGCGCAGGCGGCACAAGCAGCGGCCGAAGCCGCGGCGGCAGCCGGCATCGAAGCGGGCGTGGCACCCGCCGAGGGCGGGACGGCGGCGCCCACGACCGGCACCGCGACCACGGCGGCACCGGCCGCGCCTGGCGCGGCCGCGGCAGCGCCCGCGAAGGGCGGCGCTCCCGCCCGCGGCGGCGCTCCCGCCAAGGGCTGATGCGCCTCATCGTCGGGCTCGGCAATCCGGAGCCACGACACGCGCTCAATCGCCACAACATCGGGTTCATGGCGGTGGACCGGCTGGTCCGCCGCCACGAATTCGGACCCTTCCGTGCGAAGTACTCCGGCGAAATCGCCGAGGGGAGCGTGGCGGGGCGGCGCGTGTTCGCCTTGAAGCCGATGACATTCATGAACCTCTCGGGCGACAGCGTCGGCGCTTGCGCGCGCTTCCTTAAGATCGATCCCCCCGAGATCGCCGTCATTCACGATGAACTAGACCTGGCCCCGGGAAAGCTCCGCGTCAAGCAAGGCGGCGGCTCCGCCGGGCACAACGGCCTGCGCTCGATCGATGCCGCGATCGGCGCCGATTACTGGCGGGTCCGCGTCGGCATCGGTCATCCCGGCGTAAAGGAGCTGGTGCATCCTTACGTGCTGCAGAACTTCGACGCGGAGGATCGGGCCTGGGTCGCACCCCTGATCGACGCTATCGCCGAGGCGCTGCCGCTGTTGGTAGAGGACAATCCGCAGGGGTTCATGACCAAGGTCGCATTGATCCTGAAGCCGCCGCCGCCCAAGCCGCCACGCCCGCAAGCGACGACGGACGATACCGGCGATGGGCTTTAACTGCGGCATTGTCGGCCTTCCCAATGTCGGGAAGTCGACGCTCTTCAACGCGCTCACCGCGACCGCGCTCGCGGAAGCCGCGAACTATCCCTTTTGCACCATCGAGCCCAACACCGGCCGGGTTGCCGTGCCGGACGAGCGCCTGGAGGTTTGCGCGCGGCTCGGCAAATCCGCCAAGGTGGTGCCCACGCAACTCGAATTCGTGGACATAGCGGGCCTGGTGCGCGGGGCCTCCAAGGGCGAGGGCCTCGGCAACCAATTCCTCGGCCACATCCGCGAAGTCGATGCGGTCGCCCACGTACTCCGCTGTTTCGAGAGCGGCGACATCACCCATGTGGAGGGATCGGTCGATCCGATCCGCGACGCCGAGACGGTCGAGACCGAGCTGCTGCTGGCCGACCTCGAAAGCCTGGAGCGGCGCGTCCAGGCCGCGCAGAAGAAGGCGCGCGGCGGAGACAAGGACGGCAAGGCCGAGCTTGCGGTCATGGAAATGGTGCTCGTGGCGCTGCGCGAGGGGAATCCGGCCCGTGCCGTCCCCATCGAGACCGATTTGAAGCCGATCTTCAAGTCGCTCCAGCTATTAACGGCGAAGCCCGTGCTCTACGTGGCGAATGTCGAGGAAAGCGCTGCCGCGAAGGGCAACCGCCAGAGCGCGCGCGTCGCCCAATTTGCGGAAGCGCAGGGTGCGGCGAGCGTGGTGATCTCGGCGGCGATCGAAGCAGAGGTTGCGCAACTCGCCGACGAAGCGGAAAAGCGCGAGTTCCTCGACTCGCTGGGCCTCGCCGAGACCGGGCTCGCGCGGGTCATCAAGGCAGGTTATCGCCTCCTCGACCTCGTGACCTTCTTCACCGTGGGGCCCAAGGAGGCGCACGCCTGGACCGTGCACCGCGGCGCCAAGGCGCCCGAAGCCGCCGGCGTCATTCACACCGACTTCGAGAAGGGATTCATCCGCGCCGAGACCATTTCATACGAGGACTTCGTCGCCAATGGCGGCGAACAGGGCGCCAAGGAGGCCGGCAAGCTCCGTCTCGAAGGCGCCGATTACGCGGTGCAGGACGGCGACATCCTGCATTTCCGCTTCAACGTGTGAGTGCGTAGCCGTTGTCGGTTCTCACTCGCGCACCTTGCCGCCCGCCAACCAAGGCGCGCTCGCAGGGTTGGTGTGGCGGCTGCGAGCCCGCCGTAAAAAAAGCGATGGCGGGTTTCACCCGCCCTACGACTGCATGGTGTGAGTGCGTAGGGCGGATAAGCGCGAGCGCAATCCGCCGTTGCCGGTTCTCACTCGCGCACCTTGCCGCCCGCCAACCAAGGCGCGCTCGCAGGGTTGGTGTGGCGGCTGCGAGCCCGCCGTAAAAAAAGCGATGGCGGGTTTCACCCGCCCTACGACTGCATGGTGTGA
>Ga0335079_10000200_pt1 | contig 70161 bp, 61 predicted proteins | sample Lox_Sample_33_FD_206719 | JGI IMG/M metagenome (GOLD analysis project Ga0335079, IMG submission 206719) | Soil microbial communities from Loxahatchee National Wildlife Refuge, Florida, United States - Lox_Sample_3.3 | ecosystem: Environmental > Terrestrial > Soil > Wetlands | place: USA...
GTGCGAACCGCAGTCTTAAATGTCTCGGTCATGGCGTGCTCCTAGTTTGGGTGTCGCCGGCCAGCTTACTTGCTGACCGGGCAGGAGCACGGCCGGACCATCCCATTAGCGGAAAACCAGCAGGGAAATGACCTGGTTGACGTGGTCATCGTCGTGGGAGACGGGCAGCAGCAGGCGCTTTACCGCCATGTCCAGCTCCGGCTGCGCCAGATAGCGACTCTCGCAGAAGAGCGCCCGCCGCTCCTCGCAGACGGTGCGGTGCAGCCCGATGATGAAGTCGCGATAAGCGCCGTTGGTCAGCTCGTCTACGAAGCGCCCCGTCGGGTCGCGGCCGAAAGCACGCGCAACCGCGGTGCCCGCGAGGCGATAGCGGTAACGCACGCCGGCCGGCCCGGGCACTACCTCGGAGATCAGGATGTTCGGCAGCAGGCGCGGGATGTCTACAGGATCGATATCGCGGCGCGAGGGCATCCGCCGCGCAGCCCGCTTTCCCTGCCAATAGTCATACATCTGTCGCTGGGCCGGATCATCCAGGCACTCTACAAAAGACATCAAAATTCCCCAACAAAGGCCAAAATCATACCCCAAAGTTTATATTTTGTGAATCGTCCCGAGGGCGTTGTGCGGGAGCCGCTTCCGTGCTAGGAGCGCGGCCATCCAAGGAGTTCCCCCGATGGTTCAGCTACCACCCGATGCAGCGGCTGGCACCCCGCCGCCGATTGCGCCGACGCACCAGATGATCATCAACGCCCAATACCTCAAGGATTTCTCCTTCGAGAGCCCGCGCGCGCCGCAGATCTTGATGACGGCGCGGGAAGCGCCGGCGGTCTCGCTCAATGTGGATGTGAAGGCGCGCAGCCTCGGTCCGGAGGTGTACGAAGTGGTGCTCAACATCGGGGCGCAGGCGCGCCAGGGCGACGATCCGGTCTTCCTGGTGGAGCTCGCCTATGCGGCGGTCGTGACCTTGCGCCAGGTGACGCCGGAGGTCACGCCTTTCCTCGTGTTCGTGGAGGCGCCGCGAGTCATGTTTCCGTTCGCGCGCGCGATCATCGCCAACGCGACGCGAGACGGTGGCTTTCCGCCGCTCCTGATCAACCCCATCGACTTCTTGGAGCTGTACCGCCGCGAGCGCGACCGCGCGATCAATGACCAAAACGGGCAGGGGGTACAGCCGCCGACGGCAACGGCTTAACGGTCGAAACAAACAGAAAGGTAGATGGGGGATGAGGGGAGCTCGTCTCCTCCTGCCTCAATCGACGCGCTTTACCATCGAAGCACCAGCGCTCCGTTCTCGACCGCGTAGCTCTCGAAGCGCTTGAGGAAACTCTCGCCCAGGAGCGAGTCCGCCAGCTCGTGATCGGCGACAGCGGCGTCGACATCGAAGAAGGTGACCTCGTTCATGGTCAGCATTTTGATGGTCACCGGGGCGACGCGCACTTCGCCGTCGGCAGTCGGCACCGTCGTCGCGTAGGTCAGGCCTCGTGTTTTCACCCCGGCCGCCTGCGCATCTCCCGGGGAGAGCACGACGATCGGTGCGGCGGCGTCCAGGCGGAAGCGCACCTGTTCATCGCCAAAACTTGTATTGATATAGAAATGTCCGTCCGGGTCGCCGGGAATGCTGCGTGTGTGGATCGCGTGATAGAAGAAGCTGCGGCTCTCGGCGTCTGGCTTCGCGCTCGGCGTTGCTGCCGTCAGGCCGCCCAGATTGATCGCGACGATCGTGAGACACGAAAGCCCGGCCAGGATGGCAGCCATGCGCGAGGCCCAACCGATTACCCGCTTGCGCGGGGCGTCGTCGGCGGGGGCGGCGTCGCGGTCGGTGCTTGACCACTCGATCATTGGCTCACCCGGATGGCATTGAGTTGGCTGGCGATACTTGCAAATGCCGCCTGCAGTGAGGCGGCGGTCGGCGCTGCATAGAAGGTGCCGGTGAGCTTGCCCGACGTGCCCCCTGCGCAGTTCTGCATCGCCGTATTGTTGGCGCCCTCGCCGAGCCCGATCGTGAAGATCACGATGTTGGGACCGGGGCTGGCTGCCTTCATGTTCGTACACAGTGTTTGCAGATCAGCGTCGAGGTCGGTCAAGTTGGTGCTGGAGTTGGTCGAACCCATCCGTCCGTCCGCGCAGTAGGAGAAACCCGTCAGCGGCTCGTTCGCGGTGTTGTGGCTGGCATCGCAGTAATTGTCGTCGATCCCGTCGGTCTCCAGGATCACCACCTTGGTCCATCCCTGCGTGTTGTACGGCAGGCCGTCGCTGAAGGGTGGATTGGGCGAGATCGAGCGCCAACCCCAGATCATGCCTGAAAGAATGATCGTGCCGCTGTTCTCACGCGCGCCCAGCTGGCTTACCGCCGACTGGATGGTGCTGAAACTTGTCGTCAGCCTGGTCATCGGCGACGGGCAGCCGAGATTGGGACCGCCCGACAGGTAGTCGCTATCCGCGTAGTCGCCGTCGACGGGATCGTACTTGATGTGCAGGGTAACCGTGGTGACGCCATGGCTCGTCGTGCTCGTGTACCAAGGCCCCTGTCCGCCGTTCGACGAGTAACCGTTGAAGCTGTTGGGCTGCCAGTAATAGGCGGTCCAAGGCCCGGTCCAACCGCCGCTCGGCTCGGAAGTCTCCTGTGTGGAGCTCGCGGTACCCGGCTCGATGACGCAGCCCCACCATCCCGTCCCTGTCGCGCTCTGCGTGGCATCATAAGTGATGTTGTTGCCGTAAGGATCGTGGATCGCGTTGCCGTGAATGTCCTTATAGACGCCCCCCGGGCTCGGCACGTAGGTGCCGAGACCGGAGCCCAGCGCGCCCGCGACGTTGACCGAGGTTACGTAGGGGACGATCGACATCTTGAGCATGCTGTTGCTGGAATTGGCGCCGAACAGCTGATTTACCATGATGTTGACATCGGAGATCAGCGCGTCGATGTGGCTCGGCGGGACGCCTTGCGAGCACTGCGCCTGGGTCGGAGGGCTGGTCCAAGTGCCCGCACCGTCGCCGCACTCCATGGAATCGGTGTTGTCGAGGACGAGAGCGACCTCAAGACCCGTTGGTTCCTTCGTAACCTGCGAATATCCCGCAACGGTTAGCTGACCGTTGCCCATGATTTGCATGAAGAGCGGCTGCAGCGTCGCGGTCGCGTAGAGATTGATGATGTTGCTGTCATTGGAAGGGCTGCTCATCGTGACGCTGGTCGGGACGCCGATCTGCGTCGAGACGAAGTTGCCGTAGAAATATTGGTTAAGGCGGGTCTGCAGATTGACCGAGCTGTTGGTCGTCGCGGCAACGGCCAGGCCCGCGTCATCAAGGGCGGCCTCCAGATGCACCTTCACGATATAAGCGCGCGTCACGTCGACGGCGATGCCGACCGCAATGACGAGCGGAATGAACGATACGGCAAGCCAGATGGCGATTGAGCCGCGCCTTCCTAGGCGGATGAGCGAGGTCAGGCGGTGCATGGAGGGAAGGCGATGGGCCATAGCGGTCGTTCCCTTGGGAGGCGTCATGTAAACGGAATTGCCGGCACGAGACGCGGCTTCTCGAAGGCGGTCTGGCCGAAGGTCAGCGTGGCCGGCAGCACGTAGTGGAGGAGCGCGGTGTACGCATAGACGGTCTGGACGATGATCACGCTCTCGCCCTTGGTTCCGTAATTCGCGGCCAACGTGGCCAAGGCTGAATTGGAGGGCGGAATGATATTGCCGCTCTTTTGCTGCCAGGCGACGCTCGCGGTACCGGTATTGGGATCGAAGGTCACGCTGGTGATGGCTATGCCGAGACCGGCCGAATTGTAGGGCTCGATGACATAATCGGCGGCGGTCACGAAATTGTTGATATCGGATGGCGCGACCGACTGCTGCAGGCAGACAAGGTCGGCGACCGTCTGTGTCGCGTCGACCAGCTTCATGTAGCACATCAGCAGGGCTGTTCCCTCGACCAGCCCGAACATGAGCGTCAGCATGATCGGCAACGCGAAAACGAACTCGACCGATATGGACGCGCTCCGGTCCAGCAAAATGCCCAGGCCGCGAGCCAATCGTGCGGGAGCGCTCATCCCGCCACTCCCGTCGGATAGGGCTCATTCTCGAACACCACGGTGGACTGAAGAACGACGCCGTTGCCGCTGGGGTTCAGAATCAGCGACACCCAGGGAACGATGAAGTTATAGGTATAGAAAACCCGCACCGCGACCGCCGAACCGGGACCGCCCGGCGTGAACGAACTGTTGGTGACCTGGCCGCTCTTGTTGACTTGAACCGGCGTCAAGCTCATCGACGAGAAGCTGGTAAAGGACTCGACGTCGATCGCCACAGCTCCACAGTTCACGGCAATGCTGACATTGTTGCAAAAGGTGGTTGTGAAGGTCGAGAGCGGCGTGCCCGAGCTCTGTATTTGGCCCGTGCGGATCTGACGTGCCGCCGTGCGGGCGGCGCCATCGAGCACGGACTGAGTGTAAAGCATGATGCCGAGTTCGACGGTGATCAGCAGCAGCAGGATGAAGATTGGCGCAATCATCGCCATCTCCACGGCGGCATTGCCCTGCCGAGATCGTATTAGCGAGCCATGATCGAGCGCAGCCATTGCAATCTTTCCTCGAAGGTATCGAGGCGCACGCCTGTGGATTCTCGGATTACGATAAATAAATAGTCATTTACGAACGGTAAAAGCGCATCTTGGAAAGAAGATTAATTCGAAGATGACGCATAAATATTTGCTACATCTTTATTTACAAAATGGTCTCCTTACTTGGTCAAATCATGTGCATTTTATCGCCAAATTCAGCGAAATATGCCTTGAGCGGTGCCGCGGATACCGCCAGTTGTCTGAAATGCCGCGTGAGAAGATCCGAGGGATTGCGCGAAGTCGATCGATCGCTCCCGCTAATCGTGGGAGCGCCCCAAGAAAAATTCTCCGGCCATTAATTAGTGAAGGATGCTCTATGCCGCGAGCCAGAGCGGTGAATTGAGTCGCGCGAGGAACGCTGCGTGCCGCGCCAGTTCTTCGGCGCTCGGCGCATGCGGGCGCGGCGGCCGCGCGGGCCGCGCGCCGACCCCCGCGGTGAGGTCGAGGCCGCGCTGCGCCGCTGCGAATTCGAGCCCCGGCTGGCGCCCGCCGGTCAGTTCCAGATAGACCCGTGCGAGCAATTCGGCATCAAGGCGGGCATTGTGCTTGAGCCGCTCCGACAGATCGATGGCGAAGCGGCGACAGAGCGCGTCGAGGCTCGCGGGCGCGCCCGGAAAGCGCTTGCGCGCGAGCGCCACGGTATCGACCGCCGGCACCTCGAGCGGCGGCTGCGCGCAGCGCCGCAATTCCGCGTTGATGAAATTGAGATCGAACTCGGCATTGTGCGCCACCAGCGGGTCGCCTCCCACGAAGGCGAGGAACTCGGCGGCGACAGCCGCAAAGACCGGTTGGCCCCTAAGCTGCTCGGCGGTGATGCCGTGGACTTCCACCGCATCCGCCGGCACATCGCGCTCAGGGTCGATGAGGCGGTGGAAGATTCGGCCGGTGGGAACGTGGTTCAGCAGCTCGATGCAAGCGAGTTCGATGATGCGATGGCCGGCCTCGGGGTCGAGCCCGGTGGTTTCGGTGTCGATGACGATTTCCCGCATGCGCGCCGGAGTCTGCCCGGCGCGCCCTGGGTCTGACAAGTATTTCCGGTAAGTTTGCCGGTCCTTTCGGTGCCGGCCGCGGTATCCGTGGCCTAGCTCGTGCTGTCCGGCACCAGTCGGGGCTTTTGAAAAGAGGTCCCGACCGCCGCGAAAAGCGAGACGAGCTCGGACACGGAATTCACGGTCGAGGTGCAGGAGCTCGTGCCCCCGGTCTGGTCTGAGTAGAAGAAGCTCGGTTGTGAGGCGATCTGCTGCATCGTCGAACATGCGGAGATCGCCGGAGCATCCGTCGAACAGCTCCCGGGCGTGGGGGACGTCGGAGAACCATAGGCCAAGGCATAGACCCAGGTACCCGCGGCCGCGGCGGTTTTGGCCGCGGCGATTGCGCCGTGACATTGGTTATTGGCCTCGCCGGACGGCATGTTCTGCGATTTCGCGTTGGCATCGCCGTCGCTGAGCATGACGATCACCTTTTGGACGTTGGCCCGGCCGTCGCTTGTCAGCGCGGTCTGCGCGGCGGTGATCACGTCGCCATAAAAAGTGCCGACTCCTCCGACGGCCTTTAATCCTTCGTTGCAACTCGTGCCGCCGCCTTGGGCCGCTATGATCAGATCGGATGACGCGTTCAAGGACGGAGAGGTGCCCGTCGTAATGAAGCTGTTCGACAGCCCGGTGATCTCGTAAACGGGCGAGCTGTTATAGGCCACGATGGTTGGCTTCGTATTGTTGCAGGCGTAATCGTAAGTCGCCTGAGTCGAATTTTGAACGCCGGGGAAGACCATCAGACCCACCTGATCCGATGGGTTCAACATTGCAAGCAGCGTGCGGAGCCCGGTCAGCGCACAGGTAAGCCTCGTGGCACCCGAGACTGAGCAACTGGTGTCGGGGTCATTCATCGAGGCCGTGGTGTCCACGATGATCATGATGTCGAGCGGCAATGCCTGGCTTCCGCCCGCGGTCGCGGTCGCGGTCGCCGTGACCGTGAGTGTGTTGATGCCGAGAATTTGGCTGAGCCAAGTGTTTACCGTTGCCTGCTGCTTGACTTGGATGGCGTTCGCGGCGTTGGGGCCATTGCAGGATTGGCTCACCGACGTGAGGCACTTCAGCTTCGGATAGCCGCTAATCATGGTGACGCTAGCGCCGTTCAGGGCGTTCTTGCTTCCGCCGACGGCGCTGAAGGTTGTGGCCTCGGTCGTCGGGCTGACGGTCTCGCTATTGAGGTAATAGGCACCCGCCAATGCGGCGGCATCGGTGCTGGCCTGGAGCGCTCTTTGGACCTGGAATACGTGGCCCATGTCGATCGCAAACCCGGCCAGTCCCACGAGTATCGGAAGGGCGAACGCCACGATGGTCCCGGTCACGCCACGCTGGTCGTTCCAGAGACTGCCGATGAGGGAGGAGGCGATCCGAGATTTGAGGCTCATTCGACGAGGTCCGTGACTTGAGCGGAGAGGGAGCAACTGGGCGCAAAGTTGACGCCCATGATCTCGAGATTGCAGGGGTAGCCGGCGGTCAGAGTCGCGGAACCTCCCGCTGCGTTCGAGAGCGCGGTCTGGCAAGCGGTGTCGCTGGCGCAGGCGGTGCCGTTGACCTGCAAGGTGAGCGTGATGCTTCCCGCGGTCAGGTCCGGGGCCGCGGCGGCGACCGTGGTGGTTGTCGTGGAATATGGCGTTGCGCTTGAACGGCTGATCGCGAATTGCCGGACGCCCGCGCCGGCCGCATCGGTCAGCATGACGTAGTTGTTCAGAGTGAATCCGAATTGAATGATTCCGAAGACGATGAGCAAGAGCACCGGCGCGGTGAGGGCGAATTCAATCGCCTCCGTGCCTCTGCGATCCCCTGCGACACGACCGAGCAGCGACCGCGGCCAGTCGAACGGCAAGCTGATCACGCCGCCACGAGCCACTTCGCCCGCATTCATGAAGCTCTCCATGTGAAGGGCTTGGCCGAGGCGTATTTTTGGATACTGGCCGAAGCCCGATAGACGAGGCCGGAAGTGAAAGCAGCGCCTGTCATGCGATCCCTAGATGGAAATGTTCTGCGCTATCAGGTCGCGGCGCGAACTCGTTTACGATTGATTAGATTTTGCTCAAAAATTATTAAAATGCAAGAGAAGAGTATAGTAAACGCAGAATAAGTATAGTAAATATACGCGTTTAACCCATTTTAAACCATATTAATGCTTGGCGCGTCGACACAACCATAGAAATCGCCGGCGCGGGTTGCCGGTTTCAATCCTGGTCGCGAAGAGCGGCTCGCCCTGCGGCGTCACCGGCGGCGCCGACTTCTCCGCCGGTGCCAGCGGCGCGCTCATATCCGGTGCGTTCTATATGCTCTACGGACCCGTCACCATGAGCGGAGCGGCTTCCATCGGCAACTCCTCCAGCGGCGACTGCCTCGAGCTGATCGCGACGCAGATCGCTCAGACCGGCGGTACCGCGACCGGCAGCACGTGCACGCTCGCGGGAGTCCCCGGCAGCGGCAGTGGCAGCTCCACGACCGCGATTTCGCTGGTGCAATAGCGCCATGCCATGCCGGTATTATTCGAGCATTTCGCGGAGCAACGTAAAATATTCAACATAATAACATTTAGTGAAATTGCGCGCGATACCAGTCTCCCGTTAATGCCGGGTTAATCACTCCTAATTATTTTTGCGACCAGGGCCGATTTTTCGAGCAGGAGTGACCGCGAATGTTCAGGCCGCACCTTGTGGAAACGCGCGGCGGCGTCAGCGCGATGGCCGCGGTTTTGTTCGTGGCGGTGATCGGGGTCTCGGCCCTCGCCGTGGAATACGGCCACGGACTCCTCAGCGAGTCCGAAAACCAGCGCGCGGCCGACCTCGCCGCCATTAGCGGCGCTGTCGTCTACAATTCCACCTCATCGACGACGTCGATGAACTCGGCGGTTAACGCCGTGGCCGCGCTCAACGGATATTCGGGCGACGCCACCGGATCGCTCGTAACCTCGCCCTCGGGCGATGGCAACCAGGCCGTCAAGGTGGTCGTCACCACCACCGATCCGCTTTCTTTGGCGCGTGTGATCACTGCCAGCACGAGCCTGCCCGTGAGCGCCGCATCCTATGCGGAGATCGTGCCCGCCAACGATCCCGGCTGCATCATCGCGCTCGGCGGCAGCGGCTCGGGCGTGACCGTGACCAGCGCCTCCAACATAACCGCCAACAATTGCGCGATTGATTCCAACACTACCGTGACCGCGAGCTCGGCCAGCACGATCACCACGCCGGTCATCGATTACGGCACGACCGCGCCGACCGCCACCAGCGCCAGCTCAATCAAAGCGCCGGCCGGCAAATCCCTCGCGGAAAACCATGTGACGACCGCCGACCCGCTGGCAGGCAACACGGGGGTTTCCGACGCCTATGCTCATCTGGGATACGGTTCGAGCGGGACTTGCTCGGATACGACGAGCAACGATGTGAGCGGTGACGTTTGCGATATTCACTCGCCCGCCGCGCCATCGGTATCGGGCGGCACCGCGCTCACGTTCAATAGCGTCACCCAGACCGGCACATTGCCCGCCGGCTGCACGACGGCCAGTCATAGCGGCAGCAGCTGGACGATCAATTGCACCGGCAGCGGCCCCTTCACCTTCGGTGCCCTTACCGTTTCCAGCACGGCGCACGTGACGGTCAACACCACGGCCGGTACCACCTACAACTTCAATGGCGCCATCTCCGTCAGCAGTTCCGCCGGGGCCACCTTCGGTGCGGGCAATTACAACATCGCGGGCGGCGTCACCGTCAGCAGCTCTTCCTCGGCCAGCTTCGGCGCCGGCACCTTCGACATCGGTGCCTTGACCAGCTCGTGCAACGGCGTCACGGGATACAGCATCTGCAATGCCTCGGCCGACACCATCGGCTTCGGCGGCCCCAGCACCTTCGTGCTGGCCGGCGGTATCTATAGCGGCTCCAGCGCCGTGCTGACCATGGGGAGCGGCACGACCAACAGCTATGAGATCGGCAAGGCCGCCGACGGCAATTCGATCGACTCGGACTCCAGCAGCACCACCTTCACCTTGGCGGACGCAACGGGATCGGGCGACGTTTTTTGGACCTCCGGGAACATCTACACCGGCAGCAGCAGCAACCTGACGCTCCCGGCCGCAACGCAACACGACATCGACGGCAATTTCACGGTCTCGTCATCGTCCAACGTGACCCTCGGCGCTGGCACCTACACGATGACCGGCTATTTTTCGGTCGCCTCCGCCGCGACCGTCAACGCGACCGGGGTCACGGTCGTAATCGGCGGCGCCAATGCGGCCTCCAATCCCTGCTCGGCGGGGGCGTCATATTGCACGGCCTCTGCCTCCAACGTTACTTTGACGGCGCCCACTTCTGGCACCATGGATGATCTCGCGGTGATCGGCCCGCCGCCCGGCAGCGGCAGTTGGCCATCCTATAAATCCCCCAACCCGACAGCCGGCGCCGTCATCTCATCGGCCAGCGGCGGCAGCCTCTCCGGCGCCGTCTATTTCCCTGACGCGGCAGTGACCGTGAGCAGCGCGTCCGGTCTCGGCGGCGGCTCCGTGTCGTGCCTGGAGCTGATCGGCTCTTCGGTGAGCGTCAGCTCGGCCAGTGGCACCACCTCGGCTTGCACCGGTTTGGGCGGCAGCAGCGGCAGCAGCAGCACGACGATCACCTTGGTGCAGTAAGGGGAGACGCAACCATGACGGCCTCTCAGTTCCTCCGGCGCTTCCAACGCGCGTCCTCTCGTCGAGAGCGGCAGGGCGTCGCCGCGATCGAGTTCGCGCTCTACGCGATCGTGTTCCTGATCATCCTCGCGGGCACGACCGATGTCGGGAACTTGATCTTCTCGGAGTTCCAGCTCGATGCCACCGTCGCCGCCGGCGCGGAGTTTGCGGTGGTCAATTCTGGCAGCGTGAATTCGACGGGTGGCTCGACGCTTGCCAGCTCGATCTCCGCCGCCGTCAACAACGGGCATGGCTCGGGCGCCGGGTGGGCCAATACCGTGGTCGTCAACAACGGCCCGACGGTCGCGACGTCCAACGGCTCCGCGAGTTCCAGTGGAACCGCCGCGAATGCCGATAGCTGCTATTGCCCCACGGGTTCTCCGGGTAGCTGGAGCTGGGGTACCTCCAAGACCTGCGGCAGCAGTTGCACCGGGGGTGGCATCGCCGGCCGGTTCGTCAGCATATCCGCGAGCCGCACCATCACGCCGTTCTTTCCGGCTTGGGGCTTCGTCACCAACGGCACAACGCTCAACCGGTATGCGATCGTGGAGGTAGCAGACCAATGATCCGCGGCTTGCTTTCACGTCTCGCGGGCTCGCGCGGCGGCAACGCGATCGTCGACTTCGCGTTGGTGCTGCCGCCGATGCTCGCGCTCACCTTCGGCATCATCGAGTACGGCCGCTTCTTCTGGGCGCAGGAAGCGCTGGAGCAGACCGCCATCGCGGGTGCGCGCTGCATGGGCATCCTCAACACCAATTGCGCCTCGGCCGGCGCCTACAGCGCGTCCAATACCCAGACCTATATCGGCAACATCGCCTCGGGTTGGGGGATCAGCGTCCCGACCGCGAACATGACGCTCAACAACAATGCGAGCTGCGGCGGCACCACCGGCTTCTCCTCGGTCACGCTGACCACCAACTTCATCACCGCGGTGCCCAGCATACTGCCGCTGCCGAGCGGCGGAGAGACGCTGACGGCGAGCGCGTGCTTCCCCAATAATCCCGCGAGCTGAGCCGGACTAGAGCATGATCCGATCACATAGAATCGGATCATGCTCTAGATTCATTGATTGGTCACATTTTCGGCGCCAAACCGGTATCCCACTTCGGCGGAAAATGCTCTAACGGTGAGCCGTCGGAGTTTCTCCGGGGCGGTCAGGCCTTGCGGCGCCGCATCAGGCGCAGTCCGGCCAACGCTGAACCGAGCAGCACGATCGAAGCCGGCTCCGGGACCGATGGGGCATCGCGGTACTGCCCCCAATAGGTCGGGGTGATGTCCCAGTCGGTGGCGTTTTCAAAACTCAGCGCCAGAATGTTGCCGGGGCTGATGGTCTCGTCGACGACGGTGCTGCCGTTGTAGGTGTCACTGGCTCCGGTCCAGATCAGGCAGTCGGTCGCGCCCGAAGACGGCGAGCGGCCATCGCCGACGGCGCACGACAGCTCGGAACCGGAATACTTGGCGGTGTAGATGCCAGTCAGTGTGATGTTGGCGAGGCTGCTACCGTCGAAGTGGAGATTTGTGAGGTTGACGGTGATGGTCTCGGTGACGGTGTTGGTGATCTTGTTGCAGTCGGGGCCGCTGCAGGAACTGCCCGGACTGAGGGTGAACAGGTTGATCGGCGACTGCGTGCCGGTAAGGGGCACGTTGTCGATGGTGCCGGTGAAGGAATTCGGTGAAGCGGTGACGTCGGACAGACCGGAGACGCTCCAGCTGCCGGTCAGCGGCATGGTGGCGGCGCCGGCCGCCATCGGCAGCAGAGCAAAGACGGAGGCGAGAAGTAGCTTGCGCATGATGACAACAAACTCCTTGGCTCGGTTAACTATCCATCGTGCAATTCGTTGACGTTTTTTCTTTTTCGTTGAGCAAGGAGGAGAGCAAGGAGCGTGCCACGTCGTCTTCCGCGTCTACGTCTTTGATTCCTCTCAAATGGCGCGCGGCTCTTTCTGACGTTCACCACGATTTCGTGACAACGCCTGTAAAGCTGTCCGACTCAAACAAGGTGAAGATCATGGCTGCGAGTTTTCGCAGCGGGGGATGATGAGACGCTCAGAATTCCGTGAGCGGGACGATTGGCGCCGTCACGAAATGAGGCGCTGACAACACGCGACTGTGCGATCCGGGCCAGGTGCGCGTGTCGCGTGACTTCCGAGAAACTTTACGACAGCGGCCGTTCGACCACGTCGTAACCGAAGCACCGAGCCTCTCTCTCAGCCGACGGCGCGGCAATTACCGTTAACGACGCGAAGCGGTCAAAGGATCGTTGCGCGAGGGTAATCGTGCTTAGTCGTGTCGTCGCACACCGCTGGAGACTCAGCCGGCCTTCTGCCCTGTGGTGCCGATAGTGCCGTATTTGGCGTTGGGGCTCGTGCCAGTCGAAGTGAGCGCAGCCATCTTCACGACTGCCATCCGCGCGACGATAAGACCGCTATCGATGGCCGTTGCGCCGCGTTGGAATCCCGCACATCTAGGGTAACACGTCGCGTCGACGCAGGTTCAAGTCGATTCATATGAGCTGCAATGACGCGCGTACACTGGGTTGAGCGCATGCATTTACCAATTCCCACGGACTCATATGATCTGCGTCGAGGCTATTGCCGGAATTGCGGCGATGTTAAGCGCGCTGCTGTGGGACCGGGCAACTCAGACTCAGAGCGGACATCGTGCCGATTGGCCGTGCGTGACCCCTTGCAGACCTTCGACTGAAGGGCCGCAAGAGACAAGCGGGCGAATCCGATGTGCTGGCCCATAAGGCTACACTCGCCGGGGATGCCGCTGTTGGTTAAGCTGTCAATCTCGCGGCGGCAAGATGCGGGACGCTGTTGCCGGGGGGTCGACATGCCCATGCAGTTCCGTTTCCGAGACTGAGTCTCCCGATCGGAAGGCCGAACCATGAGCAAGGCCATCGGGATCGTCGCGTTGGCTCTCCTTGGGTTTTCCTGCTCGGCTGCGGCACAGAATGCCGGGCCCGGCGACGTCCCGACCACGACGCTACCGACCATCGAGGTGATCGGCACCAGTCCTTTGCCGGGGACCGGGATCGATCGGGACCAGGTGCCGGCCAACGTGCAGAGCCTGGGCGCGTCCGATCTGACGCGCGTGGGCACTCCGAGCTTGCTGCGCTCGATGGTCGATCAAGTTGGTTCGGTGAATATTACCGACACGCTGGGCAATCAGTTTCAGCCGGACGTGTTCTACCGCGGTTTCGAAGCGTCGCCGGTGCTGGGGACGCCGCAAGGGCTTGCCGTCTATCAGAACGGCGTCCGCGTGAACGAGGCTTTCGGCGATACCGTCAATTGGGACCTGATCCCGGACTTTGCGATCAATCGGGTCGACGTCGTCAGCGCCAATCCGGTCTACGGGCTCAACGCGCTAGGCGGTGCCGTGGTTGTGACCATGAAGAACGGATTCACGAATCAAGGTTTCAACAGTGAATTGGCCGGCGGCTCCTTCGGGCAGCGCAGCGTCTTGGCCGAGTACGGCCAACAGGCGGGTGATTTTGCCGCCTACATCGGGGGTCGCTATTACGACTCGGATGGCTGGCGAGAGTTCTCGCCGGACCATATCCAACAGCTCTACGCCGATCTCGCCGCCCGCGGCGAGCGCGCGTCCATGGACATCAGCTTCACCGGGGCCAACAACCGTATGAACGGCCAGGGCCCCTCGCCGGTCCAGGAACTCGCTGTCGGGCGGTCGCTGGTCTTCACCTCACCGCAGAACAACAACAACAAGCTCGGATTCGTGACGCTGACCGGCTCCTACGACCTGACCGACGTTCTCTCCCTCCAAGCCAACGCCTACCGTCGGGAATTCGATCAGACCGTCGCCAACGGCAACACGACGAACTTCGTTTCCTGCGGCAACGGCACGCTCTGCCAGCCGGACGGCATGACGCCGCTCGTCACGGCCAACGGCTCGACCATCCCGGATTTCTCGAATGGCGGCACGACGCCCATCGGTGAGAATGATGCCGAGGACATCCATACCGTGACCTGGGGCGGTGGCCTCCAGTCCACCTATACCGATACACTCGTCGGGCACGACAACAACTTCGTCCTCGGCGGGAGTATCGATCGATCGACCAGCAATTTCCAATCCACGACCGAGCCGGGGCCAATCAATTCGCTGCTTCAGGTTCTGTCGACCGGATTCTTCGTCGACACGCCCGAGGACACCGGCTTTAACGCGACGCCCGTCGCCCTGAGCGCGACGACCACGTATTACGGCATCTTCGCCAGCGATACCTTCAATCTGACGCCCGCCGTGGCGGTGACCGCGAGCGGTCGCTACAACTTGGCGTTCGTCGATCTGGTGGATCAGCATGGAGACGATCTCACCGGCAACAACCGCTACGGCCATTTCAATCCTGCCATTGGCGCGACTTACAAGATCTCCCCCACCCTGACGGCCTACGCCGGCTTTTCCGAAGGCAACCGCGCGCCGACGCCGAGCGAAATCGAGTGTTCGAATCCGGCGCAGCCTTGCCTTCTGCCGTCCTCGCTCGCCTCCGATCCCCCCACGCTGAAGCAGGTTGTCTCGTACACCTACGAAGCCGGACTGCGCGGGGGCTTTACGGCGCCGAGCGTCGTCCCCGGCCGCTTCACCTGGCATGTCGGGCTGTTCCGCACGAATCTCTCTGATGACATCTTCGGCGTTGCGACCTCGATCAGCAGCGGCTTCTTCGAGAATGTGGGATCGACGCGCCGTCAGGGGATTGAAAGCAGCTTCACCTATCGAGACGAGCGGTGGTCGATCTATGGCGACTACAGCTTCATCGACGCGACGTTCCAATCGCCGCTGACGCTGCCGTCCCCCAGCAATCCCTTTGCCGACGCGAACGGCAACATTCACGTCGTTCCCGGTGACCATCTGCCGGGAATTCCACAGAACCAGCTCAAGGTCGGCGTCGATTATCACGTAACGCCGGAGTGGATCGTCGGCGCCACTCTCATTTATTTCAGCGATCAGTTCTTTCGCGGTGATGAATCGAACCAGAACCCGACCTTGCCGGGCTACGCGGTCGTCGGCTTACACAGCTCCTATTCGATTACCAAGAATTTCGAAATCTTCGCGAACATCCAAAACCTGTTCAATTCCCATTACGACACGTTCGGCATATTCGGCGATCCGACAGGCATAAATGCCCCGGGCGTTCCGACCAACGGCGTCGGGGTCGACAATCGATTCGTCACGCCGGCCGCGCCCATTTCCATCTTCGGCGGGATGCGCATTAAATTTTGATCAGATCAACCGCCCGCGCTCAGATGCGATGGAACCGCGAGCTTCTCTTAATGGCACTTTTCGGCCGATCTCGTGTTGACCGACGGAAGTCCGCTGATGAGGGGAAGAGCGGACTCTATGCGGACATCAGTCCGACTACCGTTCGTGACCCGGAGCCGACCATCAGCCTGATCGTAGAATAGCTATCATTCATCCCTGCTTGCGGAATCGCAAGGAAGCGATGATGAAAATTGATGGACGCTGTCACTGCGGCTACGTGACGTTCGAGGCCGAAGCCGATCCCGAAACGACGACCATTTGTAGCTGCACAGACTGCCAAACCATGAGCGGCGCTCCATTGCGAGCGGTCATTGTCACTCAGCCAGGGACATTGGTGCTTCTGTCCGGTAAACCGACGGAATATCGAAAGATCGCCGACAGTGGAAATATCCGTCTGCAAGCTTTCTGCCCTCACTGCGGGACGGCGCTCTATTCGACATCAACTGGCGATGAGCCAAAAACCTACAGCGCGCGCCTTGCAGCGCTGCGCCAACGGAATGAATTGGTGCCACGCCGGCAGATATTCGTTCGCTCGCAACAGCCGTGGGTCAACGATCTCAACGCGATCCCGAAATTCGACGGCGAAAATCCTGGGTGGCGCTCGGGCGAGTGAGTTGCCGCTGCAACAGGCAACGCACCTCGAGCTCGATCTCGCAAAGGTAGACCGCTTTCCGTCTTGCTGTTGGATCGCTGCAAATAGACGCGCGCCCTGAACGCGAGGTCCGCATCCCGCTGGTCGTGCGCTAACGCTAGATGTTCGGACCTCAAAGCAGCGAACTCAATCCCGCCCCGGCGCGGGGATCACGTAGCACCAGCTTGCCGCTGGAGACGGTACATAACGACGACCAAGGCTGAGAATGGCGGCTTTGTCATGATCGACCCGACCCCAGGTAGGAAGGTGTACCTAGGGCCGGATCGATACCTGACGGAGGAGTGCACCGTCGGGATTTCCCGCGCGTTGGAGGAAGTTGAACAACACGCGGGCGTATCGGGCGCACGACACGGTTCACGCCCGGAAAGATCGAGCCGTTGCAGGCTTCGGCGTATACGCTCCGCCCTCCCCGCATCACGAGCATTGGGACTGACGATGCGCGACCGCGTCGCCCGATGTTTACGGGCATCACGAACGCCACCAGCGCAAAATCATGAATGAAGGGTGACGCCCGACGCGACGAGGCGAAACGTCACCCACTCATCCAAGCACTGCGCAGTCTTAGAACCCAGGCCCGAACGCCGAGTACAGTTGAAACGAAAGCACGCCACTCGGATAGGTCGTGCCCTTAATCTCAAGGAAACACGATCCACTGCTAGGGCAGAAGGTAGCGCTCTTGTCTGCCAGGTTAACCCCGATCCACGTTGCGCCGACGTTGTTGATGTCGGTCTCGACGAAATCGAAACCGGCGGCGACCTTGTCCATCTGTTGGTCAGTGAGCGCCTGCGGTTGTCCTGCCAGCGACGCGCCGGCAAGGAACGGCAACACCGCAAGACCAAGAAGCAACTTCTTCATGTGTTCCTCCTGTCAGGGCAGTGACGCGGCGGAATCCGCGTGGGTTGCGACGGCCGCCTGGAACAGCGCGGAGCTCGCCGCCGCCTCGGACAGCGCCCCACCGAAGGCGATCCCGACTTGGCCGATGGAGCCGATCGAGGTCACCGCGTTGGTGGCGGTCTGCGTCGCGGTGAAGGTCAAGAAGTCGCCGAGTGCTAGAGCGGCGGCGTTTGCTGTCGCGGCGGCGCCGGCGGTGACGCCGTCCATCTGGTTGTCGGTGAGCGGCTGTCCCGCCTGAGCGGTGCCGGCGAGCGCAAGGAGGGACGCGCCCACGAGCAGAGTGCAGAGTTTCATCTTCATGTTCGATATCCTTCCTGGGCTAGGGATTTGGCGAGATCCCGCCGATCGCGGTGGTCGGCAGGCTGTTCGTCGCGCTCGACGCCGACTGCGCACCTGCAATCGACTTGAACAAGGTCAGGGTTGTCTCGCCATAGGTCGCTGTGACCGGGTGACCTGACGAGGTCGTAACCACTGCGACTTGGGCCACGGTTGCGGTCACCGAGGCGACGATCTTCCCGAGCGCCTGCGCATCGGCGGTCGAGAACGACGCAAAGCCGGCGGTGACCCCATCCATCTGATTGTCGGTAAGCGGCTGGGCTGCCATGGCCGTGCCGGCCACAAGCGGCGCTAAGCCCAGCGCAAGAAGTAACTTCTTCATGACTTCTCCTTTGCGTTGCTGCAGCCCAGGACGATCCCGGGCCTGATCTCAGGTTTTTGTTGCAAAGCGCATCGGCGCACGCGTTTCCGAGGACGCGATTCCCGCGTTGATGCTTTCCCGAGCTCTTTGTCCCGGGATCAACGGCGTTATGGAGCAGCGACTTCAGTGCTGGATGGTCAACGAAGCGCGCCTTCACGGCACCGCTGCGGCAAAGACACTGCTACCGCAGCGACGAACAGGCGCCTCCATCGCCTTCCGTCACGCCAGCGTTGCTTAGAACGCTCTTCAACGCGGTACGTTGTGCGTGATGGCGCGCAGATGCAAAAGCGCATCGGTCGTAATCAGACGCAAATCAGGATGTACGGAGATCGGGTCATATTGGGGGACCCGCGATAGGTCATCCATCCGTTAGGAGGTAACCGCTTCTCAATTTTGCTTTCGTTCGGCGTCAGGTCATTACTGTCGGTGTTTTAAGGCCGAGCAGTTCTTTAACTTGCTCGCGATGAGCTTATCGAGCGGGGTTACTCCTTCCCGCGGACGATGCCGCTGTTCCTCTCCGAGAGGGCGAGCCGGCCTGTATTCCCCTCCGTCGCGGCACAAATGTGCCGCTGACAGATCCATGCAATTTATGCGCGCATGGAAAGGCACATCGTGCGCCGCACCCGCAACGTCTGGTTTGGCACTACTCGGACGATCTCATGGCGACCAACGGAAGTCTGCTAACGAGGGCAAAAAGCGGACGCTATGCGGGCGTTGCTCAGTAGGTCGTTCGTGACCCTGGCTGTGTAAAAACGCTGGACGCGATCTTCACCGCGCAACAAAGGAATCAAACTTGTGGCGTCAGCGAATCCTTTGTGCGCGAGCAATGTTCCCTTTGAATCATTCTTGCGCGCGAGCGACCGTCAGTATCGTTTTCACACAGCCAAGACCCGTTTCGGACATGGGCCTAGCCGGACATCGGCCTACAATTCTGTTATGTAAGCATTAAATTTCCTCCGAACATGGGGTTGATCTTGAGCAGCGAGCGCGTGGACCGACGACTGGCGGCAGTGCTGGCGGCAGACGTGGCCGGTTATAGCCGTTTGATGGGTCTCAATGAGGAACGCACGCTCGCCAATCTTAAATCGCTCCGAAAGACGCTAGTCGATCCCTCCATCGCCGCGCATCGCGGCCGTATCGTCAAGACCACGGGCGACGGCATGCTGGTGGAGTTCGCCAGCGCCGTCGATGCGGCGCGTTGCGCGGTGGAGGTCCAGCGCGGCATGGCCGCGCAGAACGCCAACGTGCCGCAGGATGTCAGAATCGAATTCCGGATCGGCATTCACGTCGGGGACATCATCTTCGACGACAACGATATTTTCGGCGACGGCGTCAATATCGCCGCCCGGCTGGAGGGGATCGCGGAGCCCGGCGGTATCTGCATCTCCGATGATGCGCAACGGCAAGTCCGGGGCAAGGTCGATTTCGCATTTGGCGATTTGGGTTTGCAGACGTTGAAGAATATTGCCGAGCCGATGCGCGCGTGGCGAATGCAGGTTAACGCGAACGCTTCTGCGGCAGCGTCGATAAAGTCACCGGCCGAGACTGCCCAGCCTCTCGCGATCACCGACAAGCCCTCCATTGCCGTGCTGCCTTTCACCTGTTTTTCCGAGGAGCGCGAGTTCAAATTTCTGACGGAGGCAATGACTGCGGATTTGATCACGATGTTGGCACGGATTCCCGGCTTCATCGTAATCGCCCGGCAATCCTCCTTTGCTTATCAGGGCCGCTCGGTCGATAGCCGCCAGATCGGGCGCGAGCTTGGGGTCCGCTATATCATCGAGGGCAGTCTGAGGCCCGTCGGCCAGCAGCTTCGCGTCGGCACGCAGCTGATCGACGCGACGACCGGAGCACAGCTCTGGGCCGACCGATTTGACGGTCGGGCCGAAGATGTCCTCGAACTGCAGGATCAAATCGTGCGCGCGATCGCCAGCCGGATCGAACCGGAACTCGTTCGTGCTGAAATTGCCTTGATCCGGCGTCGGCGCGACGCCAACCCGAACGCTTGGTCATGTTTCCGTCAGGGAGCCGGTGTGATCAGCCTCAAAGGTTGGAGCGAAGAAACGCTGACGCAGGCTACCGCGCTGTTGCGACAAGCCACGACTCTGGATCCTGACTTTGCCCTTGCGCGCGCCCAGCTTGCACTTTTTTTGTCGTTGGGCGCGCGGCTTGGCCTCGTCGCAGACGGCGCAGCGGCCGTGACGGAAGCGCGCACGGAAGCCGAACGCGCGGTGACGATCGACCACGATGCTTCCGAGGTCCTGGGCTATGCCGGCTGTGCCTTGGCGGAGCTCGGCGATGTGCAAAGAGGCACCGAGATACTGGAACGAGCGATCGATAGCGATCCGAGCAATGCACAGGCATGGGTCGCGCTGGGGACTTCGCTATGCTTCCTCAAGAAGATGGATGCTACGGGGCTGGAGAAACTGCGGCACGGGATGCGGCTCAGCCCCCGCGATCATCGGTTGGGATTCTGGGGAACTTTCTATGCGCTGGCTTTGGCGAGGCATCGTCGGCTGACAGAGGCTCACGAGGAAGTCCAGGCAGCCTGCCGTCGCGATCCGCAGTTCTATGTCGCTCGTATCGTCCTGGCGCTCACAGCGGCAGGTCTTGGCAGCAAGGAAGAGGCACTTGTGGCGCTACGCGAAGCGCGACGCTTGCGCCCACGGCTCTCGCTCAACGAGATTCAGCTTCTGGTGGGGCGTCGCGCAGCGCTTCTCGCTCCTCTCTGGAGCGAGGTGTCGAAATCCTCACAGTGACCACCACCATTTCAGGGCGGGCGTGGCGGCTTTCTGCTGACCGCGAAATCGGTTGCCATTGAGGTGCCGCTCCAACCCTACTCGTGAATTGAGACGCTATTGCTGTGGTGGAGGAGTCCGGAAGTGGCACTTCTCGGACAATCTCATGGCGACCAACGGAAGTCTGCTAACGACGGCAAAAAGCGGACGCTATGCGGGCGTTGCTCAGTAGGTCGTTCGTGACCCAAAGCCACCATTGACCTGCCGCCTGGCAGGCCTACGCTTTTTCTGATGCCCAGTGAGCCGGGAGAGTTGTCATGAAAACAATGATCATGGCCTCATGCGCACTTGCAGCAACAGCGGCGGGGACACTTTCTGTGAATGCTCAGACCGATAGTCACGGCTGGCTCAATAACGAATCCTTGCAAACGCGCTACGGGACTTTTGAGTTCAGCTACAGCAAGCCAAAGATGAATGCCGACGGCTCGATCGATATCGTGTTCAGCCCAAACGAACCGAAGGACGGCGGCAACTGGATCAAAACTGTGCCGGGGCGCGGCTGGTTCGCGATGTTCCGCTTCTACAGCCCGACCGAGGCTCATTTCGCCAAGACGTGGGCGTTGAACGACATCGAAGCGCTGCAATAGCAAAGTCTCATGGGCAAACCTGCTTCCGGCACCGAACCCGGCCAGCGGCAGTTGAACGGGCCTCAAACGTCGGGCCGCGACTACCGTAACCTCTCAAAACCTCAGCACGAGATGACTCGCGAAGACGATGTGGCTGTGCCGATGCGTGACGGCGTACAGCTCCTCGCCGACGTTTTTCGTCCAACTGAGCCCGGTCGTTATCCCGTACTAATCGCAGCGTCGCCCTATCCGCGCCAAATACAGGACCTGGGCGCGCCGATGGGCTTTATCGAAGCTGGCGCCAGCGATTTCTTCGTGCCACGCGGCTATGTCCACGTCATCGCCAACCTCCGCGGCACCAGCGGTTCGGGAGGGACTTTCGGCTTCTTTGACGGCCAAGAGCGGAAGGACATGTACGATCTGGTCGAATGGACGGCGGCGCAGCCCTGGTCCGATGGCAATGTCGGCATGGTCGGCATCAGCTATTTCGCCATGACCCAGTTGGAGGCCGCCGTTGAGCGTCCGCCCCACCTCAAGGCGATCATGCCCGTGGCGGGCACGTTCGACCTGTACGACTCGGCCACGCACCATGGCCTTGTGAGCACTTCCTTCATCACGCCGTTTCTTTCGATGATCGGAATGACTTCGGGCCATACCAACAGGCTGTGGCGGAGCAAGTTGCTCGACGGTGTCCGCAGTATTCTGCGCACACCGGCCATTCACAGGAAGTTTGCCACCTTCAATGGCGAGGCGGCGATGACGGGGTTGAAAGTTCTTCTCAAGCTTCATCACGACCCGCATCCCTGGGACGACCTGTGGCGTGCCATCGTCGTGGAACATCCGCTGCGCGATGCATGGTGGGACGATCGCAACATCTTGCCTTTGCTAAACCAGGTTGAGGTGCCGGTCTATCTCGGTTGCGACTGGCAGAACGTGCCTTTGCATCTTCCATCCACGTTTCCGGCATTCCGAAAACTCACAAATAGCAAGCACGTTCAGGTCGCCATGCTGGGCGAGCACGGTCTGGCGTGGCCATGGGAAAGCCTGCATGTCGAGGCGCTGGCGTGGTTCGACCACTGGCTCAAGGGACAGGACACCGGCATCTTGGAGGGACCGCGTTTCCGATACGTGCTCCCGGGCGCCGAAGGTTGGCGCACCGCGGATGCCTGGCCGTTGCCTGATGTGACCCATCGGTCGCTCAATCTCTGCGCGGACGGAACGCTCGGCGAAGAAGACGAGAGCGGTTCGCGAACATTGATGGCGCTTGGCGCCGGGTTGAATCGCGCCGAGCCGAGCGAGACCGACCCGCCATCTAGTCTGACATGGGATAGCGCGCCGCTAACGCACGATCTCGACATGGTCGGCGACATTGAAGTACTACTCGACGCCATCAGTACGGCGGCCGACACAGCATGGATCGCTTTCCTGCAGGATGTCGACGCTGACGGAACCGTCACGGATGTCACAGCGGGCTACCTGCGGGCCGGGCTTCGTGAAGTCAACGAATCTGACAGCCGTCCCGGTGCCCCCGACCTGCCATGCCGGACCTTTCAGGCGGTGCCGATAGGCGAGCTTGTGCACTACCGAATCCCGCTAGTGGCCAACGCCCGGCGTTTTAAGGCGGGTCACCGCGTGCGGTTGTTCGTCACCAGCGACGATCAGGACGCCAATATGCCTGCGATGCTGACTTTCCGACACGCAAGCGTGGGTACCAGTTGCCTGAATATCGTCAAATCGTCATCGCGATTGATGTTGCCCGTTATGCCGGCAATAATGAAATGAACGATCGGCTTGTTCGCTTGATGACCGCTTGTGGCACGTCTGCGACGCGCCGGCAGCCCGTCCGGATCGTCCGTAATCAGCAGCGGGAAAGCAGACTATGTCGCGATAGGCCAGAAGGCGACATTACGGGCGTCTGGCTCGGTATAAAGCGTCAGGAGCGGAGCGCGCCGATATTAATTGCTTGGCGACCGCCCCCGAGTTTGCGTGGCCCTACTTCTCCGTTAGGAAGCGCGCCGGCGCAACAGGTAGCCAAGCCCGAGGAGGCCGCCCGCAAGAACGAGCACCGGCGAAGGCTCTGGAACCGATGCAGGTGTATCGATGATGAGCGCGCTGCTGGAAGCCGTTGACGTATACTTGTCTGTGCAAACGCCGTTCTTGCAGCTTTGAGTCTCGGTGAATGCCGTGATGATCGTCCCCTCGGGAAATGCAAAGCTCGTGGAGAACGTCGGATCGGTGTTTGATCCGAACGTCACATCGCCAAAATCAAAGATATAGTCGTAGTAGCCGCTCGCGCCCGAATCGAAAGTGTGCGTCGAAGGATTGGGAGCCGTCAGAAACGCGCTGATAGGATTGTTCGGCGTCGAGGAAATGCCGAGGTAGCTCTCCAATGAGCCGCTCGTCCAAGCTGTCGTACTAAAAGCCTTCGAGGGAGTGACGGACTTGTTGCTGGTGTTGACGCCGGTGACGGTGATGCTCTCGGAACTCGCCCCGGAAATATTGTTGGGGATCAGGACATCCAGGAGAAAGTCGGCGGTGCCGCTATTGGGGCTCGATATCCAACCGAAATCGGGCGACTTGGAATCGACCGGCGTTATGCTGCCATTGTCCGAACAGGACGGCGTGGGGGATATGCCGTTCCATGCAGGGCGCCGGCGTTCGCGGAACCAACTCCGAATGCGAGAGCAAGCCCTGCGACGCCCGCGACGGAAACAACACGACCAAACATGCTGCGCCTCCAAATACGTTAGTCAGACTAGGGGGAGCAATTCGCATGCCAGACCCCAGATTCCAAAAATCAAGCGATTTCAATCCGGTAGATGGTAACGCCGGTCCTGAAAGAAATCCTTTATGTCAGATTCCGCGACACGCGTCGCGAGAATTTACAATAGTCTTAACACTTTATTAGGGATGATAGATTCCTACCGCGACGCGGCTGCCGTCCAACGGGCGCGGCCTCCGCGGCTCGGCGCGTGAGGGACGCTCACCGCCGGCGATTTTTGCCGCCGAAAAACATGCTTTTTGCGCACGCCAAAGGTTGGCTTTTGCGCGGCCTATCCACCTCACCGAACACGCGGTTTCCGCGGGGTTCCGCGTCAAGTTCCAAACATACGGTCCAGGCCGAATTGTCTCGATCCAGTCCTTGTTCTAGAAGAACGTCGGGAGGCCCCGATGTTCGCAGTGATTTTCGAGGTGGAACCCAAGCGCGAGCGGTGGAACGACTACTTTGAAACCGCCAAGCGACTCCGGCCGGAGCTCGAGAGGATCGATGGATTCGTCGATAACGAGCGCTTCCGGCATCTGACGCGCCCGGAGCGCGTGCTATCGCTCTCCATCTGGCGCGACGAGGCGGCGCTCATTCGTTGGCGCATGCTGGCGGTTCACCGCCAGGCGCAAGAGCGGGGCCGCCGCGAAATCTTCAGCGAATATCACCTGCGAGTTGGCGAGGTTGTCGCCGACAGTGCCGGTGTGGCGTTGCCGCAGCGTGCGCACGATGCAACCCAAGCCGGCGCTCCATTCGTCACGATCGCCGAGCTTCTGCCGATGGGCGGCGCCGCGGACATCGGCCTTTCCGCAACAGAGGGCGCGTGCATCGAGCTCTCGGGGTTCGAAAGCCTCACGATACCGGGGAAAGCTCTTTGGCTCGCGTCGTGGCGCGATGCGGCGTCGGCCGAAGGTTGGACGCCGCGCGCCCCGACGGGCGCGACGCTCCGGCGCCGGAGAGTGCGTATCATCCGCGACTACGGCATGGACGACCGGCGCGAGGCTCCTCAGCACTATCCACCGGTGAAGCGGTAGCGTTATCGCGCCTGATTACCCCGAGTAGAGCATGGCGCTGAAGGTCGAATTCCGCTCGCCTTATGGTGTGTGCTTCGGGGACGACCGACCGGCTATCGGAGATTGAAGCCCTTGCTGCGTACAAAGGCGCCAAAATCGGTGCGCTCGGGCTTCGAATACTGTCGCGCTTTATCCTCTGACCAGCCGTACTCCTCGGCGTGACCATAGTCCCCCTCGTAGCGTTGGCGCGCATAAGGCTGTACCGCGGCGCGCCGGCGATCATACGCGTCTATGCTTTCTCGCAGACCATGTTCTTGGAAGGAGTCCTCGTGCAGCGTGACTTCCAGCGGGAGCCGCAGGCTGATGGCGCCCGGCCGTGCAGGCCAGCCCAAAGTCATGGCGGCGACCGGAAACACGTGCTGAGGCAGATCGAGGATACGGCTCACCTCCTCGGAATGATTGCGTATCTGGCTGATCGGGCAGCAGCCGAGACCAATAGCCTCGGCGGCAGTGACGAACGTGGCCAGCGCGATCCCGGCATCGACTGCGGCATTGAAGAACGCGTCCAGATGATCGTTGGGAAAGGAGCGCCCGCGCCATTCCTGCAGTTGGCGCTGGCGGCGGTTGTTGCCGCAAAACACCAGGAAAGCGGGTGCGGTCTCGATCCAGCGTTCCCCCAATAGGGCAGTCACCCGCCCGCGCCGCACCGGGTCATCCAGGACCACGATATCGCGCTGTTGCAAATCGCTTTTGGTCGGCGATGACAGCGCCACGGCGGCGAGCAGGCGCACGAGGTCGCGACCGACCGCGCGGCCCGTGTCATAGTCGCGAATCGAGCGCCGTTCTGCGATTGCCCGCAGAGTTGACAAACCCAAAGGCGTACGGTCCGCGATGGGCACGGGCTCGCCGAAACGATGCTCGAGTGCGCGGAGGAGGCGCGTTGCCTCGTCCTGAACCGCGTCGTCTGCCGTCATGGGTCGCCTCTCCATCGCGTTTTGGCGAATGGTAAAGCATTTCGTGATCCTTCGCTTTGCTGTTGAGGTTTTTGCCGGTCCGGCGATACTGACGGCATCGTCCGTTCAATGAGGGAGGTTTGTCATGGCTCGAGGCAGGAAGCCGACCGCTCGCAAAAGCAAAGCCGGAGGACGAAGGAAGAAAGCCACGCGCCGCGCCAAAGCGAGCGCGCGCAAGCCGGCGCGCCGCGCGGCCAAGAAGACAAAAGGCGCCCGCGCAAAGGCGCCGCGCCGAGCTGCCGTGAAGCGCAAGCCGCGGGCAGCCGCCAGTCGCAAGAAGCAGCCCAAGGTACAGCGCCCGCAGGCCGAGGAATCGCCGGTGGTCGTCGTCGGCTATAGCCGAGTTACCGTCGCCGAACCAGTGGTAGTGGTAGAGGCGGTCGAGGAGGAAGAGGAGGGCATGGCCGATCTCAATCGGTTGCCCTGATCCGTTTGGCACCTTGATCTAGGCGAGTAGGTCCGTCGCTCCGGCGCCCCAACCGACGGATTGCGGGCGCCAAACGTGGCGCGGCGCGTGCCCCTACGCGCCGGTTGGCGACGAGCCCCACTTTAGGGTGCGGCTCCCGTCCGCGTTTCGTCGACAAATCGTTCGGTTGCGGCGTCGGTCGCGCGCGCGGTGCGGCCGCGCGACTTCAGAATGTAGAGCGTTTGGCCTTTGGCGTTTTGGTCGGCCTTGGGTGGCAGCGGAATCTCGTACTCGATGGGCCGCCGGTGATCGTCCAGAAGCAGTTTCGCATCGAAAACGCTGTTGAACTTCCACATACTCTTGGCGAAGTTGGTCTGACCGCGCAGCAACAGGCGGGCGACTATTCCCGCGGCGTCCTTAAGCGCGCTCCAGCCGAGATGCTTCATCCCGAGCACCCGCTGCGTCGAGACCAGTTCATGATAGAACTCCTCAAGCGGTAGCCGGGTCGGCAGAACCGTGTGCTGGATGTCGAACAGCCGATAATCGCGCGTTGCGAGGCGCCGGGCCTCGGTGAGCCAGCTCTCGGTCCCAGGATAGGGGGTGTTGACGCTGACGTTCACGACTTCCGGCACTTCGAGCGCCCACTGCCGTATCACCGCGAAGCGATCGCGATCCCAATCGGGATCGGCGATGATGTTGATCGCCACGTTGATGCCGAGCGAGCGTGCGTATTCCAGCGCTTCGAAGTTCTTGCCCAGCGAGACGCGCTTGCGATAGTGCCGCAGGCCCTCCTCGTCGATCGCCTCGAGGCCGAGGAACATGGTCTTGAGGCCGAGCTTGGTCCAATACTCGAAAACCGCCTTGTTGCGTAGCAACACGTCGCCGCGGGTTTCCAGATAGTATTCCTTTCGAATGCCCGCGCGCTCGATCGCTTGGCCGATCGCGAATCCGTGCCGCTCCTGGATGAACGCCACATCGTCGACAATGAAGACGCCGGGTTCTCGAATTCGCTTGAGGTCCTCGATGATTCGCTCTGGGGCGCGCACGCGATAGCTGCGGCCGTAAAAGGTCCAGGCGCTGCAGAATGAGCAATCCCAAGGGCAGCCTCGCGAGAACTCTATGGAGGCGCAGGGATCGAGCGTGCCGAGGAAATATTTGCGCCGGTGGCGCAGCAGGTCGCGCGCGGGTTGCAGGTCGTCGAGGTTCGCGACGAAGCCGGGCGGCGGGCCCTCGCCGTCGGCGGTTACCGTGCCCGGCACCTCGCGCACGCTTGCTCGGTCGCGACCCAGCGCGGCAAGCAGCAACGGCATGCCTGCCTCGCCCTCGCCCTTGAGCACGCAATCGATCGCTCCGGCGCCGTGCTCGATGACGGAAGGGGCGGTGAAAGACGCGCTGTGTCCGCCGACCACGACGAAGATGTGGGGCAGCAGCCGCTTCGTCTCTTTGGCGAGATCGATGATCTCGGGAATGTTGGCGAGATAGTTCACGGAAAAGGCCACGACGTCGGGCCGCCAAGCGGTGACCAAGCGCCGATAGTCACGATGCGTCTCGACCTGCAGGTCGATCAAGCGCACCTCATGTCCGTCGTGCCGCGCGGCCGCCGCCACCAGTTCCAAACCCAGCGGCTCGAGGCGGAGAAAGACCTTGCTGAACATGAGCGGACTGGGGTGGACGCCGAGAAGCTTCATGACCGGCCTCTACTTATCGGGGACGAACGCCGATGCGGTGGTCCTTTCAGCGAACACGCATTGATATTGCGCGAGTGCGCATCGGGGCAAGCGGGATAGCCATGTTATCCCGCCTGCCCAACGACGGGGCATATCCGCGGAAAACGCAGTGCTTGTAAAGCTGCCGCGAAAATGCCGCGAAACGGCCCGGTACCGCGCCGCAATCACCCCACAGTCTGGCGTTCGGTTCCGAACCTCGCACATCCTTGTGCTCGGCCACCGGCGCTAGCAGGTATATAAAACGACGATCGATTCTCGCTTGTGAAGACGCTCTTGGAATGCGTGGCCACGATCGGAAGAACATCCGTCGGCCACGATGGCGGCGGGTGATCATTTCGAACGGAGGATCTCATGGGCGCGCGCGTCACCACGGCTCTCCTGATCTCGATTCTGTTCACGGCTCTGGGCGCTTCTTCGGCTTCGGCGGGAGAGCTCGCACTCAAGCGGGTGATGTTGTCGACCGGTGGCGTCGCCTACCTCGAGTATGAGGCGGAAGTAAACGGCGACGAGAAATTGAGCCTCGACGTGCCGCTCGACCAGGTGGATGACATCCTGAAGTCGATCGTGGTCTATGACAGCAAGGGCGGTGTCGGCAGCGCGACCCTGCCGGGGCGCGAGCCGCTTACTCAAACATTCTCCGAACTGCCGTTCGATCAAGGTGCGTTGACATCGCCCGCGGCGTTGCTCACTGCGCTGCAGGGCGCGGAGATTCGCGTGGGATCGGCGCATCCCGTGACCGGGCGCGTGCTGAGCGTGGTGCCGGAGACGGTGCGGCTCGGCAATGATGCGACCACCACCCGCAACCGTGTCACACTGCTTACCGCCGACGGCCTGCAGCAATTCATCCTCGAGGAAGCGGAAAGCGTGCATTTCACCGATCCCGCTCTCGAGACCCAGGTTGAGAGTGCACTTGCTTCGCTCGCGGCGCATCGCACCAAGGACCGCCGTCGGATCGATCTCGTCACCAAGGGCACCGGCGCCCGCACGGTCAGGATCGGCTACGTGGTCGCGGCGCCGCTCTGGAAAGCGACTTTCCGGCTGAGCCTGCCGTCCGATCCCGCCGCGCAGGCAGCGCATCTTCAGGGTTGGGCGGTACTGGAAAATATGAGCGGAGAGGACTGGAAAGGGGTCGAGTTGACGCTGGTCTCTGGCAATCCCGTGAGCTTCCGCCAGGCGATCTATCAGGCGTACTACGTTGCGCGGCCCGAGGTGCCGGTCGAGGTTGCGGGCCGCATCTTGCCGCGCCCCGACACCGGCGTCATGAGCGACCTCGATCGAGAACGCACGGGCGGCAGTGCGGCCGTTCCCGGTGGCAGTGCGTTCCGTGCGTCGTTGGCCGCGCCGGCGAGCGCCGCCGAGGCGGCGAAATCCGAGCCCGCGGCCGTGCTACCGGCGCCGCCGCCCGCTGCCCTCACCGATGCCGCGACCGCGGAGGAGGGCTTTACCCAAGTGACGTTCCGCGTGCCGGTGCCGGTCTCGCTCGAAAGCGGACACTCGTCGCTGGTGGCGCTGGTGGATCGCGACGTACCGGTGATACGGCTGGACTTGGTGCCGGCCGATCTCACCGGCAATCATCCGCTGGCGAGTATCCGACTCACCAACGACACCGGCGTCAGTCTTCCCCCGGGTGTCGTCACGCTCTATGAGGCGGATACTCAGGGTGCCACATACCTGGGCGATGCGCGGCTTGCTGGCCTCCCCGCGCGGGAGAACCGGCTGCTTTCTTATGCGGTCGACGACAAGACCAAGATCGCGCGCGACATGGAAAACACCAGCGCCATCGTCAAAGGCAGCATATCCCAAGGCGTCCTGCATCTGACCTCCACCTGGCGGCGGACGGTTACCTACCGGGTGAGCGCGCCCGCTGGCGAAGCGCGCCGCCTGCTGATCGAGCAGGCAATGCTTCCGGGCTGGCAGCTCACAGAACCCAAGGATCGTGTGGAGCAGACCGCCAACGCCTACCGCGTCGCCCTCGACCTCAAGCCCGGAGAGACGGGCTCCTTTGCCTTCGTGCTCGAGCAGCCTCGCTTCGAGGAGCTGCGCATCACCGATTTGGGCCAGGACCGCATCGCCGCGGTGGTCGCGAGTTCCGCGGTCGACCCAGCGATCAAGAACGCCTTCACCGAGATCGCGCGGCTCCGTCAACAAGCCGCGGCGGCGAAAACTGCGGCCGATCGCATTAAGGGAGAGATCTCCGATCTGACCCAGGACCAGCAGCGCATCCGCGCCAATCTCGAAAGCGCCGACCGGGAAAGCGCACTGCACAAGCGCTACATGGCGAAGCTGGACGAGGAGGAGACCCGCCTCGAAACGCTGCAAGCCGATAGCGCGAAGGCGAATCAGGACGCGGCCGCGAAGGCGGACCTGGTTACCTCGTATATCTTTTCACTGAAGATTTAGCGAAGCCTATCGGTCGTGCACGTAGGCGATGATGCGCTCGATCGCCCGACGTGAGGCAGCACTGGCGGGATCCTTGGCGATGAAGGCGTGCGGCTCGCCCGGGAAAGTCTCGAGCTCGATCGCCCCGCCCTTCGCACGATAAGCGGTGAGGAAGCGCTCGGCCATGTCGGGGGTCACGTTATCGTCGTTGGTGCCCTGGAGCAGCAGCACGGGCGGGCGGTGCTGCGCTTGGCCGTGCTCCACGATAAGCTGCGGATTACCCTCGGACATCGCGGCCTCCGAGGGCCAGTAAGCTTGGTGCGCCTTCACCAAGCGGTCGATGCCTTTGGCGACGGCCATCCGATATCGCGCGAGCGGATCGAGGATCGACCAGCAGAGAACGACGAAGGCGGGGCGTGGATCGATGGCTTCACCGCCCGCAAGCGGCAGTGCGTTGAAGCGTGGATCGTCCGGGCGCAGTGCCGCCAGCATTAGCTGGTGCCCGCCGCTGGAGGTGCCGAGGCCGCCGACACGGGCGGGATCGAGGTTGAAGTCGCGGGCATGGCGCTTGAGCCAGCGCATCGCCAAATTGATATCGGCGATCGAGGCCGGATATTGGGCAGCCGGCGGCATTCGGAAGTCGATCGCCATGACCACGACGCCGCTCGCTGCAAGCGGCTGGTGGATGTCGCGGTTGGTGAGCCGGTCGTTGAGGATCCAAGCGCCTCCGTGCACCTCCACCACGCCGGGAAACGGCCCTGGACCCTGCGGAAGATAGAGCCGCGCCAGCAAGTCGCCGCTGGGGTGGCGGCTATAGGGCATTTCCTCGATCCGAATCTGGTAGCTCATGCCGGTCTCCCGCGATCGCAATCTCGGCCTATCATAAGCCAGCCTGCGCGACGCGTCAGTTTCCCGATTCGGATCTAGTGTCCCGTTCCGAAGTTCGCATGACCAAACGGCCAAGTTCAGATGCGAACTTCGGAATCATGGGGACACCAGCAACTCATTGATTGCTAGTGTGGCCTTCGGATTTGAAGTTCCTCTCCGAGCGGCCGGCGGTGATCGGAGGAACTTCAAATCCGCCACATAGACTGGGCGCTCCATCCGCAGCGCGTACGGCTCGAAGCCCATGCTCGACCAGAATGCGCGGCCTTCGGGATTTGCTTCAAGGACATCGATCACCACGCACTCGCCCCGTTTGCAGCGCGCGAGCAGCGGCCGCAAGGCTTCTCGTCCAATGCCCCGGCGACGCCATTGGCGGGCCACAAAGAAGTGCCGGAGGTGGAACTGTGTTGCCAACGGTCCGGCGGGTTCCCGGCGATAGGTTGCGAAGCCGACGATCTCCCGACCCCGGACGATGAGCTCGATCGACCAACCCTTCTCGATCAACCGGCGCGCACGCTCAGCGAGCTCGGCCGCGTTCATGGGGTTGCGGTGGTGCTCATCCTCGATCAGCTCGCGGTTCATGCGGCCCAGAAGCTCGTACTCGTCCGGTCCCGCCCGGCGCAAGGTCAGGTCCACCATGGTCAGTGCCTTCAAGACACGCAATCACCGCCGCAACCGCGACGATATCATGGTGCTGGGCAGGGGAAACGCCGGACGCTGGGTAAGGGGCGGGCAAGGCGCCATTGGGGCACCGGGACGGCGGTCCCGATGCCCCCTTTCGCATTCACATTACGTTCAGCTTCGCGAGGGTGGCTTTGTCGGCGTGTCCGGTCGCCTTGAGGCCGTTCTTCTGCTGGAAGTCCATGAGGGCGCTGCGCGTCCTCGGGCCCCAGCGGCCATCAACGTTGAGCTGGGCGCCGTTCTGGTTGAGGGCGGCTTGGATTGCCTTCACGTGCTTGCTCGACATGCCGTGATGGGGGTGGCTCGACGCGGTCGTCGCGGCGGGCGTGCTGGCCCCAGCCGCCGCCGGTGACGCCGCCATGGCGCCCGAGACGCCAGCCAGCAATATGCCGGCGGCCAAGAGTCCGGTAAGCTTCTGCATTGTTTTTCTCCGATCGGGTTGCGCGGGCCGAGTATAGCCCGCCTAAGACAATCCATCATGCCATAGCGAAGCTTGTCGCGAATTTGCCGCTGGATGAATAAAAGTTCATCCACGGCGCGCGGCGGGCCGGGATTGCGACACAATTGCAACCGATACTCGGGTTACGCAGTCCCCGGGAGCAACGTCCACGTGAAGATTCTGCTCATCGAAGACGATGTGGAAACGGGTGAGTATCTCGGGAGAGGCCTCACCGAGGAAGGGCACGTGATCGATCGCGCAGTGACCGGGCGGGACGGATTGTTCCTCGCGGGGAGCGAGCCCTACGACCTCCTGATCGTCGACCGGATGCTGCCGGGCTCCGACGGGCTTGCGATCGTCAAGGCGGTGCGCGGGGCCGGGATCGAAACGCCCGTGCTGTTCCTGACCACGCGCAGCAGTATCGAAGACCGAGTCGCGGGCCTCGAGGCCGGTGGCGACGACTACTTGGTGAAGCCTTTCGCCTTCGCGGAGCTGGTTGCTCGCATCAACGCGCTGGGCCGCCGGCCGCGCAACGCGAGCCTCGAAAAGGTGATCCGAGTCGCCGATCTTGAGCTCGACCTCGCCGGCCGCTCGGTACGCCGCGCCGGGAAACGGATCGAGCTGCAGCCTCGGGAGTACCGGCTGCTCGAGTACCTGGTGCGCCACGCGGGCCAGGTCGTCACGCGCACCATGCTGCTGGAGCACGTATGGGATTTCCACTTTGATCCGCAGACCAGCGTGGTCGAAGTGCATATCAGCCGCTTGCGCAGCAAGATCGACCGCGGCTTTGGGAGCGAGCTGATCCAAACCGTCCGCGGCGTGGGTTATTGCTTCCGTGCCGCTGACTAGACTCCTTCGCACCTCAAGCTTCCGGCTGACGCTGCTCTACGCGGCGCTGTTCGGCGTTTCGGTGCTGGTGCTGTTCGCCGTCATTTATGTGACAACCGCCGGCTACATGGCACGCCAGCTCGATCGCGGCATCGATTCCGAAATCACGGCTTTGCAAGAGGCGGCGCAGCCTGGCGGAACGCCTCGGTTAGCCTCGCTCATCGAAGAGCGCCAAGCCGAAACGTCGCAGAGCGGGACGGTCTACCTGCTGCAGGATAGCGAGGGCCGCAAGCTCGCCGGCGACTTGAGATTCCGCCGCGCCACTATTGGCTGGTTCGACTTGCGCGGCCGGAGTCGCGCGTCCGAGGGCGGTGATCCCCATCGCATCCGCGTGCGCGGCGTCAAGCTTACCGACGGCGGCTATCTGCTGGTGGGCCAGGATGCGAGCCAGCTCGATGAAGTGCGCGAAATCATCGTGCGCTCTTTCCTCTGGAGCGCCGCCGCAACCGTTGTGCTCGCGCTTGCGGGCGGAATGTTGATGAGCGCCGGCATCCTGCGCCGGGTCGGGTCGGTGGCGCGCGCGAGCCAGGCGATCACGGCGGGCGACCTCTCGCAACGGATTCCAGGCCGCGGCGCGGGCGACGAATTTGATCAGCTCGCGGACGCCCTCAATACGATGGTCGCACGAATCGAAACCCTGATGCTCGGGCTGAAGCAGGTCTCCAACGACGTGGCGCACGATCTGCGCACGCCGTTGAGCCGACTGCGCCAGCGCTTGGAGGCAACGCTCCGGGGCGCTCCTTCGGTTGAGGAGTATAGGGCCTTGGTTGGGCGCTCGATCGGCGACATGGACGAGATACTGCAGACCTTCACGGCGATGCTGCGCATCGCAGAGATCGAAGCGGCGTCGCGCCAGGCGGCCTTCGCCGAACTCAACTTATCCGAGCTCTTGGCGACGGTTCTCGAAGTCTACGAGCCCCTCGCCGAAGAAAAATCGCAGGTGCTCACGAGCCGGGTCAAGCCGCGGCTCATGGTGCGCGGCGATCGCGAATTGCTGACGCAGCTCATGGCAAACCTTGTGCAGAATGCTCTCCGGCACACACCCGCTCAAAGCCGCATCACCGTCGAAGCAAGGCAGGGCGAAGGTGCAGCCGAGGTCGCCATAGCCGATGACGGCCCCGGCATCCCCGCTGCCGAGCGCGACAAGGTTTTCCAGCGCTTCTATCGCCTGGAGGCGAGCCGCAGCACGCCGGGAAGCGGCCTCGGCCTCAGCCTGGTCGGCGCGATCGCGCAACTGCACGGCATCATGATCGAGCTTTCCGATAATGCGCCGGGGCTCAGAGTGCTCCTGCGCTTTCCGCGCGCCGTGGCTGCGGCAGGCTAAGGGCAGGCGAGGCGGTCTCGAAAACGTGTTGCGCTTGCCCCTGGCATCTGCTGCGCGCCGCGCTAATATCCTTCTCGGCTTCCTTGTTGAAGGGTGACCTCATGCGCAAGCTCTTCGCTATGGCTCTTCTGGCGTTGGTCGGCGCGGCGGCGATTGCCGCCCCCGTGATGGCCTGCCCGGTGGAGAACTCCGACCATCAGTCGTAACGCTCAAGCGACTGTCGGTTGAAGGGGCGGGACGCCAGTCCCGCCCTTTTTGCTTGGTCCGCTACTTCTGAGAAAGCACCGTTTCGCAGGCTTCCGGTAAATGCTGGCGCGGCCGCGGTTGGGTGGGTGCTGGTGGCGGCTGCAGCGCATGCCGCTCGAACCACCAGTCGAGGGATTGGTCGCAGCCATCGCCCGCCGGTATCGGCGTTTGGCTGACACAGAGGGGCGAGTCGGGCGGGCAGACCAGGCGGACATGGAAGTGCTCGTCATGCCCGTACCACGGGCGAATCTTGTGCAGCCACGCGCTGTCACCCTCATCGGCACCGAATCGGCCCTGGCAGAGCGCGCGCTTGATGGTGGGGTGCACGAAAATCCGATCGACCTTGGAGTCGTGCGCCGCAAGGCGCAGCAGCGTTACCTGCCGCACGCCGAAGTGAGCGGGATCGATGTCCGAGCGATCAGGCAATACCATCAGCGGCAACGCCACCTCTTCGCGATCCGCCGGCGCCAGCAGCGGCTTGCTGTCGAGGTTGAACCAGATGTCGACGTCGAGGCCGTTCTCGTGCGCGCCGTGACCATAGGTCATGGGCCCACCTCTGGGCTGCGCCATGTCGCCTACGTAGAACGCCTCAAGCCCTGCGGCGTGCGCCTCTCGGGCAAGCCGTTCGACAAAGGCAATGGTTTCGGGATGGCCATAGTTTCGATGGCGGCTGAGGCGGATCGCTTCGAAACCGACCCCGTCCGCCGGCAATTCCGCAGCCCCGGCAATACAGCCATCGGCGGCGCCGCCGATCACGCGGGCGGGCCCCAAGCTCGGCGTCGTGACACTGCCCCAATCCTGCGCGTGAGCAAAAGTCGAAGCGACGCTCAGTGCTGCTCCCACCACCAGCACGCTTAACCGCATGTGATAATTCTCGCTTACGCCGCCGCGCAACGCAAGTGCGCGCAACGGCCGACGGCGTCCTAAATTTGCGGCGCTGGCTGGCTGACCGATCATATGTCCGGTCGAATCGGATCGCGGACTTGATCTCGGCCCCAAGAAGGGGTAGCAGCGGGGCTCTCGCGCCGTATCCCGTCCACAGGAGACCCGCATGTCCGTCACCGGTCATGACACGCTGAAAGCTCGCCGCACGCTCAAGGTCGACGGCAAGGACTATGACTATTTCAGCCTGGAAGCGGCGGCGCAGGCCGCGGGGCTCGGCGATATTGGCCGGCTTCCCTACTCGCTCAAAGTGCTGCTGGAGAATCTGGTTCGCCTGGAGAATGGCCGCGCGGTCAAAGTAGACGATATCAAGGCGGTCGCGGAGTGGCTCAAGAACCGGCACAGCGAGCACGAGATCGCCTTTCGTCCCGCGCGCGTGCTGATGCAGGACTTGACCGGTGTACCAGCGGTAGTGGACTTGGCGGCGATGCGCGACGCGATGGCGAAGCTGGGCGGCGATCCGCGCAAGATCAACCCGCTCTCTCCGGTCGATCTGGTGATCGATCATTCGGTGATGGCGGACTATTCCGGAAGTGCCGACGCCTTCAAGCGAAACGTGAAGCTGGAATTCGAGCGCAACGGCGAGCGCTACGCCTTCCTTCGCTGGGGCCAGACCGCCTTCGACAATTTCCGCCTGATCCCACCCGACACCGGCATCTGCCACCAGGTAAACCTCGAATACCTGGCGCGCGTGGTTTGGACCACGCCTGAGGGCGGCCGGCAGATCGCGTATCCCGATACGCTCGTCGGCACGGACAGCCACACCACCATGGTGAACGGGCTCTCGGTGCTGGGTTGGGGCGTGGGCGGCATCGAGGCTGAAGCAGCGATGCTGGGCCAACCCATTTCCATGGTGATGCCGGACGTGGTCGGTTTCAGGCTCACGGGGACGCTCGCGGAAGGAGCGACTGCGACCGACCTGGTGCTGACCGTGACGCAGATGCTGCGCAAGAAGGGCGTCGTCGGCCGTTTCGTCGAGTTCTACGGTCCCGGCTTGAGCCGGCTGGCGCTCGCCGACCGCGCGACGCTCGGCAATATGGCGCCCGAATACGGTGCCACCTGCGGCTTCTTCCCGATCGACAACGAGACCTTGCGGTATCTGGCGCTCACCGGACGCGAGGCACATCAGGTGAAGCTGGTCGAGGCTTATGCGCGTGCCCAGGGGCTCTGGCGCGACGAGGCGACGCCGGACCCGGTCTTTACCGACACGCTGGAATTGGACCTCGGCACCGTCGAGCCGTCGCTCGCGGGCCCACGCCGGCCGCAGGATCGCGTGGCGCTGGGACAGGCGAGCAAGGCCTTTGCAACGGAGCTGCCGAAGCTCACCGGAAAGGCGGCCGCGACGGCGCCGCGCACGGTCAAGGTCGGAGGCGCCAATTACGAGTTGAAAGACGGTCACGTGGTGATCGCCGCGATCACAAGCTGCACCAATACCTCAAATCCCAGCGTCATGCTCGCGGCGGGGCTGCTTGCGCGCAACGCGGTGAAGCGCGGGTTGCGCGCCAAGCCCTGGGTCAAGACTTCGCTCGCCCCCGGCAGCCAAGTTGTCAGCGACTATTACGCTGCTGCCGGCCTGCAAAAGGACTTGGATGCGCTCGGCTTTACCCTGGTGGGCTATGGCTGCACCACCTGTATCGGCAATTCCGGGCCGCTTGCGGAGCCGATCGCCGATGCGATCGAGGCGGGTGACCTCGCGGTTGCGGCGGTGCTGTCGGGCAACCGCAATTTCGAGGGCCGCATTCATCCCTACGTACGTGCCAACTACCTGGCGTCGCCGCCGCTGGTGGTGGCCTATGCGCTCGCGGGTTCGATCCTGGTTGACCTACGCAATGATCCCTTGGGCGAGGGCAGCGACGGCAAACCGGTTTATCTCCGCGACATCTGGCCCTCCAATCAGGAAATCCAGGACACGATCCGCGCCTCGATCAACCCGGATATGTTCCGCAAACGCTACGCCAACGCGGCCGAGGGACCCGAGGAGTGGCGCACGCTCAAGGGCAAGACCGGAACCACCTTCGATTGGGACCTGAGCTCAACCTATGTTGCCAATCCCCCGTACTTCGAGGGCATGGGCAAGGAGCCGGCGCCGCTCCGGGATGTCACGATGGCTCGGGAACTGGCGGTGCTGGGCGACAGCATCACCACCGACCACATCTCGCCCGCAGGATCTATCAAGAAGGAGAGTCCGGCCGGCGAGTACCTCATCAGCTATCAGGTACGTCCCGCCGATTTCAATTCCTATGGCGCGCGGCGCGGTCATCACCAGGTGATGATGCGCGGCACCTTTGCCAATATCCGCATCCGCAACGAGATGGTGGCGGGAGTCGAAGGCGGCATGACCAAGCATCTGCCGGATGGCGCGGTGATGCCGATTTACGACGCCGCGATGAAGTACAAGGCCGAGGGCGTGCCTCTGGTGGTGATCGGCGGCAAGGAGTACGGCACCGGCTCGTCACGCGACTGGGCCGCCAAAGGGACGCTTTTGTTGGGCGTCAAAGCGGTGATCGTCGAGAGCTTCGAGCGCATCCATCGCTCGAACCTCATCGGCATGGGCGTGCTGCCGCTGCAGTTCATCGGCGGCATGAACCGCCAGACCTTGAAGCTCGACGGCACCGAGCAGTGGGACATCCTGGGCGTGGCCCAGGGCCTCAAGACCCGGAGCGAACTTACGGCACGCATCCATCGCGCCTCCGGCAAGACCGAGGAGATCAAGCTGCTCTGCCGGATCGACACCGTGGACGAGCTCGAATACTTCCGCCACGGCGGCATCCTGCACTACGTGCTGCGCCACATGATGAAGGCGGCGTGAGGGTTGTCGGCTGTCAGTCGTCAGTTATCAGTCGATCCCTGACACTGAGAACGGAGAACTCAAAACTGCGCCAGCGCGCACGCATGATCCTGCAGCTCCTCGCCGCTTGCGCGGTTGCCGGCGGCGAGGTCCGCACGCTCGGCGAGGACAATGAATCCAGGTTTTCCATCGGCAAGGGTTGCGCCCACGACGACCAAGGTCTCATGGCCCATATCGGCGCGGGCACCCTCCTCGCCGTTGGCCAGCAATAAAAATGGATTGGTGCTATCGAGGTTCTCGCCCGCAACTGCGATCGCGCTATAGCGATGACCGGCCAGGGGAACTGGAAACGGTGCCCAGCTCGTGCCGATCTCGTTCATGTGCTGGCGCAGGAGATCGTGTACATCGACACTGATGCAATCGATATGGATATGAAGTTGGTTTTGCGTGCGTCCGAACGAGGAATTGATCGCCAAGCTCACCCAATCGGGAGGCACAGGGTGGCCGATCTTCTCCTCCATGAACGAGCGCGCGCGCCAGGCCGCGGCGAAGTAGTTGGTCGCGTCGGGCGCCAGGATCGCCGGGCTTTCGATGCCGCTGATACGCTCGGTCGGGATCAGCAGGAACTGCGTCGCGCCGACGATATCCTTCAGAACCACGTACCCCTTCGCCTCGCCCTCCGTCAGATCGACCTTGGCACAGGGCGCGGGATCGTCGTGCTGGTTTTGATCGGGCACACAGCGGTCGTGCGTTATTTTCCAGAGCGCGTCGGGGTCGGCGGCTTGAGCCGCGAAACCGATGACCAGCAACAGTGCGAGCAAAAAAGCGCCGCCCCCCAGCTGCGGCCTAAAACCAGCAGCAATGTGCATCTCCTACTCCTCCGCCATGCCAGCCTTGCGCAGTCCGTCCAGCACTGCGTCGGTCAATCGAACCGGGGTGGGATTCTGTTTCAGCTTCGCTATTGTCGCTCCGGGCTCGCGCGCGAGATAGGCGTCGAGCGCGGCCTTCGCTTGCACGGTATCTCCTTGTCGGGCGGCGATGGCGGCAAGCCACAGATTGGGCAGCGCCAGACGCGCGTTGGCTTCGCTCGCCTTGTGCAAATCGGCGAGTGCCTCGGCCTCCGCGCCCGTCGCGAACTCGTCGGCTCCCAACAGGGTGAGCCAGAGGCCGAGCGCGGGATCGCGCGGGCTTAAGCGGATCGCCTGGTGCAGCCGCGGGATGCTTTCGGTCTCCCGGCCGCGCCGATTCTCGATGCCGCCGTAAAGCGCCCAAGCGTCGGCAAGGCTCGGGTCCAGCGCCAGTACTTGATCGAGCAGTGCGAGAGCACGCTCGGGCTCCGCGTTGAACATCAGCACTTCTGCCTTGAGAACGAGGGCGCGGCCATCCTCCGGGCGGCGCTCGATCACCCGGGTCAAAAGCTCGTCGGCGCGCTGGACGCGCGCCCGCCGTTCCGCCGTGGGTTTGCCGAGGAAACCTCGGAGTTGAACGAAGGCGAGGCCTAGTGATGCTTCGATGTTCTGGGGATCGGCTGCCTGCGCTTTTTCAAACAGCGCCTGCGCTTCGATCAAGCTGTCGGCTGAGCCGAGGCGATAGGCGGCCTCCCAACCCTGCAGCACCAAATCATCCACCTCCGCGCCCATCGGCGGCGGCAAGGCCTCGGCCGCCCGCTGGATTGCCTCGGGCTTGGCGCCGAGCGCGCCGCCGATAGCAGAGAGCAACTCCGATTCCGCGGCCACGAGTTCCGCGCGCGGACGATCGACGCGTGTACGCCACGCATTTTCGCCGGTGTGGGTGTCGATCAGCCGCGCCGAAAGGTGAATTCCGCTGTCGTCGCGGCCCGCGGTTCCTTCGAGCACATAGCGCACGTTGAGCTCATCGGCGAGCGCCTTGGGGTCGTTGCCGCGAGCGCGCATTGCGATGGACGTCTCCCGCGCTATCACCAATCCTTCCGGCAGCCGACCCAGCGCGGCAATCAAATGGCGCGTAACACCGTCCGAGAAATAGCGATCCTTGGCGTCGCCACTCGTGGGGCGAAGCGGCAGCACGACGAGTGAAAAGCGTGGCTCGCCCGCGGCCGGCATTGCCGGCGGCGGCGCGGCCGGTTTCGGAGCCGTTGGTTGGGGCGTGCTCGCGGTGGTCGGCGCGGTGATTGTGGGTGCGGGCGCGCTCGCGGCGGGCGGGGCACCGGCTGTAGGTGCGGTCGGCTGGGGCGATGCGGCAGAATAGCCCGAAGGCGCAGGGCTGGCCGGGGTAATCGCCGGTGCCGTCACCGCGGATTTTTCGCGCGGGCGCTGCGGCACGGTGCGGCGCTCATGTGCGAAATACCAATAGGCGCCACCCGCAATCAAAAGAGCGAGCGCGAGCGCGCCTCCGGCGAAGGCGGTGCGGCGGGGCATCAATCGCGTCGACTTGAGGGGCTCGGCCACCTCGCCGGGCTGACGCACGCGATAGACCCTGACCGGCCGCTCGATGTTCTTGAGGGAGCGTTGGCCCATATCGTCGAAGATGAAGCTTGCTTCCTCGCGCACATAGTCGCGCACGGTCTGCGAGACCAACACGCCGTCGACCTCGGCGATGCTCTGCAGCCGCGCCGCGATGTTGACACCGTCGCCGAATACGTCGCTGCCCTGGTAGATGAGATCGCCGATGTTCACGCCGATACGCAGGCGGAGCTGTTGGTCCTCGGGCAAATCGAGATTGAAGGCGTGCGCCCCGTGCTGAATGACGACTGCGCAGCGCACCGCATCGACCGCGCTCGCGAACTCCGCCAGCAACCCGTCGCCCATCGTCTTGATAACGCGCCCGCGATATTCCGCGATCGCGGGATAAAGCACGCCCTGATGGAGCGTGTTGAGCCGCGCCAGCGTGGTTTCTTCGTTGCTGCCCATCAGACGCGAGTAACCCGCCACATCGGTGGCGAGAATCGCCGCCAGGCGGCGTTCGGGTCGGGCTTCGGACATCGATGCGGGCCTTGCCGATGAGGCGTATCGTTCTAACTACTCGGGCGCAGTCGCTACCGCAAAACCATCGCAGAGCTTCACCCCCTTGTGAAGCGAGCTGAGTAGCGCCGAGGTGCGGCGCGCGTCATGATGACCCGAATGATTGCCCGTGCCCTCTTTACCTTGCTCTCCGTTGCACTTGCGATTGCCGGTGCCGGCCCTACCCGAGCGGAGGAGAAACTTGACCCTATCGTGGTGGAGCTCTTCACCTCTCAGGGTTGCTCCTCATGCCCGCCTGCCGACGAATTCCTCGGCGACCTTGCGCAACAGCCGGGAATCCTCGCCCTAAGCTTTCACGTCGACTACTGGGACTACATCGGCTGGAAGGATCCCTACGCGCTGCACCTCTCGACCCAGCGTCAGCGGAAATACGCTCATACCTTCGACATCCCTTACGTGTACACGCCCCAGATGGTGGTGCAAGGGAGCGTGCAAAACGTGGGCTCCGACCGCAGCGACGTCGAGTCGGCGATCGCGCAGCTCCGCCAAAAGCCTCCAGCGCATCCCAGTCTGAATCTCGAACGGCGCGACGACGGTAGCCTCACGGTGCGAGTTGGCGCCGGGGAGGTCCGGGGAACGGCTACGGTCTGGCTCGTCTGCTTTGACCGTCGCCACGAAACCGAAGTGTCACGCGGCGAGAACGCAGGCACGCGGCTCGTTGATCATCACGTGGTGCGCCAGATCGAGGCGATCGGAACCTGGAACGGTGAAGCCTTAGAGCTATCGGTGGCCGCATCGGTGGTCGGCGACTATGGCAGCGATACGGACCGCGAGGTCGCGGCGCTGGTCCAATCCGAAGGAACCGGCCCAATCCTCGTCGCTGCCGTGTTGCAAAATCGCCATTAAGGGCGACGCCACTAACTCCCCCTTAACCACAAGGCGGCCATAGTGCCGCTCCGGCTCGGAGCGGCGCGTGGCCACAGCGGAGAAATTCGAGAGCGAACAGGCGTGGCCGGCGCTTCGGCTGCTCGGCCGGCCGGCCGGCGTGCTGCTTTTCATTTATGGTGTGTTGTTGTTCGCGGGCGAAAGGCTGCTGCGCGATCCCGACACTTTCTGGCACATCGCCGCCGGAAATTGGATCTGGTCACACCAAGGCATTCCCGCGACCGATCCATTCTCGTTCAGCATGGCGGGTGCGCCGTGGACCGCCCATGAATGGCTCGCCGAGCTGATCCTCGCGGGCGCTTATGACGCGCTCGGCTGGACTGGCGTGGTGATGATAACAGCGCTGGCAATTGCGATCGCCTTCGCGGTGCTGGGGGAGGCACTGTTGCGCGTCCTCTCGCCGCTGGCGGCGCTGCCGCTCATCGGTGCCGCTTTTTACCTCGCTGCCGGACATCTGACCGCACGGCCGCATGCCTTGGCTCTGCCGATCCTGGTTCTTTGGGCTGCGGCCTTGCTCAAGGCGCGGCGCGAACAATGCGTGCCACCGCTTACGCTCCTACCGCTGATGACGCTCTGGGCCAATCTTCACGCTGGCTTCGTGGCGGGGCTCGGGCTCGCGGGTCTATTTGCGGCCGAGGCGTTGCTCATGGCGCCCAGCCGCGCCGAACGCCTTGTTCAGCTACGGCGCTGGTCTTTGTTCGTCACCGGTGCCGCCCTCGCCTCGCTCCTAAATCCGCATGGCCTCGCGCTTTGGCGTTTTCCTCTTGAGCTCATGAGCAATCCCTTTGCCTTGAGCTTCGTCGGTGAATGGCACGCGCCCGACTTTTCACGGATACAGCCCGTCGAAATTTTCCTGCTCGCTCTGTTGGCGCTGCTCGCGAGGTTGCGGCTACGGCTGCCTTGGACCAGGCTATTTCTGCTGCTGGGTCTCGTGCACATGGCGCTCGGCCACGCCCGGAACGCGGAATTGCTGGCGTTACTGACACCGCTGCTGCTTGCGGAACCGATAGCGGCCGCCTGGCCGTTGGGCGCGGTCGTTCCGGCGCCGCCGCGATCACGTGCAATCGCGCTGCCGCTGCTGCTGCTGGCGCTTGCAAGCGGGGTGGCACTGGCACGCGGCTATCCGCACGACGAGAGCGCGATCGCGCCTCGCCGCGCGCTCGAAGCGGCGGAGCAAGCGGGCCTTGCGGGACCGGTCCTCAATGATTTCGACTTTGGGGGATATCTTATCTTCGAAGGCGTGCCGCCGCTGGTGGATGGTCGCATCGATCTCTTCGGCGACGCCTTCTTGCGCGACTACGCCGCGGCACTCGCGGCCAGCGGCGACGCGCTGCCGCGCATTCTCGACCGCTATCACATCACCTGGGCGCTGCTCGAACCTTCGACCCCCGCCGCCGCGGCGCTCGCGCGCATGCCGGATTGGCAGCGTCTTTACGGAGACGATATCGCCGTGGTCTATCGACAACGCAGGCCATAAAAAAGGAAATCAGCCGGCGGTCGGGGCCAATCCCTTTTCCAGCAGGGATCCAAGCCGGCGTGCGAAGGCAGCGGGGTCGGGAAGCGCCTCGCCTTCGAGTATGCGTGCTTGATCCAGCAATACCCATGCCATCTCCGAGATCGTGTCGGCCGCGCCTTCCTTGCCGATCTGTCCCGATAGCCGTTCTATCAGCTTGTGGCGCGGATTGATCTCCAGAATGCGTTTGCTCTCCGCATCCAGGCGCTGGTGCTGGCGCAGCAGGCGCTCGAAGTGGATATCGAGGTCGCCCTCGTCGGCAACCAGGCAGACGGCGCTCTCGGTCAGGCGCTCCGAGAGCCGAACATCCTTGACCGCCTCGCCGAGCGCCAGCTTGAACATCGCGACCAGGCTCGTCGCGTTCGTATTGGATTTGGTCGCCTCTTCCTTTTGCTCCTCTTGCCCGGAGATTTTCGCGAGATCGGCAGCGCCGCGGGTGGCGGACTTGAACGGCTTCCCCTGAAAGAGGCCGAGCGCCGGCATCCAGAACTCATCGACGGGGTCGGTGAGCAGCAGCACCTCGACCCCCTTGGCACGAAAGCCCTCGAGCTGTGGACTGCGACGCAGCTGCGCCAGATCGTCTCCGGCAATGGTATAGATCGCCAATTGGCCAGGCTTCATGCGCGCGACATAATCTTCGAGCGAGACCAGACCGTCGCCCGCAGTCGAGCGGAAGCGCGCGAGCGTCAGCAAGGCCTCGCGCTCGGAAGGTTCCTCGTAGAGACCTTCTTTGAGCACGGCGCCGAACTGATCCCAGAATTTCGTGTAGTCCTCCGCCGCGTCCTTCGCTTTCTTCTGCAATTCGCCCAGCACCCGTTTCACGATCTGGCCGCGCATGCGCACCAGCATCGGGTTCGATTGCAGCATTTCGCGGCTAACGTTGAGCGGCAGGTCCTCGCTGTCGACGACGCCGCGCACGAAGCGCAGCCAAGGCGGCAGCAGCGCCTGGCAGTCGTCGGTGATGAAGACCCGGCGCACGTAGAGCTTGATCCGGTGCTTGCGCAAGGGATCAAAGAGGTCGAACGGTTTCGCCGAGGGCACGAACAGGAGACCGGTATATTCAAGGGTGCCTTCCGCGCGCCAATGCAGCGTGAGCCAGGGCGCGTCGCCGGCATGACCGACGTGGTGATAGAACTCGCGATACTGTTCCTCGGTGATCTCGGCCTTGGGCCGGGTCCAGAGCGCGGAGGCCGCGTTGAGCGTTCGCTCCTTGCCGTCCTCGACCAGGACGATCGGAAGGGCGATGTGGTCGGAATAGGTTTTGACGACCCCCTCGATGCGCGGAGGTTCCAAGAACTCGCGCTCCTCGGTGCCAAGATGCAGCACAATGGTGGTGCCGCGGCGGTCGCGCTCGGCGGGTTCGATCGTGAATTCACCCTTGCCGTCCGAGACCCAGCGCCATGCCTCGGAAGAGCCGGCCTTGCGCGAGATGACCTCTACTTCGCGGGCCACCATGAAGGCGGAATAGAATCCGACGCCGAACTGGCCGATCAAGGTCCGATCCTTGCGCTCGTCACCCGATAACTGCGACAGGAATTCCGCGGTACCGGACCGCGCAATGGTGCCGAGGTTCTCGATCAGTTCCTGCCGGTCCATGCCGACGCCGTTGTCGGCGACAGTGAGGGTTCCCGCTTTGCCGTCGGGGGTCAGCGTGACGCGATAGTCGGGCTCGCCCGCGAGCAACCCGGGCTCGGTCAGCGCCCGGTAGCGCAGCCGGTCGCAGGCGTCCGAGGCGTTTGAAATGAGCTCGCGGAGAAAGATCTCCTTTTGGCTATAAAGGGAGTGCGCAACAATATCGAGCAGGCGGCTCACCTCCGCCTGGAAGCTGCGTTTTTCTTGCGTCATGGCTAAAGACCGCCCCGAATGACGAAACTGGCGCAGATATGAGGAATCGGGCGCCGCTCCGCAAGGGCACACTTTTTACTGGCCGACCGTGGGGCACTGCTCGCGGCGGTTCGATGGTAGGATATTAGACCGGCGCGTGCTGGCGCCTGAACCCACGAGGGGTGCATGAAATATGTGAGGCGGGTCCTGCTGCCGGGCGAGACCGTGGTCTACGAGACCGGCCTCCACTGGCTCGTCTATTCGCGGGCGATCAAGATGCTGGTGTTGGCGGCTGCGATTTTCATCGGCGCGTTCTATGTCGATCCGCAGTACGGCGTATTCGTTCAGGGCCTGGCCGGGGTTGTTCTGGTGCTGGCATTTCTGGATGCGGTGGGCTGTGCCATCCAGCGCATCAGCACCGAACTCGCCGTCACCGACCAGCGCGTCATTTTCAAGCGCGGCATTCTCGCGCGCCATACCATCGAGATGAACCGCAGCAAGGTCGAGAGCGTCGACGTCGACCAATCGATCATCGGTCGGATTTTCGGTTACGGAACGGTGCTTGTACGCGGCACCGGCGGATCGCTCGAACCATTCCGCAAGATCGACGATCCGATCACGTTCCGCAGCTATATCACCGTCGAGTCGGTTCCGGATCGTCGCGAAAAGTGATCTCTGCTAGGGGTGGGGCGTCTCGATCGGGGGCGTAATCAGGGTGCAATTGGGCGCGGCGTCCTCGTCGAAAGTCAGTTGGTTCGCGTGCTGCATGACATTGCGCAGAAAGGCGCGTTTGTCGGCGCAGACTGCCAACGCGGAGGCGCGTGTCTTCTCGGGGTCGCGTTCGGCATCGGCGATTGCGCGCTGGAGGATCAAGCGAAGCGCCTCCTTGCGCGCCGGCGGCGCCGGACAGACCTCGAGCCGGTGCGAAATGTCCTGGCGGCTGATCGACCCTAGCAGCGGCAGACCGCAGGCGTCGAAGGCATAGGTCAGCATCACATCCTGATAAAAGCTGAGCGTCTCCTCCTCCGTGGGTTCGTTTCCCGTGGCATCGGAGGTGCCCGGCGGCGGAGCCGGAACGGCAGCGGTGGCGGACGCCGGCGGTGGTGTCAAAATGGGAGCGGTTGCGGGCGGCGGCACGAGCGGCGCCGGTTGCAAGGGGGAAAGCGTCGCTGAAGGCGCTGGCGTGGCGGCCGGCGCCGAGGCCGATTGTGTGTCGGGCTGTGGCAAGAGCACCGCCGAACGGCCCGCAGCGGTGGCGTTGGCAGGCGCGGGAGGAGCGGTTGTGGCCTCCGTCGGAGCTTCGTCCGGTTCCGGCATTTCGCCGCGCAGTCCGACCAGATTCTCCACACTTTCGCAGCCCGTCGACGCCAGTGCCGCCGCCAGGGCCAGGATGACAAACCTGCCCCCGTATGTCCTCGGCGATCCCGTTGATCCTTTCATGGGCCTATCCTTGCTCGAACTCCGACCGCCGTCTTTTCCTATCTGCGTGCCAGAATCGCCTCGATTTCGCCGCGCACGCGGCGGAGGACGCCGTCCCAATCCCGCGGTGTCTCCTGGCGGAAGAGGCGGAGAGAGGAGTACCAGGGCGTATCGGCACGTTGTCGCAGCCAGCGCCAATCCGGCAGGTGCGCCAGAAGGACGAAGGCGGGCCGTCCCAGCGCGCCCGCGAGATGCACGGGTGCGGTGTCGACGGCGACCAGCAGATCGAGTCGCGCCAGCACCGCGGCGCTATCGGCGAAATCCTTGATCGCCGAACCGAGGTCGTGGATCAGCCCTTCAACGCCGAGCACCGCGATGTCGGCGGTGCGCGGTCCCTTTTGCAGGCTGATGAGTTGCACGCCCGGAAGATCGGCGAGAGTGAGAAATGTCTCGAGTGGCGCCGAGCGGTCGTTGTCATTGCCATGGGCGGGATTGCCCGCCCACACGATCCCGACCGTGAGCCGGGTGTCGGGAGATCGCGGGATTGGCGGCCCGCTTACGCCCGGCGGCACGAAGAGATAGGGACGCGGCGCCCCGAGATTTTCGAGGGTGACGCCCAGGCGATGCGCCAGCGACAGCAGCGGCGCGTGGAAATGCACCTCGCACGGCATCGGAGCGCCGAACACCAGGAGATCGGAGATACCGGGGAAGCCCGCCATGAGCCGCATCATTTCCGGGGGACAGGAGAACAGCACGCGGCAGCCGCGCCGGGCCAGCAACGGCATCAGGCGGCAGAACTGAATGTTGTCGCCGTAGCCCTGCTCGGCGTGGACCAGGATCGCACGCCCGGCCGGGTCCTCGCCCTGCCACATCGGCATGGTGAAATGCCCGACCACCGTCTCTTTGCGCTGCCAGCGCACCTCGTATTCGGCGAAACCGCGCGCGTAGTCGCCGCTTGCCAGCAGTGCCAGAGCGCGATTCCAGCGTGTCTCCACATGCCGCGGACGCCCTATCAGCGCGCGGTCGAATTGCCGGATCGCACCCGGATCGTCGCCGCGGCTGCGCCGGAGCAGGCCGCCGATGAAAAGTGCATCGGGGTCGTCGGGGCTCAACGCGATCGCGCACGAAGCGGCCACCTCGGCCTCGTCGAAGCAGCGCTGTTGATGCAGGAAAATCGCTAGATTGACCAGCAGAAGCGGTGCCTCCGGGCGATGCGTAAGCGCGCGCCGCAAATGGGCGATTGCCGCCGGCACTCGTCCCTGCTGCGCCAGCAATACCGCGAGATTGTTGGCCGCCTCGACATGACCGGGACCGAGTTCGAGCGCGAAGCGATAGAGCCGCGCCGCCCCTTCGCCGTCGCCGCCCTGAACGCGCTCGAGGGCCGCCGCGAAAGCGCGCTGCGCCTCCGCGGGGATTGGAGGTCCCGCTGAAACGCTCGGAGGTGCCGAATGATCCTGCACGAAATGCGCGGTGCGCGACGACCGCCGTTTAGGTAGTGCCGAAGGTCTGCGGCGCCGGGCTCACCACCGTTACGCCGGTGCCGTGGAATTCGAGCACGGCGAGGCCGCGCTCCCCGCGTCCATCCTCGCGAAGTCTGAAAATGCCGTCCACGCCCAGGAAACCATTGGGATTGAGGAGGGCGGTCGTCGAGAAGTCCGCGCCGCTGGGGGCGGCTGAGAGTACGGCCGCAAGCGCGGTCGCATCATAGGCAAGGCTCGAAAGACGGGGCGGCGCATAGCCATAAAGCGAGCGAAAGCGCCGCTCGAAATCGGCGCGGCCCGAAGGGTCGGGCGCCGCATACCAGCCGCCCTGAAGCGTCGGCTCGCCAGCAAGCGTCGGATCATCCCACAGCCCGGTACCCAGAAAATGCGCGTGCGCGGCATCGATGCCATTGGTCTGCAGAAGCTGTGTCACGCTCTTGAGCTGCGCACCGCCCATCGGCAGCATGAGCGCGTCGCCGTCCAGTTGGATTTTGCCGTCCGCGCCCGCGCTGCCGAGCCGGCGGACGGCATCGAGGGGTTGCGGTGTTGCCGGATCGAAGAATATCACCGGACCAAGGTCGATCTTTTGCTCGGTCACGGCATTCTTCAGCGAGTCCGCGATGAGGTGGCCGTAGGCGGTGCTCGGACCCAGGAAGGCGATCCGCTGCACGCCCTTTTCATGGGCGACCGCCACCACGCGGCGCACCTCCTCGTCGGGAAGGAACCCGAAAAGATAAGTCCCGTTGCCGGCGAGCCCTGCTGCGGTCGAGAAGGCGAGGATCGGCACGCTGCGTTCTGCGGCCACCGGCTGCACTGCTTGCACCTCGCCGGCTGTGAGGGGGCCGATCACTATGCTTGCACCCTGGTCCAGCGTCTCGCGCGCCGCTGTCGCGGCACCCTCGGGCGTGCCGCCGGTGTCGTGCGGCAGCAGGGTCAGGCGCGAGCCCTTGATGTCGAAGAGCGCCATCTGCGCCGCGTCCAGCATGCCTCGACCGAGCGGTGCGTTGGCCCCCGAGAGTGGCAGCAGCACGGCCGCACTGGGCGTGCCGGTAGCGGGCACCGGTGTGGCTGGGCCTGGCGGCGCCGGCAGCGGCTCGACCACTGTGCCGGGCAGCGGCGCGGGCGGCGCTTGCGCGACAGGATGCCTTGCCGGTACCGTCCCGCAACCCGCGAGCAGCAGAACGAAGAGGACACTCCATGCCGCGACGGGAAGGCGGCAAAAGCTTCGCATCGAGCGGAACGGGAGTGTCACCGAGCGCCTCCGTTAGAGCGGGCGTGCAGCCTATAGAGGCCACATCGGGATGTAAATCGGTGCCTCGCGCGGCCAAGCCCTTGCCGCCTGGCCTTTATCTGGTTGCGACGCCGATCGGTAATCTCGGCGACATCACGCTCCGCGCGCTCGAAATCTTGAGACAGGTCGACCTCATCGCCTGCGAGGACACCCGCGTCACCGCCGCCTTGTCGCGGCGTTACGGCCTTGATGCCGAACGGACCGCGTACCACGATCACAATGCAGAGCACATCAGGCCGCGGCTCCTCGCGCGGCTTTCGGCCGGCGCGCGGATCGCATTGGTATCCGACGCCGGTACGCCCCTCATCTCGGATCCCGGCTTTAAGCTGGTACGTGCCGCGATTGAAGCGGGGATCACGGTTACGGCGATTCCCGGGGCATCGGCGCCGCTCGCGGCGCTGATGGTGGCGGGGCTCCCAACCGACCGTTTCCTGTTTCAGGGTTTCTTGCCGCCGAAGCCTGGTGCTCGCCGGCGCACCATCGAGACGCTGGCAGAGGTGCCGGCCACCCTGGTCTTCTTCGAAACGGCGCCCCGGTTGGTGGGTGTGCTCGGCGAACTCGCGGCCGTACTGGGCAACCGGCCGGCAGCGGTTGCGCGCGAGCTAACCAAGCTCCATGAGGAAGTACGCCGCGACAGCTTAGCGGCGCTGGCAGCCTTTTATCGCGAACATGGGCCACCCAAGGGCGAGATCGTGCTGGTGGTCGGGCCGCCGCGCGCCGCGGACGCGGCCGACGCACTTGACACCGCGGCCCTCGAACAGCGCCTCAGGGTTGCGCTTGAAACCATGAGCATCAGAGAGGCAAGTGCCGCCATCGCCGCGGAAACAGGCCGTCCCCGCCGCGAGGTCTATGCGCTAGCGCTGACCTTGCAAGGAAAACGGGGAGGTTGATGCGCGGGCGCCGCGAGCGCCGCCGTGCCGAGCGGCGCGGACGCTGGGCGGAGACGCTGTCGCTTTGGTGGCTGCGCCTCAAGGGGTATCGGATTCTCGCGCGTGACTTTCGCACCGCCGTCGGCGAGATCGATATCCTCGCGCGTCGCGGCGGGACGCTGGCGGCGGTCGAGGTGAAGGCGCGCCCCGACGCCTCAAGTGCCGGCGAGGCGCTGCTCCCGAGGCAGCGGCGGCGCATTGAGCGCGCGCTGGCCCATTTCCTCGCCCGTCGCCCGGATCTCCAGGGGCTGGCCTTGCGCTTCGACGTGATGCTCGTGACGCCGCGGCGCCTCCCGCGGCATCTTGCCGACGCCTGGCGGCCTGAGCGCGATTGAATTCCGCCGCCAAAACGTCACAGAAGCTCCCGCTTGGCGCCACGGATTTGGTGTTCCACAATAGTCTTTGTGCGCACGAGTCGCCCGCCCAGCGTCCGACACAACGACGAGAACCTCCCTTGCCCTACCACCGATCATCTCCTCCCCGCTTTGCGAAGCGCCCCCGCCATCGAGAACTCCGGGTTGCGCTCGCATTGCTCTCGCTCTCGATGCTCTCGGGATGCGTTGCCGCGGTGGCCGCTGGCGGTGTCGCCAGTGGATATTCGCTGACCCAGGAACGCGGCATTGAAGACACCGTCAAGGACAGCGCACTCAAGGCGGCGATCGCCCATGAGTTCGAGGTCTACAATCCCGAGGTGGCGGAAAATCTCGACCTGGTGGTCTATGAAGGCCGCGTCCTGGTGGCGGGCCGCGTTCCCAATCCCACATGGCGCGATGAGGCGATCAAACGGGTTTGGGCGACCAAAGGCGTCAAGGAAGTCTACAACGAGATTCAGATCGGTCCGTTTACAAGCTCGCGCGCCGATATGGACGACACGTGGATAAGCACCCAAGTGCGCAACGACTTGGTCTGGGACGTCGACATCCGCTCGGTCAACTACATCATCACCACCTCCGACCACGTGGTCTACGTGATGGGGTCGGCGCGCAGCCAGGCGGAGCTCGACCGGGTGACCGGTTATGCCCGCGTCGTACCGGGCGTGAAGCGCGTCGTGTCCTATGCGCAGATTCGCCCGGGCGCGCCGGCAGCGCCCGCGAGCGCGTCTACGGCCGGCCCCGGCACGCCGCCACCGGCACCTGCGAGCGTTCCGTCGGTTGACTCAGGCGCTTCGCCCCCGCCGCGCTCCGGCAGCGGCGGCGCGATCGAAGTCCAGCCGCTGCAATGAGTGATGATGGTGACCGGGACCCCGAGCTTCGACAGCGACAAGGCTCCCTTTAATGACCGCGCGGGCGCGATCGACTTCTTGCGCAGTCTTGCGTCGCTGGGCGAGCGGCCGCTTCCGATCGCGGAGGCGGCACTCGCATTCGCGTCGCTGGATCGGCCACAGGTCGATCTCGATCGCTACCGCCACCATCTGACCGAGCTCACGCGCGAGGTTGAGCGCGCCACCGCAGGAGCGTCCACTCTCGATGAACGGGTCCGCGCGCTCGGCGCCGTGCTGGCAGGGACCTTTGGCTACGACGGCGACCGCCTCAATTACGAGGATCTGCAAAACGCGAACCTGATGCGTGTGATCGATCGGCGCAAGGGATTGCCGGTCACGCTCGGAATACTCTATCTGCACGCGGGTCGTGCGCAGAGTTGGACGATGAACGGCCTCGGATTTCCCGGTCACTTTCTGTTACGCATGGAAGATCAAAGCGAGCGCGCGGTGCTCGATCCTTTCAACGGCGGTCGGGCTCTCGGTGCAAGCGATCTGCGGCGCTTGCTGAAGTCACACGCCGCGGATGATCGGGAGCTATCGCCCGAGCACCACGCCGTAGTCTCCGACCGTGACGTGCTGCTGCGCTTGCAAAACAACCTGAAGCTCCGCCTCAAGGGAATGGGCGCGCACGAGCGGGCGCACGAAATCCTCGAACGGATGCGGCTCTTGGCGCCCGAGAGCGCCGAGCTCGCGCGTGAATCAGGATTGCTGCTCGCCGAGACCGGCCAGCTTGGTGCCGCTCTCCGCGCGCTAGAGGCGGCACTCGCCCTCGAGCCCGAGTCGCGGCGCCGATTCGCCACCGCAGCCCTAATCCAGGAGCTGAAAGCGCGCTTGCAGTGACGGGATCACCCGTTCCCCGAAGCACGAGGTCCGCGCGCAAGAGCCGCATTACTTCGATCCACGGACTTGCATCGAATACCTCGAAAAGCCGCATGAAATCTGGGTTTCTCGCGGCTCGTCCCGAGATTCATTTGCACTCTCCTAACCGGGCTTTCACCGCCACATGCGGTCCTGTTTGCCGCTGCGGCGGTAGGGGACGCGAAACTGACCTTTCTTATTTCTTGTCAAGCCATTTTTCTGTATAGTGATGCTTCCTGCAACCTACATGGAATCAGATCCATGCCTATGAAAAAGCGTCGTAAGACCCGCTCGATGGCGGCTGCGAAGTCGTCAGCCACGAAAAAGGCGAAGCGGAAGACCGCGAAGAAGAAGACCGCGAAGAAGAAGAAGAAGTAAGTAGCAGTGCGGTTGCCCGGCGATCGCGTTCGCCGGGTCTCGTAAAGAAAGGGCTTGGCCGCCCAGGTGCGGCCAAGCCCTTTTCAGTTGCGAAGGTCGTCTGGATCAGCCGGTCAGCACATCGCCGAACGTTTCCCAGATGCTTCCGTTGAAGCGCTCCAGCTGCACTTGCTTGATCGGCGCGAAATCGTCGGGGCCGGTGTTGATGCTGATGCCCGGCAGCAGCATCGGCAGCGACAGGTTCTTGAGATTGGCGGCCTCATGCATGATGTTCTCGCGCGAGAGATCGTTCCCGCACTGCTTCAGCACCTGTTCCAGGGTCTGCGCCACCAGGTAGCCGTAGACGTTGAAGCTGTCGCCCATGTTGGCGTCCGGGTTGTATTTCTTCATCCAGTCGGCGTACGCCAGGAACGCCTTGTCGTCCTTCCATTTGGGATCGGTCGGATCCTTGTAGTAGGCGACGCTGATGAGGCCTGTCGACTTGTCGAGGCCTGCCGGCTGCAACACGGCGGAAACCGAGATCGACACGTTGTTGAGATAGTGCACGGGCTTCCAGCCGATGTCGTAGGCCTTGCGAATGGCCTGCGCCGCGAATTTGGGCGTGGTGATGTTGAAGAAAGTGTCGGCGCCCGACGCCTGGAGCGCAACGACCTGCGAATCGACGGTCGGGTCGGTCACCTCGTAGGAGACTTCCTTCACCACCATCTTGTCGTACTTGTCGCCGAGACCCTGCTTCAAGCCGGTCACGTAGTCCTTACCGTAGTCGTCGTTCTGATAGAGGATGCCGACCTTGGCGTCGGGCTTGGTGGAAAGCAGATGCTTTGAATAAATATGCGATTCGGTCTGGTAGTTGGGCTGCCAACCCATGGTCCACGGAAAGTTCTTGGGGTCGTTCCACTTGGTGGCGCCGGTCGCGACGAAGAGCTGCGGCACCTTGTGGTCGTTCATGTATTTGTGGATCGCTGTGTTGCAGGGGGTGCCGAGGCTCTGGAATATGAAAGCCACCTGCTCCTGCTCGACTAAGCGTCGGATCTGCTCGACGGTCTTTGGCGGTGAATAGCCGTCGTCGACGCTCAACAGGTTGATCATGCGGCCGCTGATGCCGCCCTTTTCGTTGAGCATCTTGAAGTAGGCGAGTTCGGCCTTGCCGATGGCGCTGTAGGCGGACGCCGGTCCGCTGTAGGGGTTGGTCTGGCCGATCTTGATCTCCTTGTCGGTGATCCCCGGCGCGTTGTCGGCCAACGCCGGCAGCGTGCGCGCCGCGAGTGCGGCCGCCGAAACCGCAGTGGTTTGCAACAATCTCCGTCTTGAAATCATGGTCTCCTCCTTCTGTTGATTCGCGGCTGCGATCGCAGACGCATGACTCGAACCTTTCGCATTTCTTCAATCGCGTCCCGCCGAGCGCGCAATGCGCGCACCGAGCGACTTTATGAGGCCGATCACGCCCGTGGGCATCAGATACATGGAGGCGATCAGCATCACACCGAACATCGCCCAAGGCAATGCCTTGGCGCGGTCGCCGAATAGATCGGTAAGCTGGTCAGCATAGATGGGGACGAATTCGATGAATAATGCGCCGAAGAACACGCCGGCAATCGAGGCGAGGCCACCCACGACGATCCCGACCAGCAGATAGAGCGACAACAGAATCTGGAAGCTGTCCGGCGCGACGAATCCCGTGACAAGGCCGCCGAGCGCACCTGCAACGCCCGTGAATGCCGCGCTCACGCCGAAGGTGAGCGATTTATAGAACGCGATGTTGACCCCCATGGTCTCCGCCGCGGTCGGATGATCGCGAATTGCAACGATCGCGCGGCCGACCCGGCCGCGGATCAGGTTCCGTCCCATCCAGAACAGCGGAATGAGGCAGACGAGGGCGAAAAGGTAGAGCCACTGATCGCCGTCGAGCGGAAGACCGAAGGGCGCGTCGGGCTTATCGATATTGATGCCTTGCACCCCGCCGGTCCACGCCTCGAGCTTCTTGAATTTGAGGATCTGCGGCGTCGATAGCGCGAGCGCGAAGGTCGCAAGCGCCAGATAAAGCCCTTCGAGGCGAAGTGCCGGGAGACCGAAAAGGAACCCGGTCACAAGGCAGATCAGTCCCGCGACCGGTACGGTCGCCCAATAGGGAACGCCCAGCTTCACGATCAGGATTGCCGTCGTATAAGCGCCGATCGCGTAGAAGGCACCATGACCCAAGGAAATCTGGCCGTTATAGCCCGTGAGCAGATTGAGTCCGAGCAGCGCGATCGCGTAGATCAGGACCTGCGTGAACTGGAACGTGTGATAACCGCTCGCGACGAACGGAATCGCTACCGCCAGCACCAGCGCCGCTGCGAGCCCGAGCCGGCGCCACAGAACCATGCTGAGCCCCGCCACTCTCGCCGCCTTCGCTCGCGTCCCATTCGCGGTTTCGCTGACGCTCGTCATCCGCTCAAACTCGCGTCACGAGCGGACGGCCGAAAAGGCCCGATGGCCGCATGACCAGCACGCCCACGATGATCACCAGCGCCACGGTGAGCTTGAGGTCGGCGCCGACCACGTAGGTGCCCGCCAGATTCTCAAGCACCCCGACCATGAAGCCGCCGAGGACGGCGCCCCAGGGATTGTCGATCCCGCCCAGGAGCGCTCCGGCGAAGCCATAGAGCAAGATCCCTCCCATCATGTTCGGTTCCAGATAGACGATCGGCGCCGCCATCATTCCGGCAACGGCGCCGGTGGCGGCGGCAAGTCCCCAGCCGAGCGCCAGCATCCACCCGACGCGGATGCCGACCAGGCGGCTCGAAACCGGATTTTGCGCCGCCGCACGCATGGCGAGGCCGAGCGGCGTGAAGCGGAAAAACGCATAGACCAATGCCAGAACGGCGAGGGTCACGACCATCTCGCCGACTTCGTGCGGCGACATATAGACGGACCCGTACCAGGCATGCTCGGGAAATGGGCTCGGGAAGGGCTGAATCGTGTAGGTGTAGATGAAGCCCGCGAGACTGTTGATGATCGCGAGCAGGCCGATGAAGACACAGACCGAGGCCAGCACCGGCGCCGAAGCGAAGGGCCGGATGATGACGCGCTCGATCGCGACCGCCGCCACGAATGCAATCGCCAGCGTCAGGAAAAACGCGACCCAATAGGGAATGCCGGCGCCGATCAATGACCACGCGATATATGTGGCGAACATCGCCATCTCGCCCTGGGCGAAGTTCACGAGATGGGTCGCCTGGTAGATCATTACCAGCGCGAGGGCGATGCTCGCATAAATGCCGCCGCTGGCGAGCCCCGAGAAGAATTGATGCAGAAACTCGTTCATCGCCTCAGTATCCGAGATAGGCGCGGCGCACGGTCTCGTCGCCGCGAATGCGCTCCGCCGTCCCGCTCATGACGACTTGGCCGGTCTCCAGCAGATATGCGTGATCGGCGAGCTCAAGCGCGAGATTGGCGTTCTGCTCCACCACCAGCAGGCTCACCTGCTCGTCCGTGTTGATGGTGCGCAGGATGTGGAAGATGTCGCGCACCACCAGCGGCGCCAGTCCGAATGACGGCTCGTCAAGCAGCAGCAGGCGCGGGCGCAGCATCAGCGCCCGCGCGATCGCCAGCATCTGTTGCTCGCCACCCGAAAGCGTACCGGCTTGTTGGCGCCGCCGCTCTCTCAATCGCGGAAAGTAGCCATAGACGCGCTCGAAGTCGCGTTCGACCTCGCGCCTTGCGCGGCGCGCATAGGCGCCAAGGCGCAGATTCTCCTCGACCGTGAGGTGCACGAAGGTGCCGCGACCGTCCGGTACATGCGCGATGCCGAGCCGCACCACGTCCTCGGTCGCGAGCTGATTGAGCGCCCGTCCCTCGAAGCGGATCTGTCCTTCGGTGCGCACCATCGAGGTGAGCGCGCGCAAGAGCGTGGTCTTGCCGGCGCCATTGGCACCCAAAAGCGCCGTGATGCCCCCGCTCTCGACCGCGAGATCGACCCCGTAAAGCACTTGAGTAGGCCCGTAAAAGGCCTTGAGCTGCACGGTTTCCAGCAGCGAAGTCATCAAGCGGCCTCGCCCAGATATGCACGAATCACATCCGGATGACGCTGCACTTCGGCCGGCGGGCCGTCGGCGATTTTGCGGCCGAAATCGAGCGCCACCACTTTGTCGGAGACCTTCATCACCAAGTTCATGTGATGTTCGACCAAGAGCACGGTGATGCCGCGGCGGTCGCGCAGCGCCCGAATCTCGCCGCGGAGATGATCGACTTCCTCGTGATTGAGGCCGCCTGCGGGCTCGTCCAGCAGCAGCAGCTCCGGCTCGGACGCGAGTGCCCGGGCGAGCTCGACCCGCTTCTGCGTTCCGAAGGAAAGCTCGCTCACCGGCGTGTCCGCGACCTCGGCGAGCCCAAGCTCCTGCACGAGCGCTTCGGCGCGCGCGTGCATCACACGTTCCTCGCGGCGGGTCTCGGGCAGCCCCAACGCATTCACCAGGAAGCCGCCCTGGCTGCGGCAGTGCGTGCCGATCAACACATTGGCAAGCACGCTCATACTGCGGAAGAGGGCCAAGTTCTGGAACGTCCGGCCGATCCCGAGTGCCGCTATCCGATGCCGGGGCACGTCGAACAGCGATCGCCCCTTGAATAGGATGCGGCCGCGTTCGGCGTGGTAGAGGCGCGAGAGGCAGTTGAATAAGGTGGTTTTGCCAGCGCCGTTGGGACCGATTAGCCCGCAAATCTGCCCCTGGCCCACATCGAACGAAACGCTGTCGAGCGCCACGATGCCGCCAAAGCGCACCGATACTTCATCGACGGACAAAAGCGCCGGTGCCGTCATGCCACAGCCATGCATCGGGGATGCTTCACCCGCAAAACCACGCCTCCCAGACACTCCCGTTATCGCCGACCCGTGTCTTTGACACCGATCGAACGCTTGTTTGGACTCCCGGAGCCGCCCAAAGGTACGATAAAAATTTCAAAACTAGAAGCACACAAAACTGTGTACAGGCCTGACCGGGATGCCAGGAGGGCCAAAATCGGTGTTCTCATGGACGGCTCGTGCCAGCCGCCCCGTCCTGTTCCCGTGCTTGCCTCGACCGGGCGTCGCCCCGATACTCGCGACGCTGCGGTTTTCCCTGATTCGGTCGAATTTTCTGCTGTGCGCCAGTAACCGCCTCATTGGTAAGTGCTTGACCCCCGCTACGGAGGACGAGACGCATGGGCCTAGTCGTCGCCATACAGATGGACCCGATCGAGAGCATCAACATCGATGCGGATTCGACCTTCGTGCTCGCACTGGAGGCGCAGGGGCGCGGCCACGCCGTCTACCACTACCTGCCGCGGCAACTGACATTGCGCGGCCGCCGCGTCACCGCCAAGGGCCGGCGCCTTGAAGTACGACGCGAGCGCGGCCGGCATCACAGTTTCGGCCCCGTCGAGACCCTCGACCTGGCGGCGGTCGACGTGGTGCTGATGCGTCAGGACCCGCCTTTCGACATGGGCTATATCACGGCAACGCACATACTTGAGCATCTCGGCGAGACGACGCTTGTCGTCAACGACCCCATAAGCGTGCGCAACGCGCCCGAGAAGCTGTTTGCGACGCACTTTTCGTCCTTGATGCCGCCAACCATCGTGACCTCAGACAGGGACGAGATCGTGGCCTTCCGCCGCGAGCACGGCGAAATCATCCTGAAGCCGCTCTTCGGCAACGGGGGTGCCGGCGTGTTCCACCTGCGCCCCGAAGACGACAATTTGAATGCGCTTTTGGAGATGTTCACGACCTTCTACCGCGAACCGATCATGGTGCAGCGCTATCTCCCGCAAGTACGCGAGGGCGACAAGCGGATCATCCTGATCGACGGTGTGGCCGCGGGTGGTGTGCTGCGCGTGCCGCCGCCGGGCGAGGCGCGCGCCAATCTGCACGTGGGCGGCAGCGCCCAAAAGACGACCCTCAGCAAGCGCGAGCTCGAAATCTGCGCAGCGCTCGGCCCCGCGCTTCGAGAACAGGGGCTGGTCTTCGTAGGCATCGACGTGATCGGCGAATATCTGACCGAAATCAACGTGACCTCGCCCACCGGCTTGCAGGAGATCAACCGTCTCGACGGCAAGCACCTGGAGGCGCAGATTTGGGACGCGATCGAGGCGCGGCTTCAATCGCGGGGCATCAAGAGCTCCGCATGACCGTCGAGAGCCTGACCGCGGCGGCGGTCGGTCCGCCGGAGTTTGCGCTGCCGGCGCCCTCGGGGGACGCGCCGCCCCGCGTCTTCGACCTCTCCTCGCATCGGCGGGCCCGGGAAGCGCTCGCCTTCGCCCTCGCGGTGCCGCGACTCGGCTACAACGTGTTCGTGCTCGGCGAGGATCGCAGCGGCCGCATGACCGCGACCCTGGAACTGCTGGAAAAACACGCACAGGGCCTGCCGCCAGCGGCTGACTGGCTGTATCTGCCGAATTTCCGTCACCCGAGAGAGCCTCGTCCCTGCCGACTGCCGGCGGGAGTGGGACGCCAATTCCGCGATCGGCTTGGGGAATTGCTGGCGGCTCTCGGCCCGGCGCTCCGACGCGCCTTCGAGGCGGCGGAGTTCGCGAGCCGTGTCGAGCAGGCGCGCGCGACGGCGCAGCAGAGCATCGGCGCCGCCTTTGGCGCCCTCAATCAATACGCGGCCGAGCGCGGTCTGGCGATCGATCAAGGCGAGAAAGGGATGTCGGTTCGCGCGCTGCCGGGCAATGAACCACAGGCCATAGACCAGCTTTCCCAAGCGGAACGGGAGCAGCGGCTCAAGGGCTTCGACGAAGTGCGCCAGCGCGTCGTCGCTTTCGTGCAGCAGACGCACCAGAGCGAGCTTGCCTTTGCCGAGGCGGTGAGCAACGCACGACGCGAAGCAGCGGATGCCGCTTTGGGTCCGCTCATCGATCCGATCGCCGGCGAGTACGGCAGCTACAGCGGGCTCGGGCGCTGGTTGGTCGAACTGCGCGTCGATCTGCTCGATCATCTCGACTTGTTGGCGGTGAGCCAAGAGACGCCTGACGGCGGGGCGAATCTTCCGGCGGAGGAGCGCTACCAGGTCAATCTGCTGGTGGATCACGGCGACGACGGTCACGCTTCCGTGGTGGTGGAGCCCAATCCCAGCTACGAGCGGTTGTTCGGGAGCTTCGATCTGCGGATCGAGAACGGCGTTGCCGTCACCGACTATCGGTTGATCCGTGCGGGGTCCTTGCATCGCGCCAATGGCGGGATACTGGTGGTGCGCGCGGAGGCGATCGCGGCCGAGCCTATGGTTTGGAACTTCCTCAAGGGCGCCCTGCGCGATCGCTGCATCCGCATCGAGCCGCCGCGCGGTCCGATGCAGCCGGTCTCGGGCGCGCCCTACGCGCCCGCAATCCCGCTCGAGGTCAAGGTGGTGATGATCGGCGCGCCCCGCTGGTACTACACCTTCTTCTCGTTGGACCCCGATTTCGCCACTTATTTCAAGGTGAAGGCCGATATCGATGCGGACATGCCCGCTGACGACGACAATTTGAGGGTCTACGCCGATATGATTCGCCACATGGCGCGCCAACACGCGCCCGAGGGCGCGAGCGACGATGCCGTGGCGCGGACGCTTGCCGAGGCAGCGCGTTGGGCGCAGCACCGCGGCAAGCTTTCGGCGCAATTCGAGCGCGTCGAGGACCTCGTCATCGAGGCGGCGACGGTGGCTGAGCGCGATTGCGCGCCGAGAATCGGTGTCGAGCAAGTCCGACGCGCGCTGGCACTCCGCCGCGAGCACCGCGCCCGCATCGAGGACAGGAGCCAAGAAGCGATCCGCGACGGCGTCATCCTCATCGACACGTCCGGCACACGGATCGGCCAAGTGAATGCGCTCACTGTGCGCGACCTGGGCGACCACAGCTTCGGACTACCTGTGCGGGTCTCGGCGCGCGTTCACGCTGGGCGCTTGGGCATCGCCAATATCGAGCGTGCGACGGAGATGGGGGGCCCCATCCAGCAGAAGGGCGTTTATATCATTGGCGGCTACTTGAGCGGGCTGTTCGCGGGGCGGCTGCCGCTGTCATTTTCGGCCAGCGTCACCTTCGAGCAGAGTTATGGCGGCGTCGAAGGGGACAGCGCCTCCATGGGCGAGTTGGTGGCGGTGCTGTCGGCGCTCGCCGAGGCACCCATCCGACAGGACATTGCGATCACGGGTTCGGTCAACCAGGCTGGGGAGAGCCAGCCCATCGGCGGGGCGATCGAGAAGGTCGAGGGCTTCTACCGGGTCTGCGCTGGGCGCGGACTCACGGGAACGCAGGGCGTGTTGATACCCCGGAGCAACCGGCAGCACCTCATACTTTCGGAAGAAGTAACCGAAGCGCTCGCCGCGGGCCGCTTCCATCTCTGGACCATGGCCAATGTGGAAGATGCCATTCGCCTGTTGACCGGCCTCGAACCCGGCCGTGCCGGCGACGATGGGCGCTTTCCCGCAGGTTCGCTGCTTCAACGCGTGGAAGCGACGCTCGATCGCTTCGACCGTCTGCTCGCAGCGCGCACGGCACCGCTGAGGTAATCCCGGTCGATTCAATCGCGCGGGCGCGGCAGGCCGCCCATCATCGCCATGCGCAGCGCCAGGAAAAGAATCAGCACCAACACCATCAAGATGAGGCTTTGCGCCAAACCCAGCAGCGGGACAAAAAATGCGCCGTAGGTCCATGGGGCCGCTGTACATTTCCGTGGCAAAGAACAGCGCGCTCGCGATATAGATCAGCACGATCCGGGCGCGGTCGTCCATTGCTTTTCCGGCATGCTCTCCCTCCGCAAAGCGTTTCCTTCGAGATGAATAGCGCTTGGACCCGCAAAGCGCGAGCAACGGCACTGGCGTCCTGGTCATTCGCTCCCTAAACTCGCACATTTGTAGAAGAATGGACGCGAGGGCACCTTGGTTGCGCGGGTAAAGACGGTGGCGTTTTCGGGCATCGAGGTGCTCGAAGTCGAATCGCAAGTGACGATCAATTCAGGGAACCCGATCTTCACCGTGGTCGGACTTCCCGACAAGGCGGTTGCCGAATCCCGCGAGCGCGTGCGTGCAGCGCTCAACGCGCTGGGTCTGGCGCTTCCGCCGCGGCGTATCACCGTCAACCTGGCGCCGGCCGATATCACCAAGGAGGGAAGCCACTACGACCTGCCGATCGCGCTCGGACTGCTCGCGGCGCTGGACGTGCTGCCGGCCGACGAAGTCGCAGGTTATCTGGCGCTCGGCGAGCTCGCGCTCGACGGTGCGCTGCTCCCGGTGGCGGGTGTCCTGCCGGCGGCGATGGCGGCGGCGGAGCGAGAGCTGGGTCTCATCTGTCCTGCGGCCTCGGGTGGCGAGGCCGCGTGGGCGGGCACGGTCGAGGTCCTGGCGCCGCCGACGCTGCTCGCGCTCATCAATCACTTCAAGGGTACACAGGTGCTGAGCCCGCCGGTGCCGAAAGTCGCGGAGGCCGGCTCCGCGCCCCCTGATCTCAGGGAGATCAAGGGGCAGGAAAGCGCCAAGCGAGCGCTCGAAGTAGCAGCGGCCGGCGGCCACAACCTCTTGATGATCGGCCCGCCCGGCTCCGGCAAATCGATGCTGGCGGCGCGGCTTCCGGGCCTGCTGCCGCCGCTCGATCCCGCCGAGGCCCTCGAAGTCTCGATGATCCACTCGGTCGCGGGCTTGTTGCGCGAAGGAAAGCTCCTGCGTCACCGACCGTTCCGCGATCCACATCACTCGGCGTCGCTGCCGGCGCTGGTGGGCGGCGGCCTGCGCGCGAAGCCGGGCGAGATCAGCCTCGCGCATCTGGGCGTGCTGTTCCTGGACGAATTGCCGGAATTTCAACGCGCCACATTGGAAGCGCTGCGCCAGCCGCTCGAAACCGGGCGCGCGACCGTGGCCCGGGTCAATGCCCACGTCACATATCCCGCGCGCGTGCAGCTCGTGGCGGCGATGAATCCGTGCCGCTGCGGATATCTCGACGATTTGAGCCTCGGGTGCGGGCGCGCGCCGCGCTGCGCGCTTGAGTATCAGTCCAAGATTTCGGGGCCGTTGTTCGATCGCATTGACTTGCACATCGACGTGCCCGCGGTCAGGCCCGCCGACCTCTCGCTGCCGCCCCCTGCCGAGGGCAGCGCCGAGGTGGCGGCCCGCATTGCCCGCGCGCGGGCGCGGCAGAGCGAACGCTTCGCCAAATTGCCGCAAGACCGCCGCGTGCGCACCAATGCGGAGGCCGACGGTGCGCTCCTGGACGAGATCGCAACGCCCGACGCCGATGGCAAGAAGCTGCTCCTGGATGCCGCCGATCGCCTCAAGCTCTCGGCGCGGGGGTATCACCGCGTGCTCAGGGTCGCGCGCACGCTTGCCGATCTCGATGCAAGCGCCGGCGTCCGGCGCATTCACGTGGCGGAAGCGCTCAGCTATCGCCGGATCGCGATCGGAGGGTGAGCCACACCACCGCGGAATTTACCGAACTGATCCTCGGTACTTTGGATTAACTCTGCTGACGAGCTTTTCCACTTAAGCGGTCGAGCGCCTCGGCATTGGGGCAGAAGCTGCGGTCTTCGCCCGGCTTTCCCACGGCAAGCCAATGATCGCATTTGCCGCCGGCGCCGCAGACGAGACAGGTCCGCTGGATCTCGCGCATCTCGGTGCTCTGCTGCTGCTCCGCCGTGGGCTCGATGCCAAGCCGCTGAAGCATCGCCGAGAGGCGCCGAGGCGCCCGTGGATGGTTATCGACGATCTTCGGCGCCGCCGAGCGATCGAAGCCGAAATCCCTGAGCATCGGATCGAGTTCGCCGCAACGATCGAGCGCGGCAAATTCCGACTTGATGCGGTGACGCGCACGGGCGTCTCGCACCACCGTCCTTAGATGCTCCACGCCAGTGGCAAATAGACCGCCGCAGCAGCGCCAGAGTCCGGAGCGTGCGGGCCTTTGGGAAGCTGACACCATCGGTGTTCTCCTTCGCTCGCGAGGGCGATGGGCGAATGCTCCAGCGCGCTGAGCGCGTGGCCTTGATGTGAATCAATGCGTCAGCGGGGAGCGGCATTTCGCCGCGCCCTCACACCGCTGGCAAGTCGGATATCGGCGACCGCCATACGCAATTTACCCCGATGCGGCTGTCCCCCGCCGATCGCGCGACCAGAGTCTGAGACTCGTGAGCGCAATCTCGGCGAGCTTTGGCAGGAAGCTGGGACGCAGCAGCCCCTCCTCCATCACGCTCATCCGACGTGCGTTCTCGGCGTAGCAGTCCTCGAGGAAGCGGCGGAAGGTGAAGCCCTCGAGGAAGATGCTTGCTTGGGTCGCGGAGAAATCCTTGCCGTCACTGGCCTGCGCACCGCGGCGTGCCGTGCCGACGAGCCGTTTCACCGCGCGCGCGTAGAACCGCAAAGACGCCGCGGCGCGGCGCCAACGGGTCCGTCCCTGCCGCACTTGGCGATAGGCCATCCAGTTGATGAAGAACACGATGTGTCGGGTTTCCTCGTACATGAGCGTCTCGAAAATCTCGAACATCTGTTCCGGCAGGAATCCGCCCTCGCGCGCGATCTTGAACACGCCGAAGCCCAGGAACGAGTCCATGCATTCGCCGAAGCCAAAATCCTTGAACGCCGTCTCGATGTCGACCGGCAACGGCTCAAGCGGCTGCTCGGTCACGTCGATGCCATAGCGGCGGATCATCTCGCGAAGCAGCGCTGCGTGGCGCGTCTCTTCGAGGCCCTGCAGGTCCACCGCCTCTCGCAGCAAAGGATCGTCGACGGTCTTGGCGAATGCGGCGACGATGGCGCCCGCTCGCAGCTCGGTGTGCAATACCTCCTGCCAGAAGGGCACCGCGCGCAACCGCTCGAGAGCCGCATCGTCGAGCTCGGGCCATGGCAGCTCCGCCGGGACGAAATCCTGATAAGTCGCCTTGAAGTGCCGGCAGAACAATTCCTTGTGCGCCTCGGAGCCGATTTCGGCGGCGTCCGGCCTACGAGCGCGTAGAAACCGGCGCACAAAACGCACCAACCTCGGCACCGCTTTAGGCCGCAGCAGCCGCGCATCATGGAGCCCGAGCCGGCGTTCATTCTCCGCGAGGCAAATATCGAACAGCTCCGCCGTGTTCAAATCGATGCCGACGGCCGCGCTTCCCTTGACCGTGAAGTTTGCGTCCTGCCGATTGTCGCCGAAGCCGCGGGCGATGTTCACTCGCTCCCAGATCAGGAACGCCCAAACGCGAAGCACCTTCAATTCGAACAATGCGCGCCGCCACCACGAGAGTTTGCGGCGATGCCATGCGGCCCAATTGACGAAGAAGGTGATGTGACGCCCTTCCTCCTGCATCACCGGCTCGAAGGTCGCCACCAGCTCGGGTGGAAAATAACCGGAGCGGCGCGCGACCTCGAACAGACCGAAGGCAAAGAAGCTGTCGATACACTCGCTGTACCCGGTCTTCATGAAGGCCCATTCGGGATCGCGCGGCGGTGGATAGGGCGGCTCCGGCGCGGTCTCGATGCCGTAGGCCTGCACCAGGTTCGCGAGCACCGTCTTGTGCCGGCCCTCCTCGAAGGCGTTGAGCTCGATCGCCTGCTTGAGCAGCGAGTCGTTGACGCACTCGGCATAGCTGCCGACGTTGATGCTGGCCTTGCCCTCGGTCTCAACCGCGATATCCCAGATCGGCAGGCTGATGAGGCGCTGCCGGGCGTCCGCGTCGAGCCGCGGCCAGTCGATCACCGCGGGCTTATAGGGGTTGAAGGTGTCGAGCAGCAGGCGGCTGAACAGCGTCTTATGCTGTTCGCTGCCGATTCGAATCGGACCTGGCTCGCCGCCGTTCCAAGCCCGCGGGGCCGCGTCGATGTCGGAGACGGTCATGGAATGCTTCTCACATCTTCATGCCCGGCATGTCGCTCGGGCCCATGGATCCTGCCTTCTCTACCGAGGCGGTGGCGTTGACCGTGCCTGCCTTCTCGAAGGTGAGGCTTAGTGTCACGCTTTGTCCCGCGACCAAGGGCGCCTTAAGGTCCATCAGCATGACGTGATAGCCGCCGGGCTTCAGTTCCGTCGGGGTGCCGGGAGTGACGGTAAGCGCGCCGGCGGGCCGCATCCGGGTGACGCCGTTCTCGGTTGTCGTGCTGTGCACCTCCGCCTTGCCCGCGGCCGGCGTCGTCACCGACAGCAGACGATCGTCGGCCGGTCCGTGATTGACCAGGGTCATATAGAGCGCCGCGGTTTTAGCGCCGGCGGGTGTCGCGCGCGCCCAAGCGTGCTGCACTTCGACGCCGGTACTCTGGGCGGTGGCGCCAGCAAGGGCCCCGATCACCAGCAATCCCGCGAACAAGATCGACTTCAAACCGGTTCGGCGATCGCGCGGCAGGAACGCGACGCCTTTCTTATATTGGAACATGGAGCAACTCCCGATCGGCATGAATGACCGGCTGCCCGGTACGCGACCGGAGCAGCGCAATAAAGAGAGACGCGAAGAATCAGGTCAGACGCGCGGGAGGGGCTCGGGGTTGCGCCGGCGCACGCAGCGGCTGAGCGGAAATCGATTTGTGGCCGGCTGAAATGTAGGGAACATCGAGCGCGGACCCCGCGAGGAGAACAGCGTTCGTCGGTGGGACAGCGCTACTCAGCAGATGCAGCGCGAGACAGACCGGGCAGGAGGCGGGATTCTCGGATAAGGGCTTGTCGCCGGGTGCGTTCGTATGGCTTTGAGCCGCAACATGCGCGCTGCAGAGGACGAGACCCGTGTCCGACAGCGCCGCCATGCTTGCGGTCCCCCGACTGCCGGATGCGGCAACGGCAGGATAGGACAACCAAGGCAAGGACACCTGCGCCAACAGCGCGGCGAAGCCGAGGATTGCAGCGAATGCGCGCAGCGCGCGCCCTCGGCGAAAGCACGCTACTCCCCTCACGCTGTCTCGTGAGGCCCGTGGGTGTCGGTGCCGATGGTGGGTCACGGCAATGAGACTATCAGAAGGGAACGAGTTTTCAATGCGCGGGGCCACAGCCGACCCTCAAACCGGCACCGTGCCCTCGATCATGATTCGATGCATGAGCCGCCGCTCGCCCGGCGCATAGTCGGGATTGGCCTTGTGCATGGTGCAGCGATTGTCCCAGATCAGGATGTCGCCGAGGTGCCAGCGATGGCGATATTGATATTTCTCCTGAGTCGCATGCGCGGTGAGCTGGTCGAGAAGCGCGTCGCTCTCGCCGCGCGGGAGCCCGATGATCTGCTCCATCCGCGTCGGGTTCATATAAAGCGCCTTGCGCCCGGTCTCGGGATGGGTCCGCACCAGCGGATGCACGACGTCCGGCGTTGCCGCCTGCTCCGCCGCGGTACGCGTTGGCACGGTCTGATTGGTTCGGGTCGAGTAGTAGGCGTGCACGACCTTGAGGTTATCGATGCGCGCTCGGGCCGAGGCATCGAGGTCCTCATAGGCCTGGTACATGTTGGTGAATTGCGTGTCGCCGCCACTGCTCGGAACCGCGAGCGCGTAGAGCGTGGTGAGCGAGCACGGGACCGCGCGGTAGCTGTCGTCGGAGTGCCAATCGGCGCCCGCCACCAGCTTCTTGTCATCGCCCTGAAAATCCCGGTCCTCGCTGGAGATGATGGCGATCTCCGGAAGGTCGGTGAGCTTCTGCGCGACCTGCCGGATCGGCAAGCCGAATCTCGCTATCGCATCGCGATAGCCGGTCGTGTCGAGACGCTGGCCGCGGATGCAGAGCACGAGGCCATCCAGCAGTGCCTGACGCAGGGCTGTTTGCGTTTTGGTGTCGACGCCGGAGCCGAGATCGATCCCTGCGGCGGCAACCCCGGCGGCAGTGCCAAGCTTCGTGAAGGAGAGCGTCATGGAGCCATCCTAACTGACGAGATCACCGCTCAAGCATGGATGTGTCATTGCCGGGCGAGGTCCGACTGTAAAGGAAAAAATTGAAAGGGGATGCGGGGACGAAAGGGGATTGAGGACGTCAAATTGCGTGTCAGAGGTAAAGGACCTAATCATTTCCGCGTTGTTCCCCTCATCACCTGTTCATCTCCCCATCTCCTTTATCGCCGTTCCCAGGGTCGCGGGGGTTGCCGCGGCGCTCGATTAATTGTCCAACAAAAACTCGACGCCGGCGCGCTCGCAGACTGTGCGGAGGCTTTCCGCGAGCTTGGGTGGGATCGGAATGCCATCCTTGATGCGCTTTTCGCGCGTGATCCGCTCCGGATCGCCCGCCACCAGCACCGGCAATTCGGGATCGGCGGGTGATGTCGCGTGCAGCACGTCGATCGCGGCGTCGAGATCGTCTTCGAATGCGCCCTCGGGCCGGAACGCCTTGGGATCGATCGCGAGAAGGAAATGGCCGAGATTGTCGGGGTCTTGCGGGCGCTGCGTGCGATTGCGGATCGGCGAGAAAGCCGCACCCGAAAGCGCGCCACCGAGAATGTGTACCATCATCGCGAGCCCGTAACCCTTGTGGCTCGACATGTCGGCGGTACCGCCGACCGGCGTGAGACCACCCTCGGGGCGGTTGCGGAGATAGTTCATGGCGCGGTCAGGATCGGTGACGGGATCGCCGTCGCCGTCCAGCACCCAGCCCGCCGGGATCGGCTTGTCGTTGAGCTGATAGACCTTGATCTTGTTGACCGCGACGGTGCTGGTCGCCATGTCGAGGCGGAAGGGTGGGTTGCGCCGTGTGGGTGCCGCGAACGCGATCGGGTTGGTCCCCAGCACCGGAACCGCCGCGCGCGTCGGCACAACAGCGATGCTCCGCGTCGCGCTCGTCACCATGCCGATCACGCCGCGCTTGGGCGCCATGGCTGCGTAATAGCCGGCGGCGCCGAAGTGGTGTGAATTGAAAACCGAGACAATTCCCACGCCCATGGCGAGCGCCTTGTCAATCGCGAGGTCCATGCCCTTGACCGCCGCGGGGTGGCCGAGCCCGGCATCGGCATCGATCAGCGCCGTCACCGCGCTCTCGCGGACGACGTGGGGATTGGCGTTGAGGTTCAGCTTTCCCTTGATGCGCGATTGGTCGTAGTCCATCAGCATCGATACGCCGTGCGAGTCGACGCCCGCGAGGTCCGTCTCCACCATCACTTCGGCGGTCGTGCGCACGAGTTCGGGCGCCATGCCCCAGGCGGTCAGCACCGACTCAATCTGCTGGCGCACGCGCTCGGCCGAGACGTTCATGGGTCACTCTCCTCGCAATCGACGGACTCGCATCTTGCGCTCCCACGCGGAAAAAGCGACAGCAAGATTCGAGGAATCCAACATCCCGTTGAAGGGGACTCGGGGGATTGGCATTTGATGAAGGAGATCGGGAGGTGGATTGGCGATGGAAAGACAAGCGCGTGGCGATGGCGTCGGTGCTATCTCCCCGATCCCCTGCTCATCACATCCCCTTCAATAGACGAAGGAGATCGGGAGATGGATTGGCGATGGGGAGAGAAGCGCATGGGGATGGCGTCGGTGCTATCTCCCCGACCCCCTGCTCATCCCCACGTCCCCTTCAATAGTTGAAGGAGATCGGGAGATGGATTGGCGATGGGGAGAGAAGCGCGTGGGGATGGCGTCGGTGCTATCTCCCCGACCCCCTGCTCATCCCCACATCCCCTTCAATAGATGAAGGAGATCGGGAGATGGATTGGCGATCGGGAGAGAAGTGCGCGGCGATGGCGTTGGTGCTATCTCCCCGATCCCCTGCTCATCCCCACATC
>Ga0335079_10000201_pt1 | contig 69842 bp, 60 predicted proteins | sample Lox_Sample_33_FD_206719 | JGI IMG/M metagenome (GOLD analysis project Ga0335079, IMG submission 206719) | Soil microbial communities from Loxahatchee National Wildlife Refuge, Florida, United States - Lox_Sample_3.3 | ecosystem: Environmental > Terrestrial > Soil > Wetlands | place: USA...
ACGGGCCGCGCCGAGGGTGGCCTCAACCGCGCCCACGGGTGAGCTCCTTCAGGATGGCGGCGTCCTTGTCACCGCGCCCGGACAGGGTGACCAGCACGGCCGGCCCGGCGGGCAGTTCCCCGGCCCGTGCCGCACGCCGCAGCCAGGCCAGCGCGTGGGCCGACTCGAGGGCGGGCAGGATCCCTTCCGCGCGGGCGCACCATCCCGCCGCGTCGACCGCCTCGGCGTCCGTCACCGTGTGGTACTCGGCCCGCCCGGCCGCGGCCAGCCAGGCGTGCTCCGGGCCCACGCCTGGGTAGTCCAGCCCTGCGGAGACCGACTCGGCCTCGAGGATCTGCCCGTCGGCGTCCTGCAGGAACCGGGACGCGCAGCCGTGCAGCACCCCGTCCTGGCCGCCGGTCAGCGCGGCCCCGCCGGCTGCTTCCACCCCGACCAGCCGGGCCGTGGTGTCCGCGAAGCCGGCGAACGTCCCGGCCGCGTTCGAGCCGCCGCCCACGCACGCCACGACCACGTCCGGCACCGGGTACGGCAGCCGGCCGGCCGCGGCCAGCGCGGCGCACTGGGCCCGGGCCTCATCGCCGATGACCCGCTGGAACTCGCGGACCAGCCATGGGTAGGGGTGCGGGCCGAGCACCGACCCGATGCAGTAGTGCGCTGAGCCCGCCGTGGTGACCCAGTACCGCAGCGCCTCGCTGGTCGCGTCCTTGAGCGTCCGCGAGCCGGACGACACCGGGCGGACGGTCGCCCCGAGCAGTTCCATCCGGAACACGTTGAGCTCCTGCCGGGCCATGTCCCGCTCGCCCATGAAGACCGTGCAGCCCAGGCCCAGGTGAGCGGCCACGGTGGCGGCGGCCACCCCGTGCTGGCCCGCGCCGGTCTCGGCGATCAGCGTGGTCTTGCCCATCCGGCGGGCCAGCAGCGCCTGCCCGGCCACGTTGTTGATCTTGTGGCTGCCGGTGTGCGCCAGGTCCTCCCGCTTGAGCAGGACGGCCACGCCGAGGTCGGCGGACAGCCGGGGAGCCATCGTCACCGGGGTTGGCCGGCCCGCGTACTCGGCCAGCAGCCGGTCCAGCCCGGCCCGGAAGCCGGGGTCGGCCCACGCGGCCCGGAACGCCGCCTCCAGTTCCTCGCACTCCGGGATCAGGGCTTCGGGGACAAACTGCCCTCCGTACGGCCCGAACCGGCCCGCCGGGCCCGGCTCGCCCAGCGCGGCCCGGCGGCCCGCGGTTGTCCTGGCCTCGGTGGCGGTCGTCGTGGCCCCTAGAGTTCTAGAAGAGATGCGTTCTAGAAGACTAGCACGCCGGGCGGGTCAGATGTCGGCCGGGCGGACCACCTCGTAGTGCGCGGACTCGGCATCGAACCGGCTGAGCAGCCGCCGGGCGGCGGGCGGGACCACGGCGGTACGCCCGCCGGGCCCGGCGAACGCCTCGACCGCGGCCCAGTCCGGGAAGCTCATCAGCGTGACGAACTCGACCTCATCACCCCCGGTGTCCCGGCGCAGGACCCGGGGACCGCGCAGCCCTACGATGCCGCGGTTGGCGATGCCCGGCCCGATTTCCTCGTCCAGCAGCCGCTGGTACGCATCGGCGTTATGGGCGCTGGTCCAGCCGTGCCAGATACGGACGATCACGATGGCGTGCCTCCTCCAGGAGAATGACAGTGTGCTGCTTTAGCGACAGTATACTGTCATTATGAAGGAGGACACGGCGCAGGCGTACCGGCTGCTGATGGCCGAGGTGTACGAGCTGGCCGGCCGGTCCCGCGGAACCAGCGCGGCGATCGCGCGGCGGTACGCGCAGACCGCGGCCGGCTGGCACGTGCTGAGCGTGCTGGAGGACAGCGACGTCACGGTGCCGGGCATCGCCCGCCGCCTGGGCCAGGCCCGGCAGAGCGTGCAGCGGGTGGCCGGCGGCCTGCTGGCCGCCGGGCTGGTGCAGGCCGTCGCCAACCCCGATCACCAGCGGTCGCCATTGCTCCGGCTGACCGGGGACGGCCGCCGCCTGCTGCGCACGCTGAACCAGGACGCCGCGGCGGACCGCACCGCACGGCTGGCCGCGGCCGGCCTCACCACCGGACAGCTTGACCAGGCCAGACACGTGCTCCGCAGGCTGATCGGCGCGCTGGGTGAGTGACCGGTTCGGCAACCGAACGGCTGGCCGTTTCTTGCTGGTATCGGTGCCGGATAAATCTTGTGCGGGCTGCCCGGCCTGGCGCATCATCGCCTCACGGGCAAATCCGGGGTAAAGACACCGGCAGGAGCGGGAGGCCGCGGCCGGCGGGAGGTGCTGATCAGATGACGGCAGGCACGAGCGAGAACGGGCCGCGCAAGCTGCACCGGAACCTGAGCGTCTGGGAGGCCATCGGCATCTCACTGGCGCTGATGGCGCCGTCCATGGCGGCCAGCATCAACCCCCAGGGCACCGCGACCACGGTCGGCCGGGCGGTGCCGATCGCGTTCGCGCTGGCTTTCGTGGGCGTCCTGCTGGTGGCCTACACGTTCGTCCGGCTGACCCAGCGGTTCCACCATTCTGGGTCGGTCTACGGGTTCGTCGGCGCCACGCTCGGCCCGCGCGCCGGGGTGATCTCCGGCTGGGCGCTGACCGGCACGTACATGTTCTACGCGGTGGTCACGTCGATGGCCGGCGGCCGGTTCGCGGCCAACTTCCTGAACAGCCTGGGCTGGTGGCACAACCCGCCCGCGTGGTCGGGGTTCCTGCTCGGCGCCCTCGGCATGCTGATCGTGTGGTGGCTGGCCATCACCCCGGCCCGCGGCGGCACCCGGGTGCTGCTGGCCGCCGAGGGCATCACGGTGGCGCTGATCGTGGTGGTCATCGTCATCGTGTTCGCCAAGCTGGCCGGGCACACCGCCCCGCACCACCTCGGCGTGGACTGGTCGGTGCTGCGCCTGCCGGCCGGCATCCCGCTGTCCACGATCTTCCTCGGCGTGGTGTTCGGCTTCCTGTCCTTCGCCGGTTTCGAGGCCGCGGCCACCCTGGGCGAGGAGACCAGGCGGCCCAGGCGGGACATCCCGCGGGCCATCCTCGGCGTGGCCATCTTCGGCGGCATCTACTTCTTCGTGGTCACCGCGGTCGAGGTGATGGGCTTCGGCACGTCGGCCCGAGGCGTCACCGAGTTCATCAACTCGACGTCGCTGATCGGCGACCTGGGCACCAGCTACGTGGCGTCCTGGCTGGGCACCATCATCACCGCGGGCGCGATGATCTCCGCCTTCAGCTGCGCGCTGGCCAGCACGGTGGGCGCCTCCCGGCTCACGTTCGCGATGGGCCGGGACGGGGTGCTGCCCGGCCGGCTCAGCCACGTCTCGGAGCGGCGCCGCACGCCGGTCGTGTCCACCGCGACCATCGTGCTGGCCGTCTACGTGATCATCGCGTTCACCTGGTTCGTGCTGCGCAGCAACCCGTTCACGCTGTTCCTGGAGAGCGGCACGATCGGCACGCTGATCCTGCTGGTGGTGTACATCCTGGCCACGATCGGCATGGTCCGGCTGGTGTTCTTCTCCGGGGACCGCACCATCCGGCGGTGGGAGCTCGCCATCCCGGTGCTCGGTGTGATCGTCCTGGGCTACACGCTGTTCCGCAACATCTGGCCACTGCCGACCGGCGTCGCGTGGTGGGGGCCGGCCGTGACCATCGCCTGGTTCGTGGTCGGCATCGCCTGGGTGCTGGCCCGGCCCGCGGCCACCCGACGGGCCGGTGAGCAGCTCACCCGGGCCGAGGGGCTGGCTGGGTCTGGCGCGGCCGCCGCGGAGGAGGCCGCCACCCCGGTGAGCTAGACCTGGAACTGCTTGAATGATCCCGCCATGTACCTGCGGCACGTGGCCGGGGACAGCCACGCGTTCGTGTACCGGGAGGACACAGGACCATGCCACGGCCATTCAGCCCATCGCGCGGTGACCAGGAACGTGCCGCGGACGAGACCCGGGCACAGGAACTGCAGCGGCATTTTGCTGACGAGATCAGCGCCGTGGCGGTGACGTTCGTCGACCACAGCGGCGCGGCCCGGGTCAAGGCCACACCGCTGGCCAGGCTGGACCAGGCGGCCCGCACCGGGCTCGGCTTCTCCCCGGTGCTCGACGCGTTCGACAGCCTGGGCGGGATCAACCCGGCCTCGCCCCTGGACAAGCCGGACGGCGACCTGCGGCTGGTCCCGGACCTCGACTCGTTCGCCGCGCTGAGCACGCCGGCTGGCTGGGCCTGGGCGCCGGGCGACCGGTTCTGGCAGGACGGCCGCGTCTACCCCGGGGATCAGCGCTCGTTCGCCCGGGCCCAGGTGGCCGCGGGCCTGCGCCAGGGCATCACGGCCCGGATGGCGTTCGAGGTGGAATGGATGGCCGGGCTGGACCAGGACGACTTCCAGGCCGCCGTCCGCGGCACCGGGTACGGGCTGGCCCGGCTGCTGGACGGGGCCGGCTACGCGCGGGACGTCCTCGACAGCCTGGAAGCGGCCGGGGTGCAGGTCCTGCAGCTGCACCCGGAGTACGGCCCCGGGCAGTTCGAGGTCTCGGTGGCCGCCCAGGACCCGGTGTCCGCCGCGGACACCAACGTGCTGGTCAAGCTGATCATCTCGGCGGTCACCGCCGAGCACGGCTGGCGCGCCGCGTTCGCGCCCGCGGTGCTCACCGGCAACGTCGGGAACGGCGGGCACCTGCACGCCAGCTTCTGGAGCGACGGCGAGAACCTGCTGGCCGGCGGCCCGGGCCGGCACGGGCTGACCGAGCGCGGCGAATCGATAGCCGCCGCCCTGCTGGACAGCCTGCCCGCACTGCTCGCCATCGGCGCCCCGTCGCCCGGCTCCTACCTGCGGCTGCAGCCGTCGGTGTGGGCCGGCGCGTTCCAGGTGTGGGGCACGGAGAACCGGGAGGCCGCGCTGCGCCTGATCGAGGCCGGCCCGGGCGACCCGGGCACCGCCAACCTGGAACTCAAGTCCTTCGACAACAGCGCCAACCCGTACCTGGTGGTGGGCGCGGTGCTGGCCGTGGCCCTGGCCGGCGCGGACCGGAAGGCCACCCTGCCCGCGGAGGTCAGCGGCGACCCGGCCAGCCCGGGGGCGGCGCAGGCCAGGCGGCTGCCCGGATCGCTGGCCGAGACGGTCGCCGCCCTGGCGGCCAGCGCGGACCTGCGGGCCGCGCTGGGCGACGAGCTGCTGGACGGGTTCCTGGCCGCGCGGCGGGCCGAGATCGAGCTAGCGGCGGGCAAGTCCGGTGAGGACATCATCGCCCAGTCCCGCTGGGTCCTGTGACCGGCTGCGGCCGGCTCAGGTGTTGCGGCCGCGGGCGGTAACCGGCCAGACGTCGACGACCTGCCCGTCCTGGGCCACGTAGACCGAGTCGACGAGGTTGACCGCCGTGCAGACGTGGTTGGGGAACACGGCCATCTGGTCGCCGGCCTGCGGAGCGGGCTGGCTGGCCGGGTGGCTGACCACGGCGTGGTGCTCCCACAGGCCGGTGATGACCGACACGGGGAAGTCCGGCAGCAGCCCGTGGCCGGGCGCCCAGGCGGGCCGGTCCGGGCCGAGCACCTTGGCCCCGGAGTCCAGGATGAACCGGCCGTCCGCGGGCACCGACACCACCGTGGCCAGGACGGCCAGGGCCACCTGGTCCACCGCACAGGTGCCGAGCACGACCTGCTGGGCATCGTTGAACGCGTACACGCCGGGGCGCAGTTCGGTGACCGGGCCGTCGTTGGCCGGGCCCAGGGACAGCGCCGCGGTCGGCGTCGAGCCCCCGCTGCGCACCGGGCAGGGCAGGCCGGCCGCGGCCAGGCTGTCCGCCGCCGCGGCCAGCGCGGACGACTCGTCGGCCGCCGCCGGCCCCGGCGCCCCCGGGGCGTAGCTGTGCCCCGGGGGCGTGAACACCCCGGCCACCGGCAGCCCGGCGGCGGTGGCCGCGGCCGCCACTACGCCCGCACCGGCCGGGAGCACGCCGCTGCGCCGCAGCCCGCAGTCCACCTCGACCAGGACCTGCGACGGTGACCCGGCCAGCGCGGCGGCCAGCCGGTGCGCTGCGGTGGCCGAGTCCACGCCGACCGACAGCCGGACCCGGCCGGCCAGCTCACGCAGCCGGCCGGCCCGGGCGGCATCGGCCCAGACCGGGTAGGCCACGAAGATGTCGGGCACCCCGGCGTCCGCGAACGCCTCGGCCTCGCCCACCGTGGCCACCGTGATGCCGGCCGCGCCCAGGGCCAGCTGGCGCCGGGCTATCTCGGCCGACTTGTGCGTCTTGACATGCGGCCGGAGCGCTATCCCGCGGTGCGCGGCGCTGTCCGCCATGGCCCGTAGGTTGGTGTCGAGCGCAGCGGTGTCCACCACCACCGCGGGCGTCGGCACCGCGCCGGGCGGCAGCCTCAGGACGGCCGGGCCGCGGAACCGCCGGCCACCTCGTAGGACCACAGCTCGCTGGAGATGCCGGCCGGCTGGGCGGCCTGGCCGCCCGCCTGGTCACCAGCCTGGTCACCAGCCTGGTCACCAGCCGGCCCGCCCGTGCCCCGGTGCCCGTGGCCGAACGCGGGCGAGTTCAGCCAGGCCTGGAAACTGCCCTCGTCCCGCCACCGGGTCACCACCAGCCAGGTGGTCCGCGCGTCGGTCGGCTTGAGCAGCTCGAACCCCTCGAAGCCGTCCTGGTCGTCCACCGCGCCGGCCCGGGCCGCGAAGCGCCTGGCCAGCTCGTCGCCGCTGTCCGCCGGGACGGTAATCGCGTTGATCTTGATCACGGTCATAGGCCCGATGATGCCAGCCGGTGCCCAGCCCGGCGCGACCCACCCGGCCGCCCGGGACGGCCTGGCTGCCCGGGTTACCAGCAGCTGGGCGGCCTGCCGGCCAGCTGCTGGTAACCCGGTGGGCCCATCTTGGCCGGCATGGCACGAACCCGCCTCTACCGCGACGGCGTGCTGGCCGACGAGGGCTTCCCGATCAGCAAGGAGCCCGGCTACCTGGCCGAACCGGATGGTGCTGTCTGTGGACCGCTACCAGTCGCACCTGTTCGTAACGTCCTACCAGGTGCGGCTGGACACCAGCCGCGGCGGGCTGCACACCAGCGAGGTCGACGCGTTCGTCACCGAGCGCGCCGTGGTCACGGTGCGGCGCAGCCCGGACTTCGACATCGGCGCCGTGCTGCGCCGCGTGCCGACTGCCGGTGACCGGTTTTTACGGGCAGAATGTGCCTTATCCCGGTTTCGGGCATACTTCGGGTTTCTGGGTCTCCACCGCCATCATGGTTGTGCTGTCCGCGTGTCTGTACACCGTGTTCCGCCGCAAGGACTGGCTCTGAGCGGCCGCCGCGTCTGGGGCGGGAATCCCAGGCGAAGGTACGGAACCGGTAAACCTGGGCATCCGTTCCCTAATGGCGGGGCATGGTCTGAGCGGGCATCGGCAGTACGTAGCAGAGGGAGCGGGAGTTGCGCATTCCAGGATGGGCACGGGGGACATCGGGATCAGGGGACGCCGCGTCGCGGGGGGAGCCGGCGCCGGCTCCGGGCACGGCGTCATCCGGAGACACTGGAGGGGATCAGGACGCGGCGCCAGATACGGCAGAACCAGCCGCCAGTACGGAACCAGCCACCGCGGAACCAGCCGCCACCGCGGAACCAGCCGCCACCGCGGAACCAGCCACGGCGGAGCTAGCCGCCACCGCGGAGCCGGCGGCTTCCCCGGGCACCCCAGGCAGCCGGGGTGGCCTGGGCGGTCTCAGCCGGGCCAAGGTGGCGGGCCTGGCCGTGGCTGTGATCGCCGTGCTGGCCGTGGCCGGTGTGGTGGCTGGCACGCTCAGCGGGGCGAAGGCATCCGGCCGGGCCACTGGCTCGGCCCGGCGCGCCTCCAGCGTGGCCGCGCCGGCCCGCCCGCTCCAGGTGGTCTCGGTGACCGAGGGCGGTGCGACCACCCGGACCGACGGGGCCGACCCGGTCCGGGTCACGCTGTCCGCCCCGCTGGCCGCTACCTCGCCCATGCCGGTGATCCGCCCGGCCGTGCCCGGGACCTGGCAGCGATCCGGTGACACACTGAGCTTCACCCCCACCACCCCATTCCAGCCGGGCACCCCGGTCCGGGTCCGCTTCGCGGCCGGCCAGCTGGGCCTGCGCTCCGCGGCCGGCGGCCTGCTGGCCAGCCCGGTGGTAGACCACCTGCGCACCAAGGACTGGTCCAGGCTGCGGCTCAAGCAGCTGCTGGCCCAGCTCGGCTACCTCCCGCTGAAATGGAAGGCCCAGGACGCGACCGCGGCGCAGCCGGACAACATGGCCACCGAGCTGGCCGCCGAGTACGCGCCGCCCGCGGGCAGCTTCAGCTGGAAGAAGGGTTACCCGAAGATCCTCAGCACGCTCTGGGGCGGCCGGGACAGCCTGATCATGGACGGCGCGATCCGGGCGTTCCAGTCCAACGAGGGGCTGACCATGACCGGGGTGATGACGTACGGCCTCTGGCAGCACCTGCTGAAGGCAGCCGCCGACGGGAACGCCAACCCGAACGGCTACAGCTACGCCGTGGCCAGCGAGGGCAGCCCGGAGACGCTGACCGTGTGGCACGACGGGCACGTGGTCATGCGCACGCTGGCCAACACCGGCATCCCGGCCGCGCCCACCGCGCTCGGGACCAGCCCGGTCTACCTGCGCTACCGCTTCCAGATCATGCGCGGCACCAACCCGGACGGGAGCCAGTACGCCGACCCAGTGTCCTGGGTGTCGTACTTCAGTGCCGGTGAGGCGGTGCACTACTTCCCGCGTGGCTCGTACGGCTGGCCGCAGAGCCTGGGCTGCGTGGAGCTGCCGTACAACCAGGCGGAGCAGGTGTGGCCGTACCTGACCTACGGGACGCTGGTCACCGTCACCGGCTGACCAGCCAGCACCGGGAGATATCGAGGCGCGGCACCTGCCGCGCCTCGATAGCATCAGGAGGTCAGGGCGCCAGCCCGCGATGCACCTACGATCAGGGAGCCACCGTGCCTGCCCAGTCACCGCTGCACATCACCCTCGCCGGACGCGAGCACGAGGTGGCCGCGGGCACGACCGCGGGCCAGGCACTCCAGGTGCTCAACGCCCCGGCGGGGCAGCCGCCCGCCAGCGGCTCCCCGGTGATCGCGGCGCGGGTCAACGGCGAGCTTCGTGACCTGGCCAGCCCGCTGGCCGAGGGGGACGCGGTCGCGCCGGTGGAACTGGCCAGCCCCGGCGGCCGGTCGATCATGCGGCACTCCACCGCGCACGTCATGGCCCAGGCCGTGCAGGAGCTGTTCCCCGAGGCCAGGCTGGGCATCGGCCCGCCGGTGGAGAACGGCTTCTACTACGACTTCGACACCGGCCGCCCGTTCAGCCCGGACGACCTCAAGGCCATCGAGCAGCGGATGCGGCAGATCGTCAGGCAGGGCCAGCGGTTCTCCCGGCGCGAGGTCAGCGACGAGCAGGCCCGCGAGGAGCTGGCCGGGGAGCCGTACAAGCTGGAACTGATCGGCCTCAAGGGCGGCGCCCCGGCCGCGGCCGCCGACGCCGGCGCGCCGACCGCCCCGTCCGAGGTCAGCGTCGAGGAGGCGGTCGAGGTCGGCGGCAGCCAGCTCACCATTTACGACAACCTCGACCCGGGCACCGGGGAGGTGCGCTGGAAGGACCTGTGCCGCGGCCCGCACGTGCCCAGCACCCGGGATATCCCGGCGTTCAAGCTGCTGCGCTCGGGTGGCGCGTACTGGCGGGGCAGCGAGAAGAACCCCCAGCTGCAGCGGATCTACGGCACCGCGTGGGAGTCCCGCCAGGTCCAGGACGACTACCTGGCCATGCTGGCCGAGGCAGAAAAGCGCGACCACCGCAAGCTGGGTGCCGAGCTGGACCTGTTCTCGTTCCCCACCGAGATCGGTTCCGGGCTGCCGGTGTTCCACCCCAGGGGCGCGATCGTCCGGCAGGTGATGGAGGACTACTCCCGGCGGCGCCACGACGAAGCCGGCTACCAGTACGTCAACACCCCGCACCTGACCAAGGAGGAACTGTTCCAGACCTCCGGTCACCTGGGCTTCTACGCCGAGGGCATGTTCCCGCCGATGGAGCTGGACGGGGCCCGGTACTACCTGAAGCCGATGAACTGCCCGATGCACGTGCTGATCTACCAGTCGCGCGGGCGGTCCTACCGGGAACTGCCGATGCGGCTGTTCGAGTTCGGCACGGTTTACCGGTACGAAAAGTCCGGCGTGGTGCACGGGCTGACCCGGGCCCGTGGCTTCACCCAGGACGACTCGCATATCTTCTGCACCCCCGAGCAGCTCGCCCCCGAGCTGGCCTCGCTGCTGGACTTCGTGGTCGGGCTGCTCCGCGACTTCGGGCTGACCGAGTTCGAGGCCGAGCTGTCCACCCGGCCGGAGAAGTACGTCGGCGAGCCGGCGGAATGGGCCGCCGCCGAGGCGGCGCTCCAGCACGCGCTGGACGCCTCGGGCCTGCCGTACGTGATCGCCGAGGGGGAGGGCGCGTTCTACGCGCCCAAGATCGACGTGCACGTGAAGGACGCCATCGGCCGCCGCTGGCAGCTGTCCACGCTGCAGGTCGACTTCCAGGAGCCGGGCCGGTTCGGCATCGAGTACCAGGCACCGGACGGTTCGCGGCAGCGCCCGTACATGATCCACCGGGCGCTGTTCGGCTCGATCGAGCGGTTCTTCGGCATCCTGCTCGAGCACTACGCGGGCGCGTTCCCGCCGTGGCTCGCGCCGGTCCAGGTGGTCGGCATCCCGATCACCGACGGGCACGTGCCGTACCTGGAGAAGGTCGCGGCCAGCCTGCGCGATGCGGGCATCCGGGTCGAGGTGGACACGAGCGACGACCGGATGCAGAAGAAGATCCGGAACGCGCAGCGGCAGAAGGTCCCGTTCATGCTGCTGGCCGGCGACGAGGACGTGGCCAAGGGCGCCGTCTCGTTCCGGTTCCGGGACGGCTCGCAGCGCAACGGCGTCCCGGTCGAGGAGGCCATCTGCGAGATCGTGTCCGCCGTCGAGCAGCGCATCCAGGTCTGACCGGCGGCTCATGTCGGACGAGCTCACCAGCGGGGTTCCCGGGCCGGACGGGATCGGCGTGCCGGACGGGTTCGCCCGGCTGTGGATGCCGCACCGGATGGCGTACATCAAGGGCGAGAACAAGGTGCCGGCCGGCCGGGAGGGCGAGGAGTGCCCGTTCTGCCGCATCCCGCAGCTGTCCGACGAGGACGGGCTGATCGTGGCCCGCGGGCAGCTCGTCTTCACCGTGCTGAACCTGTACCCGTACAACGCGGGGCACCTGATGGTGCTGCCGTACCGGCACGTGGCCGACTACACGGACCTGGACCCGGGGGAGACGGCCGAGCTGGCCGGCCACACCAAGCGGGCCATGACCGCGCTGCGCACCGCGTCCGGGGCGCAGGGCTTCAACATCGGCATGAACATGGGCTCGGTGGCAGGCGCGGGCATCGCCGCGCACCTGCACCAGCACGTGGTGCCCCGGTGGGGCGGGGACACCAACTTCATGCCGGTGGTCGGGCACACCCGGGTGCTCCCGCAACTGCTCCGCGACACCCGCAGGCTGATCGCCGACGCCTGGGCGTCCTAGCCGAGTCTGGCGGATCAGGCCCGGTAAGTTCGGCCATCTCGCGCGGTCTCGTAGGTCCGCGATCTTCACCGGATACCGCACCTCAACCTCAAGATCCATCAGACACGCCTCCAGCCAGGGGGGCGGCCCCCCTGGCTAGAGGCGCGCCCCCTCACCCCAGCCCGGGTTGCGCGGGGACGGCGCGGTTGCGGCTAGCTGTCCTCGGATTTGGCCATCTTGTCGGCCAGGTGGGCCGGGAGCGGCTCGTAGCGCAGGTAGCTGCGGCTGAACGAACCGGTGCCGTGCGACATCGAGCGCAGGTCGATGGCGTACCTGGTGATCTCCAGCTGCGGCACCTCGGCCTTGACCAGGGTCCGCCCGCCGGCCACCGGCTCGGTGCCCAGCACCCGGCCGCGGCGGGAGGACAGGTCGGACATGACCGCGCCCACGTATTCGTCGGCGACCAGCACGGACAGCTCGTCCACCGGCTCCAGCAGCAGCACCTTGGCCTTGTCCGCGGCGTCGCGCAGGGCCAGCTTGCCTGCCTTCTGGAAAGCCATGTCCGAGGAGTCCACCGAGTGCGCCTTGCCGTCGAACAGCGTGACCCGGACGTCCACCATCGGGTAGCCAGCCAGCACACCCTGCTCCAGCTGGGCCCGCACGCCCTTCTCCACCGACGGGATGAACTGGCGTGGCACCACGCCGCCGACCACCTTGTCCACGAACTCGAACCCGTCGCCGGAGGGCACCGGCTCGATCTCGATGTGGCACACCCCGTACTCGCCGTGCCCGCCGGTCTGCTTGACGTTCCGGCCCATGCCCTGGGCCTTGCCGGCCACCGTCTCGCGCAGCGGGACGCGCAGTTGCTTGGTCTCCACGCCTACCCCGTAGCGCGAGGAAAGCCGGTCCAGCAGCAGGTCGGAGTGGGCCTCGCCCATGCACCACAGCACCAGCTGGCGGGTTTCCGAGTTGTTCTGCATGCGGAGCGTCGGGTCCTCGGCCACCAGCCTGCCGATGGCCTGCGACATCTTGTCCTCGTCTGCCTTGGACTTGGCCGAGATGGCCACCGGGAGCAGTGGGTCCGGCATCGACCAGGGCTCCATGAGCAGCGGCTGGTCCTTGTCCGACAGGGTGTCCCCGGTCTCCGCCGTGCCCAGCTTGGCTACCGCGCAGATGTCCCCGGCCGGGCACTGGGCCACCGGCCGCTGCTGCTTGCCCAGCGGCGAGGTGAGCGCCCCGATCCGCTCGTCGCTGTCATGATCGGCGTGGCCGCGCTCGGCCATCCCGTGCCCGGACACGTGCACGGTGACATCCGGCCGCAGCGTCCCGGAGAATACCCGGACCAGGCTGATCCGGCCCACGTAGGGGTCCGAGGTGGTCTTGATCACCTCGGCCAGCAGCGGGCCCTTGGGATCACTGGTCAGCCCGGTCACGCTCTTCCCGTCCAGCGTGGTCACCCCGGGCATCGGGTGCTCGCTGGGAGCCGGGAAGGCCTGCGTCATCACCTCGAGCAGTTCGGCGAACCCGACCCCGCCCTCGAAGCTGGACGCGGCCAGCACCGGGTAGAAGCTGCCCCGGGCCACCGCCTTCTCCAGGTCCTCGATGAGCACCTTGGGGTCGATCTCCTCGCCGGACAGGTACCGGTCCATCAGGGACTCATCCTCGGATTCCTGGATGATCCCCTCGATCAGCGAGCCGCGCAGGTCAGCCGCGCGGTCGGCGTCCGCCGGGTCCGGGTCACGCTCGGTGCGGGTGCCGCCCGAGTAGTCGAAGAACTTGCCGGTGAGCAGCCCGATCAGGCCGCGGAGCTGGCCCGGCCCGTCGGTGACCGGCAGGTACAGCGGCGCTACGGACTCGCCGAACGCATCCTGGCAGGCGCGCAGTGCCTCGTCGAAGTCGGCCCGCTGATGGTCCAGCTTGGTGATCACCACCGCCCGCGGCATGCCGACGCGGGCGCACTCCTCCCAGAGCATCTGGGTCAGGCCGTCCACGCCGTCGGTGGCTGGCACAGTGAACAGCGCGGCGTCCGCGGCCCGCAGCCCGGCCCGCAGGTCCCCGGTGAAGTCGGCGTACCCCGGCGTGTCGAGCAGGTTGACCTTGACCCCGGCGTGCAGGACCGGTGCCAGGGTGAGGTTCACCGAGCGCTGCTGGCGGACCTCCACCTCGTCGAAGTCGCTGACCGTCGACCCGTCCTCCACCCGGCCGGCCCGCGGGATCGCACCGGTGTACGTGAGGAGCGCCTCGACCAGCGTGGTCTTCCCTGACCCTGAGTGGCCGACCAGCGCGACATTCCGTACGCTGTCGGGCTGGCCGGCCGCTGCTGTCCCGCCAGCGGCGCTCGGTCCCTTCTTGTCGGCCATGCGCCTCGCCTCCAACGACTCTGTGTTCGGCTGCCTCACAGCCAGCCTTTACCTCCCGGCCACCCGATCACAAGCCCTGAGACGGAATCATCCGTGCTGTCCTCCCGCCAGTAGGATCGGACGGCCATGCTGAACGCGCTGAGACCCCTGTTCGCCCGGCTGCTCACCCCGCTGGGCCAGGCTCTGGCGCGCACCCCGGTCACCCCCAACATGGTCACCGTGGCCGGGACGCTGGGCGTGGCTGTCGGCGCGCTGTGGCTGTTCCCCACCGGGCACCTGTTCGCGGGCACGCTGGTGTGCTGGGGGTTCGCCATGTTCGACATGCTGGACGGGCTGCTGGCCCGGGTGAAGGGGGCCTCCGGCGCCTGGGGCGCGTTCCTCGACTCGACCCTGGACCGGGTCGGCGATGCCGCGGTCTTCTCCGGCCTGGCCATCTGGCTGGCCCGCGGGCATCAGTGGGGGCTGGCCGGCGTTGCTCTCTATTGCCTGGTCGCCGGCAACATGGTGTCGTACGCCCGGGCCCGGGCCGAAGGGATCGGGGTAAAGGCTGACGTCGGGGTGGCGGAGCGGTCGGAGCGGCTGCTGGTCGCGCTGGTGGCGGCCGGGCTGACCGGGCTGGGCGTGCCGTTCGTGCTGGCCATCGGGCTCTGGGCGGTCGCGGTAGGGAGTACGGTCACGTTCGGGCAGCGGGTCTGGGTCGTGCGCAAGGCGGTGGGGCCCGGCGCCGAAGCGGGTGTGCCGCCCGCCGGGCCGCGGAGCGCAGAGCGAGGAACGAAAGACAAGTGACGAGGGAAAGCGCCGCCGTGCAGGGAGACCGGGGAGGTGGGCACGGCCCCCGGCCGCGCCAGCCAAGCTCGGTACAGGACCGGCTGGCCTCGGTCGGCTATGCGCTGGGCTGGAAGCTGGTCTGCCGGCTGCCGGAATCGTGGGCCCGGAACGCGTTCCAGTTCGTGGCCGACATCTTCTGGCGGCGGCAGGGCCCGCGGGTAATGACGCTCGAGGGCAACCTGAGCCGGGTGCTCGGCCCGGCCGCGACCGGCGCGCAGTTGCGCGCGATGTCCCGGCAGACCATGCGGTCCTACTCCCGGTACTGGCTGGAGGCATTCCGGCTGCCGGTGATCCCGCTGGAGCAGATCATGGCCGGGATGCACGCCACCGGCGAGGAAAACATCCAGGGCAACATCGCGGCCGGCCGCGGGGTTATCGTCGCTTTGCCGCATATGGGCAACTACGAGCAGGCTGGCTACTGGATCATCAACCGCGGGGTGGGCTCGTTCACCACGGTGGCTGAGCGGCTCAAGCCCGACTCGCTGTTCGACCGGTTCGTCGCGTTCCGTGAAGGGCTGGGCATGGAGGTGCTGCCCGCCACCGGCGGGCCCAGCCGGTTCGGCGTGCTGGCCCAGCGGCTGCGGGCCGGCCGCCTGATCTGCCTGGTATCTGACCGCGACGTGACCGGCGGCGGCACCGAGGTGGAATTCTTCGGGGAGAAGGCCCGGATGATGGGTGGCCCGGCCGCGCTGGCGGTGCAGACTGGCGCCGCCCTAGTCCCGGTCACCCTGTGGTTCGAGGATTCGGGGTGGGGGGCGGAGATCCACGACGAGATCCCGGTGCCGGCCGCGGGCACCAGGCGGGAGAAGGTCGCCGCGATGACCCAGCAGCTGGCTGAGGTTTACCAGGCGGGCATCCGGGCCCACCCGCAGGACTGGCACATGCTGCAGCCGGTGTTCACCGCCGACCTCGACCCGGACCGGCTGGCCGCGGCCCAGGCGCGCGGGGGGGAAAGCAGCGCCGCGGTGAATGGCAGCGGGCCGTGAGAGTCGGCATCGTCTGCCCGTACACCTGGGACGTGCCGGGTGGCGTGCAGCAGCACATCCGGGACCTGGCCGAGGCGCTGATCGGGCTGGGCCACGAGGTGTCGGTGATCTCGCCGGCCGATGACGACACACCGCTGCCGGACTACGTGGTGCCGGCCGGCCGGGCCGTCCCGGTGCCGTACAACGGCTCGGTGGCCCGGCTGGCGTTCGGCTTCCTGTCCGCCAGCCGGGTGCGCCGCTGGGTCAAGGACGGCGGCTTCGACGTGCTGCACGTGCACGAGCCCGCCGCGCCCAGCCTGTCCCTGCTGGCCTGCTGGGTGGCGGACGGGCCGATCGTGGCCACCGTGCACACCGCGACGCCCCGGTCCCGGGTGATGCACGCGGCCTACCCGGCGCTGCAGACCGCGCTGGAAAAGATCACCGGGCGGATCGCGGTGTCCGAGGCGGCGCGCACCACGCTGGTCGAGCACATGGGCGGCGACGCGGTGCTCATCCCGAACGGGGTCACGGTCAGCCGGTATGAGAAGGCCAGCCCGCTGCCCGGCTGGCCCGGCGAGGGCGGCGCGCTCGGCTTCCTGGGCCGGATGGACGAGCCGCGCAAGGGCCTGGACGTGCTGCTCCGCGCGTTCACCGAGCTGGCCGCCGAGCGGCCCGGGCTGCGGCTGCTGATCGCCGGGCCGGGTGACGTGGCCGACGTGCTGGCCAAGGTGCCGGAGCCGCTGCGGCCCCGGGTCATCCTGCTCGGCCAGGTCACCGAGGAAGACAAGGCCCGGGTGTACCACTCAGTGGACGTGTTCTGCGCGCCGAACACCGGCGGCGAGAGCTTCGGCATCGTGCTGGCCGAGGCGATGGCCGCGGGCGCGCCCATCGTGGCCAGCGACCTGGACGCGTTCCGCCAGGTGCTGCGGGGCGGCCGGGCCGGGGAGCTGTTCGAGACCGGCGACCCGGCCGCGCTGACCGCGGCGGCCGCGCGGCTGCTCGACGACCCGGCCCGGCGGGCCAGCCTGTCGGCCGCCGCGGCCGAGGCCGTCCGGGTGTATGACTGGCCGGTGGTGGCCCGCGACGTGGTCAAGGTGTACGAGGCCGTAGTGGCGGCGGCCAGCGGCAGCGCCGGCGAGGGGAGGCACGCCGTAGGCGTGTTCTCTCCGAGCCAGCGGTCGCGGGGGGTTCCGGGGGGTCGTCCTCCCGGGCTAGCAGAATTCAGGTGAGCCTCCGGTGCTGATCGACGTCATCCTCATCGCGGTCGCCGCGGTCCTGGTCGGTGTGTACGTGTCCTGGCGGGCCGGCCGTCTCGACCGGCTGCACAAGCGGACCGAGACGGCCCGGGCCGCGCTGGACGCGGCGCTGGTCCGGCGCAGCTCAGTGGCCCAGGAACTGGCTGCCTGCGGAGTACTGGACCCGGCCACCAGCCTGCTGCTGGCCGGCGCCGCGCACGACGCGCGGGCCGCGGGCCACCCGGACGAGCTGGCCGAGAGCGATCTGACCCGGGCGCTGCGGGCGGTGCTCAGCCAGCCCGGCTTCCGCGCCTCGGTGGCCAGCCGGGGCAGCGCCGACGAGCTGCTGGCCGAACTGGAGGAGGCCGCGCACCAGGTGTTCCTGGCCCGCAAGTTCTACAACGACCTGGTCGCAGCCACGCTGGCCGCCCGGCGGCGCTGGCTGGTCCGGCTGCTGGGGCTGGCCGGCGGTGCGGCGCTGCCCAGCTTCTTCGAGATGGACGACTCCGTGGTGGTCGCCGACGGCGACGGGCGCGGCTCCGACATGCCCCACCTGACCGGCTGACCGTGTTAGCCCGGGGGACGACCCCCCGGAACCCCCCGGTCGCCGCTGCGCGCCGAACGCCGGGTCGGCGGGCACCCGCCTGCGGCGCGCCCCGCCTCCCCGGCGCGGGCGCCGGACCGGGGGACGGGGCTCCCGGCCGGCGCGGTGTCGGCCGGGGCCGGGTGGCCGAGCGCCTACCATGGAACGTGGATGATGCGGCAGAATTGAACCATCAGTCAGCCGATGCCGTTCGCGATATCCGATGCAGTAGCCGCTCAATAGTGCGAACACCGGGAAATCAGAGAGGTCCACCGTGTCGAGCAGTACCGCGTTCAGCTCCGTCGAGTCCGCCCCGCGCACCGGCACCGCGCGGGTCAAGCGCGGCATGGCCGACATGCTCAAAGGCGGCGTGATCATGGACGTGGTGACGCCGGAGCAGGCGAAGATCGCCGAGGACGCGGGAGCCGTCGCGGTCATGGCGCTGGAGCGGGTGCCGGCTGACATCCGGGCCCAGGGCGGGGTCGCCCGGATGAGCGACCCGGACATGATCGACGGGATCATCCAGGCGGTGTCCATCCCGGTCATGGCCAAGTGCCGGATCGGGCACTTCGCCGAAGCGCAGGTGCTGCAGGCCATCGGGGTGGACTACATCGACGAGTCCGAGGTGCTCACCCCGGCTGACGAGGCCCACCACGTGGACAAATGGGCGTTCACCGTGCCGTTCGTGTGCGGGGCCACCAGCCTGGCCGAGGCGCTCCGGCGGCTGGCCGAGGGCGCCGCGATGATCCGGTCCAAGGGCGAGGCCGGCACCGGGAACGTGGTCGAGGCGACCCGGCACATGCGGCAGATCTCGGGCGATATCCGCCGCCTGGCCACGCTCCGCGAAGAGGAGCTGTACGCCGCAGCCAAGGACCTGCAGGCGCCCTACGAGCTGGTCGCCGAGGTGGCCCAGCGGGGCAAGCTCCCGGTCGTGCTGTTCACCGCGGGCGGCATCGCCACCCCGGCCGACGCGGCCATGATGATGCAGCTCGGCGCCGAGGGCGTGTTCGTCGGCTCCGGCATCTTCAAGTCCGGCGACCCGGCCCGGCGGGCGGCCGCGATCGTCAAGGCCACCACGTTCCACGACGATCCCGACGTGGTGGCCAAGGTCTCCCGCGGGCTCGGCGAGGCGATGGTCGGCATCAGCACGGACACCCTGCCGCCGGCCGAGCGCTATGCCGGCCGCGGCTGGTGACCGTCCCGGGCCGATGTTCGAGCGTTTCACCGACCAGGCCCGCCGGGTCGTGGTCCAGGCGCAGGAAGAATCCCGCCTGCTGAACCACAACTACATCGGCACCGAGCACCTGCTGCTCGGCGTCCTGCGCGAGCGGGGCACGGCGTCCGCCGGGGCGCTGGCCGCGCTGGGCGTCACGCTGGAGCCCGCGCGGCAGCAGGTCGCGGAGATCACCGGCCGGGGCCGGGAAGCACCGTCCGGGCACATCCCGTTCACCCCGCGGGCCAAGAAGGTACTCGAGCTCTCGCTGCGTGAGGCGCTGCAGCTGGGGCACGACAACATCGGCCCCGAGCACATCCTGCTCGGCCTGATCACCGAGGGGCACGGGGTGGCCGTCGAGGTACTGCGCGTGCTGGGCGCCGACCCGGAACGGGCCCGGGCCCAGGTGCTCGACGCGATGACCGCAGCCGGCCGGGAGCCGGCCGGGCCGGCCCGGCCGGTGCGCATCGTCGGCACCCCGGGGCAGCTGGACGAGATAATCCGGCGGCTGGACGCCATCGACAGCCGGCTGGCCACCATCGAGCGGCAGCTGGGCACCGGCGAGCCGCCGCCGGCGGCGGCCACGCCCGGGTAACCGGCCGGCCTGGGAAGACCGGCACCCGTCTTCGGCGTTCTCCATTAATTACCCGCATCCGCGCAGGAGGAAGACCATGCCCGAGCCCGGCCCGGAGACGGCCACGGGACCGGTGGTCGGCGTGCTGTCGCTGCAGGGCGACGTGGTCGAGCACGTCCGCGCGCTCTGCTCGGCCGGCGCCCGCCCGGTCACCGTGCGCCGCGTGGATGAGCTCGACGCCGTGGACGGCCTGGTCATCCCGGGCGGGGAGTCCACCACGATGTGGAAGCTCGCGGTGATCTTCGAGCTGATGGAACCGCTGCGCAAGCGGATCAGTGCCGGGCTGCCGGTGTTCGGCTCGTGTGCCGGCATGATCATGCTGGCGGACCGGCTGCTGGACGGCATCGGCGGGCAGCAGACGCTCGGCGGCATCGACATGACCGTGCGGCGCAACGCGTTCGGCCGCCAGGTGGACTCGTTCGAGGCGGACGTCACGGTGGGCGGGGTGCCCGGCGGCCCCTTGCGCGCCGTCTTCATCCGGGCACCATGGGTAGAGGAAACCGGCCCGGACGTGGAGATCCTCGGCCGGGAGCCCGGCACCGGTAGGATCGTCGCCGTCCGCCAGGGTCCCGCGCTGGCCACTGCCTTCCACCCTGAGCTGACCGGCGACCCGCGGGTGCACAAGCTTTTCGTTGACATGGTGAGGGATCGGATATGAGCGGCCACTCCAAGTGGGCCACGACTAAGCACAAGAAGGCCGTCATCGACGCCAGGCGGGGCAAGCTCTTCGCCAAGCTGATCAAGAACGTTGAGGTGGCGGCCCGGACCGGCGGGGCTGACCCAGCCGGCAACCCGACGCTGTACGACGCGGTGCAGAAGGCCAAGAAGAACTCGGTACCGAACGACAACATCGACCGGGCGATCCGGCGCGGTGCCGGGCTCGAAGCGGGCGGCGCCGCCTACGAGACCGTCAGCTACGAGGGGTACGCCCCCGGCGGGGTCGCGGTGCTGGTGGAGTGCCTGACCGACAACCGGAACCGGGCCGCGGCCGACGTGCGGACCGCGCTGACCCGGAACGGGGGCTCGATGGCCGACCCCGGGTCGGTGAGCTACCTGTTCCACCGCAAGGGCGTGGTGATCGTGCCCAAGGCGGCCGGGGCCAGCGAGGACGACGTGCTCATCGCGGTGCTGGACGCGGGGGCCGAGGAGGTCGACGACCTCGGTGAGTCGTTCGAGGTGGTCAGTGAGCCCGGCGACCTGCTGGCCGTGCGCAGCGCGCTGCAGGACGCGGGCATCGAGTACGACTCGGCCGAGGCGGCCTTCCTGCCCACCGTGGAGGTGGAGCTGGACGCGGAGCAGGCCAAGCGGGTGTTCCGGCTGATCGAGGCGCTGGAGGACTCCGACGACGTGCAGGACGTGTACGCCAACTACTCGGTGCCCGACGCGGTGATGGAGAGCCTGGACTGAACGGCCCCGAGTGAACATCAGGCAGCTGGAGACCAGTGATGACCTCGGCGCGCTGCTCGATCTGAGCGGCCGTGCGTTCGGGCCGCGCCCCGCGGCCGCCCGGCCGGGCTGGTACGCGGAGGTATGGTCCGGGATCACCGACCGGCGGTGGCTGGCCGCTTTCGACGGCCAGCGGCTGGTCGCCGCGGCCCGCTATCACGTGCTGCGGCAGTGCTGGCAGGGCCGCTGGCAGCCGATGGCCGGGGTGGCCAGCGTGATGGTCGCGCCGGAAGACCGGGGCCGCGGCACCGGCCGGGCGCTGATGACGGCCATGGTGGAGCTGATCGCCAGCCGTGGCTACCGGATCTCGGTGCTCTACCCGGCCACCTCGGCGCTGTACCGGTCACTCGGCTGGGAGATCGCCGGGGTGCGGGACCAGGTCCAGGTGCCAGCCCGCGCGCTGCGCGCGCTGACCGCGCCAGACCCGCTGCTCAGCCCCGGCGACGCGGCGCCCGGTGCGGCCGGGCTGCGCCGCTGCGGGCCAGCCGACGCGGCGGCCGTGCTGGCCACGCTCAGCGAGGCGCACCAGGCCGGGCAGGACAGCGGGCCGGTCACCCGCGACGAGGAGACCGTCCGGGCCTGGCTCGGGGACGGGGACCAGTACGGCTACCTGGCGCCGGACGGGTTCCTCAGCTACCGGTGGCACAACGGGAACGACGACATCGTGGTCGACCGCCTGGTGGCCGCGTCGGCCGCTACCACCCGGGCGATGTGGGGGGTGGTGGCGTCGCACGCGTCCATCGCCGACACCGTGCGGGCCTGCGTGGGCCCGGCTGACCCGGTGGCCTGGCTGACCCGGGAACCCGACCTGCAGCCGGCCGGCCGGTACACGTGGATGCTGCGGATCACGGACGCGCCCGGGGCGGTGGCCGAGCGCGGCTTCCCGGCCGCGGCCGAGGCGACCGCGCCCATCGAGCTGGCCGACCCGGCCTGCCCGGGTCATCAGGGGCGGTGGACGCTGCAGGTAGGCGGGGGCAAGGGCACCCTGACCCCAGGCCACGCGGCCGTACGGGGCGGGACGCCGCTCGCCCTCGGCCCGCGCGGGTTCGCGGCGCTGTACGCGGGCACCCCGGTGAGCACGCTGCGCCGGGCCGGGCTGGCCGGCGGCGGCAGCCGGGCCGGGGACGCGGCGCTGGACACCGCGTTCGCGGCCCGTCCCTACATGCACGACTACTTCTGACCGACACGCCGGGGAACCTCGGGGCGCGGGCTGGCCCGGGCCGGTAATGTCGGTGGCGGCACCGAACATGTGTTCGCCATCCTCCCAGCGGTGCCCAGCTACTTAGGGGTGCGAATCCACAGATGCGGGTCCTCGGCGTCGATCCCGGGCTGACCCGGTGCGGGCTGGGTGTGGTGGACGGCATCCCGGGCCGGCCCCCGGCCCTGGTCGCCGCCGGCGTGGCCCGCACCGCGGCCGGTGACGACCTCGCGGCCCGGCTGCTCGCGCTGGAAGCGGAGATCGACAGCTGGCTGGCCGAGCACCGCCCGGACGCGGTCGCGGTGGAGCGGGTGTTCAGCCAGCACAACGTGCGCACCGTGATGGGCACCGCGCAGGCCGGGGCGGTGGCCGTGCTGTGTGCCGGCCGGCATGGGCTGCCGGTCGCGCTGCACACCCCGAGCGAGGTGAAGGCCGCGGTAACCGGCAGTGGCCGGGCCGACAAGGCCCAGGTGACCACGATGGTGATGCGGCTGCTCCGGATGGCCGACCCGCCCAGGCCCGCGGACACCGCCGACGCGCTGGCGCTGGCCATCTGCCAGCTGTGGCGGGGCGGGACGAAGTCCCGGCTGGCCGCCGCGGCCCAGCGGATCAACTCAGGAGAACGACGGTGATATCGCATCTGGACGGGCTGGTCGCGGCGATCGCGCCGGAAGGCGCGGTGATCGAGGTCGGCGGGGTGGGGCTGCTGGTCCAGGCCACGCCGGGCACGCTGGCCACGCTGCGCACGGGGTCCCGGGCCCGGGTCGCGACCTCGCTGGTCGTCCGCGAGGACGCCCTGACCCTGTACGGCTTCGCCAGCGACGACGAGCGGGACGTGTTCGAGCTGCTGCAGACGGCCAGCGGGATCGGGCCCCGGCTGGCCCTGGCCATGCTCGCCTCGTTCAGCCCGGACGGGCTGCGCCAGGCGATCGCGGCCGAGGATGTGGCCGGGCTGACCCGGGTCCCCGGGATCGGCCGGAAGGGCGCGCAGCGCATCGTGCTCGAACTGGCCGGGCGGCTGGGCTCGCCGGGCGCGCCGGTCACCCCGGCCGGGACGGCCGGGCCGGGCCGCCCGGGCGGGCGCGCCGCGTCCTGGCGTGACCAGGTCCGCACCGGGCTGGTCAACCTGGGCTGGCAGGCCCGCGACGCCGAGCAGGCCATCGCCGCGGTCGAGGCCGACCTGGCCGGGGCCGGGCCGGCCGCCGGCGACGGCGCCGAGGTCGACGTCAGCACCGCGCTGCGGGCCGCGCTGCGTAAGCTGAGCCGGACGTGACACCACCGAGGCGGGACGGGGCTCACGAGGCCGCCGAGACAGCTGGCCGGGAGGCCCCGGCCCTGTCCGCGGCCGAGGAGGAGCGGCTGGTCTCGGCCGCGCTGGCCAGCGCGGACGAGCGGGTCATCGAAGGGGCGCTCCGGCCCAAGCGGCTGGCCGAGGTGATCGGCCAGGGCCGGGTGCGGGAACAGCTCTCCCTGCTGCTGGAAGGGGCGCTGCGGCGCGGCCGGGCCCCGGATCACGTGCTGCTGTCCGGGCCACCGGGACTGGGCAAGACCACGTTCGCGATGATCATCGCCACCGAGCTGGGCGCGCAGCTGCGCATCACCAGCGGCCCGGCCATCGAGCGGGCCGGGGACCTGGCCGCCATCCTGTCCACGCTGGGCGAGGGTGATGTGGTGTTCATCGATGAGATCCACCGCCTGGCCCGGCCCGCCGAGGAGATGCTGTACCTGGCCATGGAGGACTTCCGGGTCGACGTGGTGGTCGGCAAGGGGCCGGGTGCGACCGCGATCCCGCTCGACATCGCCCCGTTCACCCTGGTCGGCGCGACCACCCGGGCCGGGCTGCTGCCCGCGCCGCTGCGCGACCGGTTCGGCTTCACCGCGCACCTGGACTTCTACGAGGCCGCCGAGCTCGACGTGATCGTGCGCCGGTCCGCCGACCTGCTCGGGGTGGCGCTGCGCGGCGACGGGGCCGAGGAGATCGCCCGGCGCTCCCGCGGCACGCCGCGGATCGCCAACCGGCTGCTCCGCCGGGTCCGTGACTACGCCGAGGTGCGCGCGGACGGGACCGTCACCCGGGCGCTGGCCCGGGCGGCGCTCGAACTGTACGAAGTGGACGAGGAGGGCCTGGACCGGCTGGACCGGGCTGTGCTGGGCGCGCTGGTAACCCGGTTCGGCGGCGGCCCGGTGGGCCTGTCCACGCTGGCCGTGGCGGTGGGCGAGGAAGCCGAGACGGTCGAGGTGGTGGCGGAGCCGTTCCTGGTCCGCGGCGGGCTGATGGCCAGGACCCCACGCGGCCGGGTGGCCACCCCGGCCGCCTGGGCCCATTTTGGCCTCACCCCGCCCGAGCCACCCGGCCTGGCCGTCCCGGGGGGCCTGTTCGAGTGATCCCTGGCCGCGGGCCAGGCCAGCTCAACGGTCGCGGGGATGTCACGATCAGTCGCCGGACACCGTAGCCTGTTGGTGCGCCGCGTGCGCGCCGCTACACTTCGGCAGTTGGTCAACGACTGCCCGCTGGCCATGGATCCCGGCCCCGCCGGCTCACGGCCCGGCGCGCGGCCAGTGGAGCACATTCAACTGGAAGGATGCCCCCACGATGGGGAACATGCACTATCTCGCAGCCGCTAAAGGCGGCTCAGGGAACTACACATTCCTGATCGTCATCGTCGTGCTGTTCGGCCTGCTCTACTTCGTCATGATCCGGCCGCAGCGCAACAAGCAGCGCCAGGCCCAGGCCATGCAGAGCCAGGTGCGGCCCGGCCAGCGGGTGCGCACCACCGCGGGCATGTACGCGACCGTGGTGGAGGCGGACGACAGCGACGTGATCCTGGAGGTGGCGCCGGGCGTCCAGCTCCGCTTCCTCCGCCGGGCCATCATGGACGTGCTGCCCGACGACGATGGGACCGCGGCCGCAGACACCGCGGGCCCGGAGTACGCCGAGCCGGCCGCCACCGATGACGCTGCCGGCAGCGTGGGCAGCGACGGCCAGGCGGCCGCCGGCTACCAGAACGGCTCCGCGCCGGACACGGCCACCGGCTCCAGCCCGGCCGACAGCACGGCCGCTGGCGAGCACCAGGCGGAGTGACCGGCAGCCCCGCGCCGGCGTCCCGGGGCGGGGCACTCGCGAAGCGAAGGACAGGCAGAAGTGGCTCCCCCTAGCGGAAACGTCTCCCGGCCCGGGCGCGCGCTGGCCGCGCTGGGCGTGGTCATCGTGGTGCTGTTCCTGGCCATCGTCGGCGGCAACATCGCCCAGCCATCGAAGTGGGGCCACGACCTCAAGGTGCGCCTCGGCCTCGACCTGACCAGCGGCACGACGGTGTCGCTGCAGGCCCAGGCGCCCAAGGGCGTATCGACGGCCCAGTTCGCGTCGGACATGACCCAGGCCAAGAACATCATGGAGAGCCGGGTTAACGGGGCCGGCTTCACCGAGGCGCAGGTCCAGCAGCAGGGCAGCAACATCATCAACGTGTCCGTGCCGGGTGCGAACTCCCAGAAGGTGGTCGACCTGGTCGGCACCACGGCCCAGCTGCTGTTCCGTGAGGTACTGCTGATCGCGCCGAATACCGCCACGGGAGCCACCCCGACCCCCACCCCGACGCCGACCCCGACGGCCGGCGCGTCGTCCTCGGCCACGCCGTCAGCCACGGCCAGCCCGACGGCCACGGCCAGCGTCAAGGCCAAGGTCACCATTTCGCCTAACGCCGGGACGGCGGACCGGGCCGGCCACGCGCGCTTGCTGGCCGCGCAGGCCAAGGCTTCCGCCACGCCGTCGGCCAGCGCGGCGGCCACCCCGGCCCCGTCGGCCAGCGCCACGCCTACCTCGGGGCTGTCCACCACGGCGGACGGGTCGGGCAACGCGGCCCTGCTCACCCCGCACATCAAGACGCTGTTCGACAAGCTCAACTGCGCCAGCAAGAACTGGAAGACGGAGGTCGGCTACACCGGCACGCAGTACAACGACCCGAGCAGCCAGACCGTCTCCTGTGGCTCGGTCAACGGGGTGCTGTACAAGTACGCGCTGGCCAAGTCGCTGGTGCAGGGTAAGGAGATCAAGTCGGCCACCGCCGGGCTGGCCAGCACCAGCGTGGACTGGCAGGTCAACGTCAACTTCAAGCCGGCCGGGGCGACCGCGTGGGGCAACCTGACCACGACGATGTTCAACAAGTACGGCACGTCCTCGGCGCTCGACTACCTGGCCATGGTGCTGGACGGTGAGGTGATCTCCGCCCCGGTCGTGCAGGGTGCGATGAACACCGGCACGGCCGAGATCACCGGTAACTTCACCGAGAACCAGGCGACCACGCTGGCCAACCAGCTCAGCTACGGCGCGCTGCCGCTCACGTTCACCAAGCAGTCGGTGAACACCATCTCGCCGACGCTGGGCAGCGACCAGCTGCACGCGGGCCTGCTGGCCGGGGCCATCGGCCTGCTGCTGGTCGTGCTGTACTGCCTGCTCTACTACCGCGGGCTGGCCGTGGTCGCGGTGTCCAGCCTGATCATCGCCGGGGTGCTGGTGTTCGAGGCGATCGTGCTGCTCGGCAAGTACGAGAACCTGGCCCTGGAGCTGTCCGGGGTGGCCGGCCTCATCGTGGCCATCGGCATCACCGCGGACTCGTTCGTGGTGTTCTTCGAACGGCTCCGGGACGAGGTGCGCGACGGCCGCACGCTGCGCACCGCGGTGGAACGCGGCTGGAAACGGGCCCGGCGTACGATCCTGGTCTCGGACACGGTGTCGTTCCTGGCCGCGGCGCTGCTCTGGTACCTGTCCATCGGTGAGGTCAAGGGCTTCGCGTTCACCCTGGGGCTGACCACCGTCATCGATGTGGTGGTGGTGTTCCTGTTCACCAAGCCGATGATCACCCTGCTGGCCCGGACCAAGTTCTACGGCCAGGGACACAAGTGGTCTGGCCTGGACCCGGCCCGGCTGGGCGCCCGGGCCCCGTGGCGATCGTCCCGGCCGGCCGGGGTCACCCCGGCCACCCCGGCGAAGGAGGCGTGATGTCGCGGCTGGGCAACATCGGCGGCCGGCTGTACCGCGGCGAGGTCTCCATCGACTTCGTAGGCCGGCAGAAGCTCTGGTACTCCATTTCCGGGCTGATCCTGGTGCTCAGCCTGATTGGCCTGTTCACCCGCGGGCTGAACTTCACCGTGGACTTCAAGGGCGGCTCGGTCTTCAAGTTCCCGGTCGGCCACAGCAGCATCACCGACGTGCAGCACGCGGTCAGCAGCTCCGACGCGGGCAGCAACGCGATCGTGCAGCAGGTCGGCTCGGGGGCCAGCGCGAACTGGCAGGTGCAGACGGGCAAGCTGCCCTACTCGCAGCAGACCCAGGTGCAGGCCACGCTCAGCCGGGACCTCGGCGTCCCGCAGGACAGGATCAGCATCAACTTCGTCGGGGCCAGCTGGGGCTCGGACATCACGCACAAGGCGATCGAGGCGCTGATCGCGTTCCTGGTCGTGATCGTGATCTATCTGTCGATCGCGTTCGAGTGGCGGATGGCGGTCGCCGCGCTCGTCGCGCTGGCCCACGACATCGTGATCACCACCGGGGTGTATGCGCTGGCCGGGTTCGAGGTCAGCCCGGCCACCGTGATCGGGCTGCTGACCATCCTGGGTTACTCGCTGTACGACACCGTGGTCGTGTTCGACAAGGTCCGGGAGAACACCGCGGGCCTGCTCAGCTCGACCCGCAGCACCTACAGCCAGGCCGCCAACCTGGCCCTGAACCAGACCCTGGTCCGGTCCATCAACACGTCGGTGATCGCCCTGCTGCCGGTGGCCGCCATCCTGTTCATCGGCGGCGGCATCCTCGGCGCGGGCGAGCTCAACGACCTGGCGCTGGTGCTGTTCGTCGGCATGCTGTCCGGCACCTACTCCTCGATCTGCATCGCCACCCCGGTGCTGGCCGACCTCAAGGAGCGGCAGCCGCAGTACCAGGCGCTGGCCAAGCGGGTGGCACTGAAGGCGGCCGGCGGCCGGGCGGCCAGGCGGGCCGCGGCCAAGGCCACCCGCACGCCGGCCGGCGGGGCCACCGCGCCCGGTACCGGCGGCGCGGCCCTGGCGGCCGGCCCGGTGGCGGCCGGCGCGCCACCCGGTGCCGCCGATCCGGATGACGTGGCCGATGCGGAGCTGGCCGGGGACGGCGAGGCGCCCGGGCCCGAGGAGCGCGTCCCGGCGGGCCGGGCCGCGCCGCGGCCACCAGGGCCCGGGGCGCGCACCGGCCCGCGCCAGCAGCCCCGCCGGACCAGCTCGGCCAAGCGCCGGCCCGGCGGCAAGAAGAAACGCCGGTAGATGCGGCCCGCCGATGACCCCGGCCTGCCCGCCCGGGACGGAGAGCTGGCCGCGCTGATCGCCAGCCGGATCCGCGACATCGCTGACTACCCCCAGCCGGGCGTGGTGTTCAAGGACATCACCCCGCTGCTGGCCGACGGGGCCGCGCTCAGTGCCGTGGTGGCCGGGCTGGCCGCCGGGCAGCCGCCCCGGGGCGAGCCTGGCGGGGTGGACAAGGTGGCCGGGATCGAGGCCCGCGGCTTCATCCTGGCCTCGTCGGTGGCCATCGCGCTCGGCGCCGGTTTCGTGCCCGTCCGCAAGCAGGGCAAGCTGCCCGGGCCGACCTACGCGCAGAGTTACGACCTGGAATACGGCAGCGCGACCATCGAGGTGCACCAGGACGCGTTCGCGCCTGGTGAGCGGGTGCTCATCGTGGACGACGTACTGGCCACCGGCGGCACCGCGGCCGCGGCCGCGGAACTGATCCGCAAGGCGGGCGCCCAGGTGACCGGGATCGTGGTCATCCTCGAGCTGAGCTTCCTGGCCGGCCGGGACAGGCTGCCGGACTCGCTGATCCGCTCACTGCTGGCGGTCTGACCTGCCGTCCCGGTGACGGGGCCCGCCGAGCCGGGTACTTTCTGGATCTTCCGCCGGTAGAATGGCGGCCTGGCGGATGTGAGGAGTACCTGTGGCCGGTGACGTGGCAACGACCGGCGACGGCGGAGCCGGGGCCACTCCTGTCCCCCCAGACGGGTCCGCCGCGGTGGGGGAGGGTGTGACCCGGCCCGGCCCGGACAGCCCAGACCGGGTACCCGGGAATGGCCGGAGCCCGTCAGACGCTTCTGCCCGTATGACGTCTGCTGCCCCCGCGGCCAGCCCGGCGCCGCCAGCCGGCGGCGCCCCGGGCAGCGCGGCCCCGGCTGAGCCCGGCCCCGGCCACGGCCCGGCCGCTGGCCGTGGCTCAAGGGCGGGCACCGCGCGTGGCTCCGCCGCCAGCCGGGGTGCCGGCACCGGGCGGCTGCCCGGCACCGGGAGCGAGGCGGGCGGCGGTGCCGCGGTCCGGCGCCGGCTGGCCCGGCTAGGCGCGGCCCGCGGCGGCGGGATCAACCCCGTCCTGGAACCGATGATCAAGACGGTCCGGACCACCCACCCCAAGGCAGACGTCCGGCTGCTCGAGCACGCCTACGACGTGGCCGCGCACTGGCACACCGGCCAGCAGCGCAAGAGCGGCGACCCGTACATCACCCACCCGCTCGCGGTGGCCACCATCCTGGCCGAGCTGGGCATGAACCACGAGACGCTGTGCGCGGCGCTGCTGCACGACACCGTCGAGGACACCGCGTACACGCTCGACCAGCTGCGGGCCGACTTCGGCGAGGACATCGCGGCCCTGGTCGACGGGGTGACCAAGCTGGACAAGGTCAAGTACGGCGAAGCCGCCGAGGCGGAGACCGTGCGCAAGATGATCGTCGCGATGTCCCGCGACATCCGGGTCCTGGTCATCAAGCTGGCCGACCGGCTGCACAACATGCGCACGCTGCGCTACCTGGCCCGGGAGAAGCAGGAGCGCAAGGCGCGGGAGACGCTGGAAATCTACGCCCCGCTGGCGCACCGGCTCGGCATGAACACGATCAAGTGGGAGCTCGAGGACCTGGCCTTCGCCACGCTGTACCCCAAGCGGTACGACGAGATCGCCCGGCTGGTGTCCGAGCGGGCCCCGCGCCGTGACGTGTTCCTCCAGGAAGTCATCGAGGACGTGTCCGCCGACCTGCGGGAAGCCAAGATCAAGAACTCGGTGATGGGCCGGCCCAAGCACTACTACTCCGTCTACCAGAAGATGATCGCCCGCAATGTGGGCTTCGACGACATCTACGACCTGGTCGGCATCCGGGTCCTGGTCGACTCGGTACGCGACTGCTACGCGGCCCTCGGCACGGTGCACGCCCGGTGGAACCCGGTGCCCGGCCGGTTCAAGGACTACATCGCGATGCCGAAGTTCAACATGTACCAGTCCCTGCACACCACGGTGATCGGCCCGGGCGGCAAGCCGGTCGAGCTGCAGATCAGGACGTATGGCATGCACCAGCGGGCCGAGTACGGGGTCGCCGCGCACTGGAAGTACAAGGAACAGACGATGCTGGGCGGCGGCCGGGGCAGCCAGGCCAGCGGGGCCGGCGACCTGGCCTGGCTGAGCCAGCTGGTGGACTGGCAGCGGGAAACCGCCGACCCGGCCGAGTTCCTCGAGTCGCTCCGGTTCGACCTGGGCGCGGCCGAGGTATACGTGTTCACCCCGCGCGGCGAGGTGATCGCGCTGCCCCAGGGCGCGACCCCGGTGGACTTCGCGTACGCCATCCACACCGAGGTCGGCCACCGCACCATTGGCGCCCGGGTCAACGGCCGGCTGGTGGCGCTGGAGAGCACCCTGGACAACGGCGACACCGTGGAGATCTTCACCTCCAAGGCCCAGGACGCCGGGCCGAGCCGGGACTGGCTGTCGTTCGTCAAGAGCGCGCGGGCCCGGAACAAGATCCGGCACTGGTTCTCCAAGGAGCGCCGCGAGGCGGCCACCGAGACCGGCAAGACCGCCATCGCGCGGGCGCTGCGCAAGCACGGCCTGCCGCTGCAGCGCCTGGTCACCGGGGACGCGCTGCTGGCCATCGCCACCGAGCTGCACTACCCGGACCTGTCCGCGCTGTACGCCGCGGTCGGCGAGAGTCACGTCAGCGCGCAGTCGGTGGCGGCCAAGCTGGTTCAGTCGGCGGGCGGGATGGTCGGCGCGCAGGAGGACCTGGCCGAGGCCACGCTGCCCACCCGGCCGCCGCCGCAGCGGCCGGCCGGCGACTCCGGCGTGGTGGTGGAAGGCACCTCCGACGTCTATGCCCGGCTGTCCAAGTGCTGCACGCCGGTGCCCGGCGACGAGATCACCGGGTTCGTCACCCGCGGGCACGGCGTCTCGGTGCACCGGGCGGACTGCCTGAACCTGCGGCACCTGCTCGACTCGCAGCCGGAGCGGCTGGTCGCGGTGCGCTGGTCGCCCACCGAGGACTCGCTGTTCCTGGTCGCCATCCAGGTCGAGGCGCTGGACCGGACCGGGCTGCTGTCCGATGTCACCCGGACCATCTCCGACCAGCACGTGAACATCCTGTCCGCCTCGGTCACCACGACCAGGGACCGGGTCGCGGTCAGCCGGTTCACGTTCGAGATGGGCGATCCCAAGCACCTCGGCCACGTGCTGCGTGCCGTCCGCGCCATCGACGGCGTCTACGACGTCTACCGGATCACCAGCTAGCGCCGCACCAGGCACCGTTCGCGGCCCGGGCCAGCAACGCCTGACCAGCGACTACCTGGCCGCCCCGGGCTCAGCCCGGGGTCTTCGTTTTGATCAGCGGCGCGTCCCGCGACAGCTCACGGAACCCGACGCTGTAGAACAGCCCGCGCCCCCCGGGATGCCCCGGCGCGCCCAGGCAGGCGACCGTCATATGGGTGGCCCCAGCCGCCCGCGCCAGCTGCATCCCGTGCCGCAGCATGGCCGTGCCCAGCCCCCGGCGCCGGTAGCCCGGGTGCGTCCCGACCGGCTCGAACTCCGCGGTCTGGTTCGCTTCGTCGAGCCACATGATCGTCGAGGCGGCCATCGTCCCGTCCGGCGCCTCGACCAGGATGTGCAGGTCGCTGCGGTACGCCGCCGTCTGCCGGACGCCCTGGTAGCCCTCGGCCGTGTACGTCGAGGGAGCCCAGGCGTCCAGATGGGCCTGGACCGCGGCCTCCGGCCCGGCCTGGCCGGCGGTGCGGAACCGGAATCCGGCTGGCAGTACCGGCTGGGCCACGTCGGTGAGGTCCCGCTCGTTGAGCTGGGTCCAGGACCCGGCGTCGCCGAGCGAGGCCAGGTCGGTCTCATAGCCGTGCGCCGCCCACCGCTTCAGGGCGAATTCATCGGCGGCGCTCGGCCGCACCGTACGCTCGGTGCCCGCCGCCGCGGCGTCGTACCAGTCGATCACCTCGTCAACCAGCCCGGCGTGGCCGGGATGGACCTGGTACACCAGATAGGCGCCGGTGACATCCTGCACCGACCCGTCGCTCCGCCGCACCTGGTGCGGAAGAAAGGCCCAGCCCCACGCCACCACATCCCGGGCCGAAAACCACAGCCGGCGCGGCCACGTTGCGCCGGCGCTGGCGTGCCCCTTGCCCCAGTTCCAGGCCAGCTCGCCGAATGTCGCTTCGCTGTTCACCAGGTCCAGGCGGGTGGCCGTGACACGCTGCGTCAGACCCTGCATGAGCTGCACGTCCGCCGCGGTCATCAGCTCGGAGTCTGGCATCGTGCCCCCCGATTACGCCGCTCCGCGCCGGCCCGGCGAGCACCGGCCCGCGGCTCGCCCCGGCCCGCCGGGTGCCTGGTCAGCTGGAGAGTTCCGCTAGCGTGCGTTCGGCTTCTTCCAGCCAGGACCGGCGGGCCGTGATGGCCTCGGTGGCCTGGTCCGCGGCCCTTGTGTCGCCCCGCTGCTGCGCCCTGGCCAGCTGGTCCTCGAGGGAGGCGATGGCCGTCCGGATCTGGTCCACGGTGCCTTTGGCCCGGGCCAGCGCCTCCGGGTTGGATCTGCGCCACTGCGCGTCCTCGGCCTTGCGTACCGCGTCCTCGACCCGGCGCAGGCCCTGCTCCAGCCGGTCGTGCGCTTCGCGGGGGACGGGGCCGGCCTGTTCCCACCGCTCCTGGATGGAGCGCAGCGTGGTGCGCGCCGCCCGCACGTCGGTCACCGGGACCAGCCGGCTGGCCTCCTCCAGCAGCGTGGCCTTGACCGCGGCGTGCTCGCGCAGCTCGTTCTCCTTGGCCGAGAACACCTCGGAGCGGGCTGCGAAGAACTGGTCCTGGGCCGTCTTGAACCGGCTCCACAGTTCCTCCTCGTCGGCCCGCCCGGCCCGGCCCGCCGCCTTCCAGGACCGCATCAGATCCCGGTAAGCCGCCGCGGTCGGGCCCCAGTCGGAGGAGCTGGCCAGCGCCTCGGCCTCCACGACCAGCTTCTCCTTGCTGGTCTTGGCCTGCCCGCGCTCCTCTTCCAGCCCGGCGAAGTAGGCCTTGCGGCGCTTGGCGAAGCTGTTGCGGGCGGCGGACAGCCGTTTCCACAGCGCGGCCTCGACCGCGCGGTCGGCCCGCGGCGCGGCCTTCCACTCCTCGAGCAGCTGGCGCATCCGCTCACCACTGATCTTCCAGTGCGTGGCCTCGGCGGCGATCTGCTCGGCCTCGGAGACTATCCGCTCCTTGATCGCCTTGGCCTCGACCCGGGCGTTCTCGCGGGCGGCCCGCACTTCCTCACGCCGGCCCTCGACCTGGCCGGTCAGCGCCTCCAGCCTGCTGTGCAGCGAGTCCAGATCCCCGATCGCGTTGGCCGTGGACACCGCCTCGAGCAGCCGGTCGATGGTAGCCCGGGCCGCCCCGGGGGACAGGTCGGTGCCCGAGAGGCGCTGCTCGAGCAGGGCTACCTCGGTCTCCAGCGCGGTGTACTTGCGCCGGTAGAACGTCAGGGCCTCGTCCGGGCTGCCTGCCTGCCATGAGCCAACCACCCGCTCGCCAGCGGCGGTACGCACAAAGACCGTACCGTCATCGGCTACCCGGCCCCACGGATCGTTGGCGGTACTCACCGCTAACCTCCCTGCCCCGCTCCAGGCGGCACCGCCCGGCTCAGGTCTTCTTAATAGTGACGCTCTCGATGACGACTTTCTCCTTCGGGTGCCCATCCCCGTGGCTATTGGAGTTGTCACTTCCTGCCTTGGCCACATTCTGGATGATCCCGAGTCCTTTGACGACCGTGCCGAACGGCGTATAGCCCGGCGCTAGCGTGGAGTTCTTGTAGACGATGAAGAACTGGCTGCCGTTCGTATCCGGACCCGAGTTGGCCATGGCCACGGTGCCCTGGGTGTACTTCGCCCCGGCCAGGTTCTCGTCGTCGAACTTGTAGCCCGGCCCGCCGCGGCCGGTCCCGGTCGGGTCGCCGCACTGCAGCACGTACGGGTCGATCGTGGTCAGCCGCTGACAGTGCGTGCTGCTGAAGTAGTTCTTGCTGGCCAGGTACACGAACGAGTTGACCGTACAGGTCGCCTTGCTGTTCAGCAGGTCGATAACCACATCACCGCGGTTGGTGTGGATGGTGGCCTGGTACGTCGCCCGCCAGTCCGGTTTGCTGGGCGGCTGGCCCACGTTGCGGGCCGCGGTGCCGTACGCCGGGTAGCTGCACGTCGTGGCCGGCGCGGTGGCCGACGGGGTGGCCGACGCGGTGGCTGACGCGGCCGCGTTACTGGTCGTGCCGGGCTGGCTGAACAGGAAGAACCCGCCTACGCCCAAGCCCACTACGACCAGGCAGACCACGGATATCATGGTGATCTGCCGGGTTCGCCTGGCCTGGGCCGCACGGCGCTGCTGCTGGCGCAGCATGCGCTCGCGGGCCAGCTTGCGCTGCCGCTCTTTCTTACCCGCCACGGGTCCGTTCCTCCTGGCTGCTTGTTGCCTGCTTACCAGCGAAACTTCGCGAATGGTACCGGCACCCGCGAGGTCGTGACATCGCTGTTACCGGTTCGCGGCTCGCCCGAGCAGATCGGTAGCCTGGAGCCGCGGTGAGTGACCCGCATCCTGCTGTCTGTCCGGAACGCCCCGAGGGAGGCCAGCCGTGCTTGTTGCCGGGTTTCCGGCCGGCTCGTTCGCTGCCAATTGCTACCTGGTGGCCACCGAGCCGGGCGCGGAGTGCCTGATCATCGACCCCGGTGAGGACGCCGAGCCGGGTATCGCGGAGATCGTGGCACGGCACCGGCTCAAGCCGGTCGCGGTGCTGCTCACCCACGGGCACATCGACCACGTCTGGTCGGTGGCCCCGGTGTGCGGGGCGGAAGGCATCCCGGCTTACATTCATCCAGCTGACCGGGCCCTGCTGACCGACCCGGCCCGTGGCCTGTCGCTGCGCCCGGGGCTGGAGCTGTTCGGCGGCCTGCGGTTCAGCGAGCCGGACGACGTCCGGGAGCTCACCGACGGGACGGTGCTCGGCCTGGCCGGCCTGGAGATCACCGTGGACCACGCGCCCGGGCACACCCCAGGCTCGGTGGCGTTCCGCTCCGGCACGTCGGTGATGTTCTCCGGGGATCTGCTGTTCGCGGGTTCCATCGGGCGGACCGACCTGCCCGGCGGTGACCCGGCGGCCATGATGGAGAGCCTGGCCCGGGTGTGCCTGCCGCTGCCGGATGCGACCGCGGTGCTGCCGGGGCACGGGCCGCAGACCACTATCGGCGCCGAGCGCGCCGGCAACCAGTTCCTGCGCGGGCTCCGGCCTGGCGCGGGCCGGGCCACGGGCCTGTGAACACCGGGCGGTAAGAGAGGCTGAGCGCTTTCATGATCCGAACCCACGAGGCGGGCACGCTGCGCGCGGAGCAGGACGGCCACACGGTCACCCTGGCGGGCTGGGTGGCCCGCCGCCGCGACCACGGCGGTGTCACGTTCATCGACCTGCGCGACGCCAGCGGGGTCGTCCAGGTCGTGTTCCGCGGCGAAGGTGAGGACGGGCCGGCGCACGCGCTGCGGGCCGAGTTCTGCATCCGGGTGACCGGGCAGGTCCGGCGCCGGCCGGGCGGCAACGAGAACCCCGAGCTGCCCACCGGCGAGGTGGAGGTGGCCGCGGGTGAGCTGGAGGTACTGGCCGAATCCGACCCGCTGCCGTTCCCCATCGACGGCACCGGCGAGCTGAACGAGGACGTCCGGCTCCGCTACCGGTACCTGGACATGCGGCGGGCCGAGACCGCGGCCGCGCTGCGCACCCGGTCCGAGGCGGGCTACCTGATCGCCGACGTGCTGCGGCAGCACCGTTTCGTGAACGTGGAGACCCCGGACCTGACCCGGTCCACCCCGGAGGGCGCGCGGGACTTCCTGGTGCCGGTCCGGCTGCAGCCCGGGCACTGGTACGCGCTGCCCCAGTCGCCGCAGCTGTTCAAGCAGCTGCTCATGGTGGGCGGTTTCGAGCGGTACTGGCAGCTGGCCCGGTGCTTCCGTGACGAGGATTTCCGTGCCGACCGGCAGCCCGAGTTCACCCAGGTGGACATCGAGATGAGCTTCATCACCCGGGACGACGTCATCGCCGTGGCCGAGGACCTGGTGGCCCGGCTGTGGGCGGAGATCGCCGGCTACCAGCTGCCCCGCCCGCTGCCCCGGATGACCTATGCCGACGCGATGGCCCGGTTCGGCTCGGACAAGCCCGACCTGCGGTTCGGCCTCGAGCTGGCCGACCTGACCGGCTACTTTGCGCAGACCGGGTTCCGCGTCTTCCAGGCCCCGCACGTCGGTGCGGTGGTCATGCCCGGCGGGGCCAGCCAGACCCGCCGGGAACTGGATGGCTGGCAGGAGTGGGCCCGGGCGCGCGGCGCCCGCGGGCTGGCCTACGCCGCGATCGGCGCCGACGGCGCGGTGTCCGACTCCGGCCCGGTGGCCAAGCACCTGTCGGCTGAGGAACGGGCCGGGCTGGCCACCGCGGCCGGTGCGCAGCCCGGCGACTGCGTCTTCTTCGCGGCCGGCCCGGCGCAGCAGGCCCGGTCCCTGCTCGGCGCGGCCCGGCTGGAGATCGGCGGCCGGCTCGGCCTCATCGACCCGGACGCGTGGGCGTTCACCTGGGTGGTGGACGCGCCCATGTTCGAGGAGGACGGGTCCGGCGGCTGGACCGCGGTGCACCACCCGTTCACCGCGCCGCTGCCGGAGTGGGCGGGCAAGTTCGCCGACGAGCCCGGCGGGGCGCTGGCCGACGCCTACGACATGGTCTGCAACGGCACCGAGATCGGCGGCGGCTCGATCCGCATCCACCGGCCTGACCTGCAGCAGAAAGTGTTCGACGTGATTGGCCTGGCGCCCGAGGAGGCCCGCTCGCAGTTCGGCTTCCTGCTCGAGGCGCTGCGCTTCGGGCCGCCGCCGCACGGCGGGATCGCGTTCGGCTGGGACCGGCTGATCATGCTGCTGACCGGGCGGGACACGATCCGGGACGTGATCGCCTTCCCCAAGGCCGCGTCGGGCGCCGACCCGCTGACCGGGGCGCCGACCCTGATCACGCCGGAGCAGCGCCGCGAGGCGGGCATCGACGTGACCGTGCCGCCCGGCCGGGGCTGACCGCGCTGCCCGCCGGGCCATGCCCGGTAGCCGGATAGTGTCAGGCTGTGGTAAAGAGCACAGGCGACAGGCAGGCCAGCAGCCTGTTCGACGCCGCTGAGGAGGAGGCGGCCCAGGCGGCCGCGCCGCTGGCCGTGCGGATGCGCCCGCACACCCTGGACGAGGTGGTGGGCCAGGCCCACCTGACTGGCCCGGGCACCCCGCTGCGCAAGCTGGCCGAGCACGACGCGGGCATGTCCGTGGTGCTGTGGGGGCCGCCGGGTACCGGCAAGACCACCCTGGCCCACGTGATCAGCCAGGTGACCCGGCGCCGGTTCACCGAGCTGTCCGCAGTCACCGCCGGGGTGAAGGACGTCCGGGCGGCGATCGACGCGGCCCGCCGCGAACTCGGGCTGACCGGCACCCAGACCGTGCTGTTCATCGACGAGGTGCACCGGTTCAACAAGGCGCAGCAGGACGCGCTGCTGCCCGCGGTGGAGAACCGCTGGGTGTCGTTCATCGGCGCCACCACTGAGAACCCGTCGTTCTCGGTGGTCGGCCCGCTGCTGTCCCGGTCGCTGCTGCTCACCCTGGAGCCGCTCAGCGACGAGGACATCCGGGAGGTCGTCGGGCGGGCGCTCACCGCGGAGCGCGGGCTGGCCGGCACGGTCAGCCTGGACGGCGCGGCCCTGGACCACCTGATCCGGCTGGCCAGCGGGGACGCCCGGCGCGCGCTGACCTACCTGGAGTCGGCCTCGCTCGGGCTGCCCGGCGGCGCGGTCATCGACACCGCCATCCTGGAGCGGGCGGTGGACCGCGCAGCTGTCCGCTACGACCGGGCGGGCGACCAGCACTACGACGTGATCAGTGCGTTCATCAAGAGCATCCGGGGCAGCGACCCGGACGCGGCCGTGCACTACCTGGCCCGGATGATCGAGGCCGGCGAGGACCCGCGGTTCATCGCCCGGCGGCTGATCGTGCACGCCAGCGAGGACGTCGGCCTGGCCGACCCGTCCGCGCTCGGCGTGGCCGTGGCCGCGGCCCACGCGGTCGAGTTCATCGGCCTGCCCGAGGCCCGGATCAACCTGACCCAGGCCACCCTCCACCTGGCCCTCGCCCCCAAGTCCAACTCGGTGATCAGGGCCATCGGCGCGGCCCAGGCCGACGTCCGGGCCGGGCTGGCCGGGCCGGTGCCCGCGCATCTGCGCGATGCGCACTACCCGGGGGCGGCGCGGCTGGGCCACGGCCGCGGCTACCAGTACCCGCACGACTTCCCGGAAGGCGTGGTGGCCCAGCAGTACGCGCCGGATGCATTGGCCGGCCGGCGGTACTACGAGCCGTCCCGGCACGGCGCCGAGGCCCGGTATGCCGAGCGGGCGGAGCGGATCCGGGCCATCCTGGACAGGGCCACCCTGGATAACACGGCGGAGCCGGACGGTTCGTGACCGCCCTGGGGGGTAGCCGCCTGGACCCGCGCTGCGGGCGGGCGGCGCGAGATAGGGTCAGGCAGATGAGGGAGCAGGCATGCTGAACGCGGTATGGGTAGCAGTGATCATCGCTGCCTTCTGCTGGGCGGTCCTGGCGGCCGCCGCGGTGTACGTGCTGGTGAAGCTGGCCCGGCTGATCAGCCAGACGTCGGTGGCCGTATCCGGGCTGCGGGACAGCAGCGACGCGGTCATCGCGCGGGCCCACGCCACCCTGGACGACACGGCCGGCCAGCTCAGCCGGACCGGTGAGATCACCGCCAGCATGGACGAGGTGGCGACCAACATGGCCGAGCTGACCGGCCGGGTGACCCAGTTCGCGCCGCTGGCCCGGCTGGCCGCGGCGCAGGCTGGCAGCCGGTTCGCCCGGGTCTCCGCGTTCGTCTACGGGGTCCGGCACGCGGCCGAGCTGAGGACCGGATCGCGCGCACTCGAGGCCGGGCGGCAGCGATGATCCGGCGGCTGTTCTGGCTGGCCCTCGGCGCGGTGCTGGGCATCACCGGCTACCGGCGGGCCACCGCGCTGGCCCGCGCCATCCTGCCCGGGCCCCGGTCCCGGGAGATCACCAGCTTCGCCGGGGACGTGCGCGAGGGCATGCAGATATACCGCCAGCGTCAGCTCCAGGCCTCGCGCCCGGCCCTGGAAGGGCGCCCTGACCCCACAGAGGATGGCCGTTGATGGAGTCGGCAGACATCGCCCGCCGTTTCCTTGCCTATTTCGCCGACCGCGGGCACACCGTGGTCCCGTCCGCGTCACTGATCGCCGACGATCCCACGCTGCTGCTGGTGAACGCGGGCATGCAGCCGTTCAAGCCGTACTTCCTGGGCCAGGCCACGCCGCCGTTCAGCCGGGCCACCAGCTGCCAGAAGTGTGTCCGGACGCCGGACATCGAGGAGGTCGGCCGGACCACCCGGCATGGCACGTTCTTCCAGATGCTGGGCAACTTCTCATTCGGCGACTACTTCAAGGACCAGGCCATCCCGTTCGCCTGGGAGCTGCTCACCACCCCGGAGGCCGACGGCGGGTTCGGCTTCCCCGAGGACCGGCTCTGGGCCACTGTCTACCTCGACGACGACGAGGCGTTCGGTATCTGGCACGAGGTGGTCGGGCTGCCGGAGAGCCGCATCCAGCGCCGCGGGATGGCGGACAACTACTGGTCGATGGGCGTGCCGGGGCCGTGCGGGCCGTGCTCGGAGATCTACTACGACCGGGGCCCGGACTACGGTCCCGAGGGCGGCCCGATCGTTGACGAGGACCGCTACCTGGAGGTGTGGAACCTCGTCTTCATGCAGTACCTGCGCGGTGAGGGGCCGGGCAAGGAAGGCTGGCCCATCCTGGGCGACCTGCCCAAGCGCAACATCGACACCGGCATGGGCCTGGAGCGGATGGCCGCGATCCTGCAGGGCGTGGACAACATCTACGAGGTTGACACGCTGTGGCAGGTGCTGGACCGGGCGGCCGAGCTGACCGAGCAGAAGTACGGCCGGGACCACCGGTCCGACGTGGCCCTGCGGGTTGTCGCCGATCACGTGCGCACCGCGGTCATGCTGGTCGCCGACGGGGTGCTGCCGTCCAACGAGGCCCGCGGCTACGTGCTGCGGCGCATCCTCCGGCGCAGCATCTACAACCTGCGGCTGCTGTCCGGCAGCCAGCGTGGCGGCGGCGCCGACGGCCGCTACCTGCACGAGCTGGCCGGGACCGCGCTGGGCGCCATGGCTGACCTGTACCCCGAGCTGACCGCCGAGGCGCCCCGCATCCTGGGCGTGATCGACGCGGAAGAAGGCACGTTCCTGGCCACCCTGCGCACCGGCTCGGCCATCTTCGACGCGGCGGTAGGCGAGACCAGGCGGCGCGGGGCGGCCACGCTGTCCGGTGAGCAGGCCTTCCAGCTGCACGACACGTACGGCTTCCCGATCGACCTCACCCTGGAGATGGCCAACGAGCAGGGCCTGGCCGTGGACGAGGACGGCTTCCGGCGGCTGATGGCCGAGCAGCGGCAGCGGGCCAAGCAGGATTCGCTGGACAAGAAGACCGGGAACGCAGACATCTCCGTGCTGGCCAGCCTGCTGGCCAAGTCAGGCCCGGTCACGTTCACCGGCTACGACTTCACCTCGGCGGAGACCACCGTGACCGGGCTGCTGGCCGGCGGGGTCAGCGTGCCCGCGGTCGGCCAGGGCACCGAGGTGGAAGTGGTGCTGGAGCGTACCCCGTTCTACGCCGAGGGTGGCGGCCAGCTGGCCGACGCCGGGACGATCAGGGTGGCCAGCGCGCCGGGCGCGCCGGGCGGCCTGATCGAGGTCCGCGACGTGCAGCAGCCGGTGCCCGGGCTGATCGTGCACCGCGGCGTGGTGACCAGCGGCGAGGTGGTGGTGGGCGCGGCCGCGGAGGCGGAGATCGACATCGCCCGCCGCCGGGCCATCTCCCGCTCGCACACCGCCACCCACATGGTGCACCGGGCGTTCCGCGGCGCGCTGGGCGAGTCCGCGGCCCAGGCCGGCTCGGAAAACTCGCCCGGCCGGCTGCGCTTCGACTTCACCGCGGCCGGTGCCGTGCCGCCGTCGATGCTCCGCGACGTCGAGGACGAGGTCAACCAGGTGCTGATCGACGATCTGGCGGTGCGCGCCTTCATCACCCCGATCGACGAAGCCCGCTCCATGGGCGCGATCGCGCTGTTCGGCGAGAAGTACGGCGACGAGGTGCGGGTCGTCGAGGTCGGCGACTACTCCCGGGAGCTGTGCGGCGGCACCCATGTGGCCCATTCCGGCCAGCTCGGTCTGGTCAAGATCCTCGGCGAGTCGTCCATCGGCTCCGGGGTCCGCCGGGTGGAGGGGCTGGTCGGCACGGACGCGTTCCGCTATCTGGCCCGGGAGAGCCTGCTGGTCAGCCAGCTCACCGAGCAGCTCAAGACCCCACGGGACGAGCTGCCCGGCCGGGTGGCCGGGCTGGTCAGCCGCGTCCGGGACGCCGAGCGCGAGCTGGAACGGCTGCGCAGCGAGCAGGTCCTCGGCGCCGCGCCGGCCCTGGCCGCGAGCGCCGAGGACGCCGGCCAGGTGGCCTTCGTCGCGCACCAGGCCCCGGACGGGACCACCGCGGACGGAATCCGCAAGCTCGCCCTCGACGTGCGCGGCCGGCTCCCCGCGCAGCGGCCCGCCGTGGTGGTGATCGCAGGCGTGCCCGCCGACCGGCCCGCCATCGTGGTCGCGGTCAACGAAGCGGCCCGCCGGCTCGGCCTGGCCGCCGGGGCCCTGGTCCGCGCCGCGGCCTCGGCGCTGGGCGGGGGCGGCGGCGGCCGGGACGACATCGCGCAGGGCGGCGGGGCGCCGCAGGGCGACCGGTCGGCCCAGGCGATCGCTGACGCATTTGCTGTGGTTCGCGGCGTTGTCAGGGACACGGCGTGATCACTTGCCGTACCTTTGAACCGTGCTGCAGCCATCCCGTTACGCTCACCAGGCCGTTGACCTGCGGAGTTCAGCGCTGAGGACCGGCGTGCGGCTCGGTGTCGACTACGGCTCGGCCAGGATCGGGGTCGCCCGCAGCGACCCCGGTGGCCTGCTGGCCAGCCCGCTGACCACCGTGCCGCGCGGCCCCGGTGATCTGGACCGGCTGGTCCGCCTGGCCATGATGCACGAGGCCATGGAGGTCGTGGTCGGGCTGCCTACCAGCCTGTCCGGGCAGGCCGGGGCCGCGGCCGCCGCGGCCAGGGATTTCGCCGTGACGCTGGCCGGCCGGCTGAACCCGCTGCCGGTGCGGCTAGTCGATGAACGGTTCACCACCGTGCTGGCGCACGACGCGCTGCGCCAGGGCGGCAAGGGATCACGCGCCCGGCGGCCGGTGGTGGACCAGGCGGCCGCCGCCCTGCTGCTGCAGGGGGCGCTGGACACCGAGCGCGCCACCGGGCAGCCCGCTGGACAGCCCGTCCACCTGGCCCCCGGGGGGAATAGGTGAGCCGTCACGCGCGGCGGGAGACACAGGGGGAGCAGGACTGGGAGCCGGAGAGCTACCCGCCCCCGGCCGGTGCTGCCGAGCCGTTCCCTGGCCGTGGTTACCCGCCCGCCGGCGATGAATGGGGCTCCGGCCCGGCCGGAGCCGGCCCGGCCGGAGCCGGCCCCCGGTACGCCGCGGGCACCGGCGGGCACCCGGGCCCCGGTGGCCACCCGGAACCGTCCTGGCCGGATAGCCGGGGCGGCCCCGGCCCGGAGCCGCGCCCGGGCCGATCGCACCCGGCCGACCCGTACGCCTGGGGGCCCGATCCGCTCGGCGGTGACCGCGCGGGCGGCCGGCCCGGCCCAGAGCCGATGGCGCCCGAACGCTGGGCACACCAGTCCTGGGACGAGCCGTCCTGGGTCAGGCCGGGGGAGCAGGCCTGGCCGGTGCAGCCCGTGGACGGGCCGGCCGGGGCACCCGAGTCCGGGGACGGCCCGTCGTGGCAGGTCGGCCCGGGCGGATCCGGCGGGTTCCCGCCACCGTCCCCGGCCATGCCCGGGCCAGACCATCCGTCCGGCCCGCTGTCCCCGCTGCCCGACTACGACTGGTCCCGTCCTGGTTCCGGGCCACCGCCCAGCGCGGCTGGCTACGGGGCTGGCCGCGCTGACCTGGCCCCGCGGCACAGTTCCGGCCGCGGGCACGATGCTGAGCGCGGGTATCCGGGGTATGAGGGCTATGTGGACGACCCACGTGATCTGGATCTTGACCCGCAGGAATCGGGGGAGTACCCGGCCACCGGGGACTGGTACGACGACACCGGCCAGCAGCATGCCTGGGCGGACGAGCACGACGGCCGCGACCTGCTGCCCGGGCTGAACGAGGGCCGGAAGGGCCGCCGCGGCGGCGGGCCGCCGGCCGGCTCCGCGGGCCGCAAGCGGCGCCGCCGCGGCCGGGTCGCCATCCTGGCCTCGCTGCTGGTCTTCGTGCTCATCGCCGGGGCGGGCGGTGCGGTGATCTACCACTACTACCGGACGTACATCGACCCGCCCGACTTCTCCGGGCCGGGTACCGGCTCGGTGGTGGTGCAGATCCAGCCGGGCCAGAGCGCCACCGCGGTGGGCGAGCGGCTGGCCGCGCTGGGCGTGGTAGCCAGCGCCCGGGCGTTCTCCAACGCGGCCAAGGCCAGCCCGCGGGGCAGCGCGCTCGAGCCCGGGTTCTACCAGGTGCACGAGCACATGAAGGCCTCGCTGGCGCTGGCCCTGCTGCTCAAGCCGTCCAGCCGGGTCCAGCTCAAGGTGACCATCCCCGAGGGCTTCCGGCTGTCGCAGATCATCGCCCGGCTGGGCCAGGCGACCGGCGACCCCAAGGGATACCAGCAGGCCATCGCGCACCCGCAGAACCTGGGGCTGCCCGCGTTCGCACACGGCCGGCCCGAGGGCTACCTGTTCCCGGCCACCTACGAGATCCAGCCGCACAGCACGCCGACGGCCGTGCTGCAGAGCATGGTCAAGCAGTTCAGCCTGGAAGCCACGAGCCTCGGCCTGCCTGCCGCGGCGGCCCGGGCTCATGAGAGCCAGGCCGCGGTCATCACCGTGGCCAGCATCATCGAGGCCGAGGGCAAGCTGCCGGCCCAGTACGCGAAGATCGCTGAGGTGATTTACAACCGGCTCAACGCGGCCCCGCCGGTCAAGCTCCAGCTCGACACGACCGTGCTGTACGCGATGAGCCTGGCCCACAGCAAGGCCGCGTTCAGCACCAGCTTCCCGTCGCCGTACAACACGTACCTGCACGCGGGACTGCCGCCGGGGCCGATCGACAGCCCCGGGAAGACCGCGATCGAGGCAGCGCTGCACCCGGCGCACGGCAACCTGCTCTACTTCCTGACCATCAACTCGGCCACCGGGCAGACGCTATTCTTCAGCACCGCTCCTGCGTTCGACGCCGCGGTAGCCAAGTACGGCAGCACCGGCACTGGCACCGGCACCCACAAAGGCTGAGCCAGGACGCAGTGACAGGAGAGGACCACCCCGGCGGGGCGGGGCCCGCCGCAGCCGGGTGCTCGCCGAGCCGGCGTCCGGCGCGCGGCGGCGAGCGGGGGGTCCAGGGGGGTCGCCCCCCCGGGGCGAGAAAGGCCGCGGTCCTGGGGTCGCCGATCGCGCACTCGCTGTCCCCGGTGCTGCACCGGGCCGCGTACCAGGCGCTCGGCCTGACCGGATGGCGCTACCAGGCCATCGAGTGCGACGAGGCCGGGCTGCCCGCGGTCATCGCCGGCTGCGGCCCGGACTGGGCCGGGCTGTCCCTGACCATGCCGCTCAAGCGCGCGGTGCTGAGCCTGCTGGACGACGCTGAGCCGCTGGTGGCCGACGTCGGCGCGGCCAACACGGTGCGCTTCGACGCCGGCCTGCGGCACGGCCACAACACCGACGTCGCCGGCATGATCGCCGCCATCACCGAGGCAGCCGGGGACCGGCCCGCGGACCCGGGCCCGGTGCTCATCCTGGGCGGCGGGGCGACCGCGTGTTCCGCGCTGGCCGCGGTGCGCGGGCTTGGCGCGAGGGAGGCCACCGTGGCGGTCCGCGACCCGCGGCGGGCCGGCGACCTGCTGTCCGCCGCCGGCCGGCTGGGCGTCACCGTCCGGCTGGCCGCGTTCGGAGACCTGGCCGGAACCCACCCGGGGCTGCTCATCTCCACCACCCCGGCCAGCGCAGCGGATCAGTACGCCCAGCGCGTCCGGCGCGGGGTGCTCCGGCCTGGATGCGTCCTCGACGTGGTCTACCACCCCTGGCCCACGGCGCTGGCCGCGGCCGCGCAGCAGGCCGGAGTGCCCACGGCCGGCGGGTTCGCGCTGCTGCTGCACCAGGCCGCCCGGCAGGTCGAGCTGATGACCGGCCAGCGGGCCCCGGTCGGGGCGATGCGCGCCGCCGGGCTTGCTGCGCTGGCCCGGCCCAGGTAGAGCGGCAGCGGATCACCGGCTGCCCGTCCGGGAATACCACCCGGCACCGTATTGCTGTTACTCTTACCTGACGACCAGCCCGGCATGTCCGTGCTGGGCGTGCAAGCGGAGGACCACCTCCCACCTAGCCGGCCACTGGGCTGGCGGGTAGCCTGCCGGCCTCACGGCCGGCCAGGCAGGCCGGGCGGACCGGCCCCGGTCGGGTCGCCGTAACCGGCGGCAGCCGGCCAGTGGGCGGCCAGTACCGGTGGCCACCTCTCCTGCTGCGGAATCGGAGCGGGGGCTGTGGCGTTAGGTGGGCTTCGCATGCACCCGTGCGGGGCCCCTTTTTCGTGCGGCAGGAAGACGCCGCCACGGAAGAACCCGCGGGATGGTCGCAGCGCAGCCGATCCGGGCACTAGGCCCGGACGGTGACCAGGCCCAAGGAGGTCACATCAGCGCCGAACCCCGTATCAACGACCGCATCCGCGTCCCGGAAGTGCGGCTCGTCGGCCCCAACGGCGAGCAAGTCGGAATCGTCGCCCTGAACGACGCGCTCCGGCTGGCTCAGGAAGCCGACCTCGACTTGGTGGAGGTTGCGCCCACCGCGCGCCCGCCGGTCTGCAAGCTGATGGACTACGGAAAGTTCAAGTACGAGTCCGCGCTCAAGGCCCGCGAGTCGCGCAAGAACCAGGCGCAGACGGTCATCAAGGAGATCAAGCTCCGGCCGAAGATCGACCCGCACGACTACGGGACCAAGAAGGGCCACGTTGAGCGGTTCCTCAAGCAGGGCGACAAGGTCAAGGTGACCATCATGTTCCGTGGGCGCGAGCAGTCCCGGCCCGAACTCGGGTACCGGCTGCTGCAGCGCCTGGCCGGCGACGTCGAGGAACTCGGCTTCGTCGAGTCGCAGCCCAAGCAGGACGGCCGGAACATGATCATGGTGATCGGGCCGCACCGCAAGAAGAGCGAGTCCAAGTCCGACCGCAGCGCGGCCCGGGACGCGGCAGGCGAGGCAGCACGACCGGTACCCCGGCCGCGCCGCCCGGCGGCTGCCCCAGCCAGCCCGCCCGCTGGCCACCAGAACCACGCCGGCCACCAGAACGGGACGGGCCCCGGGGATCAGGCGGGTGCCTGACCGGGGGCCGGGCCACACCTCAGTCTTAGCTGCCGGGGGTACCAACCAGAGCGGATGCCGGCCGGCATCCGAGGCACCCGTGCCATTACGGCACGCCACGAACACGGAGACAACGGCCACCATGCCGAAGATGAAGACGCACAGCGGCACCGCCAGGCGGTTCCGGACCACCGCGACCGGCAAGGTGCTGCGCCGCCGCGCCAACAAGAACCACCTGCTCGAGCACAAGCCAAGCCGGCGAACCCGGCGGCTGAGCCATGACCTGACAGTTGCTCCTTCGGACGTCAGGAAGATCAAGAAACTGCTGGGGAAGTAACCCGGCCCGGCCCTCAAGGGAGTCAGTGAAATGGCACGCGTGAAGCGGGCTGTCAACGCCCACAAGAAGCGCAGGATTGTCCTTGAGCGGGCGAGCGGTTACCGGGGCCAGCGCTCCCGGCTCTACCGCAAGGCCAAGGAGCAGGTCCTGCACTCGATGACGTACGCCTACCGGGACCGCAAGGACCGGAAGGGTGCGTTCCGGCGGCTGTGGATCCAGCGCATCAACGCCGCAGCCCGCGCCGACGGCATCACCTACAACCGCTTCGTCCAGGGCCTCCGGCTGGCCGACGTCGAAGTGGACCGCCGGATGCTGGCCGAGCTCGCGGTCAGCGACCCGGCTGCGTTCTCCGCCCTGGTCGAGGTGGCCAAGACCGCGCTGGCCGAGGCTGGCCCGGACGCGGCCAGCGCGGCGGCCTGACGCCGGCCAGCACACGGGGGGCGGTCTGATGCGGCCGGCCGGTGCCGAGCTGACCAGCATCCGGTCGCCCCGCGTCAAGGCGGCCCGCCAGCTCGGCAAGCGGGCGCTCCGGCAGCGGTCCCGGGCGTTCCTGGCCGAGGGCCCGCAGGCCGTCGGTGCGGCGCTGGCCGCCGGTGACGTGGTCTCCGAGCTGTTCATCACGGCCACCGCGCAGGCCCGGTACGGACAGCTCGCCAGCCTGGCCGCCGCGCAGGGCGCCGACGTGCACCCGGTCAGCGGCGAGGTGATGGCCGAGCTGGCGCAGACCGTCACCCCGCAGGGCGTGCTGGCCGTCTGCCGCTTCGTCGACGTGCCGCTGGCCGACGTGGCCGGCCCTGGCCACCCGGGGAGCGGCCGTAGCGGGCGGCCGGTGCGGCTGGTGGTGATCCTGGCCAACGTGCGTGACCCGGGCAACGCCGGAACCGTGCTGCGCACCGCCGACGCGGCCGGCGCGGATGCGGTCCTGTTCGCCGGGTCGTCGGTGGACCCGTACAACAGCAAGTGCGTCCGCGCGTCCGCGGGCAGCCTGTTCCATCTGCCCGTGGTCACCGGCACGCCAGTGCCCGAGGCGGTCCAGGCGCTGCGCGCGGCCGGGCTGCGCGTGCTGGCCGCGGACGGCGGCGCCAGCCGGACGCTCGATGACCTGCAGGCCGACGGGACGCTCAGCGGCGCGGCCGGGTGGCTGTTCGGCAACGAGGCGTGGGGGCTGCCCGCCGATGTCCGGGCGCTGGCCGACGACATCGTGGCGGTGCCCATCTACGGCCGGGCGGAGAGCCTCAACCTGGCCGCCGCGGCCGCCGTCTGCCTCTATTCGTCCGCCCGCGCGCAGGGCCAGCCATCCGTGCCCCGCCCGGCCGCCGTGACCGTGGCCGAGCAGTGACGGGCCGCGAACAGCTGGCCCGGGGGCTGCCGCCGCCTATCGCGCAGGCGCTAGAGTCTGATCACATTGTGTCATTCGCAGCGCAGCACCGAGCAGAGCTCAGCGTGCTCCGAGGGCCGGACGGAGGCGGCGGTCTGATGGACAGGCTCATGCCCGACCGGGCGGCCCACCTGGCCAGCGTGCCGGCTGGCCAGGTGGTGGCGTCAGGCGGCCTGGTCTGTGCGGACGACCTGCCGGATGGCATCGTCATCGCCGATCAGGCCGGCCGGATCATGGTGTTCAACAAGGCCGCCACCCGGCTCACCGGCATCGGCGCGCTCAACGCGCTGGGCCGGGACATCCGGCAGGTGCTGCCGTTCCGGGACACAGAAGGGCGCAGCTGGTGGGCCTGTGTGGACCCCTACCGGGGCCTGTCCACCCGCACCAGGCACCCGGAACTCCCGCTCTTCCTGCCGGACGGCTCCGAGTTCCTGGTCACCATGGGCTACGTGCGGGTACCCCGCGGCAAGCCCGGGATGGACTGGCCACCGGCTGGCGACGGGGGCGGGTTCGCGCCGGGACCGCGATCGCGGGGGGTTGCCGGGAGCCGCCCCCCGGGGCTGGCCCAGCCCGGCACGGTGCAGCGCATCGCGGTCAGCCTGCGCGGCACCCAGCAGCGGGTCCGGCTGGAACGCGGCCGGGCCGACCTGGTCTCCACCGTGGCCCATGAGCTGCGTTCGCCGCTGACCAGCGTCAAAGGTTTCACCGCCACCCTGCTGGCCAAGTGGACCCGGTTCACCGACGACCAGAAGCGGGTGATGCTGGAGACCGTCAACGCCGACGCGGACCGGGTGACCCGGCTGATTACCGAACTGCTCGACGTGTCCCGGATCGAGGCCGGGCGGATCGAGATCCATCGCCAGCTGGTGGACATCCCGCAGCGGGCGGAGAAGATCGTGGCCGGCCGGGTAGCGGCGGGCGACCCGCCCGAGCGGTTCCGCATCGAGGTCCCCGCCGACCTGCCCGAGACCTGGCTGGACGCCGACAAGGTGGACCAGATCCTGGGCAACCTGGCCGAGAACGCGGTCCGGCACGGTGCTGGTACGGTGACAATCGTGGTGCAGCCCGCCGATGACCTCGACCCTCGCGCGGTCAGCCGGGCCGGTGCCCGGGGGGCCGCTGGTGCGCTGGCCCCGGCGGTGGCGGTCAGTGTCCGCGATGAGGGCGATGGCGTGCCCCCGGAGCTGGTACCGCGGATCTTCCGGCAGTTCTGGCGGGCGAAGCGGCGGGGCGGGGCCGGGCTGGGCCTGTACATCGTGAAGGGCCTGGTCGAAGCGCACGGCGGGTCGATCACCGTGCAGCGTGCGCCCGGCGGTGGTGCCGAGTTCCGATTTACCATGCCCGCCGGCCGGCCCGACTTCGGGTAGCTGGCGGGCGCAGCGCCGCGGCCGCGGCCGGCCCCCGCCCACGCGCGGGCTCCCTTCCGGTACTGGCGACGGCCGCGCCTGAGCTGCCCGGTCACCGGTAATCCCCAGCATCAGCACCGCCAGCAGCCAACAGCCAACAGCAGAGGCCAGCAGGAAGCAGAACGATGTCCGCACCGAACAAGCAGTACGACCCAGTGGAGGTGACCGCCCTGTCCGCCGGGGAAGTCGCCCGCAGCCGGGATGAGGCGCTGGCCGCTATCGCCGCCGCGCGCACCCTCGACGAGCTCAAGGCGGCCCGGCTGGCCCACGCCGGGGACCGCTCACCGCTGGCCGCGGCGCGCGCCGAGATCGGTGCGCTGCCGCCGGAGGCCCGCGCCGAAGCGGGCAAGCGGGTCGGCGCCGCCCTGCGCGAAGTCAGTGACGCGCTCGCCGCCCGCCAGTCCGGGCTGGAGGCCGAGCGGGACAGCCGGGTGCTGATCGAGGAGGCGGTGGATGTCACGCTGCCCTGGGACCGCCAGCCAGCCGGCGCCCGGCATCCGGTGACCACGCTCAGCGAGCGGCTATCCGACGTGTTCGTGGCCATGGGCTACGAGATCGCCGAAGGGCCCGAGGTCGAGGCCGAGTGGTACAACTTCGACGCGCTCAACTTCCCGCCCGACCACCCGGCCCGGGAGATGCAGGACACCCTGTTCATGGCGGGCCCCGGCGGGTCGGACCGGTCCGGGGTGGTGCTGCGCACGCACACCTCGCCGGTGCAGATCCGGGCCATGCTGACCCGGCCGCTGCCGCTGTACGTGGTCAGCCCGGGCCAGTGCTACCGCAGCGACGCGCTGGACGCCACGCACAGCCCGGTGTTCCACCAGATCGAGTGCCTGGCCGTGGACGAGGGGCTGACCATGGCCGACCTGCGCGGCGCCATCCGCGCGTTCGTCGACGCGATGTTCGGCGAGGGGCTGCGGGTCCGGCTGCGGCCCGACTTCTTCCCGTTCACCGAGCCGTCCGCGGACGTGTCCATGGAGTGCCACATCTGCCGCGGCGCGTCCACCCGGCCGGGCGGCGCGCCATGCCGGGTGTGCCGCTCCCAGGGCTGGATCGAGCTGGCGGGCTGCGGGATGGTGAACCCCCGGGTCCTGATCGCCTGCGGCATCGACCCGGACCGGTACAGCGGCTTCGCGTTCGGGCTGGGCATCGAGCGGACCCTGATGGTCCGGCACGGCGTGGCCGACATCAGGGACACTCTGGAGGGTGATGTCCGGTTCAGCCGCGCGTTCGGGATGGAGGCCTGATGCGACTCCCACTGTCCTGGCTGGCCGGCGCGGCCCAGCTGGCGCCGGGCCCGGATCCCGCGGACGTGGCCCGGCGGCTCACCGCGGCGGGCCTGGAGGTCGAATCGGTGGAGCCTGCCGGGCAGGACATCACCGGGGTGTTGGTGGCCGAGGTCACCGCGATCGAAGAGCTCACCGGGTTCCGGAAACCGGTCCGGTACTGCCAGCTCAGCACCGGTGAGGGTGAGCCGCGCGGGGTGATCTGCGGGGCGGCCAACTTCGCCCCCGGGGACCGGGTGCCGCTGGCCCTGCCTGGCGCGCACCTGCCCGGCGGGTTCGAGATCAGCGCCCGGAAGGCATACGGGCACATCTCGGACGGCATGATCTGCTCGGCCGCCGAGCTGGGCATCGGTGAAGATCATTCCGGCATCGTGGTGCTGCCGCCGGACGCGCCGCTGGGCGCCGATTTCGTGGCCTACGCGGGCCTGGCCGACCATGTGCTGGACATCGCGGTGACCCCGGACCGGGGCTACGCGCTGTCCGTCCGCGGCGTGGCCCGGGAGCTTGCCATCTCCTACGGCGTACGGATCCGGGACCTGGCCGACGAGGACCTGCCGGGCGATGTCGCGGCCGCGTCGGAAGACGTCTGGCCGGCCAGCATCGAGGACCCCACCGCGTGCGACCGGTTCGTGCTGCGCGAGGTACGCGGGTTCAACCCGGCCGCGCCCACCCCGCTGCGTATCCGGGTCCGGCTGGCCCGGGCCGGCCTGCGGTCGGTGTCGCTGGCCGTGGACATCACCAACTACCTGATGCTGGAGCTCGGCCAGCCGCTGCACGCGTTCGACGCGGACAAGCTGGACGGCCCTCTCGTGGTCCGCCGGGCCCGCCCCGGCGAGCGGCTGGAGACGCTCGACCACGTGCTCCGCGACCTGGACCGGGAGGACATCGTGATCGCGGACGCCTCCGGGGCGATCTCGCTGGCCGGCACCATGGGCGGGCTGGCCACCGAGATCTCCGGCGCGTCCAGCAACCTGGTCATCGAGGCGGCGCACTTCGACGCGCGGGGCATCGCCCGGGAGAGCCGCCGGCACAAGCTGTTCAGCGAGGCGTCCTACCGTTTCGAGCGGGGCGTGGACCGGGAACTGCCGCTGCGCGCCACGGCGCGGGCCGTGTCCCTGCTGGCCAGCCTGGGCGGCGGTACGGTCAAGCCGGGCTGCACGCACGCCGCGGTGGCCGTGCCCGGGGTGTCGATCACCATGGCGGTCGATTACCCGGACCAGGTGGCGGGCACGGTGTACGGCCGGGACGCGGTGCTGCGCAGGCTGCAGGATGTGGGCTGCGTGGTGACGGAGGCGGCCAGCCCGGCCCCGGACCCCGAGCATGGCAGGCATGACCGGGGCCAGCAGATGCTGGCCGTGGCGCCGCCCTCCTGGCGGCCCGACCTGCGCTACCCGTGGGACCTGGCCGAGGAGGTCATCCGGCTGGAGGGCTATGAGAACATCCCGGTGCGGATGCCGCGGGCCGCGGCCGGCCGTGGTCTCACCGGCCGGCAGCGGCTGCGCCGCGACATCGGCCGTGCCCTCGGCTCGGCCGGCTTCACCGAGGTCCTCAGCCCGCCGTTCAGCTCCGCGGCGGATCACGACCGGCTGCTGCTGCCCCCCGACGACCCGCGGCGCCGGGCGCCCCGGATCGCCAACCCGCTGAACGACGACGAGCCGCTGCTGCGCACCACGCTGCTGCCCGGCCTGCTGCGGGTGCTGCTGCGCAACATCGGCCGGGGATTCGGTGACACCGGCCTGTTCGAGAACGGCCGGGTGTTCCGCGAGCCGCCGGGCGGCCCGCGGGTCGCGCCCATCCTCCCGGTGGACCGCGGCCCGACGGTCGGGGAACTGGCCGTGCTGGAAGCCGCGCTGCCCGACCAGCCGCTGCACATCGCGGCCGTGCTGACCGGGGAGCGGGAACTGGGCGGCTGGTGGGGCGCGGGCCGCCTGGTCGGCTGGCAGGACGCCATCGAGGCGGCCCGCGAGGTGCTGCGGGACAGCCGGGTCCGGTTCGAGATCCGGGCCGACCAGGCCGCGCCCTGGCATCCTGGCCGGTGCGCGGCGCTGTTCGTGCAGGCCGAAGAGGGCCACGAGTGGCTGGCCGGGCACGCGGGCGAACTGCACCCGCGGGTCATCGCGGCGTTCGGCGTACCTGCACGGACCAGCGCCATGGAGCTGGACCTGTCGGTGATCGGGGCGGCCGCGGCCCAGCTGCCCCCGGTCCAGGCACCGCTGATCTCGGCCTACCCAGCGGCCACCCAGGATGTCGCGCTGCTGGTCCCGGTGACCGTCACCGCCGCGGCGGTGCAGGCCGCGCTGGTCGCCGGGGTGCAGGGCAGCGACTACCCAGGACTGCTGGAGGACGTCCGGCTGTTCGACGTCTACAGCGGGGAGCAGGCCGGGCCAGGGCGCAAGTCACTCGCCTACTCGCTGCGGTTCCGCGCCCCGGACCGGACGCTGACCGTGGAGGAGACCACCGCCGCCCGGGACGCCGCGGTGGCCGAGGCAGGCCGGCAGGTTGGTGCGGTCCTGCGCGGCCCGTCCTGACCGCTGGCGGAGACGTCGCCCAGGGCTGCGCCGGGCTAGCCGAGGGCTAGCCGTCGGCCAGGTGGGTGCGGCGGAGCGGCGCGGTGACCGGGCAGAGCAGGAACGCCACGGCCAGCAGCACCCCGGCCAGCGACAGCGAGTGCAGCACGCCGACGTGGTCACCCAGGAAGCCGATGGCGGGCGGGCCGGCCAGGAAGGCGACGTAGCCGACCGACGAGGCGGTGCTCACCCGGCCCGCCGCATACCGGGGGTCGTCGGCCGCCGCGCTCAGGCCGACCGGGAAGCCGAGCGAGGTGCCCAGGCCGAGCAGCACGGCACCGGCCAGCGCGACCGGCAGGACCCGGCCGAAGACGACCAGGACCAGGCCGGCTAGCGCGGTCGCCGCGCCGGCCCGCAGCATGCTGACCCGGCCGAACCGGTCGATGAACCGGGGGCCGAACCACCGGCCCAGGGTCATCGCGGCCAGGAACGTGGCCAGCGCGAGCGTGCCCAGCGCCGGCGCGGCGTGATACCCGTCGATGACCCCGAGGCTGAGCCAGTCGTTGCCGGTCCCCTCGGTGAACGCCATGCACAGCACGAACAGGCCGATGAGCAGGGTCCGCGGCTCGGTCCAGGCGCTGAGCGGGCTGCGCCGCGGGGCTGTCCCGCCCGGGTCCCGGGCCGCGGCGTGCGGCAGGAAGCTGCGGGCGGCGGCGGGCACGGCGATGGCCACGGCGGCCGCGACCGCGGTCAGGTGCGCGGTGACCGGCACGCTGGCCACCACCATGATCGCGGCGATGCCCGCCCCGGCCACCGTGCCGATGCTCCACCCGGCGTGGAACTTTGGCATGATCGACCGGCCCAGCTCCTGCTCCACGGCGGCGGCCTGCACATTCATGGCGACGTCCCAGTTGCCCATGCCGAAGCCGAACAGGAACAGGCCGGCCGCCACCGGTGGTATCCCGTGCTGGTAGCCGATGGCCACGGTCGCCAGGCCAGCCGCGCAGATCATCGACATCACCACGACCGTGCGCCGTTCCCCGATCCAGGTGATGACCAGCCCGGACAGCGGCATCGCGATGGTCGAGCCGATGGCCGAGCTGAGCAGGATGAGCCCGAGCACCCCCGGGGAGACGTGCAGCTGGCTGCGCACCTGCGGGATACGCGAGGCCCAGCTGGCGAACGCGAAACCGGCGCAGATGAAGACGGCATAGACCGCGTTCCGGGCGCTGCGGACGCGGGAATCCACGCAAATCACCCCAGTGGCCGGCACGGCCATCATGCTGCCAGCATGCCGCCCGGGCCGCGGCCCCGGGGCCGGCTCCTACGAACGACTGTTGCGGCGGATTCCCAGAAGGCACTTACCAACTAGTTTCGGGTCTCGGTAGCCTTCACACAGGAGGTCGGCAAGTGGTCACAAGCCGTAACCGGGGGAATGTCGCCGGGCTCGGTGGCCTGGGCTCCGGAGGAGGCGCAGATCACTAGCCGGGACTGCAGAATTTCTCGGGATGGCGAGGAGCGGTCCCAGGCCGCCGCCGAGCCGCGGTCCACGTTCGGTGAGGTCTTCCGGATCGGCGAGTTCAGGGCGCTCTGGATGGCGCAGGTCCTGTCGGTGGCGGGCGACCAGCTGGCCCGGGTCGCCATCACCTTGCTGGTCTTCGAGCAGACCCGCTCAGCCCTGCTGGCCGCGATCGCGTTCGCGGCCAGCGTGGTGCCCACGTTTGCCGGCGGCCTCATCCTGTCCGGCCTGGCCGACCGGTGGCCGCGCCGCCAGGTGATGATCGGCTGTGACCTGAGCCGCGCCGTGCTGGTCGGCCTGATGGCGCTCCCGGCCATGCCCATCGGGGTACGGGTGGGGCTGCTGTTCCTGGTCACCATGATCGGCGCGCCGTTCACCTCGGCGCGGGCGGCGCTGTACCCGGACATCCTGAGCGGGGACCGGTACGTGCTCGGCACCGCGGTCACCCTGACCACGCTGCAGTTCGCCCAGGTGGTTGGCTTCGCGGCCGGCGGGGCGGTGGTCGGCGTGTTCGGCGTCCGGACCTCGCTGCTGGCTGACGCGGCCACGTTCATCTTCTCGGCCGTGATAACCCGGCTCTGGGTGCTCGCCCGGCCCGCGGCCCGGGCGGCCGCGCCGGGCGCGGGCCCATCGCCGGCCCTGGGCCACCCGCTCAGCGGCGGCCTCAGGCTGGTTTTCGCCACCCCGGCCCTGCTCACGCCGATGCTGCTCGGCTGGCTCTCCGCGTTCTACAACGTCCCGGAAGGGGTGGCCGCGCCGCTGGCGCACAGCCTGGGCGGCGGTGCGGTGGCGACCGGCCTGATCCTGGCCGCCGGGGCATTCGGCGCCTCGCTCGGCGCGGTGCTGTTCAGCCGGCTGGTCAGGCCCCGGCGGCGGCTGCGCTGGATGAGCCCGCTGGCCATCGGCAGCTGCGCGATGCTGGTGCTGTTCGCGGCGCGCCCAACGCTGCCCTGGGCGCTGCTGGTGCTGGTGGGCAGCGGCCTGTGCGACTGCTACCAGCTCGCCGCCAACGCGGCGTTCGTCCGTGCCGTCCCGCCTGGCCAGCGCAGCCAGGCGTTCGGCATCGCCCAGGCCGGGATGAGCCTGGGCCAGGGAGCAGCGATGGTGCTGGCCGGCGCGGCAGCCGGGCGGTTCGCGCCCAGCCTGGTGATTGCCACGGCCGGTGTTCTCGGGATCGCCGCGGGCACCGCCATCGCGCTGTCGCGGGTGCGGGCGGGCTGATCCCCCCGCCGGGCGATCCGGAGCCCGATCCGGGAGGCCGGGCCAGGACGCCCCGTGGTGGGCGATTTCCCGTCCCGGGTCAGCTCCAGGAGGTGGTGGCACTCATCGCGGTGCTCCTTCCGTGGTCGCCGTGCGGATGTGGGTCAGTCGGTCAGGCCCAGTGGGTGGTGGCGGTCATCGCCTGCTCCTTCGGTAGTTGCCGGTTCGGCGCCGTCGGCGGGTCAGGCCCAAGAGGTGGTGGCGGTCATCGCGTGCTCTCTTTCATCGTCGCGGGGCTGTTGCGGGCTGGTGGGTCAGGCCCAGTGGGTGGTCGCGGTCATCTGATACTCCTTCCGAATCGGCCCGCAGGCTGGTTAACTTCGGTGAACCGCGCAGTAAAGGGTGCATACCACGCATTACGGTCCGGCACGAGCGTTGCTTACCGAGACGGGCAGTATTTCAGCATCTGAGACCCTAAGTCCGGGAGGTCGAAGTCAACTGGTAACCTAGAGTGACGTCCGCCCCGCATGCAACGAAGTTGGTGTCAGTCTGTAATGGGGGCTTGACAGACGGCACACCGGCTCTGTGACAATACGGGGCAGCGTTCTTACCGCCTGCCATAAGGTGAGTGGGTCTGGCCCGGAGGAGGCACGGATGCGAGTCGGCGTCTGCAAACGCCTGCATGCCTCCATCCGAGCTGCCCGAGCGTGGCCCATCTGGGAGCTGCCCCGCTGGCTGATCGTCTTCATCCTGGCCGTTGCCACGGCCTGCGCGGCCGCCATCGGGCTGGCCGCCACGACCGCGCAATTCAGCCTCCGTGATGTCCTGTTGTTCGGGGCCCTGCTGGCCTGCGTGGCCAGCACCGTCGAGCTGACCAGGCGCGCGGGTGAGAGCGCGGGCGTCAACAAGGACGTCTACGCAGTCTGGGAACTGCCGATCGCCGTCCTGCTGCCGCCGCTTTACGCGCTGCTCGCGCCGCTGATCCGCTTCGCGCTCATCCAGTGCCGGATCCGGCGCGTACCGCTGCATCGCAGGGTGTTCAGCGCGGCCGCGGTCGCGCTCTCCTTCGGCGCCGCCTCGCTGTTCTTCCACCTGGTGGCCCAGCGCCTCACCGGGCAGATGCTCGACGTCCGTGTTCATGGCTCTGTGTTGCTGCTCATTGTCGCTGCTACCGCGGCGCTGCAGTGGGCAGTCAACTCCACTCTCGTGCTGCCGGCGATCAAAGCGTCGGATCCGGCCGTGCGCATCAGGGATCTGCTTTTCGCGCGGGAGCGCGTGCAGAACGACGTGGTCGAGCTGTGCGTGGCCGTCCTGGTCGTGCTCGGCATTGCTCTCACCCCGCTGACCATCGTGTTCTCGCTACCCTTTGTCACGCTACTGCAACGCTCCGTACGTCATGCCCAGCTGGTGAACGCATCCCGCATCGATTCAAAGACGGGGCTGCTCAACGCGGGGACCTGGGAGCAGGAGGCCGCGTCCGAAGTTGCGCGTGCTGTCCGCACCCGTACCCCCCTGGCCCTCGTCCTCATCGACGTCGATCACTTCAAGCTGGTCAATGACCTGCACGGCCATCTGGCCGGGGACAGGGCCCTGCGAGCGATCGCACACACATTCCAGCTATTCTTGCGCGACTACGACCTTGCCGGCCGGTTCGGCGGCGAAGAGTTCGCACTGCTGCTGCCGCAGACAAACGCAGCCGACGCCCGCCAGATTGCCGAGCGGGTGCGCCGGCACATCGCGGCCATGCCCATCGGCGTCGGTGACGATCCGGCCACCGAGCCCCTACAGGTTACTGTCTCTATCGGGGTGGCGGCGCTCGGTGTTACCTGGGAGCGGGTGACCGGCAGCCAGCTTACTGACCTGCTGGCCGGTGCGGACGGTGCGCTGTACCGGGCCAAGCACGCGGGTCGCAACCAGGTGTGGATGGTCACCGACACGGCCACCGTGGGGGCCGTCGGCCACCGGGCCGAGTTGTCGGATGTGAGCGTTCACCGTCAGTAGTCAGGTTGCTGTCCGGCGGGTGGCGGCGGGCCGCGCGGTCTCAGGATGGCGGCGACGCCGATGGGCTCGGCAGTACTTCCACGATTTCCGCGCCGCTCCTGGTGCACTTCGACGTGTCACCGGTGCGCAGGATCTCGGGTGTGTCGAAGCCGACGCACACCCAGCCGCTGACCGAGACCGGGCCGCCGCCGCCGTTGCCGGGCGCCTTGCCCGACGCCAGTTCGGCCGCATAGGTCCGCTCGACGCTCATCGCGGCCGGGCAGGCGGTGCCGTGCACCACCTGCACCTGGACCGGCACCCCGGCCGCGGTCTTGCCCATGCCGCACAGCTGGCCGCTGGGCACCGGGGCGGCCGACTGGGCCGCGGCTGAGCTGGGCGCGGACGCGCCCGGATGATGCGCGCCACATCCGGTGAGCATGGCCAGGGCCAGCACGGCCGCGAAAGCCGCGCCGGCGGGCCGGATGGAACGGCGCATGAGGGGGGCTCCTTTCGCGCCCCTCATCATGCCGCTAGCCCAGTGGCCCCCCGACGCCGGCTCCCCGCGTCGGACGCGCCCCCGAGTGCGTCCGATGTACGTACTTAGGGTCCTTTGGGAAGCCATCCCTGCCCGGCTTCCTCAGCCTGGAAACTCACCTTGCATAACTACCCACCATCCTGCATAATTTTACGGGAAGGGTCGGAGAACCGGACCCCAGGCCGCGCCCCGGACACGAGCCAGACGTACCGGCCAGCCGGGTGGCGCGAGCCGCGCCGCGGGCAGGTGGCCGCGCGGCGGGACAGCGGCAGGAGGGCGGATGGGAGTCCGGGTGGCGGTAGCCGGTGCCAGCGGCTACGCCGGGGGAGAACTGCTGCGCCTGATCGCCGCGCATCCCGATCTCAAGCTCGGCCCGGTGACCGCTAAGGCGAGCGTGGGCGCCAGCGTGACCGCGCTGCACCCGCACCTGGCCGGCCTGGCCGGGCGGACGTTCGAGCCCACCGAGCCGGCCCGGCTGGCCGCGGCCGACCTGGTCTTCCTGGCCCTGCACCACGAAGAGTCCGCGGCCATCGCGGCCCAGCTCCCGGCCGCCGTTGCGGTCATCGACCTGAGCGCCAGCTTCCGGCTCGCCGACCCGGGCGACTGGATCGCGTTCTACTCCGGGCAGCACGCCGGGCGTTGGGTCTACGGCCTGCCCGAGCTGCCCGCGGCCCGGGAGGCGATCCGGGCCGCCCGCCAGGTCGCCGCCCCCGGCTGCCACGCCACCGCGGTCATCCTGGCCCTGGCCCCGCTGCTGGCCGCCGGGCTCGCCGACCCGTCGGACATCGTCGCCGTGTCCGTCTCCGGTACCTCGGGAGCGGGCCGCACCCCCAGCCACGAGCTGCTGGCCACCGAGGTGATGGGCGCGGTGTCCCCGTACAAGGTGGGCGGTGTGCACCGGCACACCCCGGAGATCGAGCAGGCGCTCGCCGGGGCGGCGGGCAGCCGCCCGGTCATGTCGTTCACCCCGTTGCTCGCCCCCATGCCCCGCGGCATCCTGGCCACCTGCACCGCCCGGCTCCGCCCGGCCGCCGCGGCCACGGACCTGCGTGCCGTGCTCGCCACCGGGTACGCCGGCCATCCGTTCGTGCACGTGCTGCCCGCGGGGCGATGGCCCAGCACGGCCGCCACCATCGGGTCCAACGCCGTGCACCTGCAGGCCGCCGCGGACACCCACGCGGGCCGGGCCGTGGTGGTAGCCGCCCTGGACAACCTGGTCAAGGGGGCGGCCGGGCAGGCCATCCAGATCGCCAACCTGATGCTCGGCCTGCCCGAGACGGCCGGCCTGTCCGTGAATGGAGTCGCCCCGTGACAACCCCCGTCCCCGCGAGGAAGGCACGCCCATGAGCGTGACAGCCCCACTCGGTTTCCGTGCGGCCGGCGTGGCCGCCGGGCTCAAGGCCTCTGGCGAGCGGGACGTCGCGGTGGTGCTCAACGACGGGCCATCGCGCGCCGCGGCCGGCGTCTTCACCAGCAACCGGGTCAAGGCGGCCCCGGTGCTGTGGACCCAGCAGGTGCTCCGCGGCGGCCGGGTCCGGGCCGTCGCGCTGAACTCCGGTGGCGCGAACGCCTGCACCGGCCCGCTCGGCTTCCAGGACACGCATACCACGGCCGAACGCCTGGCCGGGGCGCTCGGCTCGGCCGCCGAGTCCGCGGGCGAGATCGCCGTCTGCTCGACCGGCCTGATCGGCGAGCGGCTGCCGATGGACCTGCTGCTCGGCGGGCTCGGCCAGGCGCTCGCCGAGGCATCCCGGAGCGGTGGCACCACGGCCGCTGACGCGATCCGCACCACCGACACGGTAAGCAAGATCGCGTTCCACCGGGCGGCCGGCTACACGATCGGCGGCATGGCCAAGGGAGCCGGCATGCTCGCCCCGGGGCTGGCCACCATGCTGTGCGTGCTCACCACGGACGCGGACCTGCCCGCCAGCGCGCTGGACAGCGCGCTGCGCGCGGCCACCCGGGTCACGTTCGACCGGCTGGACACGGACGGCTGCATGTCCACCAACGACACCGTGCTGCTGCTGGCCAGCGGGGCGGCCGGCGCCGCGGCGGACCCGGCCTCGTTCACCGCCGCGCTCACCCAGGTCTGCGCCGACCTGGCCCGCCAGCTGCAGGCCGACGCCGAGGGCGCGAGCAAGCTGATCGCGGTCGAAGTGGTCGGCGCGGCCAGCGAGCAGGACGCGGTCACGGCCGGCCGGGCGGTGGCCCGGTCCAGCCTGCTCAAGTGCGCCATCGCTGGTGAGGACCCGAACTGGGGCCGGGTGCTGGCCGCGGTGGGCAGCACCGATGCCGTGTTCGAGCCGGACCGGCTGAACGTGGCCATCAACGGCGTCTGGGTGTGCCGTCACGGCTGCGCCGGCGACGACCGGTCCAAGGTGGACCTGCAGCCGCGGAACGTGACCATCACCGTGGACCTGTCGGCCGGGCCGCACGCCGCCACCATCGCCACCACCGACCTGACCGTGGCCTACGTGCACGAGAACTCGGCGTACTCGACATGACCGCCCCGGCCCAGCCCGCCCCGGCCACACCCGTACCACCGGGCCGGGACGACGCGCTGGCCAAGGCGGCCACGCTCATCGAGGCGCTGCCCTGGCTCAGCCGGTTCCACGGCCAGACCGTGGTGCTGAAATACGGTGGGCACGCGATGGCCGACCACGGGCTGCGGCACGCGTTCGCCCAGGACGTGGTGTTCCTCCGGCACGCCGGGCTGCGCCCGGTGGTGGTGCACGGCGGCGGCCCGCAGATCTCCGCGCACCTGGACCGGCTCGGCGTGCCCAGCACGTTCCGGGCCGGGCTGCGGGTCACCTCGCCGGAAGCCATGGACGTGGTCCGGATGGTGCTCACCGGCCAGGTGAACCGCGACCTGGTCGGCCTGGTCAACCGGCACGGCCCGTTCGCGGTCGGCATGTCCGGGGAGGACGCCAACCTGTTCACCGCCCGCCGCCGGGCCGCCGTGGTGGACGGCGAGCCGGTGGACCTCGGGCTGGTCGGCGAGATCGACGCGGTCGACCCCGGCGCGGTGCTGGCGCTGCTCCGGGACGGCCGGGTGCCGGTGGTGTCCAGCGTGGCCCGGGGCGCGGACGGCGAGGTGTACAACGTCAACGCGGACACCGCGGCGGCGGCCCTGGCCGTGGCGCTCGGCGCGGTCAAGCTGGTCGTGCTCACCGACGTCGAAGGGCTGTACGCGGACTGGGCCGACGGCGCCGCCCAGGGCGGGGTGATCAGCCGGCTGACCGCCACCGGCCTGGAACAGCTGCTGCCCGGGCTGAGCGCCGGGATGATCCCCAAGATGGAGGCATGCCTGCGCGCCGTCCGCGGCGGGGTACCGCAGGCCCGCGTGCTCGACGGCCGGCTGCCGCACTCGGTGCTGCTGGAGATCTTCACCGACTCGGGCATCGGCACCATGGTCGTCCCGGACGAGGCCGCCGGAGCGGAGGCCGCCGGTGACTGAGACGCAGCGGCTGCAGGCGCGGTTCGGCGCCGCGCTGATGCCGAACTATGGGATCCCGCCGCTGGCGCTCAGCCACGGCCAGGGCTGCCAGGTCTGGGACGCCGACGGGCGGGAGTACACCGACCTCATCGCGGGCATCGCGGTGAGCTCGCTCGGGCACGCCCACCCGGCCATCGTCGACGCGGTCAGCCGGCAGGTGCGGCTGATCGCGCACACCTCCAACCTGTTCCTGCACGAGGGCGAGATCGCGCTGGCCGAACGCCTGCTGGCGCTGCTCGGCACCCCGGGCCGGGTGTTCTTCGCCAACTCCGGTACCGAGGCCAACGAGGCAGCCATCAAGCTGGCCCGCCGCCAGCAGGGCGCCGGCCGCCCGGTGTTCGTCGCCGCCGAGGGCGGCTTCCATGGCCGTACCATGGGCGCCCTCGCGCTGACCGGCAAGAGTTCCATCCGGGAGGCGTTCGGCCCGTTCGGGATGGTGGTGCGGTTCGTGCCCTACGGGGATGCGGCGGCGCTGCGCGCGGCCACCCGGGAGGACGTGGCCGCGGTTTTCCTGGAGCCCTGCCTGGGCGAGGGCGGGGTGGAGCCGCCGCCCGCCGGTTACCTGCGCGCGGCCCGGGAGGCCTGTGACGCGGCGGGCGCGCTGCTGGTGCTGGACGAGATCCAGAGCGGCATCGGCCGGGCCGGGACCTGGTTCGCGCACCAGCCGGAGCAGGTCCGGCCGGACGTGCTCACGCTGGCCAAGGGGCTGGGCGGCGGGCTGCCGATCGGGGCCTGCATCGGGCTCGGCGCGGCCGGGTCCGCGCTGCGCAAGGGGGACCACGGCAGCACGTTCGGCGGCAACCCGGTCGCCTGTGCCGCCGCGCTGGCCGTGCTGGACACCATCGAGGCCGACGGCCTGCTGGCCCGGGCCACCGCGGTCGGCCAGCAGCTGGCCGGCGGCCTGGCCGCGCTCAGCCACCCGCTGCTGGCCGGGGTGCGCGGCCGCGGGCTGTGGCTGGCCGCGGTGCTGACCAGCCCGTCCGCCGCCGCGGTGGAGGCCGCCGCCCGGCAGGCCGGCTTCCTGGTCAACGCGGTGCAACCGGACGCGGTCCGGCTGGCGCCCCCGCTGATCCTGGAGGAACACCAGGCCGCCGCGTTCCTCGCCGCGCTGCCCGCCATCCTCGACGCGGTACCCTCGCCGGAAGCTGCCACCGCCGGAGGGGGCCCGCGATGACCCGGCATTTCCTGCGCGACGACGACCTGAGCCCAGCCGAGCAGGCCGGCGTGCTGGACCTGGCCGACAGGATGAAAGCGGACCGGTTCGGCTACCGGCCGCTCGCCGGGCCGCGCACGGTGGCCATGCTGTTCGACAAGCCCTCCACCCGGACCCGGCTGTCCTTCGCGGCCGGCATCGCCGAGCTCGGCGGCCAGCCGCTGGTCATCGACGCGCAGACGTCCCAGCTCGGCCGGGGGGAGCCGGTGGCGGACACGGCCCGGGTGCTGGACCGCCAGGTGGCCGCGATCGTCTGGCGCACGTTCGGCCAGGACCGGATCGAGGAGATGGCCGCGGCCAGCCAGGTGCCGGTGATCAACGCGCTGACCGACCGGTTCCACCCCTGCCAGGTCCTGGCCGACCTGCAGACGGCCCGGGCCGCGCACGGCCGGCTGGCCGGGCTGGCGCTCACGTTCCTCGGCGACGGGGCCGGCAACATGGCGCACTCCTACCTGCTGGGCGGGGCTACCGCCGGGCTGCGGGTACGGATCGCGGCGCCGGCCGGGTACCGGCCCGATCCGGCCGTGCTGGCCGACGCCGCCGCCATCGCCACCGCTACCGGCGGGTCGGTCGAGGTCACCGGCGACGCCAAGGCGGCCTGTGCGGACGCCGACGTGCTGGCCACCGACGTGTGGACGTCGATGGGGCAGGAGGGCCAGGAAACGGCCCGGGTCGCCGCGCTGCGCCCCTACCAGCTGGACGAGGGCAAGCTGGCGCTGGGCCGCCCGGGCTGCGTGGTGCTGCACTGCCTGCCCGCGCACCGTGGCGAGGAGATCACCGCCGCCGTCCTGGACGGGCCGCACAGCGTGGTCTGGGACGAGGCGGAGAACCGGCGGCACGCGCAGAAGGCGCTGCTGGCCTGGCTGCTGGACCGGGCCCGGTGAGCCCGGCCAACCCGGTCAGCCCGGTGACCAAGACAGCCCGGCAGGCCCAGATCAGCGCGATCCTGGCCCGCACCGCGGTCCGGTCCCAGGACGAGCTGTCCGAGCTGCTGACCCAGAACGGGGTCAAGGTCACCCAGGCCACGCTGTCCCGCGACCTGGACGAGCTGGGCGCGGTCCGGCTGCGCGGGCCGGACGGGGCGCTGGTCTACGCGCTGCCCGGCGAGCCGGGCGGGCCGGGCTCCCGGCCGGGCGGGCTGGCCGGCCTGCTGACCGGGCCCGGTGAGCCACGCCGCGGCCGGCCCGCGGTGCCGGCCGGGATACGCGGCGGCCTGGGCCCGCTGGCCGGGCACGGCCAGGGCGCGGCCGGGCCGTCATCCGGCCTGGGCCGGCCGGCCGCCGGGGTGCCGGACCGGGACCCGCCCAGCCGGCTGGCCCGGATCGCCGCCGACTTCCTGCTCAGCGCGGAACACAGCGCCAACCTGGTGGTGCTGCGCACCCCGGCGGGCGCGGCGCAGCTGGTGGCCTCGGCCATCGACCACGCGGCCTGGCCGGCCATCCTCGGCACCGTGGCCGGTGACGACACCGTGCTGGTCATCACCCGGGATCCGGCCGGCGGCCCGGACGTGGCCCGCCAGCTGCTCCGGATCGCCGAGCGGCGGGCCTGACGCCACCCCCCGGGCCCGGTGCGCAGTGCGGTGCCGCCGGCCCGCGGCACCGCACTACTATGCCCAGGCAGCCCACGGCCACGATGGAGAGGAACGCGGTGGCAGAAGAGGAACGCACGCCGACCCGGCTGTGGGGCGGCCGGTTCGGGTCCAGCCCGGCCGAGGCGCTGGCCCGGCTGTCAGTGAGCGTGCAGTTCGACTGGCGGCTGGCCCCCTACGACCTGCTCGCCTCCCGGGCGCACACCAGGGTGCTGCACCGGGCCGGCCTGCTGGCCGACGAGGAGGCCGCCCGGCTGCTGGCCGCGCTGGACAGCCTGGACGCGGCCTGCCAGGACGGCAGCTTCCGGCCCACGGTGGCCGACGAGGACGTGCACACCGCGCTGGAACGCGGTCTGCTGGAGCGGGTCGGCGCGCTCGGCGGCAAGCTCCGGGCGGGCCGCAGCCGGAACGACCAGATCGCCACCGACCTGCGGCTCTACCTGCGTGACCATGTCCGGCGGGTGGTGTCCCGGGTGGCCGAGCTGGAGACCGCGCTGCTGGCCCAGGCCGAGCAGCACGTCAGCACCCCAGCCCCGGGGATGACCCATCTGCAGCACGCGCAGCCGGTGGTGTTCGCGCACCAGCTGCTGGCCCACGGCCAGGCGCTGGCCCGGGACGTGAGCCGGCTCCGGGACTGGGACAAGCGGGCCGCGGTCAGCCCGCTCGGCGCGGGTGCGCTGGCCGGGTCGTCGCTGCCGCTGGACCCGGAGGCGGTCGCCGCCGAGCTGGGCTTCGACCGGGCCGCGGAGAACTCCATGGACGCGGTGAGCGACCGGGACTTCGCGGCCGAGTTCTGCTTCGCGGCGGCCCTGCTCGGGGTGCATCTGTCCCGGCTGGGCGAGGAGATCGTGCTCTGGTCCACGTCCGAGTTCGGCTGGGTGGAGATCGACGACGCCTACGCGACCGGCTCGTCGATCATGCCGCAGAAGAAGAACCCGGACGTGGCCGAGCTGGCCCGGGGCAAGGCCGGCCGGCTCATCGGCGGGCTGACCGGCCTGCTGGTGGCGCTCAAGGGCCTGCCGCTGAGCTACGACCGGGACCTGCAGGAAGACAAGGAGCCGGTGTTCGACGCGGTGGACACGCTGCTGGTCGTGCTGCCCGCCATGGCCGGCCTGGTGGCCACCATGACCGTTCACGCACAGCGCCTCTCGGCGGGAGCGAGCACCGGCTTCGCGCTCGCCACCGACCTGGCTGAACTGCTGGTCCGGCGCGGTGTCCCGTTCCGCGAGGCGCACGAGGTAGTGGGTCACCTGGTGGTGTGGTGCCAGGTACACGACTGTGACCTGCCCGACGTGAGCGACGAGGACCTGGCCAAGGTCTCCGAGTACCTCACCCCGGACGTCCGCGGGGTGCTGTCCGTGCCGGGTGCGCTGGCCGCGCGGAAGGCGCCCGGCGGCACCGCGCCCGAGCGGGTCGCCGAGCAGCTGGTGGCGTTGCGCGCGGTGGTCGACGAGCACGCGGCCTGGGCGGCGCGCTGACCGTGGCCGGGGCGGTGCTGCCGCGGGAGTTCTTCGCCGGCCATTCGCTGCCGGTGGCACCGGCCCTGCTCGGCTGTGTCCTGGAGCATGAGACCGCGGCCGGGCTGGTGGCCGTCCGCCTCACCGAGGTCGAGGCGTACGAGGGTGCGGCCGACCCGGCGTCGCACTCCTACCGAGGCCGGACCGCGCGGAACGGCGTCATGTTCGGCGGGCCCGGGCACGCGTATGTGTACTTCACTTACGGCATGCACTGGTGCGTCAACATTGTCTGCCTGCCGCCTGGCACCGCGTCCGCGGTGCTGATCCGGGCCGGGCAGGTGGTTGCCGGGGTGCCGCTGGCCACGGAGCGGCGGTCGGCTGGCCGGGCCCGGCCGTCGGCCATCGCCGGGCGGGAACTGGCCCGCGGGCCGGCCCGGCTGTGCCAGGCGCTCGGCATCGACCGGGCCCAGAATGGTCTCGACGTCTGCTCGGCGGAGTCCGCGCTGCGGATCCGGGCCGCGCCACCCGGCGGCCGCCCGGCCGGGATCAGCCAGGGCCCGCGGGTGGGCATCAGCAAGGCGGCCGAATGGCCGTGGCGGTTCTGGGTGACCGGCGACCCGACCGTGTCGGTGTACCGGCCGGCCGTGCCCCGGGTCCGGCCGGAAGCAGTTTCACCCCCGGCCGGCGAAGGTGGCACGATTAACCGGTGACCGACATCATCGACGAGCTGACCTGGCGCGGGCTGATCGCGCTGTCCACCGACCCTGACGAGCTGCGCAAGGCGCTCGATACCGGCCCCGTCACGGTGTATGCAGGCTTCGACCCGACCGCCCCTGGGCTGCACATCGGGAACCTGGTCCAGCTGCTCACGCTGCGCCGGCTGCAGCTGGCCGGGCACCGGCCCATCGCACTGGTCGGCGGGGCCACCGGGCTGATCGGGGACCCCAGCGGCAAGTCGGTGGAGCGGGTACTCAACTCCCGTGACGTGGTCGCCGGATGGGTGGACCGGATCCGCGGCGAGGTGTCCCGGTTCCTGGACTTCTCCCACGGCCCTAACGCGGCGCTGGTGGTCAGCAACCTGGACTGGACCGCGCCGCTGTCCGCGCTGGAGTTCCTCCGCGACATCGGCAAGCACTTCCCGGTCAGCCAGATGCTCGGCCGCGAGTCCGTCCGGGCCCGGCTGGACGCGGGCGGGATCAGCTACACCGAGTTCAGCTACCAGATCCTGCAGGCCAACGACTTCCTGGAGCTGTACCGGCGGCACGGCTGCGCGCTGCAGGTCGGCGGCAGCGATCAGTGGGGCAATCTGGTGTCCGGGGTCGACCTGATCCGGCGGGTGGACGGGGCCGCGGTGCACGCCCTGGCCACCCCGCTGATCACCAAGCCGGACGGCACCAAGTACGGCAAGACCGAGGGCGGTGCGATCTGGATCAGCGCCGACCTGATGTCGCCGTACGCGTTCTACCAGTTCTGGCTGAACCGGGCCGACGAGGAGGTGCCCGGCCTGCTCCGCGTGTTCACGTTCCGGTCCCGGGACGAGATCGAGGCGCTGGAGCAGCAGATCAGGGACAAGCCGGCCGCCCGGATGGCCCAGCGGCTGCTGGCCGCCGAGGTAACCGAGCTGGTGCACGGCCACGAGGAGACCGGGAAGGCCATCGCCGCCAGCCACGCCCTGTTCGGCCAGGGCGACCTGGCCAGCCTGGACGAGGCCACCCTGGCCGCCGCGCTGGCCGAGATCCCGTCCGTGACCAGCCAGGTGCTCGGCGCCGGGCGCCTGCCGCCGGTGGCCGACCTGATGGCCGCCACTGGCCTGGTGCGCAGCAAGTCGGCGGGCCGGCGGGCCATCGCCGAGGGCGGCGCCTACCTGAACAACCAGAAGGTGACCGAGCCGGACGCCCGGCCAGCCGAGACCGACCTGCTGTGCGGCCGGTTCCTGGTGCTGAGGCGGGGCAAGCGCACGGTAGCCGGCGTCGAGGTCGTCCAGGGCTGAGCGCTCCGCCGGGCGCTGCCGCACGCCCAGCTGAAGTCCTATTTCCGGGTCAGCCGCCTGGCGTCGCCCCCGATGCGGTGACCTGCGTGCCGTGAGCCAGGAAATTTTTCCTGGCCGATTCTTGCTGTGCTGGGGTGAGGCACCGGGTTCGGTGCCCTTGCGGCGGGCCGGTGCGGCTTTGCTGCGCAGGTCAGCGTGCAGGTGAACGGACAGTGGCCGGCCCGGGAAGCTCCGATTTGACGGAAAACGCTTTGCTGCCTAATGTTTCACCTGCCCCGAGGGACACAGAACACCGCTGGTGGGACGGGCCTCTCGGACCAGCAGACGGCGAGCAAGACGCCTCGCGGGACGAAATCCGGGAACGGGTGGTCCCCAACGGCGGTAAGCTGAAGCCGACGCAAGTTCGCAGGCCCACTCGAAACTCCCGGCAGCGGGACTTGACAGGCCGGCATCTTGCAGGTAAGTTAGTAGGGTTGCCCCGGAACCCGGCGAGAGCCGAGCGATGGTGTGCGTCCGCTCCTTGAGAACTCAACAGCGTGCTAAAAGCCAGTGCACATGCACAAACCCCGTCAGTGAGGGCTGCCCGGTAACGGACCAGTACCTCATTAACGGAATGCCAAGATCGCCTTCATGGCGGCTTCAGCCGTCGGTGAGGGCACTCCTTTTGTCTGCTCCCGCTCTGGCCTGTGGCGGGTGCCGCTCTGCGGTGCCCACATCAGGCGAGCGGCTGCATATAGACATCAACGGAGAGTTTGATCCTGGCTCAGGACGAACGCTGGCGGCGTGCTTAACACATGCAAGTCGAGCGGAAAGGCCCTTCGGGGTACTCGAGCGGCGAACGGGTGAGTAACACGTGAGCAACCTGCCCTCAGCTCTGGGATAGCTCCCGGAAACGGGAATTAATACCGGATATGACCCTGACTGACATCTGTCAGGGTGGAAAGGTTTACCGACTGGGGATGGACTCGCGGCCTATCAGCTAGTTGGTGGGGTAACGGCCCACCAAGGCGACGACGGGTAGCCGGCCTGAGAGGGCGACCGGCCACACTGGGACTGAGACACGGCCCAGACTCCTACGGGAGGCAGCAGTGGGGAATATTGCGCAATGGGCGAAAGCCTGACGCAGC
>Ga0335079_10000202_pt1 | contig 69422 bp, 56 predicted proteins | sample Lox_Sample_33_FD_206719 | JGI IMG/M metagenome (GOLD analysis project Ga0335079, IMG submission 206719) | Soil microbial communities from Loxahatchee National Wildlife Refuge, Florida, United States - Lox_Sample_3.3 | ecosystem: Environmental > Terrestrial > Soil > Wetlands | place: USA...
TACGAATTTCACCTCTACACTGGGAATTCCACTCTCCTCTCCCGAACTCTAGCTCCTCAGTCCCAAGCGCAATTCCCAGGTTAAGCCCGGGGCTTTCACGCCTGACTTGAAGAGCCGCCTGCGCGCCCTTTACGCCCAGTAATTCCGAACAACGCTCGCCCCCTTCGTATTACCGCGGCTGCTGGCACGAAGTTAGCCGGGGCTTCTTCTGCGGGTACCGTCATCATCGTCCCCGCCGAAAGGGCTTTACAACCCTAAGGCCTTCATCACCCACGCGGCATTGCTGGATCAGGGTTGCCCCCATTGTCCAATATTCCCCACTGCTGCCTCCCGTAGGAGTCTGGGCCGTGTCTCAGTCCCAGTGTGGCTGATCATCCTCTCAGACCAGCTACGGATCATTGCCTTGGTAGGCCGTTACCCCACCAACTAGCTAATCCGACGCGGGCCCCTCCTAGAGCGATAAATCTTTCACCCGTAGGTCGTATGCGGTATTAGCCGAAGTTTCCCTCGGTTATTCCGCACTCCAGGGCAGGTTCCCACGCGTTACTCACCCGTCCGCCACTCGTGGATTGCTCCACGCGTTCGACTTGCATGTGTTAGGCATGCCGCCAGCGTTCGTTCTGAGCCAGGATCAAACTCTCATGTTGATCCCTCTGCTGTCGTTGCCGCGCGTCCCTTGCGGAAGCGCCCGACGCGGACCCAGAGAAAGGCTATTCACAAATCGCCGCATTCAGATTCGGAATTGACTTCGATTCCTCATCCAAGATGCGCAGTCTGTGACGCCGCAGCGCCACCGCCTGCTCATCCCTTCCCTACTTATCCACAATGTCAAAGAGCACCCGCCGGCTATCCCGAAGGGGGTGCCGGGGAGGGGCGCTTATAGGCCGCTCGCCGCGGCCTGTCAAACCCAAAATGCAGTTTTCATGAAATAGGTACAAATCGCTGAGATACAACTCCGAATCGGAGTCTGCAGCAAGGTTCTGGTTGACTTTTTAACCATGCATCTGTCATTGCTGCGGGGGCTGCTCGTTATGCGGCGGTGCGGCAAGGTGTTGGGGGAGGGGGTTGATGGTCTTAAGGGGCGGCGGATTCTGTTCGGCTCGTGCATTTCTGGGGCTTCTCCTACTTCTCGGATTTCTGCTGACGCTGGCGCCGGCCTTACGCGCCGAGGAAGCTATTGCACCGCAGGATACGGCCAGCGGTGCTGCGGTCGTCCCCGCCAAGGGTCCGCAAATCGTGCTGGTCGCGTTGCGCCGCGGCGACACGCTCATGAGTGTGCTGCAGGGCGCGGGCGCCTCTGCTGCCGACGCCGAGCAAGCGATCCAATCGCTCGCCAAGCTCTGGAGCCCCCGCGAGATGAAGGTGGGCCAGGAACTGACGATCGAGCTCGGCGAGACGCATCTGCAATCTCTCCAGTTCTTTGCCGGTCTCGACCGCATCGTCAGCACCGAGCGCGGCGCCGACGGCCACTTCCGCGGCGCCGTCACGCCACGCGCGCTTGCGCGCGTTCCCGCCGTCGCGAGCGGCGTCATCAAGACCAGTCTCTATCAAGCCGCGATCGACGATGGCGTGCCGCTTGCCGTGCTCGAAGTGATGGTGCGCGCCTTCAGCTACGACGTCGATTTCCAGCGCGAATTGCAGCCGGGCGATCGCTTTGAGGTCATGTTCGAACGCATCACCGATGACAGCGGCAAAGTCGTCGCCAACGGCAACGTGCTCTACGCATCGATGACGCTCTCGAAGAACACGCTGCGTATCTACCGCTTCGCGGCGCCCGGAGAAGACGCCGAATATTTCGATGCCCAGGGCCAGAGCGTGAAGAAGGCGCTGCTGCGCACACCGATCGACGGCGTCAAGATCACCTCACCCTTCGGCATGCGCGTGCATCCGATTCTCGGGTACTCGCTGATGCACAAGGGCGTCGATTTCGGCGCCGCGGAGGGCACGCCGATCATGGCGGCGGGCGACGGCGTCGTCGAGAAGGCGGGGCCCACCAACGGCTATGGAAACTTCGTGTTGCTTAAGCACAACGGCACCTACGAGACCGCCTATGCGCATATGAGCCGCTTCGCCGCGGGCATCAGGCCTGGCGTGCATGTGCGGCAGGGCCAAATCATCGGCTATGTGGGCGCGACCGGGCTCGCGACCGGGCCGCACCTCCATTACGAGGTGCGCGTCGACGGCACGCAGGTCAATCCGGCCTCGGTCAAGTTCCAGCCGGGACGCAATCTCGTCGGCGGCGAACTCGTGGCGTTCCATGCCGAAACCCGGGAGATCGAGCAACAGCTCCTGACTCTCACCGGTCGGCAGCCGCAGGTGGCCGCGGTCCCACAGCACGGCCACGGCGGGGAATGACGGCGAGCGCTAGCGCTGCGGCGTGATATCCTCGCCGCCGAGCCACATGCGGTTCCATGTCGGGCTGATCACGATTTCATTGAAGCAGACACGCGGCGGCATCTCCGCCACGAAGCGAATGGTGTGGCCGAGATCCTCGGCTTGAAGCATTCGCGCCTGCTCCTCGGCCGTGGGCACTATCGGGCGCTTCTTCAAGATCGGAGTCGCGACCTCGCCGGGGCAGATCACGCAGGCCCTTATCCCGTGGATGCATTCTTCCATGTTAAGCGACAGCGTGAGCGCGACGACGCCGTGCTTCGCGGCGTTGTATGCGGGTCCCGTCAAATAGGGATCGAAGCGTCCGGCCCAGGATGAAATGTTGATGACGAGCCCGTCCTTGCGCTCTCGCATGCGCGGCAGCACGGCATGGATCGTGTTGAGCGTACCCTGCAGATTGGCCGAGACGACGGAGGCAAAGTTCTCCGGCGTCAGGTTCTTGAAGAAGCGTTGCGGTACGTTCATGCCGGCGCTGTTGACGAGGATATCGACCTGCCCGTGGCGCCGCAGAATCGCGGCACCCGCCTCGGCGACGGCCCGGGCGTCGGTCACGTCGAGGGCAACCGCCTCGGCCTTGCCGCCCTTGGCTGCGATTGCCGCTCGCACCTCCTCGAGCTGTTCGGCACGGCGCCCGCTTACCACCACCGTGGCGCCCGCCGCCGCCAATTCTTCGGCGCCGGACTGTCCGATACCGCTGCCGCCACCGGTCACCCACGCAATCTTCCCCTTGAGCATCGCCCATGCCTCCGTTCAAATCTGCACGGGCATCATGGCGGCGGCGGTGCGCCGGATCAATCGAACCTTGCGAGCAACAAACCGCGCGCCGCTTCGATGAGTGCCGAGATGGCTCCGCCGTTGGCGCGGGTCTGCAAAATCTCTCCGATCTCCCTATTATCCTTTATCACGGATGGAATCGCGTCGAGCCTCAGTACTGCTTATAAGGCAGGAATTTGCCGCTCATGCTGACACGCACCCGATCGCCTTTCTGATCGGGTTGCCGTTCGATCGCCATGTCAAAGTCGATAGCGCTCATGATGCCGTCGCCGAATTCCTCCTGGATCAGAGCTTTCCAGGTGGTGCCGTAAACCATGACCAACTCATAGAAGCGGTAGATCAAGGGGTCGGTCGGCACCGCCGTCGGCAGCGAACCGCGATACGGCACCTCCTGCAACAGCAGAGCCTCCTCCGCATCGAGGTCTAGGATTTCGGCCGCGTTCTCCGCCTCCTGCTTTGAGAGCTTCATCTGCCCGTGGAGTGCCGCCGTGTAATAGACTGGCGATCCAGGCCCAATCTTGGCGGCGATCTCGCGCCAAGTGAGGTGCTTCCGACGGCGGATAGCGGCGATCTTCTCGGTTAGCTGTTCGCGGGTCGTGCTCAACCCCCACCTGACAACTCATTTTCGCAAATGACCTAAGCAATCGGCGTGCCGAAAATCGGATCGCAGACGGCCTCGTCGACGATGGGCGACCGCCCAATATCGCGGCAGATCATCTTGGCTCTGCACGCGGACTAGGCGATCAATTCCAGTTTCGTGGTGCGGCCACCGACGGCGCGGTGCCGTATCGGCTCCTCAGGAAGCACGCGGCTGCATTGAGCACCAAGGTCCGGTTTTTCTCGCGGCTACTCCGCCGCCGCGGCACGGCGGCCGCCAATCGTGAGCCGGCCTTTCTCCGTGCTCACGCGCACCGTCTCGCCGTCGGCGATCTTGCCTTCGAGGATGAGCGCCGCCAGCGAATTCTGCAGCTCGCGCTGGATCACGCGCTTTAGAGGCCGGGCGCCGAACACGGGATCATAGCCCTGCTCCGCAAGCCAGCGCTTGGCGCTCGCATCCAAATCGAGCGTGATCTTGCGGTCGGCAAGCAGCTTCTGCAGGTTGCGGAGCTGAATCTCGACAATGCCGGTCATGTCCGCGCGCGTCAGCCGACGGAACAGCAGGATCTCGTCGAGGCGGTTCAAGAACTCCGGACGGAACGCCGCGCGCACGATCTCCATCACCTGAGCGCGCACGCTCTGGGTCTCTTGGCCTTCCGGCAGGTTCGCGAGAATTTCGCTGCCGAGATTGGAGGTCAGCACGATGAGCGTATTGCGGAAGTCGACCGTACGGCCCTGACCATCGGTCAGGCGACCGTCGTCCAGAACCTGGAGCAGCACGTTGAAGACGTCGGGATGCGCCTTCTCGACTTCATCGAAAAGGATCACTTGATAGGGCCGGCGCCGCACCGCTTCGGTAAGCGCGCCTCCTTCCTCGTAGCCCACATAGCCCGGCGGCGCACCGATCAATCGCGCGACCGCATGCTTTTCCATGTACTCCGACATATCGACGCGCAGCATCGCGCCTTCGTCGTCGAACAGGAACTCGGCCAGCGCCTTTGCTAGCTCGGTCTTGCCAACGCCGGTCGGACCCAGAAACAGGAACGAGCCGATGGGACGATTGGGATCTTGCAACCCCGCCCGCGCACGGCGGATCGCATTCGAGACCGCGACCACCGCTTCTTCCTGACCCACCACGCGCCGGCGCAGGTTCTCTTCCATCTTGAGGAGCTTCGCGCGCTCGCCTTCGAGCATCTTCTCGACGGGGACACCGGTCCAACGCGACACCACGCTTGCGATGTGGGCCTCGGTCACCGCCTCCTGGATCATGCGATGGCTCTCGGCCGCTTCGGCGGCTTTGAGCTTGCGCTCCAGCTCCGGAATGATGGCGTAGGTAAGTTCGCCGGCGCGCGTGTAGTTGCCCTGGCGCTGTACGCGGTCGAGTTCGGCGCGGGCCTGATCAAGCCGCTCCTTGAGCTTCTGCGCACCCGCCAGCTTGTCTTTCTCGGCGCGCCATTGTGCGGTCAGTTCGGCCGATTTCTGCTCGAGCTCCGCCAGCTCCGCCTCCAGTTTTTGCAGCCGATCCTTTGAGGCGGCGTCGCTCTCCTTCTTGAGCGCCTCGCGCTCGATCTTGAGCTGCATCACGCGGCGATCCAGCTCGTCTATCTCCTCGGGCTTTGATTCCGCCTCCATCCGCAGCCGCGCCGCCGCCTCGTCCATCAGGTCGATCGCCTTGTCCGGGAGGAAGCGGTCGGTGATGTAGCGGTTGGAAAGCGTCGCCGCGGCAACGATCGCACCATCGGTGATGCGCACGCCATGATGCAGCTCGTATTTCTCCTTGATGCCGCGCAGGATCGAAATCGTGTCCTCGACGGTGGGTTCGCTCACGAACACCGGCTGGAAGCGGCGTGCTAACGCAGCGTCCTTCTCGATGTGCTTGCGATATTCGTCGAGGGTTGTGGCACCGACGCAATGCAGCTCCCCGCGCGCAAGCGCGGGTTTCAGCATGTTGGACGCATCCATGGCGCCTTCGGCTTTGCCGGCACCAACGAGCGTGTGCAGCTCGTCGATGAAGACGATGATCTCGCCTTGGGCGGCAGTAATTTCCTGAAGCACCGCCTTCAAGCGCTCTTCGAATTCGCCGCGGAATTTGGCGCCCGCGACAAGCGCGCCCAGATCGAGCGCCAGCAGGCGCTTATCCTTGAGGCTCTCGGGCACGTCGCCGTGCACGATGCGCAACGCCAAGCCCTCGACGATCGCGGTCTTCCCGACCCCGGGCTCGCCGATCAGCACGGGATTGTTCTTGGTTCGGCGCGACAGCACCTGGATCGTGCGGCGAATTTCCTCGTCGCGGCCGATCACCGGATCGAGCTTGCCTTCGCGCGCGAGCGCGGTTAGGTCGCGCGCGTACTTCTTGAGCGCCTCATAGCCCTCCTCGGCGGTGGCGCTGTCGGCCTTGCGACCCTTGCGGATTTCTTCGATTGCGGCGTTGAGCGCCTGCGGCGTCACTCGAGCCGCGGCAAGCGCCTTGCTCGCGGCTCCGTCGCGCATCATCGCGAGCGCGAGCAGCAATCGTTCCACCGTGACAAAACTGTCGCCGGCCTTCTCCGCGATCTTCTCGGCCTGCTCGAAGAGCCGCGCCGTCTCCTGTGAGAAATAGACTTGACCGGCACCCGCACCCTCGACTCGCGGCAGCTTCTGCAACGCTTCGTCGACCGCGCTCGCGGCAACCGCGGGATCGCCACCCGCCGCGCGGATCAGATTGGCCGCAAGTCCTTCCTTGTCGTCCAGCAGTACGCGCAGGAGATGCTCGGGCGCGAGTTGCTGGTGGCCGCGCCGCTGCGCGAGGCTCTGCGCCGCCTGGACGAATCCCTTGGCGCGCTCCGTATATTTCTCGAATTCCATGGTGTCCCGCTCGCAGATGAACCGCCGGAACGCGCCCCATCAGCGGCAACGCGATCCTGCCTTCCATCCCGATATGGGAAGATTTTCGGACGGCGCAAGATGCACGACCGAAGCGTGTTCCCGCTCCCGGTGCGTCACGCGGAGGTCGTGCCAATTCCAGTCAGGACGGAACCGAAGACAGCGTCGGCTTTGGTCTTACCGTCGCATTTCTTACGCCGAACCCGACTCTCGACCGACGAAAAAGCCCTGCTGAATCAGTCGACCGGTGGATCGGTGTCGGAGGGCGGGGGTTCGACCTCGGGCTGCTGATGTTGAGGCTGGGGTTGCATCTGCGGATGCGGCTGCATCTGCGGGTGCGGATTACCCTCCAGCTCCGGCTGCATCATCTCGGTGTCCGCGGGGGTCATGGGCCGCGGCACCATTTGCCCGCCCTGGCCGTTTCCGTCGGCATTCATGATGCGGAAATAGTGCTCGGCGTGCTGGTAGAAGTTTTCGGCCGCGATCCGGTCGCCCGCCGAGGCCGCTTCGCGCGCGAGCGCGATATAGCGCTCGAACACCTGGTATGCGTTGCCCCGGATCTTGACGCTCGGGCCGCTGCTCTCGAACACCTGGGCGCGGTGCGGCGGCCGCGGACGGTTGCCCTGGTGATGGCCTTGGTGGCCTTGGTGGCCCTGATGCCCGCCGCCGCCATTACCGCGACCGCGGTTACGCTTGTTCTGGCCCTGTCTCATCATGCCCTTGAAATCTTGGTACGACATCATCCCCCACTCGGTTAATCGCCACGCCGCGCGCGTGGCCACGCGTGGCGCATCGTCACTTCTGTGACCGATACGCCGAAACTGCAAAGAGGAAGTCTGTCTTCTCGCGCCCTCGGCGCAGGGAGCCCCCCGGCTCCTCACTCATGCATCCAAACTAGTCGGGACTGATTAATAATCCAACAACTTTTTCGGCGGATCAGACCTGCCCTACGATCACGCAGCGCTCGATACCTGATAGATCATGTCTGATGCCGCGAAGTGCAAGCCCCGATCCCGCTAGCAGGGCCGACACGCATGTAAGTTGCCCGGCTCCCAGTTCGAGGACCGCCATGCCGGTTGGCGCCAGCAGCGAATGCAACTGTGGGGCGAGCGCGCGATAGGCCGCCAACCCGTCAGGCCCTCCGTCGAGCGCGGTTCTCGGTTCATAGCATGCCACTTCGGGCATCAGCCCGGCGAGCGCGGCACTCGGAATATAGGGCGGATTGGCCAGAATAATGTCGTATCCGGGTTCCAGGGCTGCCCCCCAGTTTCCAAGCTCAACCTTTGCGCGATCGGTCAAGCCAAGCGCCGCGGCGTTTCGCCGCGCCGCTGCCACGGCGCCGGGCAGGCAATCGACCCCGATCCCGACCGCCCGCGGCAGCTCGATCAGGAGCGCCAACAGCAGGCAGCCCGATCCGACCCCGAGATCGAGCACCCGATAAGGCCGTTTGCGATCGGATACCCGCTCCAGCACCGCCTCCACCAAGGTCTCGCTGTCCGGCCGGGGATCGAGGGTATCGGGCGTGATCTCGAAGCGGAGGCTCCAGAACTCGCGATAGCCGCGGATGCGAGAGACCGGCTCGTGGGCAAGGCGCCGCCTGATGAAGTGCTCGAGCCGATGCTGCGCCGGCCCATCGATTGCGCCGTCGTCGTTGGCGATGAGTTCGCCGGGTTCGCATTCGAGCGCCGCCGCGACGAGCAGCCGCGCCTCGTGGCGCGCGCCATCGAAGCCCCGAGCCTTGAGCCGTGCCGCCGCCTCGCTAAGGCCGTCGCGTACCCTCACTCGACCTCCGCCAACTTCGCAGCTTGGTCTTCGGCAATCAGTGCCGAAATGATTTCGTCCAGCGCTTCGCCGCTGATCACCTTGTCGATCTTGTAGAGCGTCAGGTTGATGCGGTGATCGGTGACGCGTCCTTGCGGAAAGTTGTAGGTGCGGATGCGCTCCGAGCGATCGCCGGTGCCGACCTGGCTCTTGCGATCCGCGGCTCGCGCGGCCTCGCGCGCCTGCCGCTCGCGCTCATAGAGACGGGCGCGCAGCACCTTGAGCGCCTTGGCCTTGTTCTTGTGTTGAGATTTTTCGTCTTGTTGGATCACCACGAGCCCAGTCGGCAGATGGGTAATACGCACGGCGCTGTCCGTGGTGTTGACCGACTGGCCCCCGGGCCCGCTGGAACGGAAGACATCGATCCGGAGGTCCTTCTCCTCGATGTGGACGTCGACCTCTTCCGCCTCGGGCAGCACGGCCACGGTCGCCGCCGAGGTGTGAACGCGCCCCGAAGCTTCGGTCTCGGGCACGCGCTGCACCCGATGCACACCGGATTCGAATTTGAGGCGCTCGAAGACGTTGCGGCCGGTGATCGCGGCGCTCGCCTCCTTGTAACCGCCGAGTCCCGTATCGGAGATGTCCAGCACCTCGAAACGCCATCCGCGCAAAGCCGAGTAACGCTGGTACATCCGAAACAGCAGCGCCGCGAAGAGCGCCGCTTCTTCGCCGCCGGTGCCCGCGCGGACTTCGAGGATCGCATTGCGCTCGTCCGCCTCGTCCTTCGGCAACAGCATCAGCTTCACCGCGTGTTCAAGCTCGGTCATGCGTCGCCGCCCCGAAGGCAATTCGGCTTCGGCGAGCCGGCGCAACTCGACATCCTCCTCGTCTGCTTCGAGCGCCTCCAGATCGGCGACCTCCTGCTGCGCCTTGCGAAGCGACGCGATCGCCTCGACCATCGGCGTCAGGTCGCTATATTCCTTCGAGAGCTTGCCGAACTCCGCCGGGTTGGTGTCGGGCTGCGCCAGACGGTCGCCCAGCTCGGCGTGCCGCCGCACCACGCGGTCAAGTTTCTGGTCGAGGGATGTCTGCGCGACCACGGCAATCCCGCCTAACGATAGGACGCGAGGCGCGCCGCCAGCTCCATCAGCGGCACCTCGGCCTGGGTGCCGGCATCGAGATCGCGCACGGTTGCGGCATTTCGCGCCAATTCGTCCTCGCCGAGGAGCACGGCGGCCCGCGCATTGATCTTGTTAGCGCGCCGCATGCGGCGGCCGACATTGCCGGAATACCCCATATCCACCACAAAGCCGGCGCGCCTCAACTCGTGGGCGATCTTCGTTGCTGCCGCGTCGCCCGGCTCGCCCACCGGCACGATCGCGATGGGACGCGGCGGCGCCGGCGGCACCTCGATCAGCATGGCAAGGCGCTCAATTCCCGCGGCCCAGCCGATGCCAGGCGTGTCAGGACCGCCCATTAGCGCCATCAGCCCGTCATAACGGCCGCCACCCAGCACGGTCCCCTGAGCGCCCAGATCGGTGGTCACGAACTCGAAGGCGGTGTGGCAGTAATAATCGAGGCCACGCACCAGCCGCGGGCTCAGCCGATAGGCGATGTCGAGATCGTCGAGCCCTCTGCGGACGGCGTCGAAATAGCCCTGCGCGTCGGGCGTCAGATAGTTCGCGAAGAGGGGTGCTTCGGTATTGATGCGCTTGTCGCCCTCGTCCTTCGAATCGAGGATGCGCAGGGGATTGCGATCGAGCCGGCGCAAGCTGTCCTCCGAAAGCGAGGCGCTGTGCGCGGCATAATACGCCACCAGCGCCTCGCGATAGGCGTGGCGGCTTGCACTGTCGCCGAGCGTATTGAGTTCGAGCTCGGCGCGCTTGAGCACGCCGAGCGCGTCCAAGATATCGGCGCCGAGCGCGATCACTTCGACGTCGCCCCGGGGATCTCCGACTCCGATCAGCTCCACGTCGATCTGATGGAATTGCCGGAAGCGTCCCTTTTGCGGTCGCTCGTAACGGAACATGGGGCCGCTCGCGAAAAGCTTGAGCGGCAAGGATTGCGTCAAGCCGTTGGAGATGATCGCGCGCACCAGCCCCGCCGTGTATTCCGGTCGGAGCGTCACCTCATCGCCGCCGCGGTCGCGGAAGGTGTACATCTCCTTGGTGACGATGTCGCTGGTCTCTCCGATAGGCCGCGCGAAGACCTCGGTGAATTCAAAGATCGGCGTTGCGACTTCCTGATAACCGTAGCGCTCGGCGATCGTGCGTGCGGTCTCTACAACGGCGCGGTGACGGCGCTGTTCGTCGGGTAGCAAATCCTGGGTGCCGCGCACGGGCTGCAAGGCGGACATGGAAAGTATCGGTATCCTATTTCGATCGTTCGCTCACGTCGCCGATGATCCTCCCTCGCGAGGGGATCGAGGCGACTTAAAACCACGTTCCGGATGGCTTCGTCGCAAGACTTCCCGCAAAGACGCCAACAACTGGGTCGATGCCGCTGTCGCTACGATGCAGCGACTGCTGCGGCTTCGGGTGTCCGCTTCGCCGCTTCCAGCTCCGCCGCCTTTTTCTCCACCAGCTCGACCAGATGGTCGACGATGCTCTGGTCCTTGAGGCGATGATGCGGCACGCCCGCGATATAGACCTGATGCGTGCCGCTTCCGCCGCCGGTCAGGCCGATGTCGGTTTCGCGTGCCTCGCCGGGCCCATTGACCACGCAGCCGATCACGGAGAGCGTCATCGGCGTGGTGATGTGCGCGAGCCGTTGCTCCAGCACCTCGACGGTCTTGATCACTTCGAATTGCTGGCGCGCGCAGGATGGACACGAGATCACGGTTACGCCGCGCCGCCGCAGCCCCAGCGCCTTCAGAATCTCGTAGCCCACGCGCACTTCCTCAACCGGATCGGCCGAGAGCGAGACGCGGATGGTATCGCCGATTCCCGCCCACAGCAGCGAACCCATGCCGATCGCGGACTTGACCGTGCCGGTCATCAACCCGCCCGCCTCGGTGATGCCGAGATGGAGCGGATAGTCGCAAGCCTCGGCAAGCTGCTGATATGCCGCGACCGCGAGAAACACGTCGGAAGCCTTGCAGGAGATTTTGAACTCGAAGAAGTCGTTGTCCTCGAGAATCTTGGCGTGGGTGAGCGCGCTCTCCACCATCGCCTCGGGGCAGGGCTCGCCGTAGCGCTCCAGGAGATCGCGCTCGAGCGAGCCCGCATTGACGCCGATCCGCATCGAACAGCCGTGGTCCTTCGCGGCCTTCACCACCTCGCGCACCCGTTCGGCCGAGCCGATATTTCCGGGATTGATGCGCAGGCACGCCGCACCGCTCTCGGCCGCTTCGATCGCGCGCTTGTAGTGGAAATGGATGTCGGCGACGATCGGCACCTCGACCTGCCGCACGATATGCTTCAGTGCGAGCGCCGATTCCTGGTCGGGACACGAGACCCGCACGATATCCACACCCGCCCGCTCCAGCGCCTTGATCTGGCCGACCGTCGCAGCGACGTCGTGGGTCAGCGTGTTGGTCATGGATTGCACGGTGATGGGAGCGCCGCCGCCCACGAGCACCTTGCCCACATGCACCTGGCGGCTCCGGCGCCGATCAATATCGCGATAGGGACGAACGCTCATGTCTCAGTCTCCCCGCAGCCGCGGCTGCCAAGGCCAAACAGAAAAATGCGCGCGCCTTATAGCGCGTTTCATCCCCGGTGTCCCGACTCCGAAGTTCGCTTGATCGTCCGGCAACCGACCTGCGCCGGCTCGGGATCGGCACTATTTTATTAACATTTTGATTTTAATAGGGTTTCGAGAACGCGCGTTTGACCTGTCGCGCCGCTTGAAAGGCTTCAACAAGGCTGCAGGCGAGTGCCGGCCTTCAGTTCTCGACGGCAGTTCCCGCCAACAGCCGCTGCGGGTCCAACACGACGGTATGGCGGATGACGCCGACCGTTCCCAATGACGGAGCGATCTTGCCATCGACACTAACCTCGAGGCTGCCGGCGCTGCCGGTGTGCAGTTGCAGCCCGGGCTTGTCGGGCACGCGGTACACGTCCCCCGCCTTCATGACCCTCGTGAAGACTTCGCTTCCCTGCGCGTCGTGGACCTGGATCCAACTGATACCGGTCGCGCGAATGACGATTCGGGCGGGGCCGGTGGTGGCCCCGAAGACGTGGGAGGGATCGGCCGGCGCGCTGACCGCAGGGACCGGCGGCAGGTTCGCGATGATCTGAGGCTGTGGCGCCGTCGGCACGGGGGCGGCGGGTGTGGCACTGGGCTGGGCCGCCGAAGTCGGTTGCGGAACCGGCGGCAGGGGCGAGATAGCGGTCGGAGGCAGGGCGGTTGCGACCGTGGTGGCCGAACCCGGTGAGGCAACCGTGGTGCTCGAAGCCGTTGCTGGCGGCCGCTCGCCGGTCCAAGAGGGTGCGGGAGCCGAAGCCGCCGGCGTCGAAACCGCGGATACCGAGGAGGGCGCAGACGCCGCGACGGAAGGTGTTGCGGCAGGTGCTGGCGCCGATGCCGAGGGCGCGGGAATTACGGGTATCGGGGGCAAAGAGCGCGGAGAGGCGCCGCCCGTGGCCTGCGCCGCCGCAGCGGCCTCGGTCGGCGGCATCAAGCCGCCGGATGCCCCGGTTTCCGGCGTGGCTGTCACGCCGGTGGGCGGAAGCAGCGTACCGGGAACGCTGCCGACGCGTTCGATTCGCGCGTGAATGCTGGACGAGAGGTAGTACCAGATGCCGTAACCGCAGAGCGCGAGGATCAACGCCACCAGCAGAATGGTGCCGCCGGGGATGCTTCGCTCCGTCAGCGGCATGGGGAAGGTCAGGTCGCGCCTGAGTTCGAGGCCCTCGGTCTCCTGCTTGAAACGGCGCACGATTTCAGCGCCATCGAGGCCGAGATAGTCGGCGTAGGTGCGAATGAAGCCGATCGCGTAGGTGGGACCCGGAAGCACCTCGTACTGTCCGGTCTCGATCGCCTCTAGATATTCGCCCCGAATACGAAGTGTTGAGCCGACTTGCGGAATTTCTCGTCCGAAGCCTTGCCGCGCCTCTCGCAGCAATTGTCCGACACTGCGCTTGATGCGGATCGGTACGGCGTGATCCCCTTCGGCCCGATCCGGCGACGCCGCGCCCGCCATCTCTTCGCGCGTGGACCGCGAAAATATCGCCATAAAGCTGCAATCCCCTTCGCTCGAGCCGGCGAGGTCGGAGTGTCATCAAAACTTATGAAGGAAACGTGACGCGCGCCCCGCCGCCGCTCGCATTCTCTTACCAGCAACATCCGAGCCCTGCAACGGCCGCGCTATCAACCGTTTATTATACGACCCTGGAGCGCTATTCGCGTTATACCTGAACGTGACGATCTCGCGCGAAGGCGCGCAAGATCGGGCGCAGGCTGTGCTCGGGATTTTCAAGCTTGCGCCGCAACAGTTCTTGCAAAGGCCCAAGATCGAGACTGCGCAGCATGGCGCGCACAGGGCCGATACCAGCGGGGTTCATCGACAAGCTCCTGAAGCCCAGCCCAACCAGCGCCATGGCGCCGAGCGGTTCGCCCGCCAACTCGCCACAGACACCGACGGGCACGCGATGACGCTCGGCCTCGCGCGCGATCTCGCCGAGCGCGCGCAGCACACCGGGCGAGAGCGCGTCGTAGCGTTCGCTCACGCGAGGATTGCCGCGATCGCTCGCGAGGAGGAACTGCAGCAAGTCGTTGGTGCCGACCGAGAGAAAGTCGACTCGCCGCAGCAGCGCCGCCAGTTGGAACAACAGCGAGGGAACTTCGAGCATCACGCCGGCCCTGATCCGCCTTGGCACCGGCGCGCCGCGCCTCCGCGCGCGGTTCAGCTCGAGATCGAGAATTTCACGCGCGGCGTCGAACTCCACGACTTCCGCGACCATGGGGAACATGATGCTGAGCGAGCGGCCGGCGGCGGCGCTGATCAGCGCTCTGAGCTGCTGGCGCAGCATCGAGGGCCGATCGAGCGCGATGCGCAAGGCGCGCCACCCCATCGCCGGATTCTCTTCCGCGGTCTCGGGCAGATAGGGCAGCAGCTTGTCGCCGCCGATATCGAGGGTGCGGAACACCACCGGACGGTCGCCGGCGTCGTCGAGTACCCGCCGATAAAGCTCGATCTGCGCGGCGACGTCGGGGAAGGTGTTGCGGATCATGAACGGAAGCTCGGTGCGAAATAACCCGATTCCGACGGCGCCGGTCTCGTCAAGGTAGGGGAGATCGAGCGTCAGGCCGGCGTTCAAGTGCAGCTCGACGGCAACGCCGTCGCGCGTTACCGACGGCAGAGCACGGAGCGCAGCGTAACGGGCGCGCGCACCGGCGCGCGCGCCGATGCTCTGCTCGACCGCCTGCAGCACCTCTTCGCCCGGCCGCAGCAGCACATGTGCCTCATCGCCGTTCACAACCACAAGATCTCCGGCCTCGATCCGCTGCAGTGCTCCCTTGACGCGACCCACCACCGGTATGTCGAGCGCACGCGCGACGATCGAAACATGAGCGGTCGGCGACCCCTCCTCCAGCAGCACTCCCTTGAGCCGCCGGCGGTCGTAATCGAGCAGCTCGGCCGGGCCGAGCGAACGCGCCACCAGCACCACGGCGTCGGGCAATTCGGCGAGCGCGGCCGTGACCGGCTTGCCCGCGAGGTGCTGCAGCAGCCGGTTGGTCAGGTCCTCGAAATCGAGCAGCCGCTCGCGCAGGTAAGGATCGCTCACCTGGCTCATCCGTGCGCGTGTGTCATTTTGCACGCGCTGCACCGCCGCCTCCGCGGTAAGTCCGTTCAGCACCGCCTCGCGGATGCGCTGAATCCAGCCGCGATCGGCTGCGAACATGCGATAGGTCTCGAGGATGTCTCGGTGCTCGCCGCCGTGCGCCACGTCGCTCGCTGCCAGCATCGCGTCGATCGCGCTTTGCATCGATGCGACCGCGGTGCGCAGCCGCTCGATCTCGGCCTTCGGATCCTCGGCCACCACATGGCGAACCACCAGGCGCGGCGCGTGGATCACCGCGATTCCGACGGCGAGGCCGGGGTTGAGCCGGGCTCCGTCGAGGCGAGCCGTCGCCTGCGCCATTCCCGTGTCGGCGGCAAGCTCGTCGGGACTCACCAGTTCGCCGCTGGCGGCCAGCTCCGCCAGCACCATGGCGATGGTCTGCAGCGTCTCGACCTCGTCCTCGTCGTAGTGGCGCTGCGTGCGGTTCTGAACCACCAACACGCCGAGCACCCGATCACCGCGCAGGATCGGCACGCCCATGAGCGAGTGGTAGATTTCCTCGCCCGTTTCCGGTCGATAAGCGAAATCGGGATGCGATTGCGCGTCGGCCAGCGCCAGCGGCCGGCCGGTTGCCGCGATCACCCCCACCAGACCTTCGCCGACCTGCAGCCGCGTCAGATGCACCGCCTCGGGCCGCAGCCCCTCGGTGGCGAAGAGTTCCAGCACCTCGCCCGCGCGCAGAAGATAGATGGAGCAGACTTCCGCCACCATGTCGGCGGCGATCACGCCCACGATTTGCGCCAGCCGATCCTGCGCGGTTCCCGAGCCGGCCATCACGTCCCGGAGCCGGCGCAGGAGCCGACGGGATCCGGTGATGGCGGGGCTCTGTTCCATCACCCGTCAGCCCTGGCCCGCTCCTTGCCGGGAGTTCGGCGGCCCGCTCCGTCCGCCTCCTCGTCCGCGAGATCGCGCCTCATGAGCGCGGTCAGCGCCTGTTCGACCAGCTCGTCGAGGATCTCCTTGGTCGACTGTTCGCGCGTGACCATTCCGACGCTCTGGCCGGCCATCAGCGAGCCGTTCTCGACGTCGCCGTCGATCACAGCGCGGCGCAGTGCGCCCGCCCAGAAATGCTCGATCTCGAGCTGGCCGTCTTTCTGGGTGACCTCGCCGCGCGTGAACCGGTCGAGTACGTCGCGTTGGACTTCGAGGAACTTGAACGTGCCTTGATTGGCGAGCGCGCGCACGGGAATTACCGGAAAGCGCGGGTCGAGTTGGATCGAAGGCACCGCATCGCGCGCACCGGCACGCATGAATGCCTGCTTGAAGCGGGGATGGGCGATCGATTCGTGCGCGCAAACGAAGCGGGTGCCGAGCTGCGCGCCGGCGGCGCCCATTTCCAAATAGGAAAGGATCGCCTCGCCGCGACCGATGCCGCCGGCGACGAACACCGGGACGTCGCGAATATGCGGCAGGATCTCCTGCGCCAAGACGCTGGTCGAGACCGGACCGATATGGCCGCCTGCCTCCATACCCTCGATCACGATGGCGTCCGCCCCCATCCGCACCAGCTTGCGCGCAATCACGAGCGCGGGGGCGAAGCAGAGCAGCTTGGCGCCGGAGTCCTTGATGCGCTGCACAGCCGCCGCCGACGGAAGGCCCCCCGCCAACACCACATGGCTGACGCGACGCGACGCGCACACGTCGATCAGCGCCATCAGGTCGGGGTGGATGGTAATGAGATTGACCCCGAACGGCCTCCGCGTCAGCGCGAAGGTCGCGGCGATTTCCGCATCGAGCAGTGCCGGCGTCATCGAACCGCAGGCAATGACGCCGAACCCGCCGCCGTTCGAGATCGCAGCGACGAGGTTGCGCTCGGAAACCCAGGTCATGGCGCCGCCCATGATCGCGAGCTCCGTACCCAGGAATTCGCGACCGTGGCGCCATAGCCGTTCGAGCCGGGCTCGCCCCAGCCGCCTGCGCGTGTGATCGGGTTCCCGCTCGGTCGATGCCGACGCGGCGGGCGGACTTGCGGCGTCCATGGGTTTATCCGGTGTCATCCAGACCATAGGCGGTGTGCAAAGCGCGCAGCGCCAGCTCGGTATACTCCTCGGCCACCAGAACGCTCACTTTGATCTCGGAAGTGGAGATCACCTGGATGTTGATGCCCTTCTCGGCAAGCGCGCGGAACATTTCCTTGGCAACACCCGCGTGGCTACGCATGCCGACACCGATCACCGAGACTTTGACCACGTTGGGATCGGGCTTGATCTCGGAGAAGCCAAGCTCCGAGCGCTTTTCCTCGAGCACCGCGACGGCGCGGTCGAGATCGGCCTTCGCTACCGTGAAGGTCAGGTCGGTGAAGCGCCCGTCTTCCGACACGTTCTGCACGATCATGTCGACATTGATCGCGTGGTCCGCCAGCGGCCCGAAGATCGCCGCCGCCACGCCGGGCCGGTCGGCCACCCGCACCAAGGTGATCTTCGCCTCGTCGCGATTGTAGGCAATCCCGCTCACTACGCGTTTTTCCACGATCTCGTCCTCGTCTACCACCAGGGTCCCGGGAGCGTCGATGAAGCTTGAAAGCACCTGCACGCGCACCCGATGATTCATCGCCATCTCGACCGAACGCGTCTGCAGCACCTTCGCGCCCTGCGAGGCCAGCTCCAGCATCTCTTCATAGGTAATCTTATCGAGCTTGCGCGCCTTCGCAACGATGCGCGGGTCGGTGGTGTAGACCCCGTCCACATCGGTGAAGATATCGCAACGATCCGCTTGCAGCGCGGCCGCAAGTGCGACCGCCGACGTGTCGGAACCGCCCCGCCCCAAGGTCGTGATGCGCCGGTCGGGGCCGAGGCCTTGAAAACCCGCGACCACCGCCACCTGGCCCTCGCCCATCCGCCGCACCAATTCCTCGGTCGGAACTTCTTCGACGCGCGCCTTACCGTGCACACCATCGGTGCGCACCGGAACCTGCCAGCCGAGCCAGGAGCGGGCATTGACGCCCAGGTCCTGTAGCGCCAGCGCCAGCAGCCCCGCGGTTACCTGCTCGCCCGTAGCGACGACCACGTCGTATTCCCGCGCGTCGTGCAAACGCGAGATGTCCCGGGTCCAGTCGACCAGCTGATTGGTCACGCCCGCCATAGCGGAGACCACCACCGCAACTTGGTTTCCCTGGTCGACCTCGCGCTTGACCCGCACCGCCACATGCTTGATCCGCGCAATGTCGGCCACCGAAGTGCCGCCGAATTTCTGCACAATGCGCGCCATCAGCAACCGAGAGAAAGAGTAATAACGGGAGCGGGATTGCCCCCGAAAGGGCGCGTATACATACTCTTGCGCGGCGGCGCGAGGCAAGGAAGTTGCCGTCCGCGCCAAGCTCGGATGCAAGGGACAAGACCCCATGGACGACAAGCCCACGAGCATCGATCCGCGGGAAGTCGAGCGATTCACTGCCTTGGCCGACGAATGGTGGGACCCGAAAGGGACAATGGCGCCGCTGCACCGTCTTGCGCCCGTGCGGATGGCTTTCCTGCGCGAGAGGCTATTGCTTCACTTCAAGCGCGATCCACGGAGCCTAAGGCCATTCGAGGGGCTGCGGCTGATCGACATCGGCTGCGGCGGCGGGCTGGTGGCGGAGCCGATGGCGCGGCTCGGCTTTGCCGTGACCGGCATCGATGCAGGCGAGGCCAATCTCAGGGTAGCGCGCGCACACGCGGAGGCGGGCGGGCTTGCAATCGACTATCGCGCCCTCTCGGTCGAAGCGCTGGCCGAGGGCGAAGAACGGTTCGACGCGGCGCTCGCCCTTGAGGTCGTTGAGCATGTGGCCGACCTCGCGGGCTTCCTCGCGGGCGCTGCCGCCGTCGTGCGGCCGGGCGGGATCCTGATCGCGTCCACGATCAATCGAACCGTGAAGAGCTTTCTCTTTGCGATCATCGGTGCCGAATATGTGATGGGTTGGCTGCCGCGTGGAACGCACCGTTGGGACCGTTTTCTGCATCCTTCCGAATTGGCGGCAGGACTTCGCCGCAGCGGATTCGTGCTGAAAGAATTGCGCGGGCTTGCGTGGGATCCCTTCGGTGGCGGGTGGCGCCTATCGGACGACCTGTCGGTCAATTATTTTGCCGTCGCGATACGTCCCCCGACAAAAGATGAGCCCCGGCCGCGCCCCACCCTTGCTCCCGGAGCCGTTCACTCGTAAGAAGAATACGGCGCCGGCCGGCAGCACGCCCCCCGGCCTGTGCCGGGCGTGGCGCCCAGGGGGAGGGCGGACGAGCCGTCGGTGATGTCATGAGCAATTATCGCCCACCGCAAGGCGACTTCCCGCCTGGCGAGACCACGCGCCTTACGGGCAGCATCAAGTGGTTCAATCGAAACAAAGGATTCGGCTTCATCGTCGCGGCGGACGGCGGCGGCGATGTGTTTCTGCCACTTTCGGTGCTGGAACGGTCGGGCTTCACGCAGGCACCGGAAGGGGCCACGGTGACGTTCGAGTGCACGCAGGGGGCAAAAGGGCGGGCGGCCGTTACCATCCTCAATATCGATGCGTCCACCGCGGCGCCCAGCCGTCCGCATCCCCGCGACCGCGGCGGCGAGGCCCGAGGCCCTGCTGCAACGCTCGAAGGCGTGGTCAAATGGTACGACCCGGCGCGCGGGTTTGGCTTCGTGGTGGCCGACGATGGCGGCAAGGACGTTTTCGTGCATGTGACCGCGCTTCGCCGTGCGGGCCTCGACAGCCTCGCACCCGGCCAGCGCGTGCAGATGTCGGTATCCGAAGCGCCGCGCGGACGCGAGGCGTCGGATATTCACCTGATCTAAAGCGTCACTCAGCCTGTCGCCAGGTCAGCCTGCGAGCGGTGTCCCGAGCCAGTGGACTTCGACATCCGAGCGCGGCTGCGCGCGGCAGGCGAGAGTGAGCCCGGCCGCTTTTTGACGCGCGCTGAGCGCACCGTCGCCATAAGGCAAGAGCTCGACCGTGCCACGGCGCAGCTCGCAGATGCACTGGGCGCAATTGCCGCTGGCGCAGCCGTAAGGAAAATTGATCCCGGCTCGCACCGCCGCAATCAGGACCGTGCAGTCGCGTGCACATTCGATGGTCGTTCCGGCATTGTCGATCGTCACTTTGAAAGCCATCGATGCCCCCTTCACCGCGTCACCGCCGGACGCTTCGAAGGCAATGTTCGGCAGCTCTTGAATTGCGGATGAAAGTAAACGACCGAGGGAAATCGATTGAGCGCATAGCCATAAAGCGCGAGTGCCCGCATCGGGCGATCGCCGATCACCAGGGTGCCGTGAATGTCGTGATCCGCCATCGCAAACGCCGTTCCCGGTGCCAGCACCATCTCGTCGATCTGCTCGACGGTCGCGAACCCGGGACGGCTGCCATCGTCGGTGCGGCGGTAGAAGCGTTGCGCTTCACGCCCCGAAATCGCGGCACCAACACACCAGATGCCGTGGTCATGCGGTGCAGCTTCCTTGCCGGGAAGACCGATCGTGTAATAGAGGCCGAGCCCGTCATCGGCGGCGGGGTCCAGCGAATGATTGCAGCCCTGCGCCTCGGGCATCGTGAAATCGGCATCGGGAAACAGCTCGCTCTGCGCCGCGAGCCCTGCCAGCAGGGATTTGACCTTACCGAGCGAGGCAGCCGAAACGCCTTCGCCCGCCATTATCGCACGCACGTCGCGCAACAGCGCGGCGCAGGCGGCGCCACGACGCAATGCCGTCGAAGTACCATCGTCCATTCGTTGCCGCTCCCTCATCCCAGCGATGCCGATCGGCCGCACGGTAGCACGGGCACCAAGGTCGCGAGAAGTAAGGGAGCCGTGAAGTATCGGACCAGCACGTGACCCTGTTGGCTCAGCGGCCGATGTGGCGCACGCCGAAACCGCCCACCGACGCCCCGACAGCCAGCAGCGCAAAGGCGAGCGTGTAACTGCCGCTCGCGCTTACGATGGCGCCGAAGGCCGCGGGCCCGAAGACAATGCCGAGAAACGTGACCGCAAGCGCGCCACCCGTCGCGGTTCCGGCGGCCCCTTCGGGCGCAAGCCGGGCGACCTCGGCGAGGTAGACCCCGTTCCAAGCGAGCCCGGTAATGCCGAGCAGCGCCGTCACCAAAAAGACCCCCGCGATCGGCCAGGCCTCGGTGATGAAGCCGGTGGCAAGCGAAGCGAGCGCCATGCCGAGACCCAGCAGGGTCAGCAGGAAACCTGGCGCGATGAACCGGTCGGCAACCCATCCGAAAACGATGCGTCCTACGACGCCGGCGCCCTGGGCAACCGCCATGATGATACCGGCGGTGACCAGGGAAATACCGACGCGTTCCGTGAGGAAAGTCACGAGAAACGTGGCGAAGGAAAGCTGGGTCGCGGCAAAAGTGATCGAGGAGAGTGCCAGGCGTCGCAGCGCCGGCACTCGATAGACGAGGGCGAAGCCCGCTAGGAAATGGGTTTCGCTTCGCGCCGGTCGAGAGTCCGGCCGGTCGAATCCTGCCCTGAGAGGCTGCACCGAGAGCGCGACCGCAATAGACGCCATCGCCACCGTCAGCGCCGCGCCCTGCCAGCCGATTGCAAGCGCCAGCGGCGGCGCGAGGAACCCGGCGAGCGCACCGCCCAACGGCACGCCGGTCTGTTTCAGCGAGAACATTAGAGAGCGCCGGCTGGGAGGGGTTTGTCGGATCAGGATGTGCGAGCTTGCCGGCGTCACCGGCCCGTAGCCGAACCCCATCAGGACGGCACCCGCCACCAAGAGCGGCAGTGATCCACCCGCCGCTATTCCAAGCCCCAACGCACAGAACAGCAGGCACCCTTGGCTGAGGCGCAGCGGTCCGGTGCGCGCCAGCAACAGACCGCTTGCGCTCGAGGACACGATCGCCCCGGTGTAGATCAAAGCCGTGAAAATGCCGATGCGCTCGCTGGCGATACCGACGTCGCGTGCCGCCAAGCCCGCGAGGACCGGCGGCGTCAGCACCGACATGGAAACCAGCGCCTGGATGGCAAGGGTGGCGATAAGGGCGAGCATCGGACCGGCAATGGTACGCGGAAAATCCTAGGTCGGCGGTCGGAAAAGATCGTGGGTTCCGTTTGTTTTAGATCAATGCCGCCGATAAGGGGCTTCGGATATTGGGGCCCGAGATCGCCACCTCAGGTCGGTGGTGGGATTGGCATGCGGGTCGACAAGAGAAAGCCGGAGTGATCGCCATGAGAACACCCCGCCTTGGCCGCGACATCAGTGCCGCGCTCGCGCTGAAGGTGCTTCTGCTTACCGCGATTTACTTGGCGTTTTTCCAAGCCGACGCGCGGCCCCCGATCGATTCCGCGGCGGTCACCCGGCACCTGCTCGGGGCGCACGGCGCCGTCATTGGCGAGGAGAATGGCCGATGATCGATTCGAGCATTACCGAGCTGTCACGCCTGCAGTTCGCGCTGACCGCGCTATATCATTTCCTCTTCGTGCCCTTGACCCTGGGGCTCTCCTTTCTGCTCGCCATCATGGAGAGCGTCTACGTCATGACGGGTCGGCCGATATGGCGCACCATGACGCAATTCTGGGGCACGCTCTTCGGCATCAATTTCGCCATGGGCGTCGCGACCGGGATCACCATGGAGTTCCAGTTCGGCACCAACTGGGCTTACTACTCGCACTACGTGGGCGATATCTTCGGCGCGCCGCTCGCGATCGAAGGCCTGATGGCGTTCTTCCTCGAGGCGACCTTCGTCGGCCTGTTCTTCTTCGGTTGGGACCGTCTTCCCAAGGTCGGTCACCTCGCGGTCACCTGGCTCACCGCCTTTGGCGCCAATTTCTCGGCGCTCTGGATCCTGATCGCCAATGGCTGGATGCAGAATCCCGTGGGTGCGCACTTCAACCCCGCCAGCATGCGCATGGAACTGAGCTCGTTTTATGACCTGCTGTTCAATCCGGTGGCGCAGGCGAAATTCGTGCATACGGTCAGCGCGGGTTACGTCACGGGCTCGATGTTCGTGCTTGCCGTGAGCGCATTTTTTTTGTTGCGCGGCCGACACTTGCCGCTTGCCAGGCGCTCGATGACGGTGGCGGCGAGTTTCGGATTCGCCTCGGCCCTCTCGGTGGTGGTACTGGGGGATGAGAGCGGCTACACCGCGACCCTCGATCAGAAAATGAAGATCGCCGCGATCGAGGCGATGTGGAAGACCGAACCCCCGCCGGCGAGCTTTACCGCCTTCGGTCTGCCCGACCTCGCGGCGCGCCATACCAACTATCGGATCGAGATACCCTGGCTCTTGGGCCTGATCGCCACCCGCTCGATCGACACGCCGGTCGAGGGCATCGAGGACCTCGTTGCGCGCGGCAAGGCGCGGATCGAGAACGGCATCGTCGCCTACCGCGCGCTCGAGACCTTGCGTCAAAACCCCGGCAATGGCACGGCGCGGGCGGCGCTCGACGCGCATGTGGAGGATTTGGGATATGCGCTGCTGCTAAGGCGCCACACGGCCGACGTTGCCAACGCCGACAGCACCGCGGTCGCGCGCGCCGCCGACGATCTTGTTCCAAACGTGCCGGTGCTGTTCTGGTCGTTCCGTTTCATGGCCGGTCTCGGATTCTACTTCATCGCGCTGTTCGCGCTCGCCTTCTACTTTGCCTCGCGTCGGCAATTGGAGCGGCGCTGGTTCCTGCGCGTGGCGCTCTTGAGCTTACCGCTCCCCTGGATCGCGGCAGAGCTCGGCTGGATCGTCGCTGAATACGGCCGACAGCCCTGGGTTGTCGAGGGCGTGCTGCCGACATTTCTCGGCGTTTCTTCGGTGTCTCTCGGTTCGATCATGGGATCGCTGCTGGGGTTCGTGCTCTTCTACAGCACGCTCGCAATCATCGATGTGGCCTTGATGCTTCGTGTGATCCGGCAAGGTCCGGGGTCTCGTGACGTGGGCGGAATGTTGCCGCGCGCTGTACACGTGGGGGAGGATTGACATGCTCGCCTACGACCTCCTGCGCTTCATCTGGTGGGCCCTGCTCGGGATCCTGCTGATCGGCTTTGCCGTGCTCGACGGCTACGACCTCGGCACCGCGATGCTGCTGCCTTTCGTCGGAAAGACCGATGGCGAACGCCGGCAGGCGCGCGAGACTATCGAGGCCAATTGGGAAGGACATCAGGTCTGGTTCATCCTCGGTGGCGGCGCGGTGTTCGCCGCCTGGCCGTTCCTATATGCCGCGAGCTTCTCGGGTTTTTACGTCGCGATGTTGCTGGTGCTGTTGGCCCTGATCGTGCGTCCCGTGGGCTTCGCCTTCCGCGACCGAATCCCCGATCCGCGCTGGCGTTCGATTTGGGACTGGGCACTCGCGATCGGCGGTTTCGTGCCGTCATTGGTGTTCGGCGTTGCGTTCGGCAACTTGCTGCAAGGCGTCCCATTCGACCTCGATCAGGATCTGCGCGTCAGCTACAGCGGCAGCTTCTTCGGCTTGCTCAATCCCTTCGGCCTCCTGGCCGGGCTCTTGAGCGTCGCAATGCTGGCGATGCATGGGGCAAGTTGGCTCGCGATCAAGGCAGATGGCGATGTCGCTCGACGCGCGGAGGCAATCGTGCGATGGGCCGGGCTTGCGGCGACGGCGCTGTTCGCGCTTGCGGGCTTATGGGTCGCCTTCGGAATCCAAGGTTACAGGATCGAGGGCGCGATTTCGCACACCGCTCCTTCGAATCCGCTGGGCAAGACAGTGACGCGCGCCGCCGGCGCCTGGTTCTCGAATTATGGCATCCACCCCTGGCTCATCGTGGCGCCGATCCTGGGCCTTCTGGCGCCGCTGGTCGCCGCGGCCCGGATCCACTCGCATCCCCTCACAGGATTTCTTGCGAGCGCGATCGGTGTCGCCAGCATCATTGCGACCGCGGGCGTCTCGCTCTTTCCATTCCTGATGCCGTCCTCGACTTATCCCGGCACAAGCCTCACGGTCTGGGATGCATCGAGCAGCCAGCTCACGCTGTTCATCATGCTGATCTGCGTGCTGATCTTTCTGCCAATCGTGCTCGCCTATACGGCGTTTGCGCTCCGCGTGATGCATGGGCGCGTGCGGCTCGCCGACATCGAGCGACGGCACAGCCGATATTGACGCAAGGAGCGAAGACCATGTGGTACTTCAGCTGGATTCTCGGACTGGGGCTCGCTTGCGCCTTTGCGATCCTCAATGCCATGTGGCTCGAACTTTACGAGGACGATTCCCCGGAGCGCGGTGATCCCTCTTGACTTATCCACAGCCCTTACTGGGGCATTGAGGGTCGATTCGAGGCGTGGTACCGTATTTAGTAGCTGGTGGCTATTGGAGCCACAGCATACGGTGGGGCTTAAGATGGAATCGATTTGGAACCCCGAGCGCATCTCGCAGCTCACGGAACTCTGGAATCAGGGCCTCTCAACCGCCGAAATCGGACGGCGGATCGGCGTTACGAAGAACGCGGTGGTCGGCAAGGCACACCGCCTTTTGCTGACGCCGCGGCCCTCGCCGTTGAAGCGTCGGCCCGAAGGGCCGCGTGTCCAAAAAGTGGTGAAACCCAGAGTGGTCAATTTCACCGGCCCGAGTTGCTCGTGGCCGATCGGTCATCCCGGGGACAAGAACTTTCATTTCTGCGATGAGGCGCCGTTGCCGGGCAAACCCTACTGCGCCCAGCACGCGAGGATGGCCTATATCCGACCCAAGAATTCCAGCGCCGCCTGAACCTTCCCGCCGCCGGTGAGTCTCTCGCCGGCGGCACTTAAGCTCTCAGTGCCCTTGCCGCTGCCTTGCGCCGTCGCGCCGCGAGACCTTAGCGAATGAACGCAGCCTTGTGCTGTCGCGTGATACCCGATACGTTACGGGTTACGCATGATCCTTCGGTTTCGCCACAAGGGACTCGAATCCCTGTTTCGAAATGGCGATCCGAGCGGATTGTCCAGTCGTGACGTTGGTCGCTTAAGGCGTATTCCGTTCATGCTGAACAACAGCCGTTCTCCAGTCGAGATGAACTTACCGGGTTTCCGGCTGCATCCACTCAAGGGCGATCGCAAAGGGCAATGGGCGGTGCGCGTTTCCGGCAACTGGCGGGTTGTGTTTGAATTCGCCGGCGAAAACGCCACCAACTTGGACTTGGTGGACTATCACTAAATATGGAGAATATTTGTGGCGCGTCGATCAAATGGATCTCGTAGGATGTACGATCCTCCGCACCCCGGTGAAATCGTGCGCGAGGAATGCTTGAAGCCGCTCAACCTCAGCGTCTCCGAGGCAGCCGCGGGGTTGCGTGTCACCCGAAAAGCACTGTCCGAACTGATCAACGGCCACACGGGTATTTCGGTCGAGATGGCGATCCGTATATCGAAAGCTTTCGGCGGCAGCGCCGAGACCTGGCTTCGGCTGCAGATGGAATACGATCTCTGGCAAGCACGGCATCGGGCGGCGTCGATTACCGTCAAGCGGTTCGCAAGGGCGGCCTAAACGCGAGTCGGCATTTTTGTCACGAGCGTGTTGCCGCAACGAGCGGCCGTTCAATGCGTGAGGCGCCGCATGCCTCGATCGAGGCCGTCGAGGGTTAGCGGAAACATGCGGCCTTCCATGAGCTCGCGGATCATGCCGATCGACGCGGTTCCTTCCCAATAGCGCTCCGGCACCGGGTTGATCCAGATCGCCTTCGGATATGTCGCCAGCAAGCGGCGCAGCCACACCTCGCCCGGCTCCTCGTTCCAGTGCTCGACGCTGCCGCCCTGCTGAAATATCTCGTAGGGGCTCATGCTGGCATCGCCGACCAGAACAAGCTTGTAGGATTGGTCGTAGGTGTGCAGCACCTCGGTCGTCGGCGTCTTCTCCACGTGGCGCCGGCGCGCGTCCTTCCAGAGCGACTCGTAGGGACAGTTGTGGAAATAGAAATATTCGAGGTGCTTGAACTCGGCGCGCGCCGCCGAGAACAACTCGGCGCAGACCTTGACGTGCCCGTCCATGGAGCCGCCGATGTCGAGACAGAGCAGCACCTTCGCGGCGTTGTGCCGCTCAGGCCGAAGTTTGATGTCGAGCCAGCCCGCGTTCTTGGCGGTCAAATGAATGGTATCGTCGAGGTCAAGCTCCTCGGCCGCACCCTCGCGCGCGAACTGCCGCAGCCGCCGCAGCGCGAGCTTGATGTTGCGCGTTCCGAGCTCGACCCGATCGTCCAGGTTCTTGAACTCGCGCTTGTCCCAGACCTTGACCGCGCGGTTGTTGCGGTTCTCGTCCTGGCCGATGCGCACACCTTCGGGGTTGTAGCCATAGGCGCCGAACGGCGAGGTCCCGGCGGTGCCGATCCATTTGCTGCCACCCTGGTGGCGGCCCTTCTGCTCGGCGAGGCGCTGCTGCAGGGTCTCCATCAGCTTCTCCCAGCCGCCCATCGCCTCGATCTGCCGCTTCTCTTCTTCCGTCAGCACTTTCTCGCCGAGCTTGCGCAGCCACTCCTCCGGAATCTCGATACCGGCATCGCCGATCGCTTCGATCCCCTTGAAGCAATGCCCGAACACCCGGTCGAACTTGTCGAGATTGCGCTCGTCCTTCACCAGCGCGGCGCGAGAGAGATAATAGAAATCGTCGATGCTGTAGGCAGCGAGGTGTTCCCGCATCGCCTCCATCAAGGTCAGGTATTCGCGCAGGCTCGCCGGCACTTTCGCCTGCCGCAATTCGAGGAAAAAGCGGGTGAACATCGCCTGGTCAGCCGCCGCCGCGCTCGCGGCGATGTAGGAAGGCCAAGCGCTCCAGGAGATGCACGTCCTGCTCGTTCTTGAGCAGCGCGCCGTGCAGCACTGGAATGAGCTTCTGCGTATCGCGCGTGCGCAATGCCTCGACTGGAATGTCCTCGACCACCAGCAGCTTGATCCAGTCGAGGAGTTCCGATGTCGACGGCTTCTTCTTGAGTCCCGGCACGTCGCGGAGCTGATAGAACACGGTCAGCGCATCCTTGAGCAGCGCCTTCTGCAATCCCGGGAAATGCACCTCGACGATCTCTGTCATGGTATCGGGATCGGGAAAGCGAATGTAGTGGAAGAAGCACCGGCGCAGGAATGCGTCCGGCAATTCCTTCTCGTTGTTCGAGGTGATCAGCACGATCGGACGCTGTTTCGCGCGCACGGTTTCGGCGGTTTCATAAATATAGAATTCCATGCGATCGAGCTCGAGCAGGAGATCGTTCGGGAATTCGATGTCCGCCTTGTCGATTTCGTCGATCAGGAGCACCGGCCGGTCATCCGCGACGAAGGCGTCCCAGAGCTTGCCTGGACGGATATAGTTCCTGATGTCGCCGACGCGCTGATCGCCGAGCTGGCTGTCGCGGAGTCGCGCGACCGCGTCATACTCATAGAGCCCCTGCTGCGCCTTGGTGGTGGACTTGATGTGCCAGGTGATCAACTGCTTGCCGATCGCCTTGGCGATCTCGTGCGCGAGTATGGTCTTGCCGGTGCCGGGCTCGCCCTTGACCAGGAGCGGGCGCTCGAGCGCGATCGCGGCATTGACCGCGACGCGAAGGTCCTCGGTCGCGATGTAAGTCTCTGTACCTTCGAAGCGTAACATTCCGCTCCCCGTTGCTGCCACAATATTGTGCTTAGCTCAGCCGTCTTCCGAGCGCCACCCCCCCTTTTCCGAGGGCGCAACGCCGTTACCTTAATGACGGTGCGGAGTCACACACAAATCCGAATTCTCTCCGGGAGGTCCAAATGAAGAAGGCAGTAATGGGGGTTATCGCAGCGACCCTATTCGGCTTCGCTGGCGCCGCGCCGGCATCGGCGTGGGAGCGCGGCGAAGTCGATATTTTCGCGATCGTGCCAAATCTGATGTCGGGCGAGCCAAGCTCGGTCGAAGGGCTGACCGTCGGCCCCGACGGCAACATCTATGTGCCAAGCTTCGGCTTCAATGCCCAGGGATCCGTAAGCGAACCGAACAGCGAATTGTTCGTCTTCAGCCCCAACGGGCATCTGGTCCGCCGCGTCACGATACAGAATTCGAGCCAACATGAGCTAGGACTGGCATTCAGCCCGGTCATTCCGTTCAGGCGCGGCTCGAAAAGCCTGATCGTCTGCGACTTCGGCGGCGCCAAGATTCTCGCTGTCGACCCCTTCACCGGGGAATCGTCCGTATTCATGACCGCAAGCGCTGCGTTCCCCAATCCGGGATTCAATGGCGAGGCATTCGACAAGCAGGGTAATTTTTACGTCTCGGACTCATTCCAAAACATCATCTGGAAGACGGGCCCCAATGGCGTCGGCAACAACCCGGGCCAGGTCTGGGTGAATAATCCGCTACTGGGCAACGGGGGCGGAACGCTCAATCCGCCGTTCGGCGCCAACGGCATCGAGTTCAACAACGCCGGCACCATTCTCTATGTTGCCAACACGGCATTCCACGACATCATCCAAATTCCGCGTAATGGGGACGGAAGTGCGGGAATGCCGAGCGTGCTCACCACCGGCATCAACGCTCCCGACGGCATCGCGATCGACAGTCAAGACAACATCTGGATCGCCGCCAACCAAGAGGATGAGATCGTAGTCGTCGATCCGAATGCAAAATCGAAAGTGAAGGGCGTTTCGACGGTGGTGCCGAAGGTGATCGCAAAGCTTGGCGACTTCGAGGGCATCGACGATGACGGCGTCGCGCAGGGTCTGCTGTTTCCTGCAAGCCCCGCCTTCAGCTTGGACGGCAAGACGCTCTACGTGACGGACCTGGAACTCTATCTCCCGTTTGCCGGGGCGCCTTTCCCGGCGATTGATTCGCCCTACACCCTACAAGTCCAGCACTTCACCGTAAGCAAGCTGCAAGCGGTGATACCGCCGCTCGTCGCCAGCGACCAGGACAACAACAGCCAGAAGTGAGCCTTCGCGCGGGTCGCCGGCCGCCGATTCGCGGCGGACCGGCGACATCGCGGATCCCCCGGTAAAATCGGATCAAAGGCGAATCGGGCGGCGCAAATCCGCGCTGCATCGAGCCATCCTAATGTCAAGGGATCGCCATCACTTTACCCCGATCTGGGTTTGTCCTAGCGTGATTTTCAGCGCAACCATTCCAAGAGCGCGTCGAGGTCTCCCATGCGGCGGATGATTTGGGTCGCGGCTGCGGTCGCAGTGGCCGGGCTGGGCGTTATTGCTTTCCTAACTCTCGACCGGGGGACGCCACCTCCGCAGCCCGCGACCACGGCGGCGATGGCGCCTGGCGCTCCCGCGCCGACGTCTGCGAGCCCCGCCGCTCCCGCGAGCGCCACACCAGCGAGTGCGACGCCCGCCGCTGCACCGCAGCAGCCGGCCAAGCCGACGGTGAGCCTTCCGCCCACCCTGAACTACGTCTACTCGGACGTCGACACCACCAAGGCACAGGCTCAAACCTGCCTGATCTTCGATGAGCCGCTCGACGCCACCGGCCAGACTGATTACGGGGCCTACGTCGCCCTTGATCCCGCGGCGAAAGTCACCTTCCGCGTCGATCAGCGTCGCCTCTGCATCACGGGGCTCGCCTTCGGCCAGCACTACAAGGCCACGGTCAAGGCCGGGCTGCCGGCGGCCTCCGGGCATAAGCTCGCGAACGAACAAAGCGTCGAGCTGACCCTGACGGATCGGCCGCCGCTGGTCGCCTTCCGCGACGGGCTGATCCTCCCGCGCGAATCGCTGGCGGGGGTGCCGATCACCACCGTCAACGTCGATCAGGTGCATGTGACGGTCTATCGCGTGCCGGACCGGCTGGTCTCGCAGATCCGCCGCGACCAGATCGCCGAGCACAGCATGAACACCTATGAAATCAACCAGATCGGTTCGGACCAGAGCGCGCAGGTATGGGAAGGCGATCTCACGATCACGAGCGAGAAGAATGCGACGGCGACCACGCTGTTCCCGCTGGCCCAGGCGATCGTGCAGAGAAAGCCCGGACTCTATCTGCTGACCGCCGAGAGCGTCGCCGACCGCAAGAGCCGCCTCGCGCGGCATGAGGACTACTACTACGACCAGCCGCCGCTCGCGGTCCAATGGGTGATCGATACCGATATCGGCCTCACCACCTTTGCCGGCGCCGATGGCCTCAATGTGTTCGCGCGCTCATTGGGTGCGGCGCTGCCGGTCGCGGGCCTCACGGTGACGCTGGTGGCGCGCGACAATGACGAGCTGGCCAAAGTCGAAACCGATGCCGAGGGCCATGCCAAGTTCGATCCTGGCCTGCTGCGCGGACAGGGCGGGGCCATTCCGGCGGCGGTCATGGCCTATAGCAAGGACGGCGATTTCACCGTCGAGGACATGACGCGCCCGGCTTTTGACCTCTCCGATCGCGGTGTCGAGGGGCGGGCGCTGCCGGGTCCGGTGGACGCCTATCTTTATTCGGACCGCGGGATTTACCGTCCCCGGGAGACGGTGCACGTGGTGGCACTGCTGCGCGACCGGCTCGCCGACGCGATCCCGGCGACGCCGGTCACGCTGGTCATCCGACGGCCCGACGGCGTCGAATATCGCCGCGTCACCCTCTCCGACGAGACCATGGGCGCGGTCCACTACGACCTCACGCTGACTGAGACGGCAGCGCACGGCCGTTGGCAGGTCGATGCCTACCTCGATCCCAAGGGCGTCGCGGTCGGACACCGCGAATTCGACGTGCAGGATTTCATCCCGCAGCGGCTCAAGGTCGAGCTCGACGCGAAGTCCACGACGCTCGATCTCAGCCAGCCGATACCCGTCGGCGTCGCGGTGCGCTTTCTCTATGGCGCCCCCGGCGCGGGCCTTTCCGGCGAGGCGGACGCCACCATCGATTCCGCCTCGGCACCATTCCCGCACTACGACGATTGGTATTTCGGCCTCAGCGAGGAGACCTTCAAGGAACAGGTCGTGCAGCTCCAGGTCGCCGACACCGACGACCAGGGCATGACCAAGATCGACGGCCAACTCGACCAGGTGGCGGACAGCTCGCTGCCTCTACAGGCGACGCTCAGGGTCGCGATCTACGAGCCGGGCGGCCGCAGCACCGAGACACGGCTCACCTTGCCGATCAAGACCAAACCACTCTGGATCGGCATTCGGCCGCGCTTTAGGGACGAGCGCATCCAGGAGGACACCGAAGCCGCCTTCGACGTAATGGCGCTCGACTCCGACGGCAATAAGGTCGCGCGCGAGGGACTCCGCTACAGCCTGGTTCGTGAGCGCAGCGAATACCACTGGCTGCGGGGCGACAACGGGCGCTATCACTTCGAGCGCACGACCTACGACGTGCCGATCAGCGAGGGCACGCTCGACGTCAAGGCGGAAACTCCAGCCGAGTTCAAGCAGGCACTGCCCTGGGGCGAATACCGCTTCACGGTCAGCGACCAGCAAAGCGGCGCCGCAAGTTCCATGAGCTTCTATTCGGGTTGGGCGGAGACGGTCGCGGAAGACCGCCCGGACAAGGGGGAGGTAAGCGCCGACAAAAAGACCTACCAGTTAGGCGACACGGCTCGGCTCACCCTGCGGCCGCCGGCCGACGGCGAGGGCTTGCTGGTGATCGGCAGCGACCGGGTCATCATGACGCGCGAGCTGCACGTTCCCGCCGAAGGAACAACTGTCGAAGTGCCGGTCACCGCCGACTGGGGCACCGGCGTCTACGCCATATTCTCCAGCTACAAGCCGCTCAAGAGCGCGGACAAGCGCGCGCCGGTGCGCGCGATCGGCGTCGCATGGCTGCCGGTCGATCCGGCGGCACGGACCTTGGGCGTCGAGCTCGGCGTTCCCGACAAGGTTCTGCCGCGGCGCACGGTGCAGATTCCCGTGACTGTCAGCAACACGACGCAGGGCGAGCGAACTTTCCTCACGCTTGCCGCGGTGGACGAGGGCATCTTGCAGCTCACGAGCTTCAAGAGTCCGGACCCCGGCCGCTATTACTTCGGCAAGCGGCGCCTCGCCATCGATATCCGCGACGATTACGGCCGTCTGATTTCGGGCGAAGGCCCGGTCGGCGCCATCCGGCAGGGTGGCGACAGCATCGGCGGCGCGGCGCTCGCGGTGGTCCCGACCAAGACGGTGGCCTTGTTCTCGGGCTTTGTCACGGTCGATGCACAAGGCCATGCGACCGTTCCCCTCGACATCCCGGATTTCGAGGGCGAGCTCCGATTGATGGCGGTGGCGTTCGACCGGCACAAAGTGGGCGCGGCCGAAGGGCACCTTACCGTGCGCGATCCCGTGGTGAGCGACGTGGTGTTGCCGCGGTTCCTTGCGCCCGACGACCACAGCCGGCTTAGCCTTAGCCTGCACAATCTCGATGGCAAACCCGGCGACTACCACGCCGCGTTCTCGGTGGACGGCGCCGTCGAGATGCCGGGCGAGCATGAGCGCACTGTCACCCTCGGCTCCGGCGAGCGCCAGTTGCTGGCCTTCGACGTCGCGGCGCGCGACATCGGCATCGGCACCTTTTCGCTGCACTTGACGGGTCCGGATGGCTTCGCCGTCGATCGGCAATGGCAGATCGCGGTGCGCAGCGCCCAAGATCCGATCGCGCGCACCTCGCTCCTCACCATCGGCACCGGCAAGGACGCGAGCTTCAGCGCCGATCTGTTGCAGGGCTACATCCCCGGCAGCGCGTCGGTGAGCATCAGCCTCGCCACCTGGCGCAGCTTGCCGATCGCCGCGGTCTTGCGCTCGCTCGACCGTTACCCCTATGGCTGCATCGAGCAGACCACCAGCCGCGCGTTCCCGCTGCTCTACTTCAACGACGTGGCGCTGGCGACGCACGACGCGGCCGATGCCGACCTCAAGGGCCGGGTACAGGGCGCGATCGACCGCGTCCTCGATATGCAGCGCAGCGCCGGGAATTTCGGTTTCTGGAGCTCCGGCAGCTTCCCTGCCTATGATTGGCTCAGCGTCTATGCGCTCGACTTCCTGTTTTCGGCGCGGGCGCAGGGCTACAACGTTTCGGACGACGCGCTCGAACGCGGGCAGAGTTGGCTGAAACAGGTCGTGCGCGGCGAGCGGACCGAAGAGGTCGCCGATCATCTCCGCGGCAACATCGGCAGCACGCGCGATTACGCCGCCTACGTGCTGGCCCGCAACGGCGGCGCGGCGCTCGCGGACCTGCGTTACCTCTACGACACCACCGCGCTCTGGCAACTCCGCGCTTTTCCGCAGGGGCAGCTAGCGGCGGCACTGGCGCTGCAAGGCGACGTCTCGCGCAGCGGCGTCGCCTTCGGCCGGGTCGAGCGCTTGGCGCTGGGGCCGGTGCGCGGACCATTCCGCGTCTTCTATGACGATGACTATTACGGTTCGACGCTCCGGGACTGGGCGGGGCTGGTGCGGGTCGCCGCCGAGGCCAAGCAAACCGCGCTGGTGAACCGCCTTTTCCAACGCCTCGATGCCATGAACGGCCTGCCCGATGATCTCACCACCCAGGAAAAGGCCTGGCTCATGCTGGCCGAACACGCACTCGCCGAGCACCGGACCCCGGTCAAGGCGACGGTGAACGGGCAGGCGGTGCAAGGCACCGGCGATCCCATGACTTTGTCGCCGGATGCGGCAGCCCTCGCCAAAGGCTATCGGCTCGCCAATGCCGGCGATCGCGAACTCTATGCGACCGTCTCGGTCGAGGGCGTGCCGAGCGAGCCGCTGCCGCCCGAAAGCAAGGGCGCCACCATGGAGCGAACCTTCTTCACGCTCGACGGCAAGCCCGCCGATATCGCGCACCTGAAGCAGAACGACCGGATCATCGTCTCGATCTCCGGCCGGATCAGCGACAACCGCCATCACGAGATGGTGTTGCGCGATCTGCTCCCGGCCGGTCTCGAGATCGAAGCCGCGATCCCCGCCACCGACGACAACAGCAACAACACCTCGCCTTACGCATTCCTGCCGAAGCAGCGCTTCACACATTTGACCGAAGCGCGCGACGACCGCTTCGTGACCTCGTTCGTGGTGTTGGGCGAAGGCGATTATTATTACTGGATCACCGACGATCGCGACGACGACAACACCTTTGCCTTCGCCTACATCGCGCGCGCGGTGACGCCAGGCAGCTACGTGCTGCCGGCCGCCTACATCGAGGACATGTACCGGCCGGGGGTGCGGGCGCGGACCGCCATGGGCAGCTTGAGCATCTCTGCGCGGTGAGGAACCCCGCCATGCGCCGCTTCGCCATCGGCGCCATTGCAGCGATCTTGCTCGCGGCCGGCGCGCTTGCCGTGCTCGACCGCGCCGATCCGCCGGATTTGAGCCGCGCGCGTCGGGCCTCGGTGGTGGTGCTCGATCGCGACCACACGATCTTGCGGGCGTTCCTCGCGGAGGCCGGCGTCTGGCGGCTGCCGACCAGCGTCTCCGACGTCGATCCGCGCTACCTCACCTTGCTGCGCGCTTACGAGGACCGGCGCTTCGACGAGCATTGGGGCGTCGATCCGCGGGCAGTGCTGCGCGCGGCCTGGCAGTGGGGCGTCACCGGGCACATCGTCTCGGGCGCATCGACGCTCACCATGCAGGCGGCGCGCCTGCTGGAGCCGCGCGAGCATCGCAGCATCGGCGCCAAGCTGCATCAGATGGCGCGCGCGCTGCAGATCGAGGAGCGGCTCGACAAGAAAGCAATCCTCGGCCTCTATCTGACCCTCGCACCGTTCGGCGGCAACCTCGAGGGCGTGCGCGCGGCGTCGCTCGCCTATTTCGGCAAGGAGCCGCGTCATCTCACTCTGGGCGAGGCGGCGCTGCTGGTGGCATTACCGCAATCGCCGGAGCGGCTCAGGCCGGACCGTCATCCCGAGGCCGCGCGCGCGGCTCGTGGGAAGGTACTGAACCGACTCTTGGAGCACGGAGACTTGAGCGCCGCCGAGGTCGAAGAGGCGCTCGCCGAGCCTCTGCCCACCGCGCGCCGCCCATTCCCGTTCCAGGCGCCGCATCTGGCGCAGCATTTGGCCTCGGCGGCGGCGCCGGGCGCCGTGGTCGAGACGCCCATCGACCGCACGGTCCAGACGGCGCTCGAAGCCCTGGCGCGGCGCGAGCAGGCGCGCTTCGACGACGGCGCCGATCTCGCAGTCGTGGTGGTGGAGAACCGAAGCCGGGCGGTGCGCGCCTATCTCGGCAGCGCGGACTTCTTTGGCGCGCACGGACAGATTGACTTGGCGCGCGCCCGTCGCTCGCCGGGATCGGCGTTGAAGCCGTTCATCTATGGTCTCGCATTCGACGACCGCGTCGTCCATCCGGAAAGCCTGATCGACGACGAGCCGATGCGCTTCGGCGATTACGCGCCGCGCGACTTCGACCGGCAGTTCGAGGGCACCGTCAGCGTGCGCCACGCGCTGCAGCAATCGCTGAACGTGCCGGCCGTGGCGCTGTTGGATCGCGTGGGCCCGGTGCGCTTCATCGGCGACCTGCGCGCGGCCGGAGCGACTATCAGCATGCGCCGGCTCGTGGGTACGCCCACCCTCCCTGTCGCCTTGGGCGGGCTCGGCATCAGCCTCGCCGACATGACGATGCTCTACGCATCGCTGCCCAATGGCGGCGAGGCCGAGCCGCTCGCCCTCACCGCGGAGCCGCCCGGTGCCAAGGTGCGGCTGATGGGCGTGGCCTCCGCCTGGTATCTGACCGACATTCTCAAGGGCTCGCCCCTGCCGCCGGGTTTCGCCCAGGGGCAGGGACTGGAGCGCACGCGCGCTATCGCCTTCAAGACCGGTACTTCCTACGGTTTCCGGGACGCCTGGTCGGTTGGATACTCGGCCGACTACACCGTGGGCGTCTGGGTCGGCCGCGCCGACGGTTCGCCGCGTCCCGGCCACTACGGCCGAAACACCGCGGCGCCCATCCTGTTCAAGGTCTTCGACCTATTGCCGCCGGATCAAGGTCGCTTCCCTCCGGCTCCGACCGAGGTACTGAGCGTCGAAAGCAACGGTGAGTTACCGGCGGGCCTCCGACACTTCCGCCACGACCGCACGCTGCCGCAGCGTCCCGGTACCGTCGCGCCGCCGCATATCCTTTTTCCGCCCGAAGGTGCGGTGGTCGAGTGGCGTCCCGGAGACGGCGAGCATGGCGGCTTGCCGCTCAAGGCCGAGGGCGGCGCAAAGCCGCTTTCCTGGGTGGTCAACGGCACCCCCATCACCAAAACGACGCTCACCGGCATGGGATTCTGGCAGCCGGATGGCGAGGGCTTCGTCCGCATCGCCGTGGTCGATGCACAGGGGCGCAGCGCGCAGGTTCGCGTGCGGGTCGTGAGCGATCGGTAGCGCCGATATATCACCCCGCGTGCGGATCGATCGAATAGGGGTGGACGGGATAGCCCGGGCCGATGGCTTGGCCCACGCGGCCGATCCAGGCGCGGACCGCCGGATATGCCGAGAGGCTGCAGCCCGCATCCTCGGCGCGGTGACCATATGCATAGACCGCGATGTCGGCGATGGTGCACTGCCCGCCCACCAGAAACGCCATCTTATCGAGCGAGCGCTCCAATGCGCGAAGCGCGCGCCTCGCGGTCTCGCGCCTTGATTTCACCATCGGCCCCGAATGGCGCTGGAGCTTCCCCGTGAGGGTCCAGTAACGCAGCGTGCCGATGACCGGTTCGACGTAGTACTGCTCAAAGAACAGCCACTGCATCGTCTTGGCCCGGAGATAGCGGTCGTGCGGCAGGAACGGCGTGCCGTCGGCCAGGTAAACCAGGATCGCATTCGACTCGGCGATCGCGCGTCCATCTTCCAATTCGAGCGCCGGGACCGCGCCCGCCGGATTGAGGCCGAGAAATGGCTCGGTCCGGCTCTCGCCCTCGAAGATCGAGACCATCCGGCTCTCGTAGGGAATGCGCAGCAGGCCCAGCAGAACGCGGACTTTCCAGGCGTTCTGCGACGGCAGGTAATCATGGAGCGTGAGCATGCGAGCCCTCCCGCCTAGCGCGGGCCAAGCTCTAAACCCCGCGCGGGCGCGCCCGCACCCCGAATATTGCCGCTAAATTCATGCCGCGAACGTGGTGCCCGAAAGCAGGCGGCGAAGCAATCCGTAGGCTTCCTGGACTGCTTCGCGCCTTGCTTTAGCCTCGCGACATCGGACGTTGCCGACGCACCGCTACTTCGGCGACAGCACCATGGTCATCTGCCGCCCTTCCATGCGCGGGGTCTGCTCGACCTTGGCGACGTGGTCCAGGTCTTCCCTGACACGCATCAGCACGTTCATGCCCAGTTCCTGATGCGCCATTTCGCGGCCGCGATAGCGCATGGTGACCTTAACCTTGTCACCCTCGCCAAGGAATTTGAGCATGCTGCGCATCTTGACGTCGTAGTCATGGTCGTCGATGCCGGGGCGGAGCTTGATCTCCTTGACCTCGATAACCTTCTGCTTCTTGCGCGCTTCGTTGCGGCGCTTCTGCTCTTCGTATTTGTATTTGCCGAAGTCGAGGATCTTGACGACCGGCGGGTCGGCGTTGGAAGCGATTTCCACCAGGTCGTAACCGGCTTCACTCGCCTTGGCGAGGGCCTCGTTGCGTGTAACGACCCCCACCATGTTGCCCCGCTCATCGACCAGGCGGACGCGGGGCGAGAGGATCTCCTCATTGATGCGCGGACCCTCGCGAGAGGGGGCCGCGGGTGCAGATGGTCTGGCGATGCAATACCTCCTTCAGTAGTTAAAACCGCGAGGCACCCCAATGGCTTAGAGCCAACGGGCTGAAGCGGACAAGGCCAACCGCCCACCGGTCACTGATCGGGCGGCCGAGCCTCGTCTCTCAATCTAGCGGCCGCCTGATCAAGAGCAAGATTTTCTTGCTCTTTCTCTCCGAGGCGACGGATCGTGACGTGCCGCGTTTCGGCCTCGCGTTTCCCGACCACCAGCAGCAGCGGAATTTTCGCGATGCTGTGCTCGCGCACCTTGTAGGTGATCTTCTCGTGGCCGAGATCGCACTCGGCGCGCAACCCCGCCGCCGACAAGCCCGCCGCCACTTCGCGCGCATAGGCATCGGCCTCGTTGGTGATCGTGACCACCATCGCTTGCACGGGAGCGAGCCAAAGCGGCAGGCGGCCCGTGTAGTGCTCGATCAGGATCGCGATGAAGCGCTCGAAAGATCCCAGGATCGCCCGGTGCAGCATGACCGGGCGGCGGCGCTGCCCGTCCTCGGCGACGTAGCTCGCGTCCAAGCGCTCCGGCAGCACGAAATCCACCTGCAGAGTGCCGCACTGCCAGTCGCGCCCGATAGCGTCCCGCAACACGAATTCGAGCTTGGGTCCGTAGAACGCGCCTTCGCCGGGATTGAGCGTGTAGGGAAGACCCGCCGCCTCGGTCGCGCGCACCAGCGCCCGCTCCGCGCGATCCCAGACCTCGTCGCTGCCGGCACGAACCGGCGGGCGGTCGGAGAATTTGACCATCACATCGGTAAAGCCGAAGTCTTTGTAGATGGAGCGGAGCAGGTCGCAGAACTGCACGCTTTCAGAATTGATCTGCTCCTCGGTGCAGAAGATGTGGGCGTCATCCTGGGTGAATGCCCGCACCCGCATGATCCCGTGCAGCGCGCCCGAGGGCTCGTTGCGATGGCAGGAACCGAACTCCGCCATGCGCAGCGGCAGGTCGCGATAACTCTTGAGGCCCTGGCGGAAGATCTGTACCGCGCCCGGACAATTCATCGGCTTTAGAGCGAGGGTGCGATCGTCGCCCTCGTCGTGCACCGTGAACATGTTCTGGCGGAATTTTTCCCAGTGTCCCGACGCCTCCCAGAGCGCGCGATCAACCAGTTGCGGCGTCTTGACCTCGACATAGCCCGCGCTGTCGAGGCGCCGGCGCATATAGGCCTCGATGGTGCGGAACAGCATCCAGCCCTTGGGGTGCCAGAACACGCTGCCGACCGCTTCCTCCTGCTGGTGGAATAGGTCGAGCTCGCGCCCGAGGCGGCGATGATCGCGCTTCTCCGCCTCTTCGAGCTGGGTCAAATACGCTTGCAGCGCCTTCTCGTCCGGCCACGCGGTGCCGTAGACGCGTTGGAGCTGCTGGTTGTTGCGGTTGCCGCGCCAGTAGGCTCCCGCCACGTTCATCAGCTTGAAGCCGTGCCCGAGCTTGCCGGTCGAAGGCAGGTGCGGCCCGGTACAGAGATCGACGAACTTTCCTTGGCGATAGAGGCTGATCGCCTCGCCTGCGGGAATCTCGCGGATCCACTCGGCCTTGTACTTCTCGCCGATTCCCTCGAAGAAGCGCACGGCGTCCTCGCGCTCCCATTCTTCACGCGTGACCGCCTCGTCGCGATCGACGATCTCGTGCATGCGCCGCTCGATCCGCTCGAGGTCTTCGGGCGTGAACGGCTGGTCGCGCGCGAAATCGTAGTAAAAGCCCGTCTCGGTCGCGGGACCGAAGGTCACCTGGGTCTCGGGATAAAGCTCCTTCACCGCCTCCGCCATCACGTGGGCGGCGTCGTGGCGCAGGATCTCCAGGGTCTCCGGCGACGTACGCGTCAGGATCGCGGCCTTGGCGTCGTGCGCGATCGTGGTCGCGAGGTCCCTCGGCGCGCCGTCGACCTTGATTGCAAGGGCGGCCTTGGCGAGGCCCGGGCCGATCGCTTGGGCGAGCTCGGCGCCCGTCACCGGCTGCGGGAAGCTCCGCACCGATCCGTCCGGCAGGGTGATGTCGACCGGCCCTCGGCCGGCCTTCGTGTCCTCATTCATGGCGCCCCCGTTTAGCCGAAGCGCAGGGTCGCGGCAACCTCGGAGGTCGGGAGATCGTCCAGTTTCGCCCGGCGCAGGATCATCACCCTCGGCCCGCGCGGAGCCGTCCGGGCGGGATCGGAAGCCGCGGAAAAGAGCACGGTCGAAGCCGTTCCCGCCCCGGCCAGCAGATGCATGGGACCCGTGTCGTTGCCGATCGCCCAGACCGCGCGGCGGCCGATCGCGACGATATCTTCGAGGGTGGTGGCTCCCGTCAGGTCGAGCGCGCCCGCTGAGCGCGCGCGGATCGCCGCTCCGAGCTCGTGCTCGGCATCGCCGCCCAGCACCACCGGTGCAACGCCGCGCGCCGCAAGCTCCGCCGCGAGCTCGGCATAGTGCCCGACCGGCCAGCGCTTCTGCGGTCGGTCCGGCGCGCCGCCCGGTACCAGCACCGCAAAGCGCTCCGGCAGCCCAAAGCGCCCGAGATCGGCATCGATCCAGGACAGGTCGGGCGGCGGCACCGTGGCAATGCCGGCGCGGCGGAGCTGGTCTGCTTGGCGCTCTATGGTGTGCTGCCGGTCGCGGCCGGGATTGTCGTGCGGGTGCGAGGCGCCGCGTGCGATTCCCGACCATTGCGGCCGCGAGCCCGGTCCCATCAGATGAAAATACCAACTGGAGCGGTTCGAAGTCTGAAGATCGTAGACGCGCGCAAAGCCGCCGCTACGCAATCGGCGACGCAAGCGCCAAATCCCCACCGGCTCGCGCCAGTTTGGTCGCTCGTCGATCCAAACCGTATCCAGATAGGGCGAATGCGAAAGAAATTCCGCGAAGGGAGCGGTGGTGAGGAGCGTGATCTCGGCGCCGACGTGATGGCGGCGGATCGCCGCCAATGGTCCCAGCGCCTGCACCACGTCGCCCAACGCACCAAGCTTGATGACGAGGATGCGCTGAGTCGTCTTCAAGCCAGTACCGAGCGCGCCGCTTTGATCGCGGCCGCCGCGGGGAATAGGACTTCCTCGTAAACCTCGAGCGTCCGGCCGGCCATCGTGGCAGTATCGAATTCGCGCCGCACGTGCTCGATCGCACGCGCCGCCTGCGCCGCGCGTTCCTCGGGCGTCAACGCCAAAGCCGCCTCGATTGCATGGGCGAGCGCTTGGGGGTCGCCGGGCGGCACAAGCCATCCTGTGCTCCCTGGCAGGACCGTCTCGCGCGCCCCACCGTGATCGGTGGCGATTACCGGTCGTCCCATCGCCTGCGCCTCGACGATGACGCGGCCGAAGCCTTCGGGTGAGGTGGAAGCCGAGACCACCACATCCGCCAGCATGTAGGCGGCAGCCATGTCACGGCACTCATCTACCATTTGCAGTTGCGCGCCAACGCCAAGAGAGAGAGAGAGCGCCCGCAATTGGCGACCGTATCGCCCATCCCCTGAACCCACGAGGACACAGCGAATGTCGGGACGCCGCAGCAGCGCCAGGGCGTCGGTCAGCACGTCCTGGCCCTTCCAGCGGGTGAGCCGTCCCGGCAGCATGACGATCGGAGCACCGTCCGGGAGGTGCCACTGACGGGCGAGACTGATAAGCCGCTCGGCACCGACGTTCTCGGGCGAGAAACGCAAGAAATCGACGCCGCGTGGAATGACGCGGAGGCGGTTGTGGTGCACGCCATAGGTCGTGGTCACATGCCCGCCCACGAACTCCGAGACCGCGATCACGCGCTCACCCTTCGCCATTACGGAGTTGTAGAAGCGCTTCGCCATCGATCGCCCGCCATAGGCATTGTGGAAGGTGGTGACGAAATGCGCGCCGGCGCGCCGCGCGGCAAAAAGTGCGCTCCAGGCCGGCGCTCGGCTGCGCGCATGGACGATGTCGACCTGCGCGCGTCGTATCAATCCTGCGAGACGACCTATGTTGGCGTACATGACCAAGGGATTCTTCGAATGCAGCGGCAGCGTCACGTGGCGCCCGCCCGCGCGCTCGATTTCATGCGCCATCGGCCCGCCGGCCGATGCGACCAATGCGCGCCAACCACCCGCGACCAGCGCCTGGACGATCTCGACGGTGCCCCGCTCGACACCGCCGCTCACCAGGCGCGGCAGCACCTGCAGCACTGTCGGCGGCCGGCTTTCCGCGGGCGCGAGGCCAATGCTAGTCTCGGCAATGTCGGTCATGCCCGGAGAATGCGACGAGGCCGGGGCGATTGTCCACGACGGAAGCGACTCGCATGCACGCGGAAGCCCCCGAGTTCCTCTCCCGCTCAGACGGCGCGACCATCGCCTATCGCCGCCGTGCGGGCCGCGCTCCCGGTGTCGTGTTCCTGGGCGGCTTCATGTCGGACATGACGGGAACGAAGGCCGAGGCGATCGATCGTCACTGCGCCCTGACCGCGCGGGCCTACCTTCGCTTCGACTACTTTGCCCACGGGGCATCGTCCGGGGATTTCGCGGAAGCCACGATCGGCCGGTGGCGGGAGGATGCGCTCGCTGTCCTCGATCGATTGACCGAAGGCCCGCAGGTACTGGTCGGCTCGAGCATAGGCGGCTGGATCATGGTGCTCGCGGCGCTGGCACGCCCCGAGCGCATCCATGCGCTGGTCGGGATCGCAGCCGCTCCCGACGCCACCGAAGACCTGATGTGGGCCGAATTATCCGAGGCGCAAAAGCAGGCAATGTTGCGCGAGGGTTACCTGCGCCTTCCCTCGCAATATAGCGCCGAGGGTTACCTTTACACGCGCAAGCTGATCGAAGACGGGCGCCGGCACTTGGTGCTGCGGGCGCCGATCCCGATTCGCTGCCCGGTGCGATTGCTGCACGGCCTCGCCGATCCCGATGTGCCGTGGCGCACGAGCCTCGCGCTTGCGGAGAAGCTCGCGAGCAGCGACGCACGAGTGATCCTGGTGAAGGACGGCGACCACCGGCTCTCGACGGAACGCGATTTGGCGCTCCTCATGCGCACCATCGACGAGGTGGCCTGAGCGATCGTGCTCTCGATCAGAGCTTGGGCTCCTCGGCGGCGATCTGCGTCAGCCGGGCGCGGTCGCGCAGCACGATCATGCCGTCGTCGATGGCGATCAACCCACGCTCGCGCCAGAGACCCAGCTCCTTGTTCACGCGCTCGCGCGTGGCGCCGATCATATGCGCGAGATCCTGTTGCGAGAGTTTGAGGACGATGCGCACGCCTCGCTGATATTCGACGCCGTGCGTGTCGCTCAGCGCCAGAAGCCGCTTGGCCAGTCGCGCCGGCAGATGCAAAAACACCGCATCCTCGATGTACTCGACGTTCATGCGGATGCGGCTGCAAAGCACGGGTATTATCGAGAGCGCAAGCTCGGGATATTGCCGAAGGTAGGGGAGAAAGTGATCGCGGTGGATTTGCAACAGATCCGCCTCGGTCATCGCCCGCGCGCTTGCCGTGCGCGGACCGCCGTCCATGAGCGCGATCTCGCCGAAGAGCTCACCGGGCTCCAAGATATTGAGGAAGATTTCCTCGTTCTCCGGCGAGACCGTGTAAATGCACACCCGCCCGGCAAGCACGCCTTGCAACGACTGTCCCGAGTCACCCTTGGCGAAGATCTCCTCGTTGGCGCGAAAGTGCCGGACGGTCGCAAAGCGCATCAACCCGTCGAGAATCGAGGCATCGGCATTGCGAAAGAGGACATGCTGCGACAGCAGCGATCGGAGACGCTCCATCGGATAGTGAGTCATGTAGAAACCTCTAGCCCTCGCTGCGGGAAGGCATGAATCCCTGCAGAGATGGGCGCCGATCGAAGGGTCCTGTCAAGCCGATGTCATGCAAAGCGTCTTTACTGTGACCGGGGTCACTGATCGGCCGGCGCAACCGATCTAGTTTTTTTGGCAAGGGCGAGCTCGGAGAGATCAGGAAAGCGTAATGTCGGGGGTTGAGACGGCGCGCAGCCTTTGGCGACGACGGAAGCACTCGCTCCCGCCTCTGGCAATTGGTCTCGCGATCATCGAGACGGTTTTGCTGGGCGGCGCGACGTATTTGCTGCTGCTCTCGACGGACCCGTCAAACGATCCTTATTTTCCCGACTGGATCGGGCTTGGGATTGCGATCGCCTTCATTGCCGCGATTGCAACCAGCACGCTCAATCTCTGGCGCCACAAAGCGCCCGAGCCGCGCCGCCGCGTCATTATGTCGATACCGGTCGCGTTGGGGTTTACGGCTTCGATTGGTTTCCTCGTAATTTTCATCTGGATCGGCGGCGAGCCCAGCGGGAACGAGACCTTGCTGCGGGCGCTGAAAGCCTTGCTGGCATGGGCGCTTTGTCTTTGCCTCACCCGCTCCATTGCCGCGCATCTTCCGGACTTCGGCATGTTCAAGCGCCGCATCTTGGTCGTGGGTAACGGCTTGCGCGCGCGGGAGATCGCGCGGCTCGCGACCGCGCGCGCCCGCTTCACGCCCGTGGGTTTTGTCGACGATGCCTACTGCCTGCCGACGGCCGGTCTCGCGGGTGGGGCCGACGCGGGTGCCCTGCTGCGCACGGCGCGGGCGTTGCGGGTGAGCGAGGTTGTGGTCGCGACCGAAGAGCGTCGTGGCGTTCCGGTCGTTCCCCTGCTCCAGTGCAAGGCCGAGGGCATCGATGTTCTCGATTATCCGGCCTTCTTCGAGCGCGAGAGCGGCCGCGTCGATCTCGACGCCCTGCAGCCCAGTTGGTTCCTGTTCTCGGACGGCCTTCGCACGGGGCTCTTGGCGGGATATCTCAAGCGCGGCCTCGACGTCACCCTGAGCCTCGCGGTGCTGCTGTTGGCGCTGCCGGTGCTTTTGCTGGCATTCGCCATCCTCATGCTGGCGCAGGGCAGGCCCGTTCTCGAACGCGAAGAGAGAGTGGGGTGGCGCGGCCGACCGTTCTTCCGTTTGCGCTTCCGCACCGGCCGGCTCGACGCCTCGCCCAGCGCGCCGCCCTTGTGGCCGGGCGCGGCGCGGCGCGGTTGGTTCGGCGCACTCTTTCATCGGCTGCGCATCGACGAACTGCCGCAGTTCTGGAACGTGATCCGCGGCGATATGAGCTTGGTCGGCCCGCGCGCCGAAAGACCGGTCGTGGCGGAGCTTTATGCACGTGAGATCCCGTTCTATTGCGCGCGTCATGCGATGCGACCCGGGCTCACCGGCTGGGCGCAGATCAATCACCCCTACGGTGCTACTCTCGCGGACGCGCGACAGAAGCTCTCTTTCGATCTCTACTACCTGAAGAATTGGAGCTTGCGCCGCGATTTGTTGGTGCTGATGGAGTCGCTGGGCTTCGCGCTGCATTCGGGGAGTCGGTAAACGAAAGACCCTGCCTTTCGGCAGGGTCTCCCGGTCGTCGTCCCAGCACTTCCGTCGCTCGATGCGCAGATTTCAAGCAGCGAAGTGTAGGGAAAGCTTGGCGGCTCTGAGTTAAGAACCGGTTAATGCCGACGCCCGCGGCGCGGCGTTTTGACCAAGCGCCGCCATTGACATTGAACCGGGGCCGGCACACCTAGACGGCCTATGACACGGGTCCATGGCACCGCGGTCGCGCTCGATGGGATCGGCGTGTTGATCCGCGGCCCCTCGGGCAGTGGGAAAAGTGACTTGGCGCTGCGGCTGATCGATGCCGGCGCCCTTCTCATTGCCGATGATCAGACCGAGCTTTGGCCTACGGAACAGTCGATTATCATGCGCTCGCCGCTTAACATTGCCGGCCGTTTGGAAGTGCGCGGAGTTGGCATCGCCAGGGTCCCGAGCCTTGCCGAAGCGCCGCTGCGGCTGGTCCTCGACCTGGTGCCGTCCGAGCATGTGGAGCGGCTGCCGGAGCGGGCCAACTGCGAAATGCTCGGACACCCGGTCCCCCGCCTAGCCGTTGCCCCCTTTGAGGCCTCGGCGGTCGCCAAAGTGCGCCTCGCGCTACGCGGCTTGGTGTCGTCCGAACCCGGCTCTATACTCGCGGCCCCATGACGAGCCCTGCCCCTGCGCCCGTGGCTTTGCGCGAGCCGCCCTTCGATGCGCCGGCTCAGGCCTCGGAGGGGCGCCTGCTGGTGGTGACGGGGATGTCGGGGGCGGGTCGCTCAACTGCTCTTAAAGCACTGGAAGACATGGGTTATGAGGCGGTCGACAATCTCCCCTTGTCACTGGTTCCGGGGCTGATGAGCCATCGTCCGCGCTTGGCCCCGCTGGCACTTGGCGCCGACGTGCGGACCCGTGATTTCGGTGCCACCGAGCTTGCGGAGACCATCGACCGGCTTGAGCGCGAGGGCGGCGCCCGGCCTCGGCTAGTTTTCCTGGACTGCGAAGACGACCAACTGGTGCAACGGTTTACCGAGACACGCCGGCGCCACCCGTTGGCCGCCGACCGTCCGGTCATCGACGGCATACGCTTGGAGCGCCGTTACCTTTGGCCGCTCCGGGAGCGGGCCGACCTGGTGATCGACACCGGGCCCCTGAGCCCGTCCGAGCTTAAGCGCGTGCTCCATGAGCACTTTGCGCTCGATCGTTCGCCCGGAGTTGCGCTCTCTGTGCTGTCGTTCTCGTACCGCCATGGTCTGCCGCGCGACGCCGACGTCGTCCTCGACGCGCGCTTCCTGCGCAACCCCCATTACATTCCGGCTCTGAAGCCGAAGACCGGGCTCGATCCCGAGGTCGGCCGCTACATTGCGGAGGACGAGGACTTTTCCGATTTCCTGGAGCAGCTCACCGTGTTGATCGGCGGGCTGCTTCCGCGCTTTGAGCGCGAGGGTAAAAGCTATCTCACAATTGCCATCGGCTGCACCGGAGGGCGCCACCGCTCGGTCTACCTGGCGGAGCGCCTGACCGCGTGGCTGCGCGAGCAGGGCCGTGCCGTGAGCCTGCGCCATCGGGAACTGGACCGAGAGCAGGAACGTCCCGCCTATCCCGTGCAGGATGCCGGTCTATCACCAGAGGGGGGCCTCGTAGAAACGTCATGATCGGAATGGTTATTGTTACCCATGGCCGCCTCGCCGCGGAATTCATCGCCGCGCTTGAGCATGTGGTCGGCCCTCAGCGCGATATCGCCGCGATCTGCATCGGCCCCGACGACGACATGGAGCAGCGTCGGCAGGACATCCTGAACGCGGTCAAGTCGGTGGACAGCGGCGAGGGGGTCGTGCTTCTCACCGACATGTTCGGCGGCACGCCCTCGAACCTTGCGATCTCGGTGATGGATCGGCCCAAAATCGAGGTGATCGCCGGCATCAACCTGCCGATGCTGATCAAGCTCGCAAGTCTTCGCCACGGCGAGACGCTCGCGAACGCGGTGCGCGGAGCGCAGGAGGCCGGGCGCAAATACATCAACGTCGCATCGCAGCTATTGGCCGACGCAAGGCAATGAACGACGCCGCGGAGGGGCGGCCGGCGCGAGCGGTAATGAGGTCGGTGACCATCTGCAACCGCCGCGGTCTGCATGCACGTGCCGCCGCTCGCTTCGTCAAGCTCGCCGTAGAATTCGACGCCGAGGTCTGGGTGCGCAAGAACGGAACCGAGGTTTCCGGCCGCTCGATCATGGGGCTGATGATGCTGGCGGCCGGCCCTGGAACGATCATCGAGCTTTCCGCCGACGGCCGCGATGCCGAGCGTGCCGTTGCGGCGCTCGCCGATCTCGTGCGCTGTGGGTTCGATGAGGGGTGAGGGCATCCAGCGGCGCCCGGAGCGCGAACTGCACGGGCTCGGCGTGGCGCCCGGCATCGCGATCGGCCCGGCCTTCATCAGCGAGGACGGCGAGCCACCGGTAGCCGAGCGGCGCATCGAATCGGGCGAGGTCGCGCGCGAACGCCAGCGTTTCGACGCCGCGGTCCAGGTGTCGCTAAAACAGCTCAAGAAGCTCAGGGTCAAGGCAGCGTCGTTGCCGGAGAGTGCGGCCAAGGAAATGGTCGAGCTGTTGGAGGCGCATCAGGCGATGCTGACCAATTCGCGCTTGGTGCGCGGCGTCGAGCGGCGCATCGGCGAGGAACACGTCAACGCCGAGCGCGCAGTGCAGGTGGAGATCGGCGCCATCGGCGACAGCTTTGCCGCCATGGAGGACGCCTATCTGGCGCAGCGCATCGAGGATGTGCGCGCGGTCGGAGCGCGACTTCTCCGCAACCTGACGCAGACGCCCTATGCCGGCTTCCACCTGCTCCCCGAGGGCACGGTGATCCTGGCGGAGGAGTTGAGCCCGGCGGACACGGCGCTCATGGACCCGCGGCGGATCGCGGGGTTCGCCGCGATGCTGGGCGGCAGCGAAAGCCACACGGCGATCATGGCGCGCTCGCTCGGCCTCCCCGCCGTATTGGGGGTGGCAGGACTGCTCGCGGGTGCGCAACCGGGCGAGACGGTGGTGGTGGACGGTGGCGCCGGCGTCGTGGTTTTGAACCCCACCGCGCAGACGCTTGCGCGCTACCAGCGGCGCCAGGAAGCCTATCACCGCGAGCAGCGGCAGCTGCAGCGCCTCAAGCGCGTATCGGCGGTGACCCGCGACGGCGAGGAGATCGAGCTCGAGGCCAATATCGAGCTGCCGCGGGAGCTGGAGCAGGCGCTCGCCGCCGGGGCGCAGGGCCTGGGCCTCGTGCGCACCGAGTTCTTGTTCATGAACCGCGAAGACCTCCCGGACGAGGACGAGCAGTACCGCGCCTACCGGACCCTGGTGCGGGGGATGGAGGGCAAGCCGGTCACCATTCGCACCCTTGATATCGGCGGCGACAAGCTTGCGGCCCCCTTGACCGAGGTGCTCGGCGGTGAGGGCGCCAACCCCGCGCTCGGCCTGCGCGCGATTCGCCTTTCGCTCAAAGAACGCAAACTCCTCGACACCCAGCTTGCGGCGATCCTGCGCGCGAGCGTCGACGGACCCGTGCGCATTCTGCTGCCGATGGTTTCGAGCGTCGGCGAGGTGCGCCGTGTGCGCGAGGCCCTGGCGCAGGTGGCGCGACGCTTGAAGCGCCGCGGCGAGAAGATCGCCGATCCGCCGCCGCCCTTGGGCGTGATGATCGAGATACCGGGTGCCGCGCTTTCGGCGGACGCGCTTGCGAGCGAGAGCGATTTTTTCGCGATCGGCACCAACGATCTCATCCAATACACGCTCGCGATCGACCGCGGCGACGAGCAAGTGGCGCATCTCTACAACCCGCTGCACCCGGCGGTGTTGCGGCTTATTCAATTCTCGATCGAAGCGGCGCTCCGCGCACGCATTCCCGTGAGCGTCTGCGGCGAGATGGCGGGCGACCCCCGTTACACGGCGCTGCTGTTGGGCCTCGGCATCCGCGATCTCTCGATGGCGCCGGCCAACCTCGGCCGCGTCAAGCGCCGCATCCGCGAGCTTGACTTGCAGGCGGCGCAGCGCCGCGCCACCGCGATCATGGACCAGATGGACGACGGCCGGATCGCGAGCCTCGTCGACGATTTCAACGCGCTCGCGTGAGGGTCAGGCCGACGCTCCGCCCAACCGCTTCGACATGTAGACCGTGAAGCCGCCCATGAAGGGCTCCTCGCGGTCGATCGCGTAGCCGAGGCTCCGGTAGAGCTCGATATTCCGCCCGAACTGCTTATTGGTGAAAAGGCGAAGTTCCGGCACGCCCAGCGCCGCGGCGACCCCTTCGGCATGCCGCATCAGATAGCTGCCGTGACCCTGTCCCTGAAATTCGGGCGCCACCGCGACGTTGAGCACCAGCAGATGATCGGGCGCGGGAACGATTTCGATGAGCGCCGCCAGCGTCCCGCCCACATCGAGCAGATCGATCAGGTGCTCGCGGACGGCGCGCTCATAATCGGCCCGCATCGGCAACGGCTCGCGGCCGATCAGCGGAACCCATGCCGCATAGGCCGCTCGCGTGAGCATCCGCACGAATTCCGCATCCGCCGGCACCGCGCGGCGAATCCGGCGCGCCGCCGCGTTCCTTTCGGACACGTTCGTCTCCCGCGCTCAGTGGCTCGAAAGCCACTTCTTCGCGTCGTCGTCGCCGTTGCGCGCGGCCTTCTCCATCCACGTGCGCGCCTGTCCGATGTCGCGCGGCACGCCGAGCCCGTTGGCGTAGAGCATGCCGATATTGTCCTGCGCCAGGGCGTAGCCCTGATCGGCGGCCTTGCGGTACCACTGCATCGCCTGCGCGTAGTCCTGCCTCACTCCGTTGCCGTTCTGATACATCGCACCCACGTTGTTCTGTGCGGCGCTATCGCCCTGGTTGGCCGCCATTCGATACCAGCGCATCGCCTCCACATAATCCTGCGCCGTGCCGAACCCATGCTGATACATCCAACCGACGTTGTTTTGCGCGGAGGCGTTACCCTGGTCGGCGGCCTTGCGATACCACCGGAGCGCCTCGGCATAGTCTTGCTTCACGCCGAGACCGTTCTGATAGAGCCAGCCCAGATTGTTCTGCGCCAGATCGTCGCCGTCATTAGCGGCCTTGAGATACCAGCGGGCGGCCTCGGCATAGTCCTTCTGAACCCCCAAGCCGTTTTGATAGAGGTATCCCAAATTGTTCTCGGCGGTCGAATAGCCCTGATCCGCGGCTTTGCGGTACCAACGCGCCGCCTCCGCGTAATCCTGGGGAACGCTCAGGCCATTCTGGAAGAGATAGCCCACGTTGTCCTGCGCCGTGGCATAGCCTTGGTCCGCGGCTTTGCGATACCAACGCATCGCCTCGCTGTAGTCCTGAGTGACGCCATAACCGTTGCCGTAGAGAAAGCCGACATTGTTCTGTGCGTCGGCATAACCCTGGTCCGCGGCCTTGCGGTACCACTGCATGGCCTGTGCATAATCCTGCTGCACGCCCCAGCCGTGCTGGTACATCCAGCCGACATTGTTCTGCGCGGCGGCGTAACCCGCATCAGCGGCCTTGCGGTACCAGCGTAGAGCCTCGGCGTAGTCCTGCTTGACGCCAAGCCCGTTCTGGTAGAGCCAAGCGACGTTGTTGGTGGCGGCGTTGTTGCCTTGATCCGCGGCCTTGCGGTACCAGCCCATCGCCGCGCCGTAGTCCTGCCCCACGCCAAAGCCGTTCTGATAGAACCATCCGACATTGTTCTGAGCCGAGGCAAAGCCCTGGTCGGCGGCCTTGCGGTACCAGCGCAGCGCCTCCGAGTAGTCACGCGTCACGCCATAGCCGTTTTGATACATCCAGCCAAGATTGTTCTCGGCTTCGGCGAAGCCCTGATCCGCGCTGATTTGGTACCAGCGCAGCGCCTCGGCGTAGTCGCGGCGGTCGTAGGCTTGGTCGCCCTTGTTGTTGGCGTCGGCCGCCGCGGACGATTGCGGGGTGGGCGTGGCGGGCGCAGGAGCGGGAGCCGGGTTTACCGGAGCGGGAGTGACCGGTGCCGGCGATGGAGGCGCTGGAGAAGGGCCGAGCTTCACCGGCGGCATCAGGCTCAGCACCACCAGGGCCACGAGCACCGCGACGCCGCCGGCGCCGAGCCCAATCCAGAGGCCAAGCCGCTGTGGTTTGGGCAGCGGGGGAGGCGTGGGCTGCACGATCTCGTTCTGCGCCGGGCCCGGGGGAGTCACTGGTTGGACCGGAATGGGCTTCGCGCTCGAGGCCGAAGATTTCACCTCGGTCCGAGGCGCTTCCGCCAGCGCGGTTACCGCCGCAACGGTCGATTCCGGCGTCAAGACCGGCGCACGCGGCAGAGTCGATGCCGCGAGGGGCGCAACCGTCTCGGCAGCGGGAGCCGGAGGAATCGTTTTTTCCCTGTGGGGGACAGGAGGGACGGAGACAGTACCGGGTTCGTCGGATTTCGCGGCCGCGGGAGCATCCATCGCGGACGGGAACGGTGGGTCGTGGCCCGCGAGTGAGGCCGCGACTTGGGTTGCGAGCTGCTCCAGCGCGCGCTCCCAGTCGTCGAATAGGTCGATCCACTGCCGGGTCGCGAATTCATAGGCGAAGGCGTCGCTCGGCGCCACGTCCTCGACCCGAAGGGGCACCACGATCAGCTTGCTGCGTCCGGCCAGGACCAGCTCTTTCTTGATCTCGTCGGAATTATTCGCATTGGCCGAAAAGACCAGCACCATCAGCCTGGCGTTCCGAATCGCTCGCACGATCGATTCCTGGAAATTCTCGCCCGGGCCCACATCGCGGCAGGAAATCCAGCACTTCAGGCCCCGGTGTTCGAGGGCGTTGCAGATGCTTTCCGCGACCTTTCGGTCCTTCGAGGCATAGCTGATGAAGATGCTGGCCGACATAGACCCGCTGCCCTCCCTACCCCCAATCCGCCCGCGCCTCGCGCCCGGCCCGACGTGTCATCCACTATACGTCGCCCGCGCGGCCAATTTGAAGTTCCTCCGTTCGGGTGGAGGCGTTTCTTGCGTGGCATCGGTCGTGCCCCCGTTAACCTTGCCCGGGTCTCGTGCCGCTGGTATATGCCGCAAGCCGCCTGAGCATCATCCGCCGAAGGCTGGCTTTCAGCCCCAACTGAGGAGTGTTTTCCATGGCACAAGCCGACTACCGGGTTGCCGATCTCTCGCTGGCGGATTTCGGACGGCGCGAGATATCTCTGGCGGAGAGCGAGATGCCCGGGCTGATGGCGGTGCGCGCGGAGTACGGTCCGAAGCAACCGCTAAAGGGGGCGCGGATCGCGGGCTCGCTGCATATGACGATCCAGACCGCGGTGCTGATCGAGACCCTGAAGCGGCTCGGCGCGGACGTGCGCTGGGCTTCCTGCAACATCTTTTCGACCCAAGATCATGCCGCCGCGGCGATTGCCGCTGGCGGCACGCCGGTTTTCGCGTACAAGGGCGAGTCGCTCGAGGAATATTGGCAGTTCACGCACCGAATCTTCGAGTGGAGCGACGGCGGCACGCCGAACATGATCCTCGACGACGGCGGCGATGCCACTCTGCTGGTGCATTTGGGGATGCGCGCCGAGCAGGACCCTAAGGTCCTCGCCAATCCCGGCAGCGAGGAGGAAGAAGTACTGTTCGCGGCCATCAAGCAACGCCTCGCGGCGAAACCCGGGTGGTACGCGACGCTTGGCAAGAGCATCCGCGGCGTCACCGAGGAGACCACCACCGGCGTCCATCGGCTCTACCAGATGGCGAAAGACGGGCGGCTGCTGTTCCCGGCAATCAACGTGAACGACAGCGTCACCAAGTCGAAATTCGACAATCTCTACGGCTGCCGGGAAAGCCTGGTCGACGGCATCCGCCGCGCCACCGACGTGATGATGGCAGGCAAGATCGCCGTGGTCGCGGGCTTCGGCGATGTGGGCAAGGGCTCGGCGGCCTCGCTGCGCAACGCCGGAGCGCGCGTGATGGTAACCGAGATCGATCCGATCTGCGCATTGCAGGCGGCGATGGAGGGTTATCAGGTCGTGACCATGGACGAGGCGGCGCCAATTGGCGACATCTTCGTCACCGCGACCGGCAACGTCGATGTGATCAGCATCGACCACATGCGGCGCATGAAGAACCGCGCCATCGTCTGCAATATCGGCCATTTCGACAGCGAGATTCAGATCGGCGCGCTGCGCAATTGTCGCTGGGAGGAGGTGAAGCCGCAGGTGGACGAGGTGATCATGCCCGACGGCAAGCGGCTGATTGTGCTGGCCAAGGGCCGGCTGGTTAACCTCGGCTGCGGGACCGGCCATCCGAGCTTCGTCATGAGCGCCTCTTTCACCAACCAGGTGCTGGCTCAGATCGAGCTTTACGCCAATCCCGGCAAGTACCAAAAGCAGGTCTATACCCTGCCAAAGACGCTCGATGAGAAGGTGGCGGCGCTGCACCTGGAAAAGCTCGGTGTGCATTTGACCGAGCTTTCCGAAAAGCAGGCGGAGTACCTCGGCATCAAACCGCAAGGCCCATTCAAGCCCGACCACTACCGGTATTGACCACCACCGGGCCATTGCGCGGCTCCGACGCTTTTTCCTTAGGAAACACCGCCGGCTGAGCCATAATCGCCCTCGGGGCTTGGGGGCGACATCCCATGTCGAGTAGGGCTATAGGCCGGAACCGGTTTTTGCGGGAGCGGTGCCCGTGATCCCGCTTACCCTATCGCTGGTTGTGGTCGCCGCGGTGAGTGCGCTGGCGGCAGGCTGGGCGCTTTGGCGATTGCGCCGCGAAGCCGACGAGCGGCAGCGCGTGCTTGCGGCCTTGGCTTCCTCGCGCGCGCTTTTGGGGCAGCAGCCGGCGGCGGTCTACCGCCGTGACCGGCGCACCGGCGGCGAGAGCTTCGTTCCCGGCGCCTCGACCGGCCTCGGCCTCGCCAGCGTCTCGGCCTTCGCCGATTTCCTCGGCTGCTTCGACCATGCCGATGCGGCCGCGATTGCGGACGCTAAGGAGCGTCTCGCCGCCGAAGGGGTGCCATTCCGTCTGGAGGCGCGCGCGAGAGAGACCGATACGCTGTTCGAGGTCGTGGGCAAACGCATTGAGAGCGCAGCCGAGAGCGCCGACCTCGTGTGGTTCATCGAAGCAGGCGGGCGCGCCCAGGTCATCGCCGAACGCGACTCGGCGCGCGCCGAGCGGGACCGCCTCCGCCGGACGATCGACGCGCTGCCGACCCCGGTGTGGCGCCGGCGTGCCGACACGCTGGGCCTGATCGACGCCAACCGGGCCTATGCCCAGGCGGTGGAAGCAGCGAGTCCGACCCAGGCGATCGCCGAGGGCCGCGAGCTGGGCGCGCGCGTCCTGGGTGATCAAGGCCGCGAGCTTGCCGACCGCGCAAGCCGTACCCAAGTCGCCCAATCCGAAAGCCACCACGTCGTCGTGAATGGTCAGCGCCGGTTGATGGAGTTCACCGAACACCCGCTGGATGGCGGCGAGATCGTGGGCTTCGTGCGCGACTTCACCGACCTCGAAAGCATGCAGTCTGAGCTGTCGCGCCACATCGCCGCCCATGGCGAGGTGCTGGAAAACGTGACCGTCGCGGTCGCGATTTTCAGCCCGGACCAGCGCCTCGTGTTTTTCAATTCGGCCTTCGCGCAGCTCTGGCGGCTCGAGGAAGAATGGCTCGCGTCCGAGCCCGGCCTGGGCGAGCTGCTGGAACGCCTGCGCGAGCGTCGGCGATTGCCGGAATACGCGGATTTCCGCGAGTTCAAGCGCCAGCAGCTTGCCATGTTCACGTCGCTGCTCGGCCCTCAAGAGGAGCTGCTGCACCTCCCGGACGACCGGACCCTCCGTGTGGTCGTGTCGCCCCATCCCTTCGGGGGCCTTACGTTCGTCTACGAGGACGTGACCGACAAGCTCGCCATGGAGCGCTCCTACAACACGCTGATCGAAGTGCAGCGCGAAACGCTCGACAATCTCTATGAGGCGGTCGCGGTCCTCGGCACCGACGGCCGGCTCAAGCTCTGGAACCCGGCCTACGCGCAGATCTGGAAGCTCACGCCGGAGCAGCTCACGGGCGAGCCGCATGTGAGCGACCTGGTCGAGGCGACACGGTCGTTCTTCGAGGTGCCGGGTTCGGCCGAGAGCTGGCCGCAGCTCAAGCAGCGCGTGATTGATCGCCTCACCAGTCGGGTCGGCGAAAGCGAGCGGCTGCAGCGCAGCGATGGCTCGGTGCTGCAGGCAACCATCGTGCCGCTGCCCGACGGCAACGTGCTGCTGAGCTATCTCGATGTCACCGACTCGACCCGAGTCGAGCGCGCGTTGCGCGAACGCAACGAGGCGCTCGAGACCGCCGGCCGGCTCAAGAGCGAGTTCATCGCCAACGTTTCCTATGAGTTGCGCACGCCCCTGAATGCGATCATCGGGTTCGCCGAGATTCTGGCGAACCAGTACTTCGGCGCGCTCACCCCACGTCAGCTCGAATACAGCCGCGGCATCCTCGACAGTTCGCACCGTCTGATGTCGCTCATCAACGACATCCTCGACCTCGCCACCATCGAGGCGGGGTACATGACGTTGGAACGCCAGCCCGTCGACATCCTTGCGATGATGTCAAGCGTTGTAACCCTGGCGCGCGAACGCGCGCGGAACCAGAACCTGATCTTGAGTTTCGACTGTCCGCCCGACATCGGCATGCTGATGGGCGACGAACGCCGGCTCAAGCAAGCGCTGTTCAATCTGATCTCGAACGCGCTCAAATTCACTCCGGCGGGCGGCACCATTTCGTTGAGCGCGCGCCGCGAGAACGACGAGGTCGCGCTCACCGTCGCCGATACCGGCGTGGGCGTGCCGCAGGAGGACCAGGCGCGCATCTTCGAAAAGTTCGAGCGCGGCAACCCGCAGGCGCGCCAGTCGGGGCCGGGCCTTGGGCTCTCGCTGGTCAAGAGCTTCATCGAGCTGCACGGCGGACGGATCGAGCTCGCCTCGAGCCCTGGCAGCGGCACCACGATCACCTGCTACCTGGCGGCGCCCGCCAAATCGGTGCGGACGACCTTCTTGCCAGAACGTCGGTCCTCATTCGGAAATTGAGGCGACGCTCATTCATCGCGCCTGTCCAAGCGCATGGAATGCTAAGCACAGAATTCGAAGCCGGCCTGGCTGCTCGGGATCTCGGACACCGCCCGCCGCGTCATTTGGATTTTGCCTCTTATGGCAGATAGATACTTGTTCGAGATATAACAACCCAATATATTAATCAAACTATCATACCGAAAAAATAATAAGCGAACTACTCTGGAGACGATTATGGCTGGCTTTCCCGGATTCGATACTTCGGAATTCCCCGGCGTGCCCGAAATGGCATGGCTCAAGGCGAATTCCAATCTCGTCTGGTGCGGATACTACCTCGGACCAGCGCCCAGCCACGCCAGCAGGAGTTGGATGGGGCAGCGTGCGGCACTCCAAGCGGACGGTTGGGGTCTCGCCCCCATCTATGTGGGCCAGCAAATCGGTGGACCCGGTCGCCATGTCGTCTCCGGCACGCAAGGCACGATCGATGGCTCGGATGCTGTCGCGATGATGACACAAGAGGGGTTCTCGAACGGTGGCTGCGTCTACCTCGACCTCGAGGACGGTCCCCCCTTCTCGGCACCACGGACTGACTACGTGGCAGCTTGGGCCGATGCCGTGCGACACGGCGGCTTTTTGCCGGGCATTTACTGCTCACACGCCTTGGCTGTCGCTGTCCAATCGCAGCAACCGGGCGCGCGGATCTGGGCGTTCAAGGTCGGGACGACGGGGAGACATCCGTTCCCAGGCACGAATTTTCCGGATCTTCACCCAGCCGGCTGTGGCTTCGCAGGAGCATTCGTCTGGCAGCTCGCTCAAAATTGCGTGCTCAGCCTGTTGGCGGCGCCCCTATCATCGCCGGTGGTCGATCTCAACAGCGCTCTCACGCCTGATCCCGGGGCACCTCGGTAGCGCAAGATCACTGCGGGTTCCATGGGAGCAGGGCTATCCGCCGTGCCGCCCGGGCACGCCCTTGGTGGTCGAGTATTCGAAGTGCAGGGCTTCGCCCGGATGGACCAGCGGGTAAATCGCGTGCGCCGCCATCGCCGCTTCGGAGAACCCCGTCAGGATGAGCTTGAGCTTTCCCGGATATGTGGCGATATCGCCGATCGCGAAGATACCGGGGACCGAGGTGGCGCAGGTCGCGGGATCGACCGCGATATGGTTGCGTTCGAGATTGAGGCCCCACTCGGCGATCGGCCCCAAATTCATCGAGAGCCCGAAGAACGGCAACAGAATATCCGCTTCGAGCGCGCGGGTGCGGCCGTCGAGATCGGCGACAATGACGCGTTCGAGCTGGCCGCCTTCGCCTTCAAGCGCGTGGAGTTGATAGGGCACCACCAGTTCGATGCGCCCGTCCCGTGCGAGCCGCTCAAGGCGTGCGGCCGATTCGGGCGCCGCACGGAACTTGGCGCGCCGATGCACCACCTGCACCGAATCGGCGACGCCCGTGAGTGCCAGCGCCCAATCGACCGCGGAATCGCCGCCGCCGGCGATCACCACCCGCTTGCCGCGGAGCGCTTCTCGCTGCTGCACCAGATAAAAGATGCTCTTGCCCTCAAAGGCCTCGATGCCCGAGAGCGGCGGCCGATTCGGGCCGAAGGCGCCCACCCCCGCCGCGACGATGACCGCGGTTGCAATCACTTCGGCGCCGCCCGCGGTCGCAAGCCGGAAGCCGCCGCCGGGCTCCGGCGAGAGTCTTCCGACGGCATGGCCCAGGTGGTAGACCGGCGCGAAAGGCTTTGCTTGCTCCGCAAGGCGCTCCACCAGTTGTGCCGCCTCGATCTCGGGATAGCCGGGGATGTCGTAGATCGGCTTCTCTGGATAGAGCGCCACGCACTGCCCGCCCGGCAGGTCGAGCGCGTCGAACACATGGGCGCGCATCTTCAGCATGCCGCACTCGAAAACCCCGAACAGACCCACGGGGCCGGCTCCGATGATAGCGACGTCGGTTCGCACGGGCTCAATCATGGCGCGCAGGATGGCGGCGCGGCGGCCACATGGCAAGGCAGGTCGAGCAATCACCGGCCCGGCTCGGACAGCCAGTTGCCACCTGTTGCTTGCCACGCTCGCCTCGGATTAAAAGACGGGCTGTGAACCCCTCCGTTGCCGACGCGGCGCTTTCCTTTGATCTACCCTCCGAAGCGGTGACGGCCGCACTCGCGGCGCGGCTTGCGCGACGCTCGCGTGCCGGCGACGTAATCGCGCTCAGGGGTGATCTGGGCACCGGAAAGACCGTTTTCGCGCGGGCCTTCATCCGCGCCTTGCGAAGCCCCGCGGAGGAAGTTCCGAGCCCGACCTTCACCCTCGTGCAGACCTATGAAGGCGAGGCCGGCGCTCCCGCGATCTGGCATTTCGACTTCTACCGGCTTACCCGCCCCGAGGATGTCTTCGAGCTGGGATTCGAGGAAGCACTTGCCCAGTCAATCGTGCTGATCGAATGGCCGGAGCGGTTGGGCCTCATGTTGCCGCGCGAACGGCTCGAAGTGCGCTTCGCGCCCGGCCTTACGTCGCGAGCGCGGCGGATAGAGCTCTCTCCGTCGCCGGCCTGGCGCGGTCGCATCGCGGACCTCGGGCCATGAACGACCGAGCGATCCGCATCGAGCGATTTCTGGCGGATGCCGGGTGGGGCGGCGTGCCATACCGTCTGCTCGCGGCCGATGCGTCGTTCCGCCGCTATCATCGCCTCGAAAACGGCAATCGCAGTGCGGTGCTGATGGATGCGCCGCCCCCGCGCGAAGACGTGCGGCCCTATCTTAAGGTCGCCGGTCTTCTGCACCAGATCGAGCTCAGCGCGCCGCGCATCGATGCCGTGGATGTGGAAGCGGGGCTGCTGTTGCTCGAGGATTTCGGCGATCTCACCTACACGCGGCTGCTGGCGGAGGGACATGACGAAGCGCGGCTTTACGCGCTGGCGATCGACACCCTGATCGCGCTGCAGTGTCGGTTCACACCAACCATGGCCGCCGACCTCCCGCGCTACGATCGGGAACGCCTCCTCGGCGAGGCCGCACTGCTGGTGGACTGGTACCTGCCGGCGGTCAGCGGGGCACCGACGCCGGAACCGGTGCGAGAAGGATACCTGACGCTTTGGACCGAGCTGTTGGCGCCGATCACGGCGCAACCGACGACCTTGGTACTGCGCGACTACCACGTGGACAATCTGATGCTGCTGCAGGGCCGCACCGGTGTCGCCTCTTGCGGCTTGCTCGACTTCCAGGACGCGGTTCTCGGATCTCCCGCCTACGATCTCGTCTCGCTGCTGGAGGATGCGCGGCGCGACGTGCCTGAGGCTATCGCCGCCACGATGCTTGAACGCTATTGCGCGGCATTTCCCGCGCTTGACCGGGATGCCTTCGCGACCGCTTCGGCGCTATTGGCGGCGCAGCGCAATTGCAAAATCCTCGGGATCTTCGTCCGCCTCTGCGTGCGCGACGGCAAGCCGCAGTACCTCGCGCATATTCCGCGGCTTTGGCGTCTCGTCGATCGCGACCTCGCGCACCCGGCCTTGGCGTCGCTGGCGCGTTGGCTCGATCGGCACATCCCCCTCGATCTCCGCCGCACCCCGCAATGCGAGGTCCCGCGATGAAGGTCGAGAGCGCCATGGTGTTGGCGGCGGGACTGGGCACGCGCCTTCGCCCGATTACTGAGGCAAAGCCCAAGGCGCTCATCAGCCTCAAGAACCGCACCCTCGTCGACCGGGCGCTCGACCAGCTCGAGGCCGTCGGCGTCGCGCGCGTGGTGGTGAACCTGCACACCATGTCCGAGCTGGTCCGGCGGCATTTGCACACGCGCGAATGGCCGCGCATCTCGTTCTCGCCGGAACCCGAGCTGCTCGATACGGGCGGCGGTATCGCAAAAGCGCTGCCGCAACTGGGCGACCCGTTCTTCGTGGTCAATTGTGATGCGGTCTGGACCGACGAGGGACGGAGCCCCGCATTGCTGCGCCTGGCACAAGTCTTCGATCCCGAGCGGCATGATGCCGTTTTGCTGCTCGCCAAAACCGTAACCGCAATCGGCTATGAAGGTCCTGGCGATTTCCTGCTCGATCCGCTGGGGCGGCCGCAATGGCGGGCGGAGCGTGACGTCGCACCGTTCCTTTATGCGGGAGTTCAATTGCTGAGCCACCGGCTGTTCGCGGATGAAGCAGTGGCGCGCTTCTCGATCAAGCGGCTTTGGGGCCGAGCGATAGAGCAGGGCCGCATCGTCGCGGTGGTGCATGAGGGCGCATGGTTCGATCCCGGTACGCCCACGGGACTAGCGCTTGCCGAGGCACGGCTCGTCGAGCGGCGCTCTCCGACGTGAGCGCGGAGGCGACCCGGCGATCGCGCCGCACCGTTGTTACCATCGAGGCGCATCGGCCGTTTCTGGACACGCTCGCGGCTCGACTAGGCAGCGATACGAGGGGCGATCCGCTGGCGCTCTCGCGCATCACCGTGTTGCTGCCGACAAGGCGCGCCTGCCGGGCGCTCGGCGAGGCCTTTCTGCGCTGGAGCGCGGGACGGCCGATGCTGCTGCCGCAACTGCTGCCGGTCGGCGATCTCGACGCCGAGGAACTCGCCTTGCATGTCGACGAGAGCACGGCGCAAGGGCTGGAATTGCCCCCGGCGCTGCCGGAACTGCAGCGCCGGCTGCTGCTTGCAAAATTAGTGCTCCGCTGGGCGCAGGTGCGGGGCGAGGCGATGCTGCCGGGCCAGGCAGCGATGCTCGGAGCCGCGCTCGCGCGATTCCTCGACGAAGCGCAAACCGAGGGCGCCGACTTCGCCGGGCTCGCCTCATTGGTACCGGAGGAACTCGCGGAACATTGGCAGAAGGTGCTGCACTTTCTTGGAATCGTCACGGTCGCCTGGCCAGAGATGCTGAACGAGGAAGGCGCACTCGATCCCGCGGATCGGCGCAACCGTGTCCTGGCGGCTCAGGCCGAACTTTGGCGGGCTAACCCGCCCCCGGACCCCGTCATCGCCGCCGGGATGACCGGCGGCCTGCCGGCGGTTGCGGCGCTGATGGAGGTCGTTGCAGGGTTGCCGCGCGGCACCGTCGTGCTTCCGGGCCTCGATCGCGGTCTCCCTGAGGAGGTTTGGACCGCCGTCCGCGCCGATCCGAGCCACCCCCAGCATCTCCTTGCCCGCTTTCTCGAGCGGATCGAGCTCAGTCCCGCGGAGGTCGGAACATGGGAGGGGCCGCAGGTTGCCGCCGGACCACCGCAGCGCCAGTCATTGCTGAGAGCGGCGCTGCTTCCCGCAAGCTGCACCGCCGCATGGCGCGCGATGCCGTCCCTCGGCGATGACGCGCTTCGGGGCTTGCGCCGACTGGATTGCGCGGGGCCGCAAGAGGAGGCGCAGGCGATCGCGCTGCTCATGCGCGAAGCGCTGGAGCGGCCCGAGGCGACCGCCGCTCTGGTGACGCCCGATCGAGGCCTCGCGCGGCGAGTGGCGGCGGAGCTGCGGCGCTGGGGCATCGAGATCGACGATTCCGCGGGCGTACCGCTCAACAAGACGCCACCCGGCGTGCTGCTGCGGCTGGTACTGGAATTGGTTGCGGAGCAGGCAGCACCGGTCGCACTCCTCGCGGCGCTCAAGCATCCCCTTGTGGCCTGCGGCATGGACCCCGCGGAATTTCGCCACCAGGTGCGCGCTTTGGAACGCGCGGCGCTGCGGGGTGTTCGGCCATCGCCCGGTCTCGACGGCATTTTGGAAGCGCTTGACCCGACTAAGCTCAAATTCAATGAAATCGTGGCGCACCAGGATTTGCTGCGCCGGCTGCGGCGCTGTCTCGCGTCGCTGTTCGCGGCAATTGCGGCGCCGCAAGCGGCGCTGCGCGAATTGGCGGCGGCGCACGTCACGGCCGCGGAGGCACTCGCGGCGACGTCCGAGATGCGGGGCGCCGATCAGCTCTGGCGCGGCGAGGCCGGGGAGGCCGCCGCCGAATTCCTGGCCGAGCTGCTGGCCGCGGCGGAGAAATTTCCACCGCTTGCGGGCGCCGAATATCCGGCGCTGTTCGAAAGCCTGATGGCGGGACGCGTGGTGCGGCCGCGCTATGGCGGCCATCCGAGGCTCGCGATCTGGGGTCTGCTGGAGGCGCGTCTGCAACGCGCCGACCTGATGATCCTGGGCGGGCTCAACGAAGGCACGTGGCCGGCCGACCCCGCGGACGATCCCTGGATGTCGCGGCCGATGCGGCGGCGCTTCGGAGTGACTCCGCCCGAGCAGCGCATCGGCCTCGCCGCCCATGACCTGGTGCAGGCGCTGGGCGCCCCCGAAACGGTACTTACGCGCGCGGTCCGGGTCGAGGGTACCCCGACCTTGCCCTCGCGATGGCTCTTGCGTCTCGATGCGATATTGCACATCGCGGGCCACGAAAGGGCGATCAGCAAAGATGGAACGGTACTCGCTTGGCAGAGGCTGCTGGATGCGCCGGCAGCGGCGGCGCCGGCGCCGCCGCCCGTTCCCCGCCCACCGTTGGCCGCGCGCCCCCGCAGGCTTTCGGTCACGGAAATCGAGACCTGGATGCGCGACCCCTATGCGATCTATGCGAAGCATGTCCTGAAGCTCCAGGCCCTGGAGCCGCTCGACGCCGAACCCGACGCGCGCGACCGCGGCATCGCCATCCACACGGCACTCGACGAATTCGTCGCAACCTATCCCGCGGCACTTCCCGCCGACGCGGAGATGCGGCTGTTGGAATTCGGCCGCGAAGCCTTTGGTGCGCTGCTGACGCGCCCGGGTATCTGGGCTTTCTGGTGGCCGCGCTTCGAGCGCATTGTGGAGTGGTTCCTGGAGCAGGAACGCGCACGCCGACCGGGGCTGGCACTGCTCGTGAGCGAGACACGCGGTACGCTCGAGCTGGCGATGCCGCGGGGACCCTTCACGCTCGTCGGCAAAGCCGATCGAATCGAAGCCGTGCGCGGGGGCGGGCTCACGATCGTCGACTACAAGACCGGCGCGCCGCCGACCAAGCCCGAGGTCGGGCGCGGCCTCGCGCCGCAACTGCCGCTGGAGGCGGCGATCGCCGTCGCGGGCGGGTTTGCCGCGGTGCCGGCCGCAGGGATTGCCGCGCTCGAATATTGGCGCCTCGGCGGACTCGATCCGGCCGGCGAACGCAAGATCATCGCCGATGGAAGCGCCGCGGCCTTGCTGATCGAGGATGCCCGGGCCGGGCTTTTGGCGCTGGTCCAGAGCTTCGACGATCCGACGACGCCGTACCGGGCTCGGCCCGTGCCGGAAAGGGCGCCGCGCAATGCGGACTATGTCCATCTTGAACGCGTCAAGGAATGGCGCGCGGAGCCCGAAGAGGAATGAGACAAACTTCCGGCGACGCCGATCTCTTGCAACGCAGGGCAGCCGATCCCCGCGCCTCGGTCTGGGTCGCGGCGTCCGCCGGTACCGGCAAGACCAAGGTGTTGACCGACCGCGTGCTGACCTTGCTGTTGAGCGGCAATCCGCCCTCGCGCATCCTTTGCCTCACCTTCACGCGTGCCGCCGCGGCGGAGATGGCGAACCGGCTGCATCGAGAACTGGGCCGCTGGGCAACCCAGGACGACGCCGCTCTGGTGCGCTCGCTCTCGGCGCTCCTTGGCGGCGCGCCCGACGCGGAGCAGCGCGCCAAGGCGCGGCGACTCTTCGCGGAGGTGCTGGATGCGCCAGGCGGCCTCGCGATCGAGACTATTCACGCCTTCTGCCAATCGCTGCTGCGGCGCTTTCCGCTCGAGGCCGGCGTCGTTCCGCACTTTGAGCTGATGGACGAGCGCGCCATGCGGGAATTGCTGGTCTCCGTGCGCGAAGAAGTGCTGGCGCGCGTCCGGTCGGAGCCGCACTCCCCGCTCGCGCACGCCGTTGCGGAGCTGGAGCGGCGGGTCGGCGAATCGCGGTTTCAGCTCATGCTGGACAAGATTGCCGAAGCGCGGCGGCGCTTTCGCGCCTTGGCGGAGCGGCGAGGCGGCATCGGGCGCGGCCTTGCGGACCTCGCGGGGCGCCTTGGCATCGAAGCCACTGCGAGCGAAGCGTCAATCGTCGAGGCCGCCTGCCAAGAGATCACCTTCGACGGCGCAGCACTCCGCGCGGCCGCGGAAGCAATGACGGTCAGCAAGGCCAAGGGGGATCAGAAGGCCGGCGTGGACTTGGCGGATTGGCTCGCCGGTCCCGCCAATCGCGCGCGGAACTTCAATCGGTACCTGCGGGTGTTCTTTACGCAGGATGGAGACGCGCGAGCGACCATCATGACCCGTGGGCTTGCGCGCAAGCAGCCGATGCTCGAGGCGGCGCTGCGCGCGGAATGCGAGCGCCTCGATCGGGTACGTGGACAACTGGCGGCGGCGGGGCAGCTTCGCGCGACGGCGGCCATCACCGAATTGGCGCTCGAGATGCTCCGCGCCTACGAGACGCAAAAGCGCCACCGCGCGCTGCTCGACTATGAAGACCTTATTCAACTCAGCCTCGCGCTGTTGCAGCGGCCGGGGGTGGCGCCCTGGGTACTCTTCAAGCTCGATGGTGGCCTCGACCATCTGCTGGTGGACGAGGCGCAGGACACCAGCCCCGAGCAGTGGTCTGTGGTGGAGAGGCTAACCGAAGAGTTTTACGTCGGCGCCGGGGCGCAGGAGCGGATTCGCACTGTCTTCGCCGTGGGCGACGCCAAACAATCCATCTTCAGCTTCCAAGGAGCCGATCCCGAAGCCTTCCTACGCATGCGCCGGCATTTCGCCGAGCGTACAGCGCAGGCAAAGGGCGAATGGCGCGCCCTCTCGCTCGAAACCTCGTTCCGCTCGACCGATGCGGTACTCGCCGCCGTGGATGCCGTCTTCGCGGCAGAGGGCGCGCGAGACGGCGTCATCGAACCGGGCGAGACGATTCGGCACCGGCCCTATCGGCAGGAACACGCCGGACGCGTCGAGCTTTGGCCGCTCGTCGAGCCGCCGCGCGAGGAGCCGGCGGAGGGGTGGCGGCTGCCGCTGGAGCAACGCACGGAAGCCGAACCCACGCAGCGCCTCGCGATCGCGATCGCCGCCACCATCAAGGACTGGCTCGCGCGCGGCGAGCGCTTGCCCGCGCGAGGTCGCCTGATCCAAGCGCGGGACATCATGGTCCTGGTGCGCCGGCGCGGTTCCTTCGTGGGTGCCCTGGTGCGTGCGATGAAGGAACGCGGCGTACCCGCCGCCGGCGTCGACCGCATGCGCCTGACCGAGCAGCTTGCCGTCGAAGACATGATGGCGCTCGGCCATTTGCTGCTGCTGCCCGAGGACGACCTCACGCTCGCGACCGTGCTCAAGGGACCACTGTTTAATTTCGACGAGGAAAGGCTTTTTGCGCTCGCGCATGGTCGCGATCGCTCGCTCTGGCTCACCTTGCTCGCGCGTCGGGACGAGGATCCAATGTTCCGAACGGCGGCCGAGACGTTGCAGGACCTCATGCGCCGCACCGATTTCGCACCGCCTTACGAGCTGTTCTCGATGGTGCTGGGCGCGCTCTGCGGGAGGCGCCGTATCCTCGCCCGACTGGGCGCCGATGCCGCCGATCCCCTCGATGAGTTTTTGGCGGCGGCGCTAGCTTATGAGCGCGATCACCCGCCCTCGCTACAGGGTTTCCTGCATTGGCTCGCCGCGGGCGCCGCCGAGGTGAAGCGCGACCTCGACCAGGGGGTGCGCGATGAAGTGCGCGTGCTCACGGTGCACGGCTCCAAGGGCCTCGAGGCGCCGATCGTATTCCTCCCCGACACCACTGCGATGCCGGATCGCATCGACGATCTGCAGTGGATCGAGGGCGGTTTGCCGCTCTGGCTTGCGAAGGGAGCGCGGATAGTGCCGTTGTCGGCCGCTGTCAGGGGCGAGGCCGAGCTGCGGCGCGACCGCGAATATCGCCGGCTCCTCTACGTGGCGATGACTCGCGCGGCGGATCGCCTCATCGTCTGCGGCTGGGAGCAGCGGCGCAACCATTCGACGGGGTGCTGGTACGAACTGGTGCGGCAGGGCCTCGGAACGGCCGAAGGAGTGCGCCCCCAGACCTACGATCTAGCCGCCGTCGCCGGCGAGGCGATCGGCTGGTCCGGCGAGGGACTTCTGCTGGATACGCCGCAGCGGGTCTTTCCGCGGGATGACGAGGCGCCGCCGAGCGAAGCAGAGTTGTCGCAATCTCTGCCGGAGTGGGCGCAAAGGCCGCCGCATGCGGAACCGAAGCCGCCGAAGCCGCTTGCGCCCTCGCGTCCCCGGGGTGTCGAGCCTGCACTCCGTTCCCCGCTTGGGCCGGATCTGGGGCGACGCTTCGAGCGCGGACTCCTGATTCATCGCCTGCTGCAAAATCTGCCTGACCTCGCGCCCGAGCGCCGCCGCGGCGCGGCGATGCGCTTCCTGGCCCTGCCGCTGCATGCGCTTGATCCCGAGACCCAACGCGCGATCCTGGACGAGACCATGGCGGTACTTGAGCACCCGGACTGCGCACCCTTTTTCGTACTGGACTCGGCCGCCGAAGTCCCGGTCGTCGGTCTGATCGGCGGACAGGCGCTCGCCGGACAGATCGATCGGTTGGTCGTGCGGCCGGATGAAGTGCTGATCCTCGACTACAAATCTCTCCGTCCGGCGCCCCAGAGCATCGAAGAGGTTCCAGCCCTCTATCTTGACCAGCTCGCGGCTTATCGCCGGGCCGTGGGCGCGATCTATCGCGGCCGAAGGATACGCGCAGCCATTCTCTGGACCGACGGGCCACGCCTCATGGCGATCGACGCGGCCTTGCTCGACGGGCGACTCGCCGACGAACCGCAGGGTGTTTGAGCGCGCGCCGCTATTGAATTACGGGCCCTTCAAAAGCGCGCCGGAAGCGGCGGGTTGGCGCTCCTCGCGCTGCATCGCCTCGCGCTCCAGCACGGCGATACGACGCGCGTGCTGGCGCGCCCGACGGCGCACGCGCCAGCTCCAGACCCACGCGACCAGCAGCCCGACCACGAAGCCGCAGACCAGCGCCACCAGCACCGGCGCAAACAGCTGCGTGGTTACGCTGTCGGAGATCGGCCAAAGGGACAGCGTCACGGCGGCGCGGTTCGACACCGCGAAGTCCGCGACGATCAGCGCCAGCAGCGCGGTGACGAGCCAATAGACGAACCGCACGGGGCGAACCTAAGGCACTCTCTGGTGAAATGGACGCGACTTCGACGCGAAACTCATGCATTGATCCCGCACGATGTCGTGCCCGGTCGTTCTTCCAGGCATCGCTGTCGTTTGGCGCTGCCGCTCAGGTATCGGCGTTAAGCCGTTCGCGCAACTGCTTGCCGGTCTTGAAAAATGGAATGTGCTTTTCCGCGACCTGCACGCTTGCGCCGGTACGAGGATTGCGGCCGACACGCGCGTCGCGCCGTTTCACCGAAAAGGCGCCGAAACCGCGCAGCTCCACGCGATCACCGCGCGAAAGCGCTGCGGCAATTTCATCGAAAATAGCGGTAACGATTCGCTCGACATCGCGCTGGTAGAGGTGCGGGTTGATCTCAGCGAGGCGCTGGATGAGCTCTGACTTGGTCATGCGGCCCGCTCCCTCCCGGGCTTAAATTCCTTAAAGGGTGCCATTGGAAACTCCGAGCGTCAATAAAAAGCGTGCGAGATGAGGCGGTTATGAGAGGAGAGTGAAAGGTCTCTGCTGCTACTCACGCGGGACGTGCATTGAGGCAATGTGCCGGGAGCACCTCCGCCCAAGGTCCCCACCCGGTCTCATCGCCGCATACGCGGGTAATGTCCACGACGGATACGCCAAAAACGGAGCCTCACGCCGCCACGTGCGGAAAGTTCGCAAAACCGGGCCTGGACGGCACTTCGCGCGAACGCCCTCGGGCGCGTTCTCGACCCGCCGGGCTCCCGCTCGCCTCGGCGCTCGAAATATGGTTCAAGGGCGTAAGCGTGGGAGGAAGCAATCATGACCCCCGGCATCGCCACCAAGACCATCCCGATTTTCGATTGCGACAGCCACGTCGTCGAACCCCCTGCCGTCTGGGACGAGTATGTGCCGCAGGCGCAGCGTCCCTGGATCAAGACGCAGTTCTGCTTCCACACCGACACCGACCTGCTGCACATCAACGGCCGTGCGGTGCCGGCGGCACGCGAGCGCTCGAACGCCGCCGAGGTGGGTTGGCCACGCTGGAACAAGAAGGAGGTGGGGGCGCTCACCCCCGGCACGCCCGAATGGCGCAACAAGTTCGGCCGCCTTGCCGGCTGTCGCGACCCGCATGCGCGCCTTAGGGACATGGACGCGATCGGTACCGACCAGGTGATGCTGTTTCCCACCTGGTTCGTGCGTTTGGCGCTGCTGCGCGACCCGGAGGCGGCCCGCGTGCTTGCGCGCGCCTATAACGACTGGGTGCACGACTATTGCGCCGCCGACCGGCATCGGCTCTTCCCCTGCGCCGTACTGCCGATCCAGAGCGTCGAACACTCGATCGAGGAACTGCGCCGCGTCGCCAAGTTGGGCTTCAAGGCCGCGGCCGTCCGTCCCTGCTTCTGGAACGGGCGCTATCCCACACTGGCGGAATTCGACC
>Ga0335079_10000203_pt1 | contig 69237 bp, 72 predicted proteins | sample Lox_Sample_33_FD_206719 | JGI IMG/M metagenome (GOLD analysis project Ga0335079, IMG submission 206719) | Soil microbial communities from Loxahatchee National Wildlife Refuge, Florida, United States - Lox_Sample_3.3 | ecosystem: Environmental > Terrestrial > Soil > Wetlands | place: USA...
ATTTTCAACCGAGCCATCTCGGCCCCTCCCCTTCTTGGAGCGGCCGATCGGCCGCCCTGCTTGTGGAAACAGGATAGCAAAATCCGTGCCTATGCGACCACACACACCCGTGAGGCTTCAAGACGCGCCTGCTGGCGGTGCCGCCATAGCGCTCTTTTGCGTGAAGTAGGCTTGCAGGCGGCGCAGCCGCGGCGTCGCGGCCTCCGCCTCGCTCGCGGACAGTACCTGCGGCGGCGCTATGTCACGCCAGAAATGGCAGGCGACGCGATGTCCGGCGGCAGTCTCCTCCAACACGGGCATCTCGGTGCGGCACCGGTCCTGGGCGAACGGACAACGGGTCTGGAAGCGGCAGCCCGGCGGCGGTGCCATCGGGCTCGGAACATCTCCCTGCAACAACATGCGTTGGCGACGCAGCGCCGGCTCCGGCACCGGGATCGCCGAGAGCAGCGCCTGGGTATAGGGGTGGCGCGGCTCGCGGAACAGCACGCGCGTCTCGGCGAGCTCCATGATCTGGCCCAGGTACATAACGGCGACGCGATCGGAGATGTGCTTCACTACCGCCAGATCGTGGGCGATGAAGATGTAGGAGAGGCCGAAGCGCCGCTGCAGGTCTTGCAGGAGGTTGATCACCTGAGCCTGGATAGAGACGTCGAGCGCCGATACCGGCTCGTCGCAGACGATGAGGCGCGGCTCGACGGCGAGCGCGCGCGCGATGCCGATGCGCTGCCGCTGTCCGCCCGAGAACTCATGCGGGTAGCGACGCGCGTGATGCGCCGCGAGGCCGACCAGACCCAGCAATTCCTCGACGCGCGCCCGCTGCTCCGCGCCCTCCGCTAGCCCATGCAGCCGCAGCGGTTCGCCGATGATCTGCCCGACGGTCATGCGCGGATTAAGCGAAGCGTACGGGTCTTGAAACACGATTTGCAGCGATCGCCGAAGCGTGCGGACGCGGTTTGTCGGCAGATCGAAGATGTTGCGGCCCTCGAAATACACCTTGCCCGCGGTCGGATCGAGAAGGCGCAGCACCAGCCGGCCGATCGTCGACTTGCCGCAGCCAGACTCGCCTACCAACGCCAAAGTCTCGCCGGCCGCGACCGCGAAGCTCACGTCATCAACCGCCTTGACGGCGCCGATCTGGCGGCCGAACAGCCCTTTGCGCACGGGAAAGTGCTTCACGAGGCGATCGACCTCGATCAATGCCGGCGCCGATCCGCCCTCCGCGGCCCTCAAAGTCCCTGCTCCTCGAGCGGCGCACGCCAGCAGGCGGCGTATTGGCCGGATCGAATCTGCCGCAGCGGCGGCTCCTCCGCGCGGCATTGCTGCACAGCGAACGGGCAGCGCGGATGAAAGCGACACCCTCGGGGCATTGCCAGCGGATTGGGCACCGCGCCTTCTATGGTGGCAAGCCGCGGCTGGTCGGCGCTTAGCTTCGGAATCGACCCCAGCAAACCGATCGTGTAGGGATGTTGCGGATTCTGGAACAGCGTCGCGACTTCGGCGCGTTCCACCACCTTTCCCGCGTACATCACCATGACCTCGTGCGCGATCTCGGCGATGACGCCGAGATCGTGGGTGATGACCACGATCGCCGCCTTGGTCTCCTCGCGAAGCTGCCGCATCAGGTCCAGAATCTGTGCCTGGATCGTCACGTCGAGCGCCGTCGTCGGCTCGTCGGCGATCAACAGCTTCGGGTCGCAGGCGAGAGCCATCGCGATCATCACGCGCTGCCGCATGCCGCCCGAAAGTTTATGGGGATACTCGTCATAGCGCCGCTCGGGCGAGGGTATGCGCACGCGGCGCAGCATTTCGATCGCATGCTCCCTCGCCTCGGCCTTGGTGACCTGGCGGTGCCTGAGAATGGTCTCGCTTATCTGATCTCCGACCGTGAAGGCCGGATTGAGCGAGGTCATCGGCTCCTGAAAGATCATCGAGATCTGGTTGCCACGGCGTTCGCGCAGTTCCGCGGGCCTGAGCTTCAAAAGGTCGGTGCCGTCGAACAGTATCTCGCCGCCGGCGATCCGGCCCGGCGGCATCGGAACAAGTCTCAGTATCGAAAGCGCCGTCACGGTTTTGCCGCAGCCGGATTCGCCGACGATGCCCAGAGTACGGCCGGGCCCAACGGTGAGGCTCACGCCGTCGACGGCTCGGAATTCGCCTCCCTCCACCGCAAAATAGGTGCGCAGATCGCGCACTTCGAGCAAGGGACGCCCCGCCATCTCAGCCGCAGCCGCCGGATCGAGCGCCTCGGTCGCGGCCCCACTCACCGGCGCTCGCTCCGTGTGCCCATTTGCATCATGCCCCAAAGGCGGCGCGCACCCGGTCCACCTCGGTATTGATGATGTCGCGATCGAAGGTACCCGAGGGATCGCGCCCGGTCGGGAGGAACTTGCTGAATACGAGGAAATGCCGCCGCGCTTCCTCGTATAGCCGCCGCAGCTCCAGTAGTGGCTCCGCGTGATCGTCGACGCGGATATCGAGCCAGGGATACTCTTCGCCCGCGTAGATGCGCAGCGCCGCGGATTGCTTGCCGCGCTTGTCGCCGCCGGCGGCCTGACCGGCATCGAGCGCAAGAATGAGACGCTCGGCGAATGGAAGGTGTGCCTGCTCCTCGTAGCAACGCGCGGTATCCTCGATCACCGCCGCGCCCGCGAGCATGTTGCCCGCAACAGAGAAGCCGCGCCGCAGCAGATGCCCGCACCAGCCGACGCAGTCGCGACCGGTATGCGCGGCGCCCCGTAACTGGCGATCGAGCACGTGGAGCTGCCGGGTCTCGCGCCCGGCATCGCCCGCGAGCAGCGTCTCAACGATGGCGGGCGCGGCGACACCCTCCTCCAACAGCTTGAGTCCGCGCGGCCCAAAGGTCGGATTGACCAGTGCCTGGGTTGCGAGCGCGCCGGCATTGCTGCGGGCGTGCGGACAGAGCGCCCCGACGGCGAAGAATTTCGTGGTGACGGCAACGCCGAAAGCACCACTCCCGGCATCGCGGGCTATTATCGACCAGGTCATTGCTCGGCTCGGTTTCGGGCAATGCCCACAAGCAAAGCGCATGCCAAAGATCGCGAATGCGCGCTGCCCCGCTGCCCGGCCGCTCGGGTGGTCATGCTATTTCGTGAGCTTGGCGGCCACGAGCGGATTCAGCGAATAGGTGCCGACGATTTCGCCCTTGGCCAGCATATGTCCCCGCATGGCCCGCTCCGCTTCCTCGCCGCCGAAATTGCCTTTGAGATTCAGGCTCGGCACGTCGAGCGCGACGACCGCAAAGTGATAGTGATGGGGACGCTGATCATTCCAGGGCGGACACGGGCCATCGTAGCCGCCGTAGTTACCCTTCATCTTGTCGTCGCTCGCGAAGAAACCGGTGTAGTCGTTGATGCCGCGCACGCCATCCGCCGCCGCCCCCGCCGGCTTGCCGTGCGCCACCGCGCCGCTGGAATCAGCACCTTCCGCGATCTCGGTCGTGTCGGCGGGAATGTCGACGAGAACCCAGTGATAGAAGTTCGTGCGCTTCGCGCTGGCGTGAATGATCTTGCCCTCTTTGTTGATGTCCGAGAGATCCTTTGGCACATCCGGGTCGATGACGATCAGCGCATAGGACTTCGTGCCCTTAGGTCCTTTGGACCAGGAGATCTCGGGGTTTTTGTTCTGCCCCCCGGAGATGTGCCCCTGATCCGCGGGAGCGCAGAACGCATAGACCGCGGGAATTGCCCGACCGTTCCTGAAATCGGTCGATTTGACCGTCAGCGATGCGGCGCCAGCCGAACCTGCACTCGCCGACGCACCAAGCGCCGCCGCGAGCACGACGATGCCGAATCCAGTCCCTTTCATTCGATCCTCCCAATTGGCGCAATGGCCGTTTCAATATCTTGTCTCGAGGTTAGCGGCCGACCGCGTAGCCTTGCATCCCCCGCGGATTGGCGCCGGCCTTGATGATCGTTCCCTCGCTGGTGCGCTCGACGGCGCAGGCGCAGAGCCGACCTTCGGACCACTCTTCGCCCACCTGCACCGAATGCCCTCGTGCCTTCATGCCAGCCACCGTCGCGGGCGCCGTGCGCCCTTCCATCACAACCACACCCGGCTTCGCCTCGCGCGGCCAGAATGAGCTGGGCATGTGTTCGGTGTGGAAGGAGGGAACATCGATCGCCTCTTGCAAGTTCATGCGATGCACCACGTGGCGCAAGAAGAAGGCCATCTGCCACTGCTCCTGCTGATCCCCGCCCGGCGTTCCGAACGCCATATAGGGCTCGCCTTGGCGCAACACGAATGACGGCGTGAGGGTGGTGCGCGGCCGTTTCCCCGGCGCGAGGCTCGCCGGCAACCCCTCCTCGATCCAGAACATTTGGCCGCGTGTGGTGATACCGAACCCGAGCTCGGGAATCACCGGCGAGCTCTGCAGCCAGCCACCGCTCGGCGTCGCCGCGATCATGTTGCCCCAGCGGTCGATCACGTCCACGTGGCAGGTATCGCCGGCCGTCGCTCGGCGATCGCGTTCGCTCGCCACCGTTGGCTCGCCGACGCCCATGCGTGCCGCCGTCGGCTCGCCGACGCCGAGCCGGCCACTCGGCGAGCCAATCCCCGGGGGCCCCGCGACAGCCGCCATCCCCCGATGCGTGATCGCGCGCGCCAGGCGAGGCGGGCGGCCATCCACGGCGCCGGGGCGCAGTTCCATCGACGCGCGCCCCGTGACGAGGTCTCGTCGCGCATCGGCGTAGGAATCCGAGAGCAGCCCTGCGATCGGGACGTCGACAAAATTTGGGTCGCCGTACCAGGCCTCGCGATCGGCGAAAGCGAGCTTTGCGCATTCGACCACCGTGTGCGCGAACTCGGGCCCGAGGGGATCCATGCTCGCGATATCAAACCTCTTGAGCAGCGAGAGCTGTTGCAGGAACAGCGGACCTTGCGTCCAGGGGCCACACTTCGCGACCGTGTAACCCTGATAGTCGTAGGTAATCGGCGCCTCGACCGAGGCGCGCCAGCGCGCCATATCGTCGCCGGTGAGGAGCCCCTGATGACGTCGCCCGGAAGTGTCCAGCACCTCGCTCGTTCGATAGAAGCGGTCGATTGCTTCAGCGACGAACCCCTCGTACCAAGCGCGGCGCGCTGCCTCGATCTGCGCCTCGCGATCGCTTCCCGCGGCCTTGGCGGCATCGATGATGCCGCCATAGGTCCGAGCGATCCAGGGATTGCGGAAGAGCTGGCCCGTGACGGGGGGACCGCCGTTCGAAAGATAGACGGCGGCCGAGCTTGGCCACTCGCTCTCGAACATCGAGCGGACCGATTGTATAGCCGCCGGAATTCTTGCCACCAGAGGATAACCGCCGCCCGCATAGTGGATCGCAGGCGCGAGCACGTCCTCCGGCCGCATCGTCCCGTAATCGCGCAAAATCCTCATCCATGCGCCAAACGCGCCCGGGACGCACGCCGGCAGCAGACCGGTTCCTGGGACGAGGTCGAGCCCCAAGGCGTGGAAATACTCGGGCGTGGCGGCCGCGGGCGCCACGCCTTGTCCGCACACGGCCTCGATCCGACCGTTCTTTTGGCTCCAGAGCAGGATCGGCACCTCGCCCCCCGGCCCGTTGAGGTGCGGCTCCACCACCTGCAGCACAAAGCCGACGGCAACAGCGGCGTCAAACGCGTTGCCGCCGCGCTCCAGAATGCCCATGCCAGCGGCGGATGCGAGCCAATGCGTTGAGGATACCGCGCCGAAGGTCCCGCGTATTTCCGGCCTTGTCGTGAACATCAAACCGAGGCTCCCATGAGTGGATTTGCAAAGGATACCCCTTTTGGGCGTGAGCACCCCTCTGCATTGCGAACCGTCAACAAAGCACGCGGCGCTAGCCTTTTCCAGCGGCTTTTGAATAGGGACAATCCAACGCGCCTCACCCACGCAACGGTCGCAGGACTCAATAGGATCAACGCCTACCAACCGCGGCGGTCGAGGGATTGGTGGATGCAATCCAGATCCCGACGCCGACGGCGATCACTCCAAGCGCGAGATTGAGGCCCAAGGGCTCACCAATGATCGCCGCGGCCAATAGCGACGCAGTGACGGGATTGACGGTCATGGTGTTCGCGACGCGGGTCGGCGTCGTGCGCTGGAGCGCAAAGACCCAAAGGAAGAACGCGGCCGCGCCGCCGCCCACGCCCAGATAGAGCACCGCAATCAACTGTGGGAGTGCGAATTGCGCCACCGCGGCAAAACCACCGCGCGACGCCGCGAGCGCCACCACCAGCGCGGCACCGAAACCCATGCCGGCCGTGACGAAACCAAGCGCGCTCGAGCGTGCGATGAATGGCCGCGACCAAACATTGTAGAGCGCCATCGTCGATGTGCCGGCGGCCATAATCAGATCGCCGCGCCAGGCGCCAGTGGGCGCATCGGAGAGGCCGGAGGCGAGCGCCAGAGCGACCCCCGCGACCGCGATCAGCACCCCGGTACTCTTGCGAGCGGTCATTCGTTCGACGCCGAGCAGAGCAGCCGCCACCATGGTCAGCAGCGGCAACGTCGAGAGCGCGAGCGCGCCGCGAGCCGCCGTCGTGAAGCGCAGCGCCTCGTTATAGACAATGAAGAAGCAGCCGAAGAACATCACCCCGAGCAACGCGACCCCGATCCAGTCGCGCCCACGCGGCCAGCGGCTGCGCAACAGCAGCGCAATCGGCAACAGGATCGCGAACCCGATTCCGAAGCGGAACGCCGCGACCGTGACGGGATCGGAGTGGCCGATGATGAAGCGCGTGACCGCGCCCGCCATCCCGCCCAAGGCACTCGATATGATTGCCGCAATGACGCCGTTCCGTTCGCTCATCTTTCACCGCCCCCGCCCGAGGCGTGATTCTCGCTGCGCGACGCACGGGCGCAATTACGTCGGTGGTAATGGCGCCCAATCTCGCATGAGCCGGGCGCTCGCCTCGTCGGCGGGAAAGAAGCATTCGATCCGGATTTCCTGCAGCGTCACATCCTGCGGCGTCCCCAATGTAGCGAGCGTGGTGAAAAGGCGGAGGTTCGCGCCGCTCTTTTGAAAATGCATGATCAATACAGGCGGCTGCGGATCGGAGGCCGGCAGGCTGCGCGACAATGCCTCGACGCCGGGGAAAGCCTGGAGGCGCCGCAGCAGGTCTCGGGTCTCGACGGTGCCGTCGGCGAGCGCATCCGCTTGCACGCCGCGCAAAAAATAAAGCGTGACCTCTTCCCAATTGACGATGGTGGGCCGCAGTGCTTCGGGCGAAACCAGCGCTTCCGCCATGTTGATGGGGCCCTGTGGAACGGCACCGAGCAGAAACTCCGTGAGGCGCACTGCGCCCTTGTTGGCGCGCAGCAAGTTCCATCGCCGATCCACCACCAGCGCCGGATAGGGCTCTTGCTGCGCGAGCATGAAGTCGAGCGCGCTTGAAATCTGCGCGAGAGCCGGCGCATCGAGTCCGCTCTCTCGCCAAGCGGGCGCGAATCCGGCCGAAAGCAGGAGCGCGTTCTGTTGCCGCAACGGCAGATCGAGCGCCGCCGCAAGCCTGAGGATCATCTCACGGCTCGCCCCGGTGCGGCCTGACTCGATGAAGCTCAAGTGCCGCTGCGAGGTGTTCGCGGCGCCCGCGAGTTCCAATTGCGAAAGGCCGCGCCGTTCGCGCCACCACTTGAGACGCCGGCCGAGCTCGTTTTCGGCGGCCATGCTTCAGCGCCGCGGCTCAAGGACCATCTGCGTTTGCGTGACCAGCGCTACGGCGCGTCCATCCGAACCGACGATGCGGGTCTGCCAGACCATGGTGCGACGGCCGATATGCACCGGCGTGCTCTCGCCGGTGACAACGGTGCCGAGCGGCGCCGGCGCCAGAAAGTTGGTCTTCGATTCGATGGTGGCCGTGCCGCACCCCTCCGGCAGGTTCAATATGGTGCCGGCGGCGCCGAGAGTATCGGCAAACGCCATGATGGCGCCGCCGTGGAGGATCTGGGGACGCGTGCAGAGGTCCTGCCGCACCATCATCTCCGCGGTCACCCGATCGAGGGCCGCGCTCACGAAGCGAATACCCAACAGCTCCGCGAACGGCAGCCGCAATTCCTCAAGGCGCGCGAGATGATCCATTGGCTCCTCCCCGACGCTCAGCGGCCCGCGGCAAGCGCCTCCGCGCGGATCTCGCTCAATGACTGACGCGGCGTCAATGCTTCGGGGTCGATCTTGAGGTCGATGAGAGCGGGCTTGCCCGATGCGCGCGCTCGCGCGAATGCCGCCGCAAAATCCTCGGTGCTTTCCACCGTCTCGCCAAATGCGCCATAGGCGCGAGCCAGTGCCGCGAAATCCGGGTTCGTCAGGTCGGTGGCGAACGGGCGTGCGGGGTGATGGCGCTCCTGGTGCATGCGGATCGTCCCGAGCATGCCGTTGTTCACGATCAGCACGATCACGTCGAGCTCGTATTGCACGGCGGTCGCGAGCTCCTGCCCCGTCATCTGAAAATCGCCGTCACCGGCGATGCAAACCACGGGACGAGCGGGATTCTGCACCTTGGCGCCGAGCGCTGCCGGGAAGCCATAGCCCATGGAACCGCTGGTGGGTGCGAGCTGCGTGCCGAAGCCGCGATAGCGATGGAAGCGATGCAGCCAGGTCGCGAAGTTGCCGGCGCCGTTCGTGAAAGCGGTCTCGGCCGGCATGTTCTGACCGAGCCAGCGCACGATTTCCGCCATTTGCACCTTGCCGGGCGAGCGCACCGGCTGTTGCCATGCCTCATATTCCGCCCGTGCCGCGGCGGTCGCCTCGCGCCAGCGCGGATTTGCAATCGGCGCCTCGGCCGCCAGCGCCCGCGCCATCGCACGCGGCGTCGCGTTCACCGCCACCTTGGGCTGATAAACCCGGCCGAGCTCCTCGGCGTCCGCATGAACGTGAACGAGGCGCTGACGCGGCACCGGAATACCGATCAGGGAATAGCCGCCGGTGGCGATCTCGCCGAGCCGCGAACCCAGCACGATCAGCAGGTCCGCGGCGCGGATGCGCTGGCCAAGCTTCGGATTGATGCCGATCCCGACATCGCCGACGTAGCAGGGATGCTGATTGTCGAAGCGATCCTGGCGGCGGAACACGCAGCCGACCGGCAGCGAGTTTGCGGCGGCGAAGCGTTCGATCGCATGCACGGCTTCCTGGTCCCACTGGCTGCCGCCCAAGAGCAGGAACGGCCGCTCGGCGCGGCGCAGCTCGCCCATCACTTCCGCGATTTGCGCGGCGCCGGGCGCGGTCTCGACGCGCCGCCACGGCTCCGCATCCGCGACCGCGGCCTCTTCGGTGAGCATATCCTCAGGCAACGCCAGCACCACCGGCCCCGGACGGCCCGACGTCGCGACGTAATAGGCTCGGCTGATCAGTTCCGGGATGCGCCGGGGGTCGTCGATCTGCGTCACCCATTTCGCGAGCTGCCCGAACATGCGGCGATAGTCGATCTCCTGGAACGCCTCGCGGTCGAGCGCCGCGCGCTCGACCTGCCCGATCATCAGAATGAGCGGCGTCGAATCCTGCATCGCCACATGGAGACCAGCGCTCGCATTGGTCGCGCCTGGCCCGCGCGTCACCATTAGGATCGCAGGCTTGCCCGTGAGCTTGGCGTGCGCCTCCGCCATCATGGCAGCGCCGCCTTCTTGGCGGCAGGTGAGCGTGCGGATCGAGTTCGCGTCGTAGAGCGCATCGAGCACCGCGAGATAGCTCTCTCCGGGAACGCAGAACACGGTGTCGGCGCCGTGGATCTTGAGTTGATCCACTAAAATACGCGCACCCGTGCGTATCGCAGGCGCGCTCATCTCAGCGGATCGGCGAAAAAGCGGTGGGATTCAGAATCTTGTTTTCCTGCGTCTGAATGAGGTGGCGCGTTTTCGCGAGATAGGACTTCCACTCCGGCTGCGCCTGGAGCTCCGCGCGCTTGCGCGCACGTTCTTCGAAGCTTTCGTAGCCCCACATGTGGACCACCTGATTGAGCGGCCCGAACTCGGTGGTGAAATAACCGATCATGCGACCGAGTATCTTCATCTGAATCGGCATCCCTTCGGCCTGATAGATGCCGACGTATTCAGCGAGCTTGCCGGGATGCAGGGTATAGATGCGCTCCTCGACGATCATGGTGCGTCACTCCGGAGGATGTTCGGGCGGCTGCCCGAGGGGGTATCAGAGGTAGGGGAGGTTCCGAACACCTGCAATCGATTTCTGGGCATCTCATCCAGCCGCAAGACAGTCCGCGAGAAACCGAGATCGATGTTTGTTATCAGCACGCTAGAGGCAAGGGGCCAGATGCGACAACCTTTCCCCTTTGCAATTGAGAATGACTTGCAATATTAATTTGGCGAGCGTCAGTGGTAGCCAATTCAACTGAAGGGCCTCGCACGCATGTTGGCCAGTCTGCTCATCGTGTTCCGAGAGGTGATGGAAGCCGGGCTGATCGTCGGCATCGTGCTGGCGGCGTCGGAAGGCGTGCCGGGCCGCGGCTTCTTCGTATCTCTGGGCGTGGGAGGCGGTGTCGTTGGCGCCTCGATCGTGGCAGCGTTCGCGAGCATCATCGCCGGCGCGCTTGAGGGCGTGGGCCAAGAGGTGTTCACCGCCACAATCCTGATGGTGGCGGTCTGCATGCTGGGCTGGCACTGCGCCTGGATGGCGCGTCATGGCCGAGAGCTGGCGGCTGAGGCCAAGGCGCTCGGTGCGGCAGTCAAGGGCGGTGACAAATCGTTGGCGGCGCTTGCCGTCGTGGTGGCGGTCGCGGTCTTGCGCGAGGGTTCCGAGGTCGTGCTGTTCCTTTATGGGATCGCGATGTCCAGCAATGAGGGATTCGTTTCGCTGCTGACCGGCGGCCTGCTCGGGGTCGTCGCCGCGGTCGCGCTTTCCTATCTGCTTTACCGCGGCCTGGTCGCAATTCCCGTGCGATACCTCTTCTCGGTCACCAATTGGCTGATCGCGCTCCTGGCCGCGGGCATGGCGGGATCAGCGGCATCGGTACTGGCGGGTGCGGACATCCTCCCGAGCTGGGGGGATCACCTCTGGGACACGTCGTTCATTCTGCGCGATGACGGCTGGATCGGCGCCGCGCTCCATGCACTCGTCGGATATTCCGCACGCCCATCGGGCATTCAGGTCGCCGCGTACGTCGGAACTCTGGCGATTCTGATTGCGCTGACGAAGCTCGTGGCCCCGACGTCCCCGAGCAAGCCGCGCAAAACCAATCCATCACCCCGCCCCGTACCGGAGGTTCGCTGAGACATGGAACATTTCCTGAGTACACTGCGCCTTCTCGCCATCCCGGCCGCATTCCTGCTGTTCACGGCATCGGCCGGAGCGGACGACGTGATGCACCTTACGATCAAGGATCACCGGTTCCAGCCGGAGCGCCTGGAGGTTCCAGCCGGCGTTAAATTCAAGCTGCTGGTCAAGAACGAAGACTCGACGCCGGAAGAATTCGAGAGTTTCGAGTTGAACCGCGAAAAAGTCGTACCGCCCGGGCAGGAGATACCGGTGTTCTTGGGCCCGCTCGACAAAGGCGAATATCCGTTTTTCGGTGATTTCCATCAGGACACGGCGAAGGGAGTGCTGATCGCGAAGTAATGCCCGACTGAGTCGCACGCACATTTTTTATTGGGGGAGAAACACGCATGCCAATGACCGTCTTCGGGCGGGCAAAGTGGTTTGTGCGCGCCGTTGCTGCGCTCGCCGCTCTAGTTCCCTGTGCCGCGCGCGCGGATTTTCACATCCGCTCGCCCGACGAAATAGACGAGGATGAGTGGGAATTCGAGCATAACGGCTCCGCCAGCTTTGACCGCAATCCCCTCAACAACGGCGAAACCAGTTACACCCTCGAGATCGGGCGCGGCGTCACCTCGTGGTGGCACCCGGAGCTGGAGCTGGATATCGGGCGCAATGCCGGTCCGGATCAGCCCACGCAGATTCAGGGCGTGACGTGGGAGAACACCTTCCAATTGACCGAACCCGGCGAATATTGGCTCGATCTCGGCCTCTACTGGGAATACTCGCAATCGACTCAACAGGAAACGCCCAATGGCACGCTGTTCGGCGTGCTCATGCAGAAGGATTGGGGCCCGACCACTCACACGCTCAATCTGTTTCTCGACAAGGACATCGGCCCCAACCAGGACGATATGCACGGTTTCGACTTTAGCTACGCCTGGCAGAGCCGCTGGAACGTGAACCGCTACGCTTCGCCGGCAGTTGAAATCTATGGCGACGCGGGACAGATCAATAGACTGCCGCGTTTTGCCGACCAACAGCTCCTGATTGGCCCAGTGCTGCTGGGCTCGGTCCCCACGGGGACCAGTGGGCAGCTTAAATATGAGCTCGGATGGTTGTTCGGCGCGACTGCGGCCACTCCTCAGGGCACGTTGCGCTGGAGGCTCGAATGGGAGACTCATTTCTGAAGCACGGCTCGCGTTTCCCCCTCATGCGGCTTCCGTACAAGCATGAGGGTACGCACGGGAGAGCACGAGCAAGATGAGCGAGAGAGAGGCGGACGCGCTGCGGACCGCCAATTTGGAGTTCTATCGCGCCTTTGCTAACCGCGACTTTGCGGCGATGGAGAGCGTTTGGGCGCGGGAGGCCGAAGTGCTGTGCCTGCACCCCGGATGGCCTCTGCTCAGCGGGCGCTCAGCCGTGCTGGAGAGCTGGCGTCAGATCCTCGCCAACCCCGGAGCGCCGCGCATCGTCTGCCGTAAAGTTCAAGCCTTGGTGTTCGCCGAAATCGGCATCGTCACCTGCGAGGAGGAAGTGGAGGGCGGTTTGCTTGCCGCCACCAATATCTTTGTGAGGGAGCAGGGCCGCTGGCGGATGGTGCACCACCACGCGAGCGTGATCGTCGACCCGCCCGCCGAGCCCGTGCAACGCGAGCGGCTGCATTAGCCGCTCAGACAAATTTGGCCGACGCCTCGCCCAGGCCTTCGACGGTTACCGTCACGGTCTCGCCGGCCTTTGGCCATTTGGTGCTGACGATGCTGCCGGTCAGCACCGCCATACCCTTCTTGAGCGGACGCCCGCGCGCAACGCGATTATTGGCGAGCCAGGCCAGCGAATTGAGGGGGTGACCCAGCACATCGGCGCCTTTACCACGCCCCTGCTCCACTCCGGCGATGCTCATGGAACCGCCGAGCGCCGCCAGATCGAGGCGCCGCCAGTCGGTCACCGCCGGCCCCAGCACCGCACCGCCGTTCCACGCATTGTTGGCCACCAGGCCGGGGGCATCGACCTTTTTGTATTCGGCGTTCTGGTCTTCGATGATTTCGATCGCGGCGTGACAAGATTCAACCGCGTCGGCAACGCTGTCGCCATCATAGGGCCGCCCCCGGTCCGGCAAGTCGGCGCCGAGGCGCATTCCGATTTCACACTCGACGGCCACGTGCACGTAGCCGCCGATCGAGACAGTCGCCGGGCTCGCGTGCAGGAAGCGACGGAAGATCGCCCCCGCGCAGGGCTCGTTGATCCCCATCAGCTCCTGCATCACCTTGGTAGTGATCGCGACCTTGTAGCCCACGATGGGTCCGCGCGTTTCCGCCCAGCGTTGTTGCAGCAGCTCGACCGCCGCGTAGGCCTCATCCATGTCGCTGGGCCGCACTTCCGGCGGCAGCGGCGGCAGATTGCCGCGCGTGCGGCTCAAGCCGTCGAAGTAGGCGACGATCCGATCGATGCGGGCCTTGTCCGGCATGGTGGTCTCCATCATTGCTTGATCGCGATCATGGCGAGGCAAATGGCGCTCGACAAGTGGCGGTGCCCCCCGCCTGCGTGCATCTGTGTCGATCGGTATTCATCTATGTATTTTCGAGCCACGAAGGCAAATCCAGATCGGCAAGGTCATCCCTTGATCCCGCACCCTCACGGGGGTTAGCTACGGCTGCGAGGCCAACAGTCCGAGAGCAAGCAAATGCAATCCTACAAGATCGCCGCCATTCCCGGCGATGGCATCGGCAAGGAAGTGATTGCGGCGGGGCTCGAAGTGCTTGCGGCATTGGAGCGGCGGGACGGCGGTTTCCGCCTCGAAGTCACGGCATTTCCTTGGGGCTCCGACTATCACCGCGCGCATGGACTGCTGATGCCGGCGGATGGCGTCGCAACCCTCCGAAAATTCGATGCGATTTTCTTCGGCGCGGTGGGCGATCCCGGCATTCCCGATCACGTGACGCTGTGGGGTCTTCGCCTGCCGATCTGCCAGGGCCTCGATCAATACGCCAATGTACGCCCGACCCGGCTGCTGCCGGGGATTACGGGACCGCTGCGCAATCTTGCTTCCGGCGAGCTCGACTGGGTGATCGTGCGCGAGAATTCAGAGGGTGAGTACGCCGGAAACGGCGGACGCGTGCATCGGGGCCTTCCCGAGGAGGTCGCGACCGAGACCGCGGTTTTCACCCGAACCGGGGTCGAGCGCATCATGCGCTTCGCCTTCGACCTCGCGGCCAAGCGGCCGCGACGACACCTGACCGTCGTGACCAAGTCCAACGCGCAGCGGCACGGCATGGTGATGTGGGACGAGATCGCGGCCGAGGTCGCACGACAATTCCCGAGCGTTCACTGGGACAAGGAGCTGGTGGACGCCATGACCACGCGCATGGTGCTGAAGCCCAAGACCATTGATGTGGTGGTCGCAACCAACCTCCACGCCGACATCCTGAGCGATCTCGCTGCGGCGCTCGCGGGAAGCCTCGGCATAGCGCCCACCGGCAATCTCAATCCCGAGCGCAAATTTCCTTCGATGTTCGAGCCGATCCACGGCTCCGCCTTCGACATCATGGGAAAGGGCATCGCCAATCCCGTGGCGACGTTCTGGACCGCCTCGATGATGCTGGAGCATCTGGGCGAGCGCGGGGCGGCGGAGCGGCTGATGCGCGCGGTCGAGCGCGTCACCGCCACCCCCGAACTGCACACCCCCGATCTCGGGGGCAAGGCGACCACGCGTGCGGTGACCAAAGCCGTGATCGACGCGATCGCGAACGACAACGCCTGAGCGGAGGAGCATTCCATGCGCCTTGCCCTCATCGGTCAGCAGGCCTTCGGACGCGCCGCGCTCGATGCCTTCGCGAACCGCGGCGACACGGTGGCGGGCGTTTTCGTCGCGCCGGAGAAACCCGGCACCAAGCCCGATCCGCTGCATGCACGCGCGCAAGAGCTCGGCATCCCCGTGCTGCAATTTCAGCGTTATGCCGGCGAGGATGCGGCGGGGGGGCTGAGGAGCCTCGATGTCGATCTAGGGGTCATGGCCTATGTGACGCAATTCGTGCCGCAGAGCTTCGTCGCCATTCCCAAGCACGGCACGGTCCAGTTCCATCCGTCGCTGCTGCCGGCGCATCGCGGGCCATCGTCGATCAACTGGCCGATCATCCTGGGCGAGCGCGAGACCGGGCTCAGCATCTTCCGGCCCGTCGACGGCCTCGATGAAGGGCCGGTCATCCTGCAAAAGCGCATCGTGATCGGCCCCGACGACACGCTGGGTTCTCTCTATTTCGATCATATCTTCCCCCAGGGAATAGCGGCGTTGCTCGAAGCCGCGGACCTCGTGATCGCGGGCCGCGCGGCCGAGCGAACTCAGGACGAAAGCCAAGCGAGCTACGAGGGCTGGGTGCGCGAGTCCGATGCGCGCATCGCATGGGCGCAACATGCCGACATCGTCTACAACCTGATCCGCGGCTGCAACCCGCAGCCCGGCGCCTGGACGATGGCTGGCGAACGACGCTTGCAGATTTTCGACGCGCGCAAACATGTCGCGCGGACTTTTGGTGCCGTCAAAGGTCTAAAGCCCGGTCAGGTCGCGGCGATCACCGCCGACGGATTTGCCGTCCATGCTCCCGGCGGCTTGATCGAAGTGTTGCGCTGCCGGCTCGACAACGGACCGAAGATTGCCGGCAAAGATGCTGGGCTCGCGGCAGGCGCTATGCTCACGTGATCACGAACCGACCGGAGTCCTTCATGGAGACAATGATCACCGCGCGGCGCGATTTGCTGATCACGCCGTGGCTTGCGGCGCTGCCCGCTGCCACTGCGTCGATGACCGCGCACGCTGCGGTCGATCCCACGATGACCATCGTCAAGCCTCCGGAGGAGATCAAATGGTCCACCGGCGGCGCGCCGCCCATGAGCGTCGAGCAGGCGCCACTCTGGGGCAGCGTCAATGAACCCGGCCTCTATTACACGCTAGTCAAATGGCACCCCGGATACATGAGCGCACCGCATTGGTACGTCACCGACCGCTATTGCGTGGTGGTCTCGGGCACCTGGTGGGTGGGCAGCGGCGAGAATTTCGATCCGGAAAGCACCGTGCCGGCGCCGGCGGGCAGCTTCGTGCGACGTGTCGCCCGCACCCCGCACTATGACGGAGTGAAACGCGACGGCAAGGAGGCGGCGGTTATCGCCATCTGCGGCATCGCGCCGGTCGAGTACCACCAGGTCGATGAATCTCAACCGCGTTGGCGCAAGGTCTGAGAGCGGCTGGAGAGCAGACCAAGGATCGCCGAGAAGGACGCGGGTGGCGGGCACGTTGCTCACGTAATCTCTCTCGCAAAGCGAAGGATGCAGCCATGGGAAATGCGGACACCTCCTTCACCGGTTCGATTCCAGCTCTTTACGATCGGTATCTCGGCCCGCTGATCTTCGAAGAATACGCCCGCGATCTCGCGGAGCGTGCGCGGGCGCTCGCGCCCAAGCGAGTGCTTGAGACCGCCGCCGGCACCGGAATCGTAACGCGCGCGATTTGCGGCGCGCTTCCGGGCGCTACAATCGTCGCAACCGATCTCAATCAGGCGATGCTGGACTATGCGGCGTCCCGCGCTGCTGTCGGCAATGTGACCTGGCGGCAGGCGGACGCGCAGGCGTTGCCGTTCGGTGATGGCGAATTCGATCTCGTGACGTGCCAATTCGGCGCCATGTTCTTCCCCGACAAGCGCCGCGCCTATCGGGAGGCGCACCGCGTGCTGCGCTCGGGCGGGCGCTTCATCCTCAGCGTATGGGATCGCATCGAGGAAAACGAGATCGCCGACATCGTGACGAAGACGCTTGCCTCGCTGTTTCCGCAGAACCCGCCGCGGTTCCTGGTGCGCACGCCCTATGCCTACTTCAACACCGATGCCATCGTGGAAGAGTTGCGGGCGGCCGGATTCACGCAGACCGAGACTGCGACGCTCGCGAAGCGCAGCCGCGCCGGCTCACCTCGGCATCCCGCGATCGCCTTTTGCCAGGGCACGCCGCTACGCGGCGAAATCGAAGCCTTGGACAAGGATAGCCTCGAACGCGCGACCGATGCCGCAGCGGCAGCCATCGCCGCGCGGTTCGGTTCGGGTGCAATCGAAGGAAAAATTCAGGCGCACGTCATCACCGCGACGCGGTGACCGCGTCCCCTCATGCTACGCGTGCTCGGCTTCCGCGTGCCAGACCAGGAGGCGTCTGCGAATCAGTTCCATCGCCTTCACCAGCGCGGAACCCGCGATCGCGATCGCGAGAATGCCCGCGAACACGCCGGGCGAATCGGCAAACCGCATCGCTTGCATCATGTCGCCGCCAAGCCCCTGCCCGCCCATCGCCATTTCCGCGACGATGTCGGTGACCATGGCGATCGGCAGCGCCACCTGCAGTCCCGTCATGATCTGCGGGAACGCCGCCGGCAGCGCCACCTCCCAGAGCAATCCCCGGTCGCTCGCACCCAGGCTGCGCGCTGACCAGAGCAGCAGCCGTTCCACGTTCTCGGTCCCGGCCCAGGCCGCGACGATCACCGGAAAGACCGAAGAGAACGCAACCATCAGGATTTTCGATTCGTCGAAGACACCGAACCACAGCACGAAGATCGGCAGGAAGGCGATTTTCGGCATCGGCATGCCGATGGAAACGAGGGGATCGAAGAACCAGCGTGCGGAATTGACGCGCGCGATCAAGATTCCGATCGCCACGCCCAGGACCGCCGCGAGCGCGAATCCCACGAGCGAGCGATAGATGCTGAGCCCAAGCCCGACTGGAAGCTGCAGAGATACGGTTTCCGTATAGAGCCGGCGCAGCACCGTGCTGAACGCCGGCAGCAGGAAGGGCGACACCACGTGCACTCGCGCCGCCGTCTCCCATGCGACGATCAGCGCCACGATCAGCACGCTGCGCAAGAATATCTTCTTCATTCCCGCCAAATAAGCGCCCTTTGCATGGCCCAGAGATAGGCTCGATCGGCGAGGAACCCGACCGCCGACACGGTGAGCACGCCCGCGAACATCGAATCATAGGCGCCGCTCTCGCCGCGAAATGAAATCAAGTATCCCATGCCGGTCTGGCCGATCAGGAACTCTGAGGCCACCATCAGGATGAACGAGAGTGCGAGCGCGGTGCGAATGCCCGCGAGAATCTCAGGCATTGCCGCCGGCAGGATCACCTCCCAGAGAACTGCCCGCCGCGTGGCCCCGGCCGCGAGCGCCGACCAGATCAAGACGCGATCGACGCCGCGTGCGCCGTTATAGGCGCTCAACACCGCCGGCAGCAGACAACCCATGAAAATCGACGCGATCTTCGAAGCGGCGCCAAGGCCAAGCCACAGGATCATCACGGGTATCAGCGCCGATTTCGGCATCGGATAAAGTGCGCGAACCAGCGGGTGAACCACGTCGTCCAGCATGCCGTACCACGCCATCAGTATTCCGAGCGCGGCGCCGATCAACACGCCCAGCAGCAACCCGGCCGAGAGATTGACCAGAGATGAGATGCCGTTGGTCCAGAGGTCGCCGGAGGTCACCAGGTCCCACCATGCGACGGCAACCGCGCTGAGGGGAGGCAGGCTGCGAGGATCGATCAGATGGGCCCTCGGCACGACCTCCCAAAGCAATGCCAACAGCAAGAGCGGGGCGTAACGGACCACCGGTTTCACCAGGCGCCGCTCCGCTCGCTTTGCGCCAGCAGCGCTTCCTGGCGCACGGAATTCCAGAGGTAGTCAACCTTGTCGATGAAGTCGCGCGACTTGACGATCTCAGGGGAGGGTCGTCCGACATGGCCGGTCTCGACGATCTCCTTGATGCGCCCCGGCCGCGCCGACATGACGGCGACACGATCGGCGAGATAGACCGCCTCGCGCACGTCGTGAGTGACGAACACCACCGTCTTGGGCGCGCGCTCCATGATGCTGAGCAGCTCCTCATGCATCAATCCACGCGTTTGCGCGTCAAGGGCGCCGAAGGGCTCGTCCATCAGCAATATCTCGGGATCGATGGCCAAGGTGCGCGCGATCGCAACGCGCTGCTTCATGCCGCCCGAAAGCTGGGAGGGATAGCTGTGCTCGAACCCGTCGAGATGAACGAGGTCGATGAACTCCTGGGCGCGACGCTCGCGCTCGGCGCGCGACAGATTCTGCTTCTCCAGGCCGTAGAGCACGTTCTGCCGCACGGTTTTCCACGGGAAGAGCGCGAAATTCTGGAAGACGATGCCCCGATCGGGACCGGGACCGGCAACCGGCGACCTACCGACCGTGATCCGTCCTTCCTCGACCGGCAAAAAACCGCCGAGCAGGTAGAGCAGCGTACTCTTGCCGCAGCCAGACGGTCCCAGTAGCGCCATGAATTCGCGCTCCCGCACCGCAAGGCTGACACGATCGAGTGCCAGCACCGGCTTGCCGCGCGGCGGGTGATAAGTGTGGCTTACGTGCTCGAAGGCGATCTCGGTGGCAGCCATCCCCTGCGCCTGCGCCCCAGTTGCCGCGCCCTATTGAATCCGCTTGGCCGCATCCTCAACCAGCGAGAGATCGGTGTACTTGCCTATGTCGATGTCGATGTCGAGAAGGCCCAGCTCTCTCTGAACTTTGAGATTGCTCTGCAATGCCGTCAGGTTCGGCTTGGCGTCGGGGTCGCGATAGTAATCCTTCTCGGTGAACACCCAATCGTCATAGACGGATGTCGGTTGCTTGGTGAAGTCAGCCAGAATTTTGACCGCTTCGGCGTGGTTCTCGGGATCGAGATACCAGCGGGTCGCGCGGATCCAATCCTCGAAGAAGTCGACCAGGGTGGCGCGATGCTCGGAGATATAGCCGGTGCGCGCCGCCAGCAGCGTCGTTTGCGCCGGCCCCATGGCGCTCTTCAGGGTGAAGAGCGTCCGCACGGCGCCGTCCTTATGCGCTTCGATCGAGAACGGCGTTACCTCGCCCACGAGATCGACGTTCTTCGCCTTGAGCTGCGGCAGCATGTTCGGAAACTCCACCTCGACGACGCGGTAGTCGCGCTTCTCCTGCATGCCGTGGTCCAGCATGATCTTGCGCATCGCCATGTCGATCGCGCCGCCGATGCCATTCGAAGCCAGAACCTTGCCGCGAAGGTCATCGATGGTCTTGATCGGGCCGTCGGCGAGGACCATGTACTCGCTCGTATAGTAGTCGCCGATGCCGTCTTGATAGAGGTCGGCCACCACGCGAATGTCGTCCATGTGGGCGTTCTGAATCGCAAGCCCGATCGAGGAGAAGGCAAGCGCTGCAAGATCGAGTTCGCCCGCTGCAAGCGCGGTGATCTGGGGCGTGCTGCCGCGGAAATGAACGAGCTCGACGGTATAGGAGGCGCCGTAGTGTTGGAGGATATCCTTTTTCGTGAACAGGATCGAAGTGAGCTGCCCCGGCACAACCGCCCAGCCCACGCGGATTTTGAGCGGCTCGGCAAAAACCGATGGCTCGCTCGCACACAGCAACGCAAGCCCGAACACGAGCGCCAATAGCGGCTTTCGCAGCATCCGATCCTCCCCTGGTGTCCCGCCGGCGTTTATCGCTCGATCAGCGCGGTCTTGTTGGGCGCATGATCCGCACGCCCCGAGCGCGTTGTCAACGAAAGAGCGGGATTTTGTTCGCGCGCCTAAACAACTCTCTCACAATCCGAAGCGCCGGTGGCGCTGTTGGTAGGCGCGGATGGCGCGGAGAAAATCGATCCTGCGATAAGCGGGCCAATAGACGTCGGAGAAATAGAACTCACTGTAGGCGCTTTGCCACAGCAGAAAGCCCGAGAGGCGCGCTTCGCCGCTGGTGCGGATGATGAGGTCGGGATCCGGGAGGTCGGCGGTGTAGAGATAGCGCCCGATCTCCGCCGCGGTGATCGTTTCGACGGCGTGCTCGAGTCGCTCGCCGCGCGCAAGCCGCGCGCGGAGCAGCGATCGCACAGCGTCCGCGATTTCGTCTCGCCCGCCATAGGCGACCGCGATGGTGAGGCAAGTGCGATCGAAGCCCGCCGTCGCCGCCTCCGCCGCACCGATCGCCGCCACCAGAGAAGGCGGCAGGCGATCGATCTGACCGACCACGCGAACCCGCACGCGCCGGTGATGGGTGGAAGTATCCTCCGCGAATCGGCGGAGTTTGTCTTCGATCGCGGCGAGAATGCCGGATACCTCGTTCGCGGCGCGACGCTCGTTGTCGGTCGAGAACGCCCAGAGCGTCACCGCCGATATGCCGAGCTCTCCGCACCATTCCAGCACGTCGTCGAGCTTGTCAGCCCCGAGACCGTAAAGGACGCGAGCGTCCTTGATCCGCTGCAACTCGCCGTAGCGCCTATTGCCGTCGAGGATGATGCCGATATGCCGCGGCATCGAGTTGCGCCGAACCTCGCGCATCAGCCGCCACTCGTAGAGTCGATAGGCCACGCGCAGCGGCCAGGCAGCGAATCCGGCGCGATCCTGAAGCAGGGTCAGACGAGAGATTAACATGCGGGGCGATGGGGCTCCGCGGGGGGTAACGACACGCCGGCATTTTAGCGGGCTGTCGCCCCGCGCTCAAGGAATTGCGCCGCAACGGTCACCTGGACACCAGGGCTCGCCGCGTTGCACGATCCCGGCACAACCAACGAGGGCTTCCGCATGCGCGAGATGGGGTTGGGGCGGCCGGTGCCGCGTACCGAGGATTTGCAGTTGCTGCGGGGACTTGGCCGCTACACCGACGACATCGTCCTCCCGCGCGAGGCACGGCTTTATATCCTGCGTTCGCCGCACGCGGCCGCACGCATCCGCAGGATCGATACCGCCGCTGCGCAAGTATCGCCCGGCGTGCTTGCAGTGCTGACGGGAGACGATCTCGTTCGAGGCAATCTCGGGAACTTTCCCTCGCGCATGCAACGCCAGCGCGCCGACGGCTCGCCCAATCTGGTGCCGCCCTATCGCGCGCTCGCCGTGGAGCGGGTTCAGCACGTGGGTGAAGCGGTGGCCGGGGTCATCGCCGAGACCTTGAATCAGGCGAAGGACGCCGCTGAACTGATAGAAGTCGAATATGAAATCCTCCCGGCGGTCACCGCCCCTGAGGCCGCCACAGCACCGGGTTCGCCTGCGGTCTGGGAATCGGTTCCCGACAATATCTGCTTTGTGCACCGGGTTGGCGACCGCAGAGCCTGCGAGCAGGCCTTTGAGCGCGCGCATCATGTTGCGCGCGAGACCTTTCGCATCACGCGCATCACCGCCAATTCCATGGAGGGACGCACCGCGCTCGCCAGCTACGACCGGCGCGAGGACCGTTTCACCCTCTATTCCGGCATTCAGGCGCCGCACGGCATTCGCCAGGAGATCGCCGCCGTATTCAAGCTGCCCGCGAACCGCTTCCGCGTTATTTCGCCGGATGTGGGTGGCGGCTTCGGCATGAAGGGCGGCCTTTATCCGGAGGTCGTCGTGGCGCTGTTCGCCTCACGGCTGCTCGATCGACCGGTCAAATGGATCGCCGAGCGCAGCGAGGCGCTGATCTCCGACCACCAGGCTCGCGACAATGTTTCGACCGTCGAGCTGGCGCTCGATCGCGAGGGCAAATTTCTGGCGCTCCGCGTTCAGACGCTCGCCAATCTCGGCGCCTATCTCGGGCTCAACACCACGCTGACGCCCGTGAACAATATCGGCGGCCTCGCCGGCGTTTATACGATCGGAGCGATGGACGTAACCGTGACGGGCGTCTTCAGCAACACTTTGCCGACCTCGCCCTATCGCGGCGCCGGGCGGCCCGAGGCCTCCTATTGCACCGAGCGGATCATCGACAAGGCCGCCCGTGAGATGGAGATCGACCGCATCGAGCTGCGCCGCCGCAATCTCATTCCCGCCGAGGCAATGCCGTACAAGACCGCGCTCGTCTACACCTATGACAGCGGCGAATTCGAGGCGGTCATGAATAAATGTCTCGAACTCGCGGACTGGAGCGGCTTTGAGGCTCGGCGTCGGGAGGCGCGGGCGCGCGGCAAGCTCCGCGGCATCGGCCTCGCCTCGGTGATCGAGATCGCCGGCGGGCCGCATGACCGCCCGATGGAAGAGGGCGCCGAGATCCGCTTCGACGCCAGCGGCAGCGCCACGGTTCTGATGGGGAGTCACAATCACGGACAAGGGCACGAAACCGTGTTCCGCCAAATGGCGGCGGAATTCCTCGGCCTTCCCTTCGACAAGGTGCGCGTCACCTGCGGCGACACCGACGCCGTCTATCACGGCCGCGGTACCTTCGGCTCGCGCACCATGGCGGTCGGCGGAACCGCGTTCCTCGAGGCCGCGCGCAAGGTCATCGAGCGCGGCAAGGAGATCGCCGCGCACTTGCTCGAAGCTTCGGCCCTCGATATCGAATTCACCGACGGCCGCTTCACGGTAGCAGGCACCGATCGCGGCATCGAGATCACCGAGCTGGCGAAGGCCTCGTTCCTGCTGCCGAAAATGCCCAAGGGCATGGAGCTTGGCCTCCAGGGCGGCGCGGTGATCGCGCCTTCGGGCGCGAGCTTTCCCAATGGCTGCCACATCTGCGAAGTCGAGATCGATCCTGAAACCGGCACGGCGCGGCTCGTCGCCTACAGCGTCGTCGACGACGTGGGGCGGGTGGTGAATCCGCTGCTGCTCAAGGGCCAAATCCACGGCGGGATCGCCCAGGGCGCGGGTCAGGCGCTGCTCGAGCGCATCGCTTACGACGAATCGGGACAGGTTCTCTCAGGCTCGTTCATGGATTACGGCATGCCGCGCGCCGACGATTTCCCGTCGATCCGCATCGGCAGCCACGACGTTCCCTGCAAGAACAATCCGTTGGGCGTCAAGGGTGCGGGCGAAGCCGGCACTGTCGGCGCGCTTCCCGCGGTGATGAGCGCCGTCGCCGACGCCCTTCTGCCGCTCGGCATCACCGACGTGGAGATGCCCGCGAGCCCCGAGCGGATCTGGCGCGCGCTCCAACAGGCACCCAAGCAGCATTAATTAACATTCGCAATTCCGCCTCTTTCAACTCCTGATTTCCGCCTCACTCGGGCCCGATGCTCGCACCACGCAGCAAAGGCTGGGATCGAGGCCGTCATCATCATGGAGAAGCTGCTTTAGGCGGAGGGCGCTCCGTGCGCGCGCATGTCCTCGCGCGTGCGACTGGCCGCGAACCAGAACGCCATCGCCGCGACGAGCGCACCCGCGAGCACCGTCCAGAGCACCGCCGCGTACCCGCCGAGATTCCAAACCAAAGCGGCCCCGAATGGCGCTGCCGCCCTGGCGATGTTGGATGGGAACGCCAGCGCGCCGTTGATGGCTCCATAGCCTTCGCGCCACATCAAGTCGGGCACGACGGTTCCGCGCACGATGGTCAGAATGCCGTTGCCGACGCCGTAGAGCATCGCGAAGACGAACAGCATTTCTACCGACTGCGGAAATGCGATCAGCAACAAGACCGCGGTCGGAAGCGCGAGCACGGCGATCCGGCCCGCGACGGCCGACGAGAACCCTCCGGGAATCGCCAACAAGACCACCCGCCCCGCGACTTGTCCCGGACCGATCACCGCGTAGGCTCCGACGATCGTCGCGGCGGAAATGCCGCGCTCCGTCAGCAGCGGGATCAAGTGAAATGTGAGCGCCGTGAAGGTCGCATAGTACGCGGTAAAGGACACCGCCAGGCTCCAGAACACCGGATGGCGCAGCGCACGGCGCATGATCTTTTGCTCGGCATCCCTGGCCTCCGCTGACGGTGCGACACTTTCCGGGCGCGAATGACCCCAACCCCGCAGGAGCAGGCCGTGGATCGGCACCGCGATCAGCAGATTGGTGAGTGCGAGCGCGATCAGCGCGTGCCGCCAGCCGAGTCGCTCGATGAACAAGCTCGTGAGCGGAATATAGACCGTGCTCGCGAAGCCCCCTACCAAGGTGAGCGCAGTGATGCGGTTGCGAAAGTCCAGCGGGAAGCTGCGGGTGAGAACCACAAACACGGGCTCGTAGAGCGTCGCGCCCAGCACCATGCCGAGCCCGATCCAGATCGCGTAAAAGACCGGGAGGCTTGAGGTCTGCGACCAGAGGCACAGGAGCGCGGTTCCTAATGCGGAGCCGGCTGTCATGATCGCTCGGCCCCCGTGACCATCGATCCAGGAGCCGATCGGATAAGCGACCAAGCCCGAAATCAGCAGCCCCAGCGACAAAGCGCCGTTGAGGGCATCGCGGCCCCAACCGAGATCCCTTTCCATCGGCACCACGAACAGCGAAAAAGCGTAATAGAACGAGCCCCAGGAAACGAGCTGCGCCAGCGCCAGCCCCCAAACCAGGGTCCATCCGGCCTGTCTCATCGGTGCGCATAGCCCACGGGTTCGGCGCTCGGCAGCGAGCGGGCGCCATCGCCGAGCGCAAGTTGCATCTGCACCACGTCGACCCAGCGCCCGAATTTGAAGCCGACCGCCAGTTGGTGCCCGATGGTGCGAAAGCCGAGCCGTGTGTGGAGACGCAGCGACGCCTCGTTGGTGCTGTCGCCGATCACCGCCAGCATCTGCCGATACCCCAATGCCGTGCATTCGCGAATGAGGTCGCGCATGATCGTCATGCCGATCCCGCGGTTGACCCGCTCCGGCGCCACATAGATCGAATGCTCGATCGTGTAGCGATAAGCCGAACGCGGGCGATAGGCTCCCGCATAAGCATAACCGAGGATCTCTCCGTCGCTGCCCGCAGCGACCCGCCAGGGAAACTTGACCTCGCGCAGCTTGCGCAGACGCTCCCCCATCTCCGTCACTTCGGGCGGCACTTCCTCGAAGGTGTAGAAGCTGGTCTGCACATAGTGGGCGTAGATGCGCGAAATCTCGTGCATATCGTCATTGACGGCATCGCGGAGCTGAAATGTGGCTTCTAGAACCATGTCGGACCTCGAGCATTAGACAGTATCCTGCTAGTATGCTCAATCATTGCCAAAAGCCGAGCAAGCGAGTAAAAATAGCTACCTAGCAATAGTTTTTCTGTGGCTTGTTTGAGCAAACGTAATCTTCCGCCTCTTACGGGACTGCGCGCCTTCGAGGCGGCGGCGCGTCTTGGCAGCTTCGCGGCGGCGGCCAACGAACTCGGCGTCACCGCCGGCGCCATCAGCCAGAGCGTGCGGGGGCTCGAATCTCATCTGGGGATCGCACTTTTCGAGCGGCGTCCACAGGCTCTAGCGCCGACGCAGGCTGCGCGCACGCTGCTCCCGGTACTCACGGCGTCGCTGGACGCGATCGACTCAGCGGTTCAGACGTTGCGCGCACCCGCGATCACACCAGCTCCGCCGCTGCGCCTTGCTTCTCCCGCGGGGTTCGCCGCGCTCTGGCTGTTGCCCCGGCTGGATCGCTTCCATGCCGGGCATCGCGGCACAGTGGTCACACTCAGCGCAACCGAGCGGCTGGTCGAACCCGAGAGCGCCGGCGGGGAAGGAATGATCGATGCCTGCATCCGCTTTGGCCGCGCGGGATGGAGCGGCAGGCTCGGGTGCGACTTCCTGTTCGCGGATCATCGCATCCCCGTGTGCAGCGCCGACTATCTTCAAACGCATCCGATCTCGGATCGGCCGCTCGCGAACCACGTGCTCCTAGAAGCGCTTTCGGTGCGGGATGATTGGGCCGACTGGGCTCAATGGTCGGCCATGGACGCGACGGCGACACGCCGTCTCAGCTTCGGCGACGAGCGGCTCGCGGTGGACGCCGCGATCGGCGGAATGGGCATCGCACTCGCCGACCGAGCGCTCGCCGCCTCGGCGATCCGCGCGGGCCAATTGGTGGCGCCGTTCGAGCCCATGGAAATGGTTCGCGGGAGCGCCTGGTTCCTGGTGTATCCGGCCGACCGCGAGCGCTCCGACGGGATCGCCGCGTTTCGCTCCTGGCTGCAGACGGAGTGCGGGGGCGACATGCCCTGAATTTGGTCCCGGCTATGCGGGCAAAGCCAAATTGCCATCAAACATGGCGATCGCTAGGCTTCGCGCTCACCCTCTCTGAGAGCGAGGTGCGCCATGGCAGGGCCGATCGCGTTTACCGTCAATGGCAAGGCGCAGCACTCAGCCGCGGCACTGGAAACGCCGCTGCTCTACGTGTTGCGCAACGATCTCGAGCTCAATGGCGCGAAATTCGGCTGCGGCCTCGCGCAATGCGGCGCCTGCACGGTCATCGTCGACGGCGCCGCGATCCGCTCCTGCATCACGGCGATAGCGGATATCGAGGGGCGCGCCGTCACCACCATCGAAGGGCTGGGCACGCCGGAAAAGCCTCACCCTCTGCAAAAGGCATTCATCGATCAGCAGGCGGCGCAGTGCGGCTATTGCATCAACGGCATGGTCATGACCGCCAAGGCTTTCTTGGATCAAACACCGCACCCGAGCGAGGCACAGCTTCGTGACGCGCTCGCCGGCAATCTCTGCCGCTGCGGCACGCACACGCGCATCTTGCGCGCGATAGCGATCGCAGCGAAGGAGATGGCGCCATGACGGCACTGCTCACGCGTCGCGATTTCGCCAAGGCGGTCGGGGTCGTGATTGCCTTCTCGCTCGTGCCCGAATGGGCCGCGGCGCAAGGTACGACCCCCGCGGCCTTGCCGGGCAGCCTCAACAACAACCGCCGCCTCGATGCGTGGCTCCGCATCGATCCCGAAGGAACGGTCACCGTCTTCACCGGCAAGTGCGAGCTGGGCCAAGGCGCGCTGACGGCGCTGGCGCAAATCGCCGCCGACGAGCTGGACGTGGCATTCACGCGTATCCGCATCATCGCCGCCGACACCTCGAGGACGCCCGACGAGGGCTTTACTTCCGGCAGCCAGTCCATGGAGTTCAGCGGCACAGCGATCCGATTCGCCGCCGCTCAGGCGCGCCGCATCCTGCTTGAGCTGGCGCAGCGGCAATTCGCGGGCGACGGTTCGACGTCAAATCTCACCGTGGCGGACGGCACGATCAGCGGACCCGGCGGCAAAACGGCCACGTATTGGGCGCTCGCGCGCGATGCGTCGTTTGCGGTCGAGGTCGATCCCAAGATTCCGACCAAGCCACCCGCGCAATACCGCGTGATCGGCCAGAGCATCCCACGCCTCGACATCCCCGCAAAACTCACGGGGAGGCCGATTTATGTGCAGGACATGCGCCTTCCCGGCATGCTGTTCGGGCGCGTCGTGCGGCCCCCGAGCTACGATGCGGCGCTAGAGGGCATCGATGAGGCGGCGGCTCGCAAGCTTCCGGGCGTGATCGCGGTGGTCCGCGACGGACGTTTTATCGGCGTCATCGCCGAACGCGAGGAGCAGGCGATCGCCGCGCGCGAGGCGCTGCGTACCTCCGCGCAATGGCGCCAGGGAAAGCCGCTGCCGGATTTCGACAAGATCAACGCTTACGTGAAATCGCTGCCGAGCGAAGATTTCGTGATCTCCGAGAAGGCCGGCCCCGCACCGGACTCCTCGGCCAAGGTTTTGACCGCCGAGTACACGCGGCCTTATGTCGCGCACGCCTCGATCGGTCCCTCCTGCGCCGTCGCTCAATTCACCGGAGACCGGCTTCAGGTTTGGTCGCATTGCCAAGGCGTGTTCCCGCTGCGCCGCGACCTCGCGCGCGCGCTGAAGATACCCTTGGACCACATCACCGTCGCGCAGGCGCAGGGCTCGGGCTGCTACGGCCACAATGGCGCCGACGACGTGGCGCTGGACGCGGCCTTGCTGGCGCGTGCCGCTGATGGCCGGCCGGTCAAGGTGCAGTGGATGCGCGACGACGAGTTCCACTGGGAGCCCTATGGCGCCGCAATGTCGATGCGTGCTCAAGCCGCGCTCGACGGAAACGGCCGTATCGTCGATTGGAGCTTCGACGTCTGGTCCAACACGCACAGCACGCGGCCCGGCGAGAAAGACGGGGTCAACCTTTTGGCCGCCTGGCATCTGGCGGAACCGATGGCGCCGGCCTCGCCGCCGATAATTCCGCAGCCCGCGGGCGGCGGCGACCGCAACGCAATCCCGCTCTATCGGTTTCCACGACAGAAGGTCACGCATCATTTCATCAGGGAGATGCCGCTGCGCGTCTCGGCGCTGCGCACTCTGGGCGCCCAAGCCAACGTATTCGCGATCGAATCCTTCATGGACGAGCTGGCGCGCGCGGCCGGCGCGGATCCCGTCGCCTTCCGCCTCGCCCACCTTGACGATCCCCGCGCCAAGGCGGTGATCGAGCTTGCGGCCAAGAACGCGAATTGGCTCGCGGGCGCCAAGGGCGGCGACGGCCGCGGGCGCGGCATCGGCTTCGCACAATACAAGAACCACGCGACCTACGTCGCGGTGATCGCGGATGTGGAGACCGATCGCAACAGCGGCGCCATCAAGGCGGTGAAGGCGACGGCTGCCGTCGATGCCGGTCAGATCGTCAGCCCCGACGGCCTCAAGAACCAGATGGAAGGCGGGATCATCCAGGGGACGAGCTGGACCCTCAAGGAACAGGTGCGATTCAACCCCGAAGGCATCGATGCCAAGGACTGGGAGACCTATCCGATCCTGAGGTTCCCCGAAGTGCCGGAGGTGGATGTGACCCCGATCAATCGGCCGGGCGAGCCCTGGCTCGGCGCCGGCGAAGCGATGCAGGGACCGACGAGCGCCGCCATCGCCAATGCGGTCGCGCACGCAAGCGGCGCCCGCATCCGCGACCTCCCGCTCACCGCGGACCGCTTCAAAAAGGCGGTGGGGTAGCGGGCCTTATTACGCCGCCCCCTTCCCGCCCTCGCGCGTCATGGCGGCGCCGGGCGCGTAGCCCGGTGCCACGTGCACATCGATCACGACGACGGCGCCGTTCCTGAGCGCGCGCACGCCGTCCTGGAGTGCCGCTGCAAGATCGGCGGCGTCCTCGACCGGGCCGATGCCGATAGCGCCTTGCGCTCGGGCCATTTGCGCGAGATCGGGCGCGGGCTCGGCGATGCGCTGGCCGACCCAGCGGTTCTCGACCGGGCGATTGCGCTGGCGCGCCATCCGCTCCTGATGCAGCTCATCATTGAAGAAGGAACGGTTGTTGGCGACGACGACCATCAGCGGAACCTTGTAGTGAACGGCTGTCCAGAGCGCGGTCGAGCTCATGAGGAAATCGCCGTCCCCGGTGATCGCGATCGGAAGGCGACCGCTGCCTTCGAGCGCCAGTGCCGCACCCACGGCGATGCCGGGTCCGGCCCCAATTCCGGCGCCGCCGTCGCCGCCGATGTAGTCGAGCGGATGGCGGAAATGCCAATAGCCGCCGTCCCATCCCAGAGGCAGATGCAACAGCGAGACCTTCTCGCCCCGGGTTGCTTCCTGCAAGCGCGCGGCAAGCGCTGCGATGGTGATCACGCCGCTCGCCGGCACGGCCGCAGCGCGCGCCGGCGTCGACGCCGGAAGCTCCCGACGTCCCGCCGGCAGAGCCGACACAAGCGCCGCCACCACCGCGTCCGGCTCGGCGGCGAGGCGGATATCGGTCGGCGGCAGGCCGAAATGATCGAAGCTCCAGCCATTGTGAAGCTGGTGATCGAGCGTCGCGTTGATGACGAAGGCTGGACATGTTCCGCCCGGCCAGACCGTGTTGAGCGTTCCCGCGAGATCGATCCAGTCGAGCGCGAGGATAGCGTCCGCCGTTTTGAGCCGTTCCGCCACCTCGGGCCGCAGGAAACCGCCGGGCGGGCCTGCGTGCAGCGGATGATCGGTCGGAAACGCCGCGCCCGCTTTGAGGTCCGTCACCACCAGCGCCGCGAGACGCTCGGCAAGTTTCACGCGCTCGCGCCATGCCGCCTCATCGCGCGTGGCGCGGCCGATCAGGATAGCGGGTTGGCGTGCGGCGGCGAGGCGCTTCGCCGCTTCAGCGATGGCGGCGGGATCAGGCACCGGCGCCGGCACCGGAGCGAAGCGGGCGACATCGGGCAGCGGCGTATCGGTGCGATACGGCATCTCCTGCAGCGCGCTGTCGAGCACCACATAGACCGGCGCACGCGGCGCCGATGTCGCGATCTGCATGGCGCGCAGCAAAGATTCTTCGGCGGCGGGGATCGAGGCCGGCTGGTCGTCCCACTTCACGTAGGGCCGCACGATCGCCGCCTGGTCGCGCGCCGTGTGAATCCAGTCGATCCAGGGCCGGCGCTTCACCGCATCGACCGGCCCGGTCGCACCCAAGATCAGCATCGGCACGCGGTCGCACCAGGCGTTGAATATCGCCATGGTGCCGTGCATCAGTCCGACATTGCTGTGGAGCGCCACGGCGAGCGGCTTCCCCGTCACCTTGGCATAGCCCTGCGCAATCGCGACCGCGCTCTCCTCATGCAGACACAGCAGCATCTGCGGCGCGCGATTGCCCAGCAGATTGACCAGGCTGTCGTGCAGCCCGCGATAGCTGGCGCCGGGATTGAGGCAGATATAGGGAAGATCGAAGCGGCTGAGCAGCCGCGCGATGCGGTCGCTGCCCCAGCCATCCTCGACTGCATTGGGAAGTAGCGGCTGGTCTATCGCTGCCCGCTCCGTCTTTCTCTCATGGGTCATGATGCCCCTCGCGATCGCCAAGCTTTTACGCTAGTTCCCGAGCGCCACGGTACGGCACCGCGCAACGACCGGCTCCAATCTTTGTTCCAGGTTGGGCGGCGTGCCGCCCATGTGATCGAGCATGTATCGCACGTCGTCCTCCGTCAGCAGATCGACAGCACCGGACGAAAAACAGTCGCAATAAGCTTCGATCTTCTGCGCGCCCAAGGTTGGCGCGCGCTCCGTTGCCGCCTTGATGCAGGATTTCTTGCTGCTGTCGACAAAATCGGCGCGGAATTGCGGCGAGTTGGTGGAGCCGCTTGGCAGCAGATTGCTGAGCTTGAAGTTTCCCGTCCCGAAGCCGACCCCCAGCGCCGCGAGACCAATGATGATCAGACCGCCTATGATCGAGAGCAGGATGACGGCGCCGCGCGACATGGTATCCCCCTTCTCGCCTGAGCTTCTCCGCGCCGGCGATTATGCCTCCAAACGTCGATCCGGCGCCATTGAGACGGCGCTATGACTTGGCAAGCGCAGCGCTGCGGCACTGGCTGGTCAGTGACTTCAGCTTCGGCGTAACGTCGGGTGGCATGCTGCCGAGGTGATCCATCATGTATCGCAGATTGTCCTCGGTCAGCGAGTCGGCGACGCCCTTCGAAAAGCAATCGCAATAGACATCGGCCTGCCTCCCATTGGCGCCGGGCATGAGCGACGCCGCATTCTTGAGACAGGACTTCCTGCTGCTCTCCACGAGTTTCGCGCGAAATTCCGGGGTGCTGGCGGCGCCGGGTGGTATCACGTTGCTGAGCTTCAAGTTGCCGGTGCCAAGGCCGACCACCAGGCTCGTCACACTCACGACGACGAGCCCGCCAACGATGCACAACAGGATAATGACGCCACGTGTCATGAACGCTCTCCAACTCGATCGCATTTTAGCGATCTCGGCCGCGGTAGAGTTGGCGCCCGCTATATCAAAGTTCGGGTGAAGGGAGAGTTTCCAATTCCTCGAATCCCCTCAAAAAGGCGAGACGCGAACTCGCTTTGATGCGTTTTCCCCTCGTCATCTCCCCGTAAAATTCGGCTTGCGCTTCTCGAGATAAGCCGCGACGGCTTCGCGGTGATCGGCGGAGCTGGATGCGACCGCGTAGTGCGAGGAGATCATGTCGAGCGCGCCGCGCAAGTCGCTTTGCAAACCCGCATAGACCGCACGTTTGATGAACCGCACCGAGAGCTGCGGCCCCCGCGCGATCTTCTCGGCGAGCGCCCGCGTCGCAGTCATCAGCTCGGCATCGGGCACCACCTTGTTGACGAGGCCGATACGCTCCGCCTCCCGCGCGTCAATGATGTCGCCGGTCCAGAACAGCTCCAACGCCTTGGCGGTGCCGACAAGGCGCGGCAGGAACCACGCGCCGCCAGCGCCGGGAACCAGGCCAACCCGCACATAGGTCTCGCCTAGCCGCGCGCTTTCGGCGGCAATGCGCAGGTCCGACATCAGCGCCAAGTCCATCCCCGCCCCGGTCGCGGCGCCGTTGATCGCGGTGATCACGGGCTTGTCGAGCGCTTGCAGCGCCAGCGGAATCTTGTGCACATGGGCCTGCAGCTCGCGCTTGCGGTCCCAGGGGGTGTGCTCATGCCGGCGCTGCATCTCCGCGATGTCACCACCGCTGCAAAACGCCTTGCCGGCGCCGGTGACGATCACCACCGAGACCGCGTCGTTCCTGCCGCAGGCGTCCAGCGCCGCGGCCCAGGCGTCGATCATCTCCCATGTGAAAGCATTCATGCGCTCGGGGCGATTGAGGGTGATGGTGGCAATCGCGCCCTCGATCTCGAAGCGAATCGTTTCGGTCATCGCATGCCTCCATTCGTCGGTTGCCGCTGAACCATCAGCGCATCCACCACCAAAAGCCCCTCGCCCTCGGCGCCGAGGATCACCGGATTGAGATCGATCTCTGTAAGCCGGCCTCCAAAGTCGCGCGCCAGCCGGCCGAGCGCGAGCATCAGTGCAACAAGCGCGCGGCGGTCGCGCGCGGGACGGCCGCGGTGCGCCGCGAGCAGGCACCCGCGATCGAAATGCTCCACGAGCCACTCCGCCGCCGTGAGATCGACCGGAAGCGGTGTCATTGTTCGGTCACCGAGCGCCTCGACCTCGATCCCGCCGCGGCCCAGCAGCAGTAGCGAACCAAAGGTCTCGTCCTCGCCGACACCGAGGATAAGCTCGAGGCCCGGCTTTGCCATCGCTTCGACCAGCACGCCGGCGATCCGCGCAGCCGGCGCCGCGCGACGAGCGCCGGCGAGCACGGCATCGTACGCCTCTGCGACTGCGGTCTCGCTGCGCAGCCCAAGCGCCACGGCGCCTGCATCGCTCTTATGCGGAATTTCCGGCGATTGCACCTTGAGGACAACGGGAAAGCCGATCTCGCGCGCCGCGTCGACCGCCGCGGCGGCGCTCTGCACCAGGCGATGTCGCGGCACCGGAACTCCGTAGAGCTGCAGCACCCCGAGCGCCTCCGCTTCGGTGAGCGTCGGTCCTGCCTGATCGAGCAAGCGTGCCGCGGCCGCTCGCTCCGGACACGCCGCGGAAGCATCGGGCATCGACCGCAGCAGCGCCGCCTTTGCCTCGCTCCGCTCCGCCAGCAGCGACAGCGCGCGCGCCACGCCGCGAATGCCCGTGTAGAGGGGGATGCCGATCTCCTCAAGGTCGCTCTGCGCCGCTTCGGAAGGGAGCGGGTAGCTGTAGAACAGGATCGGCTTGCGGCTGCGCGCCGCGATCTCCGCCAACGCCGCTTTCTCCACGGCAAGCCGGCTGTCTGCGGCCAAGGAGTTGCCGACCACGATCGCGTCCACCTCGTCGGAATTCTCGAGGGTCTCGACCGACCGCAGGCGATAGTCCCTGCCGATCGCCTGCCCCGTGATGTCGATGGGATTGCCGGCGGCGCCGAAGCTCGGCAGGAACGTGCGAATGCGAGCCTGCAAACCCCTGCTGAATTCCGGAACCACAAGGCCGTGCGCTTCGAGCGTGTCCGCGAGCCAGCCGCCAACCCCGCCCGATATGGTGACGACGCCGACGCGGCGCCCCTCCGGCTCAGGCGCCAGCACCGCCGCCGCCGCGATGTCGAGCATGTCGTCTTGATCCTCGCCGCGGATCACGCCGTAGCGTCGGAACACGGCCTCGTAGGCGGCATCTGTGCCAGTCATGCTGGCGGTATGCGAGATGGCGGCACGGCGCGCGGCGGCGGAGCGGCCGATCTTCGCGACGATCAAGGGTTTGCCCAGCCGAAGCGCGCGTTCGGCGAGTGCCATGAAAGCGGACCCGCGGCGAATCTGCTCGATGAACATGAGCACCACGCCCGTGCCGGCGTCGCTCAAGAGAAACTCGCCGATGTCCACGAGGTCGAGCGCCGCTTCATTGCCGGTGTTGACGACATAGCTGAAGGGCAATCGCCGCTTGACGCCGCGGTTGAAGAACGCGAAGGCGAGGCCGCCGCTCTGCGACACGACGGCGATGCGACGCGGCGCCTTCGCCGCGCGCAGAGCCGGCAGCGCCGCGAAATCAACCGCCGGAGTAAAGCTCGCAACCAGCGGCAAGCTCACATTCATGAATCCGACGGCGTTCGGGCCGCCGATGATCATTTGGGTCCGCTCCGAGATTTCACGGATGCGCTGCTGCAGCGCTTGCTTGTCGCGGCCTTCCTCGGCGAAGCCCGAGCTGAAGATATAGGCCGCGCGCACCCCGGCGGCGGCGCATTCCTCAAGCACGCCCGCCACCGCATCGGCGGGGATCGCGATCAGCGCGAGATCGACGGGCGCGTCCGCCGCGGCGATCGATGTGCAAACCGGAAGTCCCAGCATCTCGCCGCCGCGGGGATGCACGGGGGTGATGCGACCGGGATATTGCGATTTCACGAGCTGCGTCAGGATGCGGCCGCGAATGTGGTTCGGGTCCGCCGAGGCGCCGATCACCGCGACCGCCGCCGGGCGAAAGAAGGGCGTCAGATCGCGCTCAGGCATTACCGCTTACCCGAGTTTGCGTATGGTCCAATCCCGCCGACCAGGGCTCCTTTGAAGGGGATAGGGGGATGACCGGGGATCGGGGAGATTGAAAATATCGAACGTCCCCCCATCCCCCTATATCCCCCCGATCTCCCAGATCGCTTGTTTGACCGACCGCAACGTGTCTCGCCAAATGCAGCATCTCAACTCAGCGTGCGGCGAGGAAGGGCCAGAGCCCGTCGGCGCCTTGCGCCACCGCGAGGCGGCCCAGTTCCATCGCCCAATAGGCTTCGTGGCCGAATTCGTCGCGCCACGACCAGAGCCGCCGCGTCAGGTGATGCAGTCGGTGTTCATGAGTGAAGCCGATCGCGCCATGCACCTGATGCACGATGTCCGCAACCTTGCCCGCGGCCTCGCCGGCGCGGAGCTTCGCGGCGGCGGCTGCGAATGCGAGATCGCCGTCGATCGCTCTGGCAACTCCGGCCGCCGAGGCAACACCGGCGGCCGCCACTTGCTCCGCCGCCAGCGCCAATTGCTGCTGGATTGCCTGGAACTTTCCGATCGGGCGGCCGAATTGCACGCGGTCATTGGCGTAGGTGACGGCAAGCTGCAGCGCGGCTTCGAGAGCGCCCGCCATCTCCACCGCCCGCAGCAGCGCGCCGAGGCGGAACGCGGTGACCGCATTCGCTCCCGCCGGCAGGGTGCCGACCGCCGCCGCCGGAATATCGCGATCGACCGAAATAGCGCCTGCGGGTTCGCCCGCGAGATTGCGCCCGTCTTCCGCGACGAACTCACTGCGCTGCGCCAGCGCCACCTGGTCGCCGCGCACAAACACCGATGCCTCGGCGAACCGCACCCAGGGCACGGCACTGACCTCGCAAGCCAGATGCCAGCCTTCGCGCGCCCGCGCGAGATCGACCCTCAGCTCCGGGGTTTCGACGACGAGCGCAAGCGATCCCTCGGGCGGCTCCAGACGCGCCAGCCGCAGCAGCCATCGCGCCAGCATGGTGTCTGCGATCGGCAGCGGGGCCGCGTGCCGCCCCGCCGCGCGCAGCACGGCCGCGGCGTCCTCAAGACCACCCAAGTTCACGTCGCCGCCAAGCGCGTCGAGGTATCCCGCGTTGGTAACTGCAATCCAGAGCGTCGCCGGCCAAATTCCCGCTTCGGCCGCATTCACTACGCCCGGCGTCGCAAGGTCGGCAAACAACCGGTCGGCCGCGTCGAAGACCAGCGTCTCGCTCACCGGAGCCCCAGCCCGCGTGCGATGATGCCGCGAAGGATCTCGCGCGTGCCACCGCGCAAGGTGAAGGAGGGCGCATGCAGGATCGCCTCGGCAAGCGTCTCCTCAAAGCGATCGTTGCCGCCGGCGCGACGGCCGCGCGGGGCCAACAGCCGCACCAGCTCCGGTATCTCGCGCTCAAAGGCGTTGCCGAGATCCTTCACCACGGCGGCTTCGAGATTCGGCATCTCGCCCTTCTGCAGCATGCCGGCGATCGAGAGCGACATGCGCCGGAGCGTCCAGAGATGAGCGGTGAAGCGCCCCAACGCTTCGAGCGCGCGCGGCTCGGGATGACCGCCGATGCGGCGCTGAAACTCGACCAGCAGGCGGAAGGTGCTGACGAAGCGCTCGGGACCGGAGCGCTCGAAGGCGAGTTCGCTGGTGACCTGCTTCCAGCCGCCGCCTTCGGTTCCGATCAACCGATCCGAGGGGACGAACACATCATCGAAGGTGATCTCGGTGAAATCGAGGTCGCCCGCGAGGTTGCGGATCGGCCGGATCGAAATACCCGGCGACTTCAGGTCGATCAGCAATTGCGAGAGCCCCTGATGTCGGTCGTCGTCCGCGGGCGAAGTGCGGCACAGGGCGATCATGAAGTGCGAACGGTGCGAATGGCTGGTCCAGACCTTGCGGCCGTTCACGCGATAGCCCCCGGCAACCGGCTCCGCGCGGGTGCGGATCGAAGCAAGATCGGATCCGGAATCGGGCTCGCTCATGCCGATGCAGAAAAAGATTTCGCCGCGGGCGATGCGCGGCAGGAACTCCTGGCGCTGTAGCTCGGTGCCGAAGCGGAGCAGCAACGGGCCGCTCTGGCGATCGCCGATCCAGTGCGCAGCCACCGGCGCCCCCTGCACCAACATTTCCTCCGTCACGACGAAGCGATAGAGCGCCGAGCGCTCGTGGCCGCCATACTTCCTGGGCCAAGTCATACCAATCCAGCCGCGCTCGCCGACGGCGCGGCTGAAGGCCGCGGAATGACTGGTGGCGAAATCGCCGGCCGGCGCCCAAAGCCCGCTCGCGCGCGCTTCGGCGAGGAAAGTGCGAATCTCGCGGCGAAGCGCATCGCATTCCGGCGGCAGCTCTATGGGATCGAAACGAAAGGCGACGGACACGGGAGTTCAGCGCTCTGGGAGGAACACACCCGATGCTATCGGGCAGGGTGCACGGGGTCAAATGGCGCGGGGAAACTCAAAGATACAAACCCCGGTCCAGGATGACCGCCGTATAGTCATGGTAGGACATGCCCAATTCTTGGGCGCGCGCCAGGCGCGCCAAGGCTATTTCCCGCGGCGGAGTTTTCCAGGCACGCCGATGGGCTCGGCGCCAGCAATAGTGGCTCCAACTCACGCCCGGCGGCTCGTCGAGCGGCGGCCCCTGATTATGTCCTAAGGCGGGAGACATCGCGCCGGAAGGTGCAGGAGTGAAATTCCATCCGTCCATCGCAAGCATAATCTTCAAGAACGATACGCAAGTACCATGCCAGCAAGCATGCGCAATTCGCAAACGGCTCCCGCACCCTAAGATGACCTAGCGGGTGACGCGAGCCCTGGTTGACACCCTCGTTTCGCAGCGAATACCGTTCGCCAAATCGCGCGCGAGATGCGGTCTCGCGGGGCCAGGCGCCAGCGCCGCCCCGCTATTTGAATCATGTCGTGGAGGGAGCGGCAGCCATGAAGCGCGGCAATCGACAACTGACGTTGATCACTCGGCGCGGTCTCTTGCAGGCGAGCGCGGCAGGTTTTGCCGCCGCCGGTGCTCCGGCCATCCTGATGCGGCGGGCTTCGGGGCAATCCGGCTTCGACTGGAAGCGCTTCAAGGGCGAGCATATCGAGGTCTCGCACACGCTCGGCCCCCGCGGCGAGTTGCTGCAGAAGCACGAGAAGGAATTCGAGGAATTGACGGGCATCAGCGTCGGATCCGAACAGATACCCGAGCAGCAGCACCGCCAGAAGGTCGCAATCGAGTTCGCATCGGGGAATCCGAGCTTCGACGTGGTGACGGTCGCCTATCACGTGCAAAAGCAGCTCTATGGCAAGGGCAAGTGGCTCGTGGACGTGCGCGGGTTCATCAAGGACACGCAGCTCACCAATCCCGATTTCGACTTCGACGATTTCGCCAAGGGTGCCATCGACTACGCGACGCAAAAAGACGGCAGGCTCGACACGCTGCCGCTCAACCTCGATTACTTCGTGATCTACTGGAACAAGGAGTTGTTCGCGGCGAAGGGCGGTTCCTATCCGCAATCGTACACGGAGATCATCGAGGTCGCCCACAAGCTCAATGACCCCAAGAACGGGTCCGCCGGCTGGGTGGCGCGCGGACTCAAGAATGCCAATCTGCCGCCTTACCTGACATTCCTGCTGGGTCACGGCGTCGACTCCATCGATCCCGACCTCACCATGCACATGGACGGACCCGAGGCGATTGCCGCGGCGCAGATCTACCAGACCCTCAACCGGGAGTGCGCGCCGCCCGGGGTCACCGGGTTCAATTGGAACGAGTGCCAAACCACCTTCGTGCTGGGCAAGGCAGCGATGTGGCTCGACGGCATCGGCTTCGCGCTTCCACTCGAGGACCCCACCAAATCGCGCGTGGTCGGCAAGGTGGGTTACGGTGTCATGCCGCCCGGCCCCAAGGCGCACCGCACTTCGCTTTACGGCGACGGCATCGGCATTTCTCGCTTCAGCAAAAAGCAGGAGGCCGCGTGGCTCTATTGCCAATGGGCGACCGGCAAGGCCATGAACAAGCTGCACTTGGAAGGCGCTTTCGGCGCGCCCGGACGCACCTCGGCCTATGAAGCGGTCAAGACCTCGCCCAATCTCAAGGCACCGCGCGAATGGCTTGAATGCATGATCGAATCGATCAAGATCGCGCGCGCCGGGCTTCCGGACATCACCGCCGTGACCGAGTTCCGCGACACCTTCGGCGTGGCACTCACCAACATGATTTCCGGAGCCGACCCCGCGACCGAGCTCAAGAAGGCGACGGACGCGTTCCGCCCGGTGCTCGAGCGAACCGAGAAGACCTGACCCGCCTATGGCGAGCGAAGCGGCGCTTTCACGGCGGGGAAGCGGGCACGCCGCGCATCGCTCGCCCTGGCGCCGGGCGATTGTGGGCCGCGTCCGACACCGTCCTTACGCTCTCTTTATTCTCCCGGCCCTGCTCATCGTCGCGGCGGTGATCATATTCCCCTGGCTTTTCACGGTATTCATGAGCCTGCACGAGTGGAAGATCGCGCAGGCTCGGACGTTTGTCGGCCTTGCGAACTATGCCCATCTCTTCGTCGACGAGCGATTTCAAGGGGCGCTGCTGCGCACCTTGATCTATACGGCGCTTGCGGTCGTGGCGCCGCTGGTGCTCGGCACCTCGGCGGCACTGATCTTCCAGCAGCGTTTTCCCTTGCGCGGTCTGCTGCGCGGCATATTCATCCTGCCGATGATGGCGACGCCGGTCGCGGTGGGCCTCGTGTGGACCATGATGTTCCACCCGCAGCTCGGCGTGCTGAACTATCTGCTAAGCCTCGTCGGGCTGCCGGCGCAGCTTTGGGTTTTCGATCCCGGAACCGTGATCCCGAGCCTGGTGCTGGTCGAGACTTGGCAATGGACGCCACTGGTGATGCTGATCGTCCTGGGCGGGCTCGCGGCACTGCCGAGTGAACCCTATGAGTCCGCGCAACTGGACGGAGCCTCGGCGTGGCAGCGCTTTCGCCACATCACTTTGCCTCTGGTTGCACCGTTCTTGATGGTGGCGGCCATCATCCGAACCATCGACGCCGTCAAGGCCTTCGACATCATTTTCGTGATCTCGCAAGGCGGTCCCGGCACGGCTTCGGAGACCATCAACATCTTCCTCTATCTTCAGGCCTTCGCTTTCTACAACATCGGGTACGCCTCCGCGGTGGTCGTCGTCTTCTTCGTGCTGATCGTCGCGCTGTCGCTGGCGCTGCTCTATGTGCGACAGAGGACGCAATGGGCGAGCTGACGCCGGCCTTGGCGCCGCGGCGCCGGACACTCGCGGCGTCATTGCGGCGCTGGCGGCACAGAGCGGCACTCACCTTTGCCGTCGCGGTCGCGATCTCGCCGGCGGTCCTCGTGTTCCTGTGGATGCTGTCGCTCTCGCTCAAGACCGAGATCGAGAACATCTCGTTTCCGCCGGTTTTCATCCCCGAAGCACCGACGCTCGACAACTTCCGCCGTGTCTTCGAGGCGAGCCCCTTCGGCCACTATCTCGTCAACAGCCTGATCGTGACGGGAAGTGCGACACTGCTCGCGCTGCTGGTGGGCGTGCCGGCAGGCTATGGCATCGCCAAGGCCAAGGCCTATCGCCTCGCCATGCTGGTGCTGATCGCGCGCATCACCCCCAACCTCTCCTATCTCATTCCGCTTTTCATCCTGTTCCAAGCGCTCGGCCTTACCGGAACGCTCTGGCCGCTGATTATCACCCATCTCGTCATCACGGTGCCGATTGTTGCATGGGTCATGATGGGATTCTTCGAGACCATGCATCCGGAGTTGGAGGAGGCCGGGCTGATCGACGGCTGCACGCTCTGGCAAGCGTTCCGCTACATCGCGTTGCCGTTGGCGCGTCCGGGAATAGTGGTTGCAGCGATCCTCGCCTTTATTTTCTCGTGGAACAATTTCATCTTCGGCGTCGTGCTCGCGGGACGCGAAACCCGAACCTTGCCGGTCGCCGTCTACAACGTTCTCACCTTCGAACAGATCTCATGGGGTCCGCTCGCCGCCGCGGCGTTGATTGTGACCCTCCCGGCGCTCGTTCTGACCATTGTCATTCAGCGCGAGATCGTGGCTGGCCTCGGCGCGGGCGGCGTTAAGGGATGAGAGACAAGGTACGACAATCCAGATAGGCTCTGTCGCTCGCTATCCATAAATGACCTTTGGGAGGCTCACGCTATGGCGCATGCGAAGACGTTTCTCCTCTCTGCCGGAGTGGCGCTCACGATAGCCGTCGCGATCGGCGCCGCGCACGCGGCCGCGCCGCCGCTGCCGAGCTCGGCTCAGGTCATCAACATCATCGACGTGGGCGGTCAGCTCGCGCTTAACCAAAAGGCCATCGAGGCCTATCAGAAATCCCACTCGAATCTGGTTTCGCGCTTCGTCTTCACCAAGGCACCGGCGCCGGAATTGCCGGGCAAGCTCAAGGCGCAGCAGGATGCAGGACGCGTCGACATCGATCTGGTGCTGAGCGGCACCGACGCGATCTCGGCCGGAATCGAGCAGGGCCTCTGGACCAAGCTGCTGCCGGACTTCGCCGACAAATTCCCCGGCTTGATGGAGAACTACAGTGCCGGCGCGCTCACGATGCAAAAGCCGACTGACGGCTTTGCCATCACCACCGTCTATACGCCCTCGGGCCCGCTGCTCGAATACGCGCCCGAGCGGGTCAAGGACCCGCCGAAGACCACCGATGAATTGCTTGCGTGGTGCAAGGCGCATCCCAACCGATTCTACTATGCGCGTCCCGCCAATTCCGGCCCCGGCCGCACTTTCCTGCAGGGCCTCCCCTATCTCCTCGGGGACAGCGATCCACGCGATCCGATCAAAGGTTGGGACAAGACCTGGGCCTTCCTGAAGGAACTCAACGGCTGCATTGAGTATTATCCTTCCGGTACCGGCGTCACCATGAAGGAACTCGGCGAGGGCTCGCGCGACATTATCGCATCGACCGCGGGGTGGGACATCAACCCGCGCGCACTCGGCACCGTCCCCGAGACCGCCAGGGTCCAGTTGTTGACGGGACCCAAGGGCTTCACTTGGGTTTCCGACGCGCAATACATGGCGATCCCCAAGGGCGTCTCGAACGACCATCTCGCGGTCGTGCTGGACCTGATCGCTTTCATGCTGAAGCCCGAGCAGCAGGCCGTGACTTACGACGACGGCTACTTCTATCCGGGACCGGCGATCAAGGGCGTGCCGGTGAGCATGGCGTCGCAGGCGAGTCAGGACCTGCTGAAGCAATTCGGTCGGCCTGAATACGATAAGCTGATGGCGCAATACCCGATCGTGGCACCGCTCTTCGGCAAAGACCTGATCGCGGCATTTCACAAATGGGACGAGGAGATCGGCGGCAGCAAGATCAAGTAGCCGTCGTCGAGACACCTCTGCGTGGAAGCGACCGCGATGAGCGAAGCACGCCCTAACGTCGAAAGCCCCTCGCACGGCTTCGAGGAACTGCGGCTCGATCGCGTCACGCGTCGCTTCCACGAGACGACCGCGCTCGACGAGCTCACCCTCTCGATCCGGCGCGGTGAGTTCATCGCGCTGTTGGGGCCCTCCGGCTGCGGCAAATCGACGGCCCTCAACTGCATTGCGGGGCTCTTGCCACTCACTGGCGGCAGTATCTGGCTCGATGAGCGGCGCATCGACGTGCTGCGGCCGGAGGAGCGCGGCTTTGGCATGGTGTTCCAAAACTACGCTTTGTTCCCGCACATGAGCGTGCGGCGCAATATCGGTTTCGGATTGCAGATGCGCGGCGTGCCGCGAGCCGAAATTCGCAAGCGGACGGACGCCGCGCTCGAACTGGTTCAACTCGGAGCCCATGCGGAAAAATTGCCGGGCCAGCTTTCGGGGGGACAGCAGCAGCGGGTGGCGCTCGCGCGCGCCGTTGTCATCGACCCGCCGGTGATCCTGATGGACGAGCCGCTCTCCAATCTCGATGCCAAGCTTCGTCTGGAAATGCGGCACGAGCTCAGGCGCATTCATCACGAGGTGCGGCGCGCCACGATCTACGTGACTCATGATCAGGACGAAGCGCTTTCGCTCGCGGACCGCATCGTCGTGCTGCATGACGGGGTCGTGCAGCAGATCGGCACGCCGGAGGAGCTTTATGGGCGCCCCGCCAACCTTCTGGTTGCGCGCTTCATGGGTTACCGAAATATCCTGGAGTTCGATCTCACGGGCACGGATGGCGGCACGGCGCAGCTCGCGAGCGGCGGATTACAATTGCGGGGCTCGCCGCAATCGACGGCGCTCGGCAGCCGCGTCACGGCGGCGATCCGGCCGGAGGAGATCGCGCTGGGCAGCAGCCGCAACGCGATCACCGGCACCGTCAGCCAAGTCGAATATTGCGGCCGCGACTATCTCGTGGATGTCGTGACCGACGCGGGTATCCTCTATCTCCGCACCGAGCGGCGCCTACAGCCGGAGGAGCGAGTTCAGCTTTCGGTCGCGCCCGAGCGCGTGCTGGTTTTCCCGAGCGAGAGCGATGCCGGCGCGGCGACGCCGGGCGAGCAGCGCGCCTCATGAAAGCGGCGGCGAAGTCAACCGCGGCCGGCTCGCGGCTAGCCGGATTTGATGCGGCGCCGCTTTTGGTTGTCCCGGCCGCGCTGCTCGTGGTTGCGCTTTTTCTTTACCCGTTCCTCTATGGCCTCGGGCTTTCCTTCAATCCGGCCAAGGATACCGATCGGCTCGCCAACTATTTGCGCTTCTTCAGCGATTCCCGGTTCTGGAACACCGTCCCCACCACGCTCTGGATCGCGCTGCCGGCGACCTTGATCAACGTCGGTGCATCGGTGCCGATCGCGTTCCTGATGCGCAATCCGATCCGCTATCAGCGGTTGCTGACGACGATCCTGGTCGTGCCGATCACCTTGGGAACGGTGCTGGTGGCCGAGGGAATGCTGACTTACCTGGGACCGCAGGGTTGGCTCAATCGCGTCCTGCTCGATCTCCAACTCGTTTCCGCGCCCGTGCGCCTCACGCACAATTATTGGGGCGTCCTGCTGTCGCTGGTGATCACCGGATATCCGTTCGCTTTCTTGCTGATCCTCTCGTACCTGACGGGGATCGATCCGTCGCTCGGCCGAGCCGCGTCCACGCTCGGGGCCTCGTCCTGGGCGCAGTTTCGCCACATCTACCTGCCGCTCTTGGCGCCCGGTCTCGCAATCACCTTTTGCCTCGCCTTCGTGCAAGCGTTTTCGGTTTTCCCCTCCGCCGTGCTGCTTGGCGCGCCCGCCGGACCGACGCGGGTGATCTCGATCGCCGCTTACCAATCGGCATTCGAGGACTACGACTACTCCATGGCCTCGACGGTCGCGATGATCATGGGCGGCCTCCAGCTCTTGATCGTCGCGGCCGTGCTGGGCGGACGCGGTCTGCTTTATCGCGGCCCCGCGGGCGGGGGCAAGGCATGATGGCGCCGCGCCGCTATAACCGGGCGCTCGCGCGGCTATGGTCGTGCCTGGTGTGGGGCGCCATGAGTTTCTTTCTGCTGAACGTCTTCGGCATTATTGCGTCCGTGGTGGTGAGCTCGTTCGGCACGCGCTGGTTCGGCACTTGGCTTCCCGCTGGCTTCACCACGCGCTGGTACGGCAGCGCCTGGGATGAATTCCAGCTCGACTATCTGCTGATCGTGACCACGGAAGTGACGCTGGTGGTGGTCGCGACGTCGATCCTCCTCGGCGTGCCCGCGGCCTATGCGCTGGCGCGCCGGCAATTTCCGGGCAAGCGATGGTTCGTGCTGCTGTTTCTCCTGCCGCTTCTGGTCCCCACCATCACTTACGGGATTCCGCTCGCGACCGTCATGTACAAGGTCGGGCTCGGCGGAACGCTTGCCGGCGTCATATTGGCAAATCTGGTGCCCGCGGTGCCGTTCGTGGTTCTCACCATGACCCCGTTCATCGAGCAGATCGATCCGCGCCTCGAACAGGCCGCACGCGTGTTCGGCGCCGGGACGTTTCGAACCTTCATCTACGTGCTCGTTCCGATTCTGGCGCCGGGCATTCTCGCCGCCGCGCTGCTGGTATTGGTGCGCACCTTGGCCCTCTTCGAGCTCACCTTCTTGACCGCGGGCCCCGACAGTCAGACGCTGGTGGTGGCGCTCTACTACTCGGTCTTTGCCGCGGGTGTGCGAGCGACGCAATCGGTCGACGCCATGGCGGTGGTTTACATGCTGACGACGCTGGTCTGGCTGTTGATCGCGCTGCGCTTCGTCGACCCGACGCAATTGGTCACCCGCGTGAAGGAGCAGCGCGCGCGATGATTGCCGCCAACCCATAAGGAGCCCTCATGGACAAGATCACCGAGGACATCAAGGCGTTGCTGCGCCAATGCAGCGTCGCGACGCTCTCGACTCAGCTCTTGAAGCGGGGCCTGCGGAACACGGTATTGCAGGGGGTGCGCCCGCTGAGCCTCGGGCCCGAGACCATGGTCGGCGAGGCCTTTACGCTGCGCTACATCCCCTCGCGAGAAGATTTGGATCACGCCGGCGTATACGCCGACCCCAAGCACCCCCAACGCGTCGCAATCGAATCGGTGCCGCCGGGGCACGTGTTGGTGTCGGATTGTCGAGGCGATGCGCGCGCGGCCTCGGGCGGCTCGATATTGATGACGCGGCTAAAGGTGCGCGGCGTTGCGGGATTCGTGAGCGACGGCGGTTTGCGCGATTCACCGGAAATTGCCGGCCTCGGCTTTCCCGTCTATTTCGGCGGCCCCGCACCGCAGCTCAATCTCGCCCGTCACCATGCTGTCGACACGAACCTGCCGATCGCCTGCGGGGGAGTCGCGGTTTTCCCCGGCGACATTCTGGTCGGCGACGGCGAGGGCGTGATCGTCGTGCCGCGCCATTTAGCGCGCGAAGTGGCCGCCGACGCCGCCGAACAGGAGCGGATGGAGCAGTTCGTCATCGAAGAGGTCGGCAAGGGCGCACCGGTAATCGGAACTTATCCGCCAAACGAGGCGGCCCGTGCCCGCTACCAGGAATGGCTGAAGCGCCGCAAATAGGCCGGCACCGTTCTCACTCGGCGGGAGCGGCCGGTGCCTTCATCCGGTCGGCATAGGCCTTGGTGATCTCGGCACCGAACAACAGGATTTGCGTCGAGTAGTAGACCCAGATCAGGATGATCCCCAGCGCGCCCGCCGCGCCGTAGATCGAGGTCACGTGCTTACTGCCGATATAAAGGCCGATGAAGTGCCGGCCGATCATGAATAGCAACGCGGTGATCGTCGCGCCCAGCCACACCTCGCGCCACCGTACACTCGCATCCGGCAGAATTTTGAAGATCATGGCGAAGAGCACCACGGTCATCATCAACGTCACTGAAAGATTGATCGCCTCGAGCATCAGCGGCGTTATCAGCTGATGCTCGGTCAGATAGCCGGTGAGTGCGTGAATGACGGCGCTCGCCGCGAGCGCGGCGGTGAGCAGCGCGCCGCCCACCAAGATGATCGCCAGGCAAAGCAGCCGGCGGCGCGCCCAATGCCATACGCTGATCCCCGGCCGTCCCCGCACTTTCCAGATCACGTTGAGAGCCGCCTGCAGCTCGGTCAGCACTCCGGTCGAACTCGCGATGAGGGCGGCGGCGCCGAGCGCGGTGGCAACCGGCCCGGCCTCTCCGAGATAGGCGTGCTTGATCATTGCTTCGAGCGCCCGAGCGCCGTCGGCGCCCAGGACATCGCGCAGCTCATCGAACAGCGCACCGCGCGCCGCGCGCTCGCCGAAAACGACGCCGGCGATCGTGATCACCAGCAGCAAGATGGGGGCCAGCGAAAAGGTCGTATAGAACGCGATCGCGGCGCCCATGGTGGGCGCTCGGTCCGCGAGCCACGCGCCGAAGGCCGAACGCAAAACGCCCCACGTCGCGGGCGCGACCCGTGCGGTGCGCGACGGGTGTGGATCGGGGGCCGCAGGACCGGCCGTCGAGGCGTCGCGCTGATCGTCACCGAAACCGGGCATGTGGTCTCCTCGCCCATCGAGCCCAACCATGTGCCTCGGGAGGGCCGATGGCGAAATTTGTAACGCGTCCCATCGGGAAGTATCAATTCTCGGGTGACGGGACGATACGAGGTGGCAATCGCCAAGGGAAGCATGCCGAAGATCAGTGCGGGAATTCTGCTCTACCGGCGTCACGGGGGCGCGACGGAAGTATTGTTGGTGCACCCCGGCGGTCCCTTCTGGCGCAACAAGGACCTGGGTGCCTGGTCGATTCCGAAAGGCGAGGCGCAGCCGGGCGAGCCGCTGCTCGATCGCGCAATACGCGAGTTCTCGGAGGAAACCGGCTTTCCCGCATCGGGCGATTTCACACCGCTGACGCCGCAGCGCCAGGCGAGCGGCAAGCTGGTGCACGCTTGGGCGCTTGAAGGCGACCTCGATGCGAGCGCGGTCGTCAGCAACAGCTTCAGCCTCGAATGGCCGCCGCATTCCGGCAAGCGCCAGGAATTTCCGGAAGTGAACCGCGCGCAATGGTTCGACCTCGCGGTCGCGCGGCAGAAGATCCACCGGGGTCAGATTGGATTTCTCTCCGAACTTGAAGTGCTGCTTAGGTAATGCGGGCGCGCTCGCCAGACGCAGGCTGCTATTTCGCGACCATCGCCGGACAATAGTTTGCAAGCGCCAGATAAATCATGACGTGCGCGCCGCTCTCCCAGTCTTCGGGGTGATCGTCGACGAATTTGTCGACGATCTCGGTGATCTGCACGATGTTCTCCTTGGCGAGACAAGCCTTGAGCGCGCTCATCGCGCGCGACGGCGCGCCGGCCGCCACCGACACGAGCAACCCATCGATGACGCCGCTCACGTATTCGAACTTGAGCGGATCGGACATGGCGCGATAGCTCCGCACCTCCTCGAATCCGGCCTCGACATTGTTGGGAACCGGGACCGCCCCCGTGAGAACGGTCAACATCGCGAACACCGCCACAAGTCGCTTCATGGCTACCCCCGCAAGAGCCCGAAGCTCGATGATGGCATCGCGCTGAAGCGACGCAAAGCCGGCCCCCCGCCCGCCGAGAACTCCCGGTGCGGATTGACAAATCTACGATTCCGAGCCGCCGCTAGGCGGGCGGACGCTCCATCTGCGCGGCTGCCCCGCTCAACTTGGCAAATTGATGCGGCCAGGTGAAAGCCACGCCCACCGAGCGCATATCCGATTCAAGGCGCTTGGCCTCGTCCTCCATCCATTCGTTATGGATCTTGGACACATCCCGCGCGTCATGACACGCGCACAACCGCTCCAGCGCCTTTAGCGCGGCTTCGGTACCCTCGCGGCGCCGCGCCATCCAATCCGCCGCCGCAGGCTGAGCCGCCCTCAGCAAGTCGGCCTGCCACTGCAGCCAAAACTCCAGCGGCCAGATCGCCCACCGCATCGCCTGCCCGTTAAAATTGCCGACGTCGCCGAAGAACGGCAATGCCGGCGCTCCGCGCTCCGTGACTTCTTCCGGCTTGTCCATGGATTTCCTCCTCCAACGTCTCGACCGCGGGTCGTGGGTCTCGCCAAGAGAGGCCCTTACAGTAATATAGTTCTGTGTAGGGAGAGGCTATGGCCAAGTTTTGATTCAAATCAATCCCGGTGAGTGGACTGCGGCCCAACATGGCCGCGGTTCCTGAGCCATCTTGCGGTTGACCGCCCGGGAGCAATCGATGCTGTTTGCGGACCGCCGTGATGCCGGCCAGCGACTTGCAAAGGCGCTGCAGCGCTTCAAGACGCAACGGCCGGCGGTGTTGGCCTTGCCGAGAGGCGGCGTGCCCGTGGGTTTCGAAATCGCGCAGAGCCTCGAGGCGCCGCTCGATTTGTTGCTGGTGCGTAAGATCGGCCACCCCTTATCGCCAGAGCTTGCGGTCGGCGCCATTGCCGATGGCGAGACCATCGAGAAGGTCATCGAGTCCGACATCGTCGCCGAACTCGGCGTTCCCCAGAACTATCTCGACGAGGAGATCGGCCGCCAGCAACGCGAGATTGAGCATCGACGGCAGATCTACCTTGGGCGGCGCGCGCCGATCGATCTTCGCGGGCGCACCGCCCTGGTGGTCGATGACGGGATCGCCACCGGCGCTACCATGCGCGCCGCGCTTCGCGCCGCACGCAAGCGCGGACCGGCAAAAGTCGTCCTGGCGGTACCGGTAGCCGCAGCGAGCTCACTCGAATCTTTGAGGCCGGAAGCGGACGAAATCGTCTGCCTCTTCTCGCCCGAAGATTTCGGCGCTGTCGGGATGTTCTACGCCGACTTTCGCCCGGTCGAGGATCAAGTGGTGCTCGACCTCTTGGACCGATCAGCAGCGGCAGTCGCCCGTCGGGACGCCGGCCACTAGGCCCTGTACTCATAAAATCCGGTTGAATGTCCGCTTCGCTCCGAAAGCGACCTGCTAACGGCGACGTTTGATCTCTCATTCGATCACTTTGTCCGCCTGACTTAAGAGACTCAGCGGGAGGGAAGCTCCGATATCGTCGGCCGTTCGCTTGTTGATGACGAGCTCGAACGTTCGGGGCTCCTCGATCGGAAGCTCCCCAGGGGGTATCTCATGCAGAAGCTTCAGCACGAAGCCGGCCAATTGCTGATAGGTTTTGTCGATGTTGGGTCCATAAGACATGAGGCCGCCAGCCTCGACGTATTCGCGCGCGTCGAATATGGCGGGCAGTCGATGCTTGCGTGAGAGAGCGGCGATCAGATCGAGATAGGTCACGACCGTCGGATTCCGAAACGTCATGATGCCGTCAATGTTGCTCTTCGATGCCCTTTCGAATGCCGATGTGATCTCCGCCTCCGTCGTGACATTCAACGCGACGAGTTCGACCGCGAGTTGCCGGGCTGCCGCTTCGGCAGTCTTCCAATCGCGACCCGCGATGTTCGCGCTCGGAAAATCTTGACGCATGAGGACGCCGACACGGCGCATAGACGGTACGGCCTCCCTCAACAGCTCCAGCCGCTTTGGGGTCATTTCCTCGGTCATCGTGTAAATGCCGGTGACGTTGCCGCCCGGCCGCGCCAGTGACTGAGCCATGCCATCGGCGACGGGATCGTCGACCATTCGCCCGATCACCGGTATGCTTTTGGTTACGCGCCAGGCCGCGGCGATCGAAGGTTGGCTTGTGGCCACGATAACGGCTACGCCTGAGTTGATCAGATCGTCAGCGAGGCCTGGTAGCCGTTTCTCATCGTCGTCGGCATATCGTTCTTCGAGCACGAAGTCGCGTCCCTCGATCAGCCCGAGCGCCTTCATACCTTCACGGAATGCCTGAAGCTGGTCCGGTGTGTGCAACCGGCCTTGAATCTTAAGCCAGCCGATCTTCGGAATTGGATGCGTTGGCTGGGCACGCACAGCAAACGGAAGCGCGATGCCGGCAATGCCGATAAACGCAATCAAACGCCGTCGTCTCATTGGCCGTCTCCTCAAACAGGAGCCTACCATTGGCGGTCGCGTCGTGCATCACCGCAAAGGCGCGCGCAGACTTCCGCCTCGGGTCACGAACGACCGTCAGGCTGGTGTTCCCACAATTTATTGTTCGATCACCTCATCTGCGATCGCGAGTACGTTCTGCGGAATCACAAGACCGAGCGCTTTTGCAGTCTTGAGATTGATCGCGAGCTCAAATTGGGTCGGCCCTTGAACGGGTAGCTGAGACGGGCTGACCCCGCGCAGGATGCGATCAACGTAGTCAGCCGCACGGCGAAATTCGTCCAATGCTCTGATGCCATAGGACACGAGCGCGCCAGCCTGGACGTAAGTGGCAAAGGCGAACAATGACGGCATCCGATTCGCGATCGCCAATCGGATAATGAGGGCAGCGTGCGTCACGGTTAGGGGATGCGGCAGCGCAACGACGCCACCGCCTCCCTTGGCGAAATTGACGATAGCTTGTTCGATCTCAGGCGCATCATGAATGTGCGCTGCGACCGCCTCGACATGCTGCGTCGGCGCCGAGTCCGAGAGATTCATCCACAACTTCTGGTGCACCGGCGTTTCGACGTTCATCAGCACAAGAACGCGAGACAGTTCCGGAACTGTCTCCTTCAGCACCTCCAACCACTTGCCGCCCATGGTGGGTTCGAAATTGGTGAAGCCTGTAATGTTCCCGCCCGGATGCGCCAAATTCTCGATGAGACCGCTACCGACGGGATCGGCGACCGCGACGAACACGGTCGGAACAAGACCGATCTTCGGCCGCAGGATGGCAAGAGCCGGGTTGCTTTGCGCAAGGATCACATCGGGTCGCCACGCCAGCAGCTCGTCGGCTTGAGTCCGCATCGCCGTGACATCGCCATTCCATTGCCGGACGGCCACTTCGAGGTTGTGGCCCTGCTGCCAGCCGAGTTCGGAAAGGCGGGTGAGGAAGACTGCGAAATCGGCCCGGCCATCGTCGGAGTCCGCAATCCAGGCCGCGACTCGACGTGTTCCGAGCATGACTTGCGGATTGGCCGTCTGCGCGACAGCTACGGCTATGCGCCCAACCACTGCTATCCCGAGCCCCGCAAGAAGATCGCGCCGCCGCGTCACTCGATGACCTCCGTGAGCGTCTTCGCCGAATTGCGAGGGTATCCGATCGCCAAGCTCAACGCTTGGAGAAATATGTGCCACGGCCTTTCCGTTGTTTTGCCATGAACTCGGGACCGCCATGACCAATGTTTTTCCGGTTCATGTCGGCTTCGATCCGGGTGCCTTGGCGGGACCTACCGGACAGCTTTGGTCGCTACACTACCTGCTACAATCGCTTCGTTCGCTGGCAGCGGGCGGGCGCCTGGAGGAAGATTATGAACGAACCGGCATGCACCCACGACGCGGCTCTACAGGTGATCGACACGTCCTTTGTCCGCGTGCACCAACACGGTGCCTGCATCACCCGGAACAGAAGACAATCAACGGGCCGGTCACGAGGTGGGTTAGCGAGCAAGATTCACGCGGTCGTAAATCCATTGGCACTTTGATGATCAAAGATATTTCCTCGGCGAAACCCATCACTTGAAAAGGGAAGCCTCGCAGACAAGGGAGATACGCGATGATCTCGACCGAAGATCTAATGGCAGACTGGATCACAGTTCGCACAACGCTAAAGCGGCAACTTACGTACCTTAAATCGGGACACGAGGTGCGCGTGCCGGGATTCGATGCCGCCCAAGCTACGGCAGACATGGTGGCGCGCGTCGAGAGCTGTCTTGGGGAGATCGAACGCCTGCTGAAGACTTATTCATCACGAGGCTGAGGCGGCGGATATCAGGCCCGGTCGCGAATCACGGCCACTTTTGACCGCGGCGTCATCCCCGTCGCTTGTACGGACCCCGCCTACCCCGTCGCTTTGTCCTCGCACAGAGCAATCGGATCTCCTGCGCATTGATGATCTCGCCGTCGTTCTGGCCAACGAGCCTAAGCACATCGAAATTCTCGTTGAGAAGCGCGCGAGCCATGTGAATTGCCGCGTCTCGGCTTGCCGCCGACTCCACGCGCAGGCGTCCGCCGACCTCGTAGTGGACGTGCCAGCCCAATGCGCCTGCCGCCGGGCGCGTTGCGTCGCGGTCCAGTCCCACCGGAAATTCCCTGAATTGCGTGCTTGCGCGGGTACGTACGCTCACGCGCACCGCCTGTCAGTAACCGGCGTCACATGCGACGTTTTGGCGCTCGAAAATTGGACTTCAGTTCGACCTTCGTGAGAGAACTTGCGAAGATCCGAGCGTGATCCCGAACCGCCGTCAGCGGCAGAGCCAAGATCGGCCCCAACCAGAGGTCAGGCCGCGTGATCTCGGCGCTCCACCGCCTCGTATTCCCTTCTTTGAACTTCGGCGTCGAGCTCGGCCGCGAACGCGCTCAGCTCTCTGGCGGCATTTTGGTCCAGGAGCAGGTTTGCCAATCGCCGGCAATGAGCCGCTCGCCGGCGCAGCGTTGTTAAGTCTTCATTCATTTTTGTTAACACAAGATCAAGAACTCACCATGGAGATACATAGTTAATGGCGCTCACTTGCGGCCGCAATGTGACCAATTCGGGAAATTCCAGCGGCAACGAGACGCACCAGCCGCACGGCTGTCTCTCGGGCGCGATCCGAACCAAACCGGTGGTTGGTCGAATGTCGAGCTGGGCCACCACCGACATTGGATCAACCTAAAGATTTGGTGGGCCAACTGTGACTGGCGTCACTCCGAACCACATCACTAAAGGTTACTTTCTCTACTATGACGGGGAGGATCCAGATGAGCAGCGTTGCGGGCGCAACTGTCGGGCGTAATCAAATCCCATCTCGGACCACCGGCGGCCTGCCAGGCGGGGATGCCGGTTCGGCGATCGACACGCCCACCCCAAAAGTCACAGCGGTTCAACCCAGGCCAGGTTACGGTCTCTGGATTACTTACGCCGACGGTCGCGAAATCGTCGCTGACTTCAGCGATGTGATCCGGAGAGGCCGCGAGTTTAGACCCCTGCGGGATGAACGACTGTTCTCGCTGGTTAAGACCAGTCCGCGCGGCGACAGCATTGAGTGGCCCGTGCCGAAAGGCGGCCGGGGCAAAGCACTGTTCAGCATTGATGCCGCATCGATCTATCGGACCTTCGATGCCATTGCCGCAACGCACTTTCGCAGGCGAATGGCTTGATCAAGCTGCCTGGGGCCCGACCTGGACTCAGTGTCGCCTCGGAAATCTCATCGCCCCGATCACCATGTTGACGTCTCGGCCGTCGGCAGAGAGCGGGAAGTAGCAACACTCGAATGCACTGTACTTCTTGTCGCTCCACCAATACGCCTCGCCGGTACGAAAGATTGGAGCGCGACCTTCCACGACCGAATCAAAAAGCGCTATGAGCAAGGCCGCGGATCGCGGTTCAAAACACTCCACGAACGTCTTGCCGCTGAAATTGCCGCCGTGAAAGCTCACCACGTTCTCGCCCATCAGGCGGAAGCGATAATGCGCCGGAGGCGGCAATACATCGACGAGGAAAATGTCGCGCAGGAGCGTCGTCAGCTCGGCGGGATCGAAGTCCGCGCGCGAGGGCATCAGGCGAGCCCCTCGTTTCAATTCCCATAGACGCAAGAGATTGAGGTAGTCGCCATCGTGCGGCCGTTGGAGCGTAACGACCCCCTTTACTCGAGGAGCATTCGCAGCAACAGGTGTCGGATCGATCATGAGACCAGAACCTACCCACGCCGGCGCGACGATCAAACTTTCGTGATGCGATTTATTCCGTGCGGTTCGCGTGTCAACGGCGCAGCACTCATGGTATCGGCTGAGGCCAGCTCTTTCCACCGGCACCATCCACAGCGATGCGTGGTGATGGGCGCTTAATAATTTCTCACGGCTGATCCCTGCAAAAGAATTCTTGCTCTTTCAATCGGATAGGACGCCGCCTCAAAAACTCAGGTCACGCGGATGAGCGGTGTCAGTCCACGCCTTCGACGATCCGCATGTCTCGTTCGCAGGTGTTGCCCAATGCATCCAGGGCTTTTTTGTATTCCGGGCTGTCGTGCGCCGCGATTGCCTTTTCGACGCTGTCGAACTCAATCGCAATGGTGCGCTGAGCGATCCCTTGCTCGTAGGTTCTGACGGTGCCGCCGCGCGCCAGGAAACGGCCGCCGTTCTTGGTCACGGCCGGACCCGCGAGTTTCGCGTATTCCGCGAGCGCAGTGGGATCGGAGATCTTGCGATAGAAAGTAATCCAGTACCCCTTCGGCATCGATGTCCTCCAAATCCGTCATGCGTGCCCAACCTACACGTTACGGTGCGGCACGTCACCTCGCGCCTGCTGCGCTTGCCCATGGGACCGGCAAAACGCACTTGCGCATCATCCTCCATGACCACCGTCAATCTGTTTGGCAAGTGAATGCCCCCACTACTTCGTGAGGGAAAACGGAGTCCCGCGATCACTCCTCGCCAATTCTCGCTTCCAACTCGCGTAATGGAACTCAATCAGCACTCGCCCTACTTCACCATCTCATCGTTGTCGGCAAAATAGAGATGGTGATCCTTCACCTTGAGCGCCCGGTCGTAATCGCGATCGCCGGGCTCCAGGACTTGCAGCAGACGCACGAGACGGTGCTGAGAATCCGTGAATGCGGAGAGCGTGCAGAGCCCGGGCGCGTACCAAAGAAACTGGTAGAAGTGCGTGCCGTTGCTCATGTTGTCGATACGACGAATCTTCCAACTGTTGTGAAGACGCGACCCGGCGCGGATCGGATCCAGACCTAGCACCGTGAACGTCACTTCCGCGGTAACGCCGGTTTGCCGATCGACTCTTTGAATGGTGAGTTGCTTGCCTGGCCACAATGGCCAAAAGCCGAGAATCTGGTCCGCCTGCGTCTCCACATCCCATTGGTCCGTTCCGTCGTCGAACATGAATTGGCTGAGGCGATCCACATGCTGCGAGCGACCCGAGGGAGTGAGAATTTTATAGGTGTAGTAGAGCGGCGGTTCATCGACCGACTTTGGTTCGATCTCGTAGGCGCGATTGGTGTAAAGGAGCTTGGTTCCGGCAGGTGGTTCACAATAGTCCGCCGCATATCCCTCAACCTGTGCTCGCGCCGGCAAGGCAAAAGCGGCAACGCTTACTCCCAACGCCGTCGCAAGCAACCGCGCGCGTCCAGCTCGTCGGCTGATCGACATGGCTGCCTCCTTTTCCCCCGCGGTCCTTTCTTTGGCTATCGCCCCCTTCGCACCGTTCGATAACACTCGCGCGCGATCCGCAGGATAGGGCTTTGGCGACAACAATCCGTCGCCTGATACCTTATATGCATTTCACGGCCCGCACATTTACCGCTCCTGTTCACCACGCCAGTCGTCTACATCTAGCTGGACCGCCTTAACAAGTGACTCAGCGATAGGTCGCGGTCTCGTGCGGTATGCTCCACCAAGTCGTGACTGAACCGCCTTCACGGAGTCACCCATCCGCGAGGGTGAAGACGGTGCACGGCGTCGCAATGCCGCGCAGTACGTGTTCGCCAAGCGGCACCAGCGGCATGGTGGTCTCGGCGGCGATCGCACCCGAGATAAGCGCCGAACGGCCGAGCGGCCGACACAACCCCTCCAGCCGGCTGACCAAGTTGACCGCGGGGCCGATGGCTGTGAAGTCCAGCCGATCGGCAGCGCCGATATTGCCCCACAGCATTTCGCCGAGATGCAACGCCGCGCCGAAGGACAGCGGCGACAGCCCTTGCGCCTGCCGCGCCGTATTGAGATGGGCCATGCCGGCGCGAGCGGCGATGATTGCGCGCAGCGCCGCGTCGCAGGCATCTGCCGGCGTACCGGTGACCGGGAAAATCGCCAGCACACCATCACCAATGAACTTCAGCACCTCGCCTCCGAAGGCGTGTACCGCCCCGGCGAGGCGGTCAAACCAAGCGTCGAGCGCGGCGATCATCGTCGCCGGCTCCGTCGCCTCGGAGAGGGCGGTGAAGTCTCGCAGATCGGCATAGAGCAGTGCGGCGCGGATCGTCTCTCCGGTGCCACGGCGCAGCGCACCGGCCTGCACCCGCGCGGCACTGCGCCGGCCGAGATAGGCCTCGAGCAGCGCTGACAACGCCGCCCGCGCGGCCACGGCGGCTAGGGGCGCGGCTGCGAAACGTGCAGTCTCGCGCAGCCGTTCGGCGTCGGCAGGTCCGAACGGCCGCCTTCCGGCCCAGCCCAGCGCCGGGCTGTCCGGCGCCGGGCCGACTGTGTCCTGCTGCACCGCGCCGAGCTCGGCCAACCAGTCAATCCCGGCCTTGCTGACCGAATCCCCGACGAAGCTCAGTGCCTCGATCACCGCTCCGGTCTCCGCCCGCCAAAGCCAGGTGCGGCGAACGATGATCGGATGCGGCAACGCAAGCGTGAGAGCGCCGCCCGCCAACGGCAGGCCGTCGTCCAGCAGCCGGCCGCCGAGCTCCGCCAGGAATCGGTCGGGGCCGGCTGAGGCCGCGGCTTCGTCCACCAGCCAAGCGAGGGGCGCGCGCAGATTCATGCTGCGATCCTGCCGATAGAGTGCTGGCCTGTCACCCGCGTCGGCAATGGCGCGGCCGACCTCCCCGGTCTATCTTGGACGCAAGGTTCCGACTCCCGCACTCGTCATTTTTCGACCGCAAGCCGGGGGTGGGCCATCGCAACCCTGAGGAAAACCGATGCAAGAGCCCCTCGTCGTCCGCCGAGAGACGCACATCTCGGCGCCGCCCGCCGCGGTATTCGCCCTTCTGACCGATCCTGAGAAGATCCTGCGCTGGATGGGAACGGAGGCGCAGCTCGACCCGCGGCCCGGCGGACTCTATCTCCTCAATGTCACCGGGGCTCGCGTCGCCCGCGGCTCCTTCCGCGAGGTCGTGCCGGTGCACCGCTTGGCCTACAGCTTCGGTTGGGACGACAGTGAGGCGGTGCGGCCGGGATCGAGCTTGGTTGAGATCGACCTGGTCGAGCAGCCGAACGGAACGCTGCTCCGCCTGACCCACACCGGTTTGCCCGATGCCGAACAATGCGCCGGCCATGCGGAGGGCTGGGGCCATTACCTCGGGCGGCTGGCAGAGGTTGCGGCCGGGCGCGACCCGGGCCCGGACCCCTGGCGCGGTCGCACTGGCAGGGAGTGACTGCTTCCCGCTCTTGACGTCGCAGAACGTCCCGGAGGTTCTAATCTCGACATTCTATTGGGGAGCCCTTGGACCAGCTTTGCTGAACCAGTCCAAAATCTGGGAGCCGTTCCAGAACAACACACCGGGCTTCTTGCGGATTTTCTCGAAGACCTTACGGAAGTATTTCACCCGATGCGGCGCGCCCATGATGTATGGATGAACGGAGATCGCCATTACTCGCGGCCCATCCTTGGAATCCCTGTGGATTTGCTCGAATTGATCGATGGCGCGCTCATAGAACTCCGACGCTTTGTGATGCTGTATCAGCATCATGGCGACGTCATTGCATTCCTGAGTATAGGGGATATTGAGTATCGGCTTGCTGCGGGTCTTTAGCCACACCGGCTGATCGTCGAGAACCCAGTCCGCAACGTAATCGTATCCCTCCTCCGCCAGAATATCCGGCGTCTCCCAGGTCTCGGTGAGACCGGGTCCAAGCCAGCCGCGGGGGCGCTTGCCTGTCGCCCGGGCCAGCACCTCGGCACTTTTTCGAATGTCGACGCGCTCGTTGTCGACTTTTTGCATGTTGCGCTGAGTGTAACCATGACCGAGGAATTCCCAGTTTCGCTCGACACAGGCCTGCACAATGGCGGGATATGCATCGACGGCCGAGCCGTTGATATTCAATACCCCCGGAATTTTGAAATCATCATAGACCTTCAGCAGTCGCCAGAAGCCCACCCGGTTGCCGTACTCGTGCCAACACCAGTTCGGAATATCCGGCATCGGCGAGCCGCCGGCCGGTGGTGTCAGGACCGTTCGAGGCATTGTTTGCGTCGGATCCCATTCCTCGACATTTGTGACCGTCCACACCACCATTCGAGCGCCTTTCGGCAGTCGGACCCGCTTGCGAGCCGTGATCGCGGAATAATCGAGGCGCTCATTCGGCAGCATTCCGATTTTTGGCCGTTCAAATTTCATCGCATGACCTCAAGCTTCTCCGATCGCGCCAATGTTATATCTCGTTGCGGCCCGTCTGACCTTGGCCGCACCCGATGGAGGTACGCGACCGTATCCGCCGAGTTGCGCCGTCGGGTCGCTGTTCCGTCGACGGAAGTGGCGGCTATAATCACGCATGACCTTTGCAATTGCCTCGTTCTCCACGTCGACCCGCAGAAAGTTCGCGTCGATTCTGCTGGCAATCATCATTTTTGCCGTTCTTGCCGGGCTAACGACGCTCGCGGTCGGTCGCCCCGTGATTTTCGGTATCACGAATGCCATCTTAGTCGGTTTCTCGATCGGTCTCTTCGAAGAGTTTTACGTCCAAACTTTGGGCGGAAGGTGGATACGAAATATGCATCCTTTGGGTGCGACCATCGTGTACACCACGGTCGTGGTGATTTTTTATCTTGTGGCTCTGCATTTGTCACACTTGCTACTCGGTCGTTTGGACGATTTGCCGATTGCCTATGAGAGACTTCCGTTGGCCATCCCGTTGGTGATCATTTTCTCGTTTGTCGGTGTTGCGTTCATACGAATTGTTCACTTCATCGGCATTGAAAACCTGTTCCATCTGGTCGTGGGCACCTACCACCGGCCAGTCCTCGAAACCAAGGTCCTGGCGTTTGTCGACATCAACAATTCAACTGCCCTCGCCGGGCAGCTAGGGCCGCTCAAGACCAAATCTTTGATCGGGAAATTCCTATTTGATATCTCCAAACCGATCACGGACTACGGTGGAGAAATTTATCTTTATAAGGGAGATGGGTTGATCGCTCTGTGGAATTGGGACGAGGCGAAAAGAAGAAACACCATCCTTTCCGCGATCGACGCGATGTTCGCCACGGTGACACGTGAACGGACGGAATATCAAACCGAGTTCGGCGTGGTGCCCACATTCCGCGTCGGCGTGCACGGCGGTCCCGTTGTCGTAAGCGAGCAGGGCGATTCCAAGCGGTCCATTGGGATCTATGGAGATACAATCAACATTGCGGCGCGGATGGAAGAAGCCGCAAAAATACGCGGTGTCAAGTGTGTGATTTCGGCGGACGTGGCGAGTTCGCTTGGCGACGACGCGAAACGATTGCTGCCGCTCGGGGAGGAGAAGGTTCAAGGTATACCAATCTCCATCCACATTTATGCATACGAACCCGAAGACCAGGGAATCGGAAGCCGTGCCGCCGATAGGTTTGTGGCCTAATCGCCCCTGGAGTTTGCCGGCTCCGGCCAGTGATGCCCGCACTCGATAGGATGGCCGGCTGAAGCGCAATTCATTGCTGCGCAAGGTCGTATCCGCCCTCTTTCTAGTGGTCGATCTGTTGCCCCGGTCGCAACCGGCCGGCGACGCGTCGAATAGTTACTTTTTTTTAATGAGCCACTCAGGATCGCATTAGGAGCGATCCTCAAATTTCGCATCATCGCTTCTTCAGTTGCGTCCTCGCGGGCGCATCGCACTCGATGAAAGGACTCGATGATGAGCAGACTTTTCGACTACATCGGCGGCCGGCGCAAAGCGGCGCTCGCGGGAGCGCTCCTTGCAACGACAGCCATCGCCGGTGCCGGCTTTGCGTTTTCGGCGGCTCAAGCGGACACGCCGGCAGCGCAACCGCCGCTGGGATTGCCGACCGTTGTCAATCAGGCGGGATTTGGCGATCTGGTGACCAAGGTGAAACCCGCGGTCGTCAACATCGCGACCTCGGGGCTTGCGCAGCCGACGAGCGCGCCTGAAGCTCCATCTCTCCCCGAAGGTTCGCCCTTCGGCGACATGTTCAAGCAGTTCTTCGACCATCGGGGCGCCGCGCCCGAGCACGCTCTCGGCTCGGGATTCATCGTGGATTCCGCGGGGTACATCGTCACCAACAATCATGTCATCGACGGCGCCAAGAAAGTGATGGTGACGCTGGACGACGGCAGCTCCTATCCCGCGACGGTCGTCGGCCGCGACGCCAAGACGGACCTCGCCGTACTGAAGATCGATGCCGGCAAGACGCTGCCCTATGTCGCGTTCGGCGATTCCGACAAGGAACGGGTCGGCGACTGGGTCGTGGCGGTTGGAAATCCGTTCGGGCTCGGTGGCACGGTAACGGCAGGCATTGTCTCGGGCCACGATCGGGACATCAACAATGGCCCGTATGACGACTTCCTGCAGATCGACGCACCGATCAATCCCGGCAACTCCGGAGGGCCACTGTTCAATCAATCCGGGCAGGTGATTGGAATCGACACCGCGATCTACTCTCCGAACGGCGGCAGCGTCGGCATCGGCTTTGCCATCCCCTCGAACATCGCGACCAAGGTCGTTGCGCAGCTCCGCGAACAAGGCCACGTCGAGCGCGGCTGGCTCGGTGTCCAGATGCAGCCTCTGACCCCCTCGCTCGCAAAGGCGATCGGGCTCGCGAAGGCAGAGGGCGTGCTGATCGATCAGGTTCAGCCCGACTCTCCTGCGGCGCGCGCGGAGCTGCAGCAGGGAGACGCCATTACGGCAATCGACGGAAATGCCATCAAGGGCCCGCGCGATCTCGCGCTCGCGATCGCGGACGCCCAGCCTGGCAAGTCCGTCGATCTCAGCATCTGGCGCAACGGTTCCCAGAAGGACATCAAGGTGACTGTCGCGACGCAGTCGAAGGAGCAAGTGGCGGAGGCATCGATGGACCATTCGCAGAGCGCGCCCGTCGGCATGACCTTGGCGCCACTCTCGCCCGAATCGCGCAGCGAGTTGGGCCTCGCGCCCAACGCGAAAGGCGTGATCGTCTCGGAGGTAACGCCCGGCAGTAACGCCGACGAGAGCGGTGTCAAAGCGGGCGACCTCATCGTGAAGATCGGCAACGATGCGGTCGCCACGCCCAACGAAGCGGCTTCCAAGATCCGCGACGCTCAGCACGCAAAGAAGGAGGCTGTACCGCTGCTGGTGTCGCGGAATGGTACGAACTATTATCTTGCCTTGCAGCTTGCTCAGGGCTGACGAACCATGGATCGGGACGGCGGCAATGCTCCGTCCCGATCCCTTGCATCCGAAACATTATGAAGATCTTGGTTGTCGAAGATAATGAGCGCGTCGCGCAGTTCGTCAGCAAGGGGCTGCGCGAAAGCGGCCATACCGTGGATCATGCCGCGACCGCGAGGGATGGCCTGTTCCTCGCGGCGACGGGGTCGTATGACGTCATCGTTCTCGACCGCATGCTGCCCGAGGGCGTGGACGGACTATCCATTGTCCATGCTTTGCGCAAGACGGGAAACAAAACACCGATCCTGATCCTGAGCGCACTTGCCGAAGTCGATGACCGCATCCGCGGGTTGCGCGCCGGCGGCGACGACTATCTCACGAAGCCATTTGCTTTCGGCGAACTGGCCGCGCGGCTCGATGCTCTCATGCGGCGGCGGCAGGAGATCGCACCCCTGGCCACGCTTGAAGTCGCCGATCTTCGGCTTGACACCGCCGAACGTAAGGTCACGCGGTCGGGAAAGCCCATAGATTTGCTGCCGCGTGAATTCAAGCTGCTGGAATATTTGATGCGCCACGCGGGCCGGGTGGTGACGCGCACGATGTTGCTCGAGAATGTTTGGGAGTACCACTACGATCGCCAGACGAACGCGATCGACGTGCATATCAGCAAGCTGCGTCGGAAGATCGACGGCGACTCCGTGCCTCCGCTCATCCATACCGTGCGCGGCGTCGGATATCGACTTGGCGTCGGTGACTAGGTTCCTGCGATCGACGTCGGTGCGGCTGGCGCTCGGCTACGCGGCGATCTTCGTGCTCTCGTCATCGCTGCTTGTGGGCCTGTTGTGGTGGCGGACGGTCGGATATCTCGAACAGGAGACCGACGCCGTTATCTTGGCGGACGCTCAAGCGATCGGTGACCGACTACATGATTTCGGCTTGCCCGGGGCGATCGAAACCATCAATCAGCGGATCGCAGCGCCGTCCGACGAGTACGCAATCTATTTTCTTGGAGACCCGACGCTTGCACACATCGCCGGCAATTTGAGGGCATGGCCCATCGAGCTGGGCCATGGCCCCGGCTGGCACGAAATCGAGCTCGAGCACAACGGCAATCTCCATGCCACGCGTATTCTGTACGTGCGTCTCTCGAACGGGTTCAATTTGCTGGTCGGGAGGGACATTCAGGACCGCGTTACCATTCGCCGCCAGGTTCTGAGTAGCCTGGGGTGGGGAACCGCGGCAGCGCTGTTGCTCGCCATCATGGGTGGGTTCCTCGTGCGACGCTCTGTCCTCGCGCGGGTCGACGCCATAAATCGGACCGCGTCGGCTATTGTTCGCGGCGACCTTTCGCAGCGGGTGCCGGTGCGCGGGTCGTCCGACGAATTCGATCAGCTCGCGCGGACAATCAACGGAATGCTGCAGCAGATCGGAGTACTGATCGAAGGGGTGCGCAACGCCTCCAATGCAGTGGCGCATGACCTGCGCACGCCGCTCGCCGAGTTGCGCGGCCGACTTGAAGGTCTTCTGCTGACACGTCCGCCATCCGAAACGACCTTCAGAGAATTGGAGGATGCGGTCGCGAGCCTCGACCGCTTGATTGAAGTTTTCAATGCATTGCTGAGGCTTGCCGAGATCGACTCCGGCGCACGCCTTGCCGGCTTCAGCACGGTGCAGCTCGGTCGCGTCGTCAACGAAGTTGCCGGTTTCTATGAGGTCGTCGCGGAGGAGAAGGGTGTCGCACTCACCACCTCGGCGACCGCGGGCATTGCCGTCACCGGCGATCCCTTCCTGCTGGCCCAGGCCATAGGAAATCTTGTCGACAACGCCGTGAAATTCTCACCTCCGCACACCACGGTCACGCTGAAGCTGGAGCGTGATTCGGATCGCGCATCGGTTACCGTTAGTGACCAAGGACCGGGGATCCCCGATTCCGAGAAGGGACGAGTGACCGAGCGCTTCTACCGCGGCAATGCGGGCAGCGATGCCGGCGGTATCGGGCTCGGATTGAGTGTTGCAGCCGCCGTTGCGCGGCTGCACGGCGGCACACTCACACTGACCGACGGGAATCCCGGACTGATTGCCCGTCTGATCCTCCCCGCCGTGGAACGCATGTCGGATCCCGCCCCGTCACCAGAGCGCATCGAGACGCCAACGCCATCATAACTGTCGCGAACCAGCCGACTTGGCCGCGTGCGCTCCGGTCGGTAACCCTATTGAGGGCCAGCCATCAGGTTTATCGAGCTTTGTTTGCGCAGGGACATTTGTGTGCTCCCGCTTGTTACGACGGGGCTTTGCTCCAGAAAAACGACGCCGAAGCGGCGCCGCGCGCGGGAACGCTTACTTGGCGTACCTGAGGACGTCCGGTGCCGTCGTCGACGCTGACGCGATAACGGCCTGGCTGCAGCTTCGCCATGAAATAGGGTCCGTTCGAGAACGCATCGAGTACCTTGACGCCGCGGTCGTCCGTAACGATCACTTCGATCTTCGCCAAATACGCGCCGGCTGGTCCCGCAAACAACAGGTGCAGATTGAAATCGGACGCCGCCGAGCGAAGCGCCTGCCGTTCGTCGACACCGACACCGCCGCTGACATAAGTAACGCCACCTTGGTTTTGCACCGGCGGCATACCCGGCAGCACATCGACCGAGCCCGGCGCCGAAGGCGGCACCGGATGCACCGGATCATATTGAACGGTAGAACCCGATGGGGTTTGCGCGTGCGCTGAAAACGCCAACCCCATTATTACGAGAAGAGACATGAGTGACTGAAATTTTATCGCAGACATCTGTGCCTCCCCATTGCGTTTCAATCAGGCATGGCAGACTGGAAGAAGTAACGGTTCCGGCGATGCATCAGGACGGCTCGGACCCACGCGCCGCGGAATGCTTGCGCAGCTCTGAACTTGCCCGAACCCCGCACCGACGATCACCACACGTGGTCCGTTGCCACAGCCCCGGTAGCCCTTATGCTGCCCAGAGTATTGGGGAGCGGCCACCGGGGTAGTGGAGCGTTGCGCCGACAGCGAAACATTCCTCCGCGTCCGCCGCGCTCCAATTTCTATCTTATGGGCACGGCCCCAAGCCTCATTGCATGAACCAACCGTGGCTCACCACGATCGATTGACCCGTGAGCGCATTCGTTGGGAACGCCGCCAAGAACAGCGCGGTTTGAGCCACGTCGTCGACGGTCGTGAATTCGCCGTCGACCGTTTCCTTGAGCATCACGTTCTTCACCACGTCCTGCTCGGAAATTCCGAGCTCTTTTGCCTGCTCGGGAATCTGCTTGTCCACGAGGGGCGTACGTACGAAACCCGGGCAGATGACGTTCGCCCTGACGCCATACTTAGCGCCCTCTTTCGCGACCACCTTGGCGAGGCCAATAAGACCGTGCTTCGCCGTCACATAAGGCGCCTTCAACACCGAAGCTTCCTTGGAATGGACGGAGCCCATATAGATGATGCTGCCGCCCTTGCCACGCTTGTACATGGCGCGAAGGGCCGCGCGCGTGGTGAGGAAGGCACCATCCAAATGGATCGCCAGTAGCTGCTTCCATTTGGGGAATTCAAACTGATCGATCGGGGCCACGGTCTGAATTCCGGCGTTGGAGACGAGGATATCCACCTGTCCGAACGCCGCCACGGTTTTGGCGACACAAGCATCGACCTGAGCTTCGTTGGTGACATCGACGGCAACGCCGATCGATTGCTTTGGGCCGCCAAGCTCGGTGGCGACCGCATCCGCCCCTTTTTGGTTGAGATCGGCGATCACCACCTTCGCCCCTTCGCGCACGAAGAGCGTGGCGATCTCCTTGCCGATACCGCTCGCTGATCCGGTGACGATGGCTACCTTGTTGTCGAGACGCATGGATGACCTCCTTCTGTTCACTTGAGATAATCGTAGGCGACCTTGCCCAGACCGAGCGTAATGTCGGCAAGAATGTGGAGACCGGAAACGACTTCGAGCACCGGCAACTCGGCCACGGGCGCCAGCGCATGGGAGTGAAGGTCGAGCGCCGCTGGTCCGGTCCACGCGCCTTTGACGGTGACGTCCTCAAGGTAGTACTCGACCAGCTCGCATATGCGAGGCGTGCCGTCGACGTGGGGGATGATCTTCAAGAGGAAGTTCGGCGCGGCGAGCGAGGTCTTGACCGCGTTCTGATCGGCCGTTTTGTGCTTGTAGCCCATCGATCCCGTGGCGATACGTATCGGCCCGTAATCGAGCGTGCCAACGATGGTATCAGTCGCAACGTGGAGCGTTGGTTTGGCGAGCTTCTTCGGAAAGCCCCAGAGCTCTCGGCCTCCCGCGATCGGCCCCTCGTCATCGAGAAACATGCAAAGGCTATAACCGCCTTTGCGACCACGGAAGCTCACCGGGATTACCTGCCCCGTCTCGGTATAATCGCCAAAGCCCGTCGAATCGGGCATTCGGATGAACTCGTATTTGACGAGTGCACCATCGGGCTCAAGCGGTTCCGGCACCAATGCACGCAGCTTGGCCGGGTCGGTCCGATAGGTGATGATTAGAAACTCGCGGTCGATAAAGCGGTAGGGCCCTCGGGGATAAGCCGGGCTGGTCAAGGGCATGGCATACGCCCTTTCGCGTACCTCGCTCTCCTTCATGAATGGTCTCCCTCGGCTTTAGGTTGTCGGGATTGCAAAGACATGCGACCCGTCGCCGGTCAATCGCTGAGCGACCCGATGAAGGTCAATTGAACGTGCAATGTGCAAAGGTCGCAGCAGACAACCCAATCGGCTTGTGACGGCCGGCCCGCCGCGAGAGACCATGTGTAGCGCGTCGGCGAGCGCTATGCAATTTCGGCGTCGCGAAAAAATCCATCCCCGGCCACTTGCCGAAAATGCGATCGACGTAGTTGGGGATGTGTCACAAGCGAAGATAGGGCGCGTAACGCAAGCGGAGTGGTCACACAGTGCTACGGCCGGCTATTTCTTCTTCTTTGCGAACGTGAACGCACAAGGACGCGTTTCGACGCGCGTGCCCGTTCCAGACGACGCCGCAAAGTGCGCATCGACGCTATAACTATAAGGAGTGCCTCGGGGAGTGTTCGGCTCGTCGTACTCGGTCGAGCCAGTGCGACCCTTCACGTAGAATTTGGCCGAGCCGTCCGGTGCGATTGAACCATCAAGTTCCAGCGAACTGGCCTCGCCGACCGTGCCGTACACGCCATAGAGTACGCCACCCTTTACGGTGCTGACGAACTGATGGGAGTAACCTGGCGCATCTTGTGCCGGTGGGCAGGAGAGGGTGGTCTGCCACAAGCCGTCGAAGTTCCGGGTACCCGCCGCGAGTGACGCGGCTGGCAAGAGCACCAACGCCAGGCCGATCGAGAACCGTACCGTGTTCTGCAATTTTCACTCCATTCGTGCGGGGTTGACCGGTTGCGCGCACGTCCTGGCTTGGAGAGCCACCAGCTTAAATATGATATTTTGCGTTTCTGGAGGATGGCCGCCCGAGCAGACCTGCTGCAACGCCGGTGAATAGCTCCGCGCGGTTTGAGTCTGGCGGGAACGCAAATGAGATCAAGGCGCTAAAGGGAATACACCGGGACTGTCCGCAGCATCCGCTATCCGGTCTCGCAAAGCACCGCCGGCTGCCGCCGCCGTCATCGTCGGGTCAATAGTCTCGTGGCCCCGGCAAACACCTCTAACAACTTCTGTCAATGTCTCACGAGAGAAGACGCCGCCGTTCACGTACGATGAGGCTGGAGTAAGGCGTTTGGCTTTCGTGGTGCCGGAGGAACGCCACAAGAGCGGCGGCGACGGGAGTACCGGAAAGGCGGCAAAAAAGACTGCCGTCCATCCGCGGGCTTCAAACCCTCGAGAGGATTGCCACCATGACCCAGCACGCGCAGCAACCCACCACTCGAACTCCGGACGGCATGATTTACGCGGCACGGACCCGCGTCGGCGGCGGCAACGGGAACGGCGTCTCGCGCGGCTCTGAAGGTCAGTTCGACGTGGAGCTCCCCCTGTCAGGCTCGTCGCGCACCACTAATTCGGAGCGGCACGCCGCGACCGGCTGGCCTGTGGTTTTCATTGTCGACAACGATGGTTCGGTGCGCAAAACATTGGGAGCGCTGCTGTGCGAGGCTGGCTGGCAGCCTGAGACGTTCGCCTCGGCGGAGGAATTCCTGTCTCGGCCGCGGGCTTCTTGTCCGAGCTGTCTGGTTCTCGATCTTACTCTTCCCGATCTCGGCGCTCTCGACCTCCAACAGCGTCTCGCCACCGAGCGCGCGGACATGCCGATCATCTTTATCTCGGGTCTCAGCGACGTCCCTGCCGCGATTGCGGCGTGGAGGAATATTTGGGAGTGCCGGCAATGGCCGTAGAAGGATTGGTGTCCATCCGTAGCAAGTTTGGGCCGGAGGAGACGCTCAACCGGCTGGAGGCAGAAATCAGAGCGCGAGGCCTTACCGTCTTTGCGCGCGTCGACCATGCGGCGGGTGCGGCGGCGGTCGGATTGCCGTTGCGCGCGACCGAGCTGCTGGTCTTCGGGAACGCCAAAGGCGGCACGCCGCTCATGCAAATGGTTCAGTCCATCGCCATCGATTTGCCGCTCAAGGCACTCGTTTGGGAGGACGAAATGGGGGGCACGTGGCTTTCGTACAACGATCCGGCATGGCTTTCGCGGCGCCATGAGCTGGGCGATCGCGCCGACGCGGCAGTGCGTTCTATACGATCTTTGCTTGAGGTTCTGGCAAAAACGGCAACCTGAAAGACGGTCGTAAGCGCAGCGGATCACTCGGATTAGCCGAGACATCGAAGACTTCCCCTTTTGTGCGACCGGCTCGGACAAAAGGGGACTACCTCTTATCGATGACCGATATTATCGCGGCCCCCAATCAGTCTCGATCCCGTACATCCTGATCGCGAGGAGCTACAACCGATGCGTCTTTGCGCCGGCTCGCTGCCGCAACGTAGCGTTTCAACAAGCGTTGTGGGCAACGCCGGTGTGGAGCCGGTGGCGACGCAAGGTTACGGCGCCTCTTAGTTACTGCGGCAGCGGCTGCCGTTTGTCGCAGCGATCGTTTTCCGCGGTGCTCTAGAGGCGCACTCGACCCACCAGCCCAGAAGTGACGTCGCTGCTGTCGACAACGCTGTTGTTCCCGGATCGTAGCTCCCGGGAACAGCATCGACGCGGGAAGCGCACGCGCCGGTGC